>Ga0207684_10002568_pt1 | contig 18221 bp, 15 predicted proteins | sample KBSK5501metaG_FD_184342 | JGI IMG/M metagenome (GOLD analysis project Ga0207684, IMG submission 184342) | Corn, switchgrass and miscanthus rhizosphere microbial communities from Kellogg Biological Station, Michigan, USA - KBS K5-50-1 metaG... | ecosystem: Host-associated > Plants > Roots >...
CGACGATCAGCAGCGTCGGCAGCAGCCCGAGCAGGCGCTTGAACAGGTAGACGGCCATGGCCTTCCGTATCCCGAGATGTCAGAGCCTGCGGCCCGCGCTCACTGCTCCGCCTTCAGGTCGACTTCGTCGAAGTTGAAGCTTCCGTCCGGGATCACGTAGAAGCCCGCGAGGTTGCGCGCTCGCACCGACAGCAGCCGCTCCGTGACCAGGAACGCCCACGGCGCATCCTTCCAGATCTGCTTCTGCGCGTCGGTGTACAGGCGCGCCTTCTCGGCCTTGTCGGTCGTGACCAGCGCCTTCGCGATGTCCGAGTCCACGGCCTCGCTCTTGTAGTACGCGGTGTTGAACAGCTTGGGCGGGAACGACTCGGACGCGAGCAGCGGGCGCATCGCCCAGTCGGCCTCGCCGGTCGACGACGACCAGCCGACGTAGTACATGCGCACCGGCGCGGTCGCCGGGTCCTGCGCGCTCTCGACGCGCTCGACGCGCTGGCCGGCCTCGAGTGCCTGCACCTGGACCTTGATGCCGACTTGCGCCAGTTGCTGCTGCACGAACTGGATCACCTTCTGCGCCGTCGTGTACGTGTAGGCCGACCACAGGATCGACTCGAAGCCGTTCGGGTAGCCGGCCTCCTTCAGCAGCGCGCGCGCCTTCGCCGGGTCGTAGGGCCAGGGGCCGAGCTTGGCGGCGTACTCCACGCCCTGCGGCAGCGCGCCTTCGGCCGGCACGGCATAGCCGGCGAACGCGACCTTGACCAGCGCCTCCTTGTTGATCGCGTAATTGATCGCCTCACGCACCTTCGGGTTGTCGAAAGGCTTCTGCCGCGTGTTCATCGAGATGTAGCGGTGGATGATCGACGGCGCCACGGACACTTCCAGGCTCGGCTTCTTCGACAGGGTCTGCAGCGCCTCGGGCGGCATCGGGAACGCGAAGTGCGCCTCGTTGGTCTGCATCACCGCGGCGCGCGTGTTGTTGTCGACCACCGGACGCCAGGTGATGCTGTCGATCTTCGGGTAGCCCTTGCGCCAGTAGCCGTCGAACTTCGCGACCTTGATGTAGTCGGTGGCCTTCCACTCGACGAACTTGAACGGTCCGGTGCCCACCGGATGCTGCGCGATGCCCTTGCTGCCGTACTGCGCGAGCGCCGCCGGCGAGATGATCACGCCCGACGGGTGCGCCAGCGTGTTGATGAACGGAGAGAACGGCTCCTTCAGCGTGAAGCGCACCGTCGTCGGGTCGACTGCCTCGATCTTCGCGATGTTCTTGTAGAGGTTGTAGCGCTTGAGCTTGTTGTCGGGGTTGATCGCGCGCTCGAACGTGACCTTCACCGCCTCGGCGTTGAACGGCGTGCCGTCGTGGAACTTGATGCCGCTCTTGAGCTTGACGGTGTAGACCAGCCCGTCCTTGCTCGCGGTGTAGCTCTCGGCCAGCACCGGCACCATCTTCATGTCCTTGTCGAAGCCGAACAGCCCCTGGTAGAACGACTTGGCCACCGCTTGGGACAGCGTGTCGTTCGCGTCGTAGGGATCGGTCGTCGTGAAAGTCGACTGGACGGCCACGACCACGTCCTTGGCGGCGTGCGCCGAGGTCGCGAGGCCGGCCAGGCCGGCGACTGCGAGAGTTCCGGCCAACGTGGACAGTTTGCGAGACAGGTTCATGCGAATGACTCCTTCGGGAAAGTGACGGGTCTGTCAGTACGGCCCGCCGACGGCATGGCGGGCCACGAAGTGCTGCGGGCCGACCTGATGCAGAGGCGCGACCTGCGGCGGGTCGTCCAGCGTGCGAATCGGGCTCGGGATCTCGTCGGACATCAGCTCGCGCCGGCGGCGGCGCGTCGGGTCGGCGACCGGCACGGCCGCGAGCAGCCGCCGCGTGTACGCGTGCTGCGGGTTCTCGAACACCGCGCGGCGCGGGCCGATCTCGACGATCTGGCCCAGGTACATCACCGCGACGCGGTGGCTGATGCGCTCGACCACCGCCATGTCGTGCGAGATGAACAGGAACGCGATGCCGAACTCCTGCTGCAGGTCCAGCAGCAGGTTGATGATCTGCGCGCGTATCGACACGTCCAGCGCCGAGACCGCCTCGTCCGCGATCACCACCTTGGGGTTCAGCGCGAGCGCGCGTGCGATCGCGATGCGCTGGCGCTGGCCGCCCGAGAACTCGTGCGGATAGCGGTTCGCGGCATCGGCCGGCAGCCCGACCTTGCCGAGCAGCCAGCGCACCCGCTCCTCGGCCTGCGCCTGCGGCATCAGCCGGTGCACGAGCAGCGGCTCCATGACCGCGTAGCCGACGGTCAGGCGCGGGTCCAGCGACGCGAACGGGTCCTGGAACACGAACTGGATGTCGCGGCGCAGCGCCTGCAGTGGCTGGCCCTTGAGCGCCGCGATGTCGCGCCCCGCCACGTGAACATGGCCGGCCTGGAAGTCGACCAGCCGCGCCAGCGAGCGCCCAGTCGTCGACTTGCCGCAGCCCGATTCGCCGACCAGCGACAGGGTCTCGCCCGGCTGCAGCTCGAAGCTGATGTTCTCGACCGCATGCACCTGGCGCCGCACGCGCGCCAGCAGCCCGCTGCGCAGCGGGAAGCGCGTGACGAGGCCGCGCACCTGGAGCACCGGCGGCTGATCGGCGCGCACGCTGGCGGCGCGGTCCGCCGGCGCTGCAGCGTCGGCCGCCGCATCGCCCGGCACATGAAAGCGCTCCGGCGCATCGCGCCCCTGCATCGCGCCGAGCCGCGGCACCGCGGCCAGCAGCGCACGCGTGTAGGCCTCGCGCGGCCGTGCGAAGACGCTGCGGCACTCGCCCTCCTCGACCTTGCTGCCGCGGTGCATCACGAGGACCCGATCGGCGACCTCGGCCACCACACCCATGTCGTGCGTGATGAAGATCACCGCCATCGCGAGCTCGCGCTGCAGTTGCTGGATCAGCGTCAGGATCTGCGCCTGGATGGTCACGTCCAGCGCAGTGGTCGGCTCGTCGGCGATCAGCAGCACCGGCTTGCAGGCCATCGCCATCGCGATCATCACGCGCTGGCGCATGCCGCCCGACAGTTGATGCGGGTGCCGGCTGATCACGTTGCGCGCCTCGGGGATGCGCACCAGGTCGAGCATGCGCAGCGCTTCGGCCAGCGCGGCCCGGTAACCCAGGCCCTGGTGCAGCCGGATCGATTCGGCCACCTGCTCGCCCACCGTGAACACCGGGTTCAGCGAGGTCATCGGCTCCTGGAACACCATCGCGAGATCGGCACCGCGCAGGCGCCGCATCTGCGCCGGCGTGGCCTGGGCCAGGTCGATGCGTTCGCCATCGCGGCGCGTCAGAAGCATGCGCCCGCTGGCGATGCGCCCGCCGCCCTGCTCGACCAGGCGCATCAGCGCCAGCGACGACACCGACTTGCCGGAGCCCGATTCGCCGACGATCGCAAGCGTCTCGCCGGCATCGACGTGCAGGCTCAGGCCCTTGACCGCGTGCACCAGCCCGTGCTCGACGCGGAAGTCGATGCTGAGGTCGCTGACCTCGAGCACGCGCGGGGTGGCCGTGCTCGTCGTCATGCGCGGCTCCCGTCGCTTTCGTTCACCGCATCGGCCTCGTCGGCCTCATCGGCATAGATCGCGCACACCGGCGTCTCGCCCACGCGGGCCCAGCCGCGGTACATGCCTTCGGTGTTGAACGGCAGTGCCACGCGGCCCTGCGCGTCGATCGCGATCAGGCCGCCGCGCCCGCCCAGCGGCGGCAGCTTGTCCATCACCACGCGGCGCGTTGCCTCGGCCAGCGACAGCCCGGCATACGCCATCAGCGCCGACACGTCGTGCGCGGCCAATCCGCGCATGAAGGCTTCGCCGACGCCGGTGCACGAGACCGCGACCGTCGCGTCATCGGCATAGCAGCCGGCGCCCACGATGGGCGAATCGCCGACACGGCCGGGCCGCTTGTTGGTCATGCCGCCGGTCGACGTGGCAGCCGCGAGGTGGCCCCGGGCATCGAGCGCGACGGCGCCGACGGTGCCGAACTTGCTGCGCTCGTCCAGCGGTGCCTGCTGAACGTCGTGATCCAGGAACGGCGCGGCGCCCGCCGAGGCCTGCGCGGCCGTCAACTGCGCGAGCCGATGCGGCGTGCCGAACCAGTCGGGCGCGACGATCTCGCAGCCCTGCTCGCGCGCAAACCGTTCGGCGCCGGCGCCGATCAGCAGCACCGGTCCGCCCGCCGCCAGCACGGCGCGCGCGGCAAGCACCGGGTTGCGCACGCAGGTCACGCCGGCCACCGCGCCGACCGCGCGATCGGCGCCGCGCATCACGCAGGCATCGAGCTCGTGGCGGCCGTCGGCCGTGTAGACCGAACCGCGGCCCGCGTTGAACAGCGGGCACTCTTCGAGCAGGCGCACCGCTTCGGTGACGACGTCCAGCGCATCCGCCCCGCGTTCGAGCAGCGAGCGCGCCGCCCGCAGCACCGACGCCAGCGCCTCGCGGTACTGCGCCTGCTGCTGCGCTGTGGCGCCGGCGCGCGTCAAGGTGCCGGCGCCGCCGTGGATCGCGACGACGGGGCGAAGGGGGGTCTGCGTGGATGTCATGGTCTGAGCTCAGGCGCCGGGGCGGTGCAGCCACGGCATGACGCCGCGCGTCAGCGTCTCGGCGCGGGCCACCGCGTTGTCGGTGCGCCGTGCCACGGCGGCCACCAGCGCTTCCAGCAGCGCCAGCGCCGCGGCGTTGGAACAGGCCGCGACCTGCCGGTCGACGTTGACATACAGCGCGACATCGGCGAGCGGCAGCAGCGGCGAGGCCGGCCCGTCGGTCAGCGCCAGCACCTTCACGCCGCGCTCGCGCGCCAGCCGGGCCAGCACGACTGTGTCGTCCACATAACGCGGGAAGGCCAGCGCGATCACCAGGTCCTGCGGGCCGCGCTTCACGAGTTGCCGTGCGGCATGCGACGGGCCGCCGACCTGGCCGAGGCTGTCGATGTGGCTGCAATAGGGCTCGAGCTCGTGCTGCAACAGGCCGGCCAGGTAGGCGCTGCTGCCCCAGCCCAGCGTCAGCACTTGCTTCGCCTTGACGATCAGCTCGACCGCCTCGGTGCACGGCTGGTGCGGCAGCGCGCGCAAGGTCTGCTCCAGGTTGCGCTGCACTTCCTGCAGCGAGGCGGCGACCGCCTGGGTCGCGCTGGCTTGCTTCTGCAGACTGTCGCGCAGGCTCGTCACCGGTGCCAGCACCGACTCGAAACCCTTGGCCAGCTCGGAGCGGAACTGCGGATAGCCGTCGAACCCCATCGCGCGGGCAAAGCGGTTCGCCGACGCCACCGACACCGCCGCTTCGCGCGCGAATTCGTCGATGCTGTGCGTGGCCGCCCGAAACGGCTGCGCCAGCACCGCCTGCGCGGTGCGCTGCAGCGCCGCGGTCAGCGTCGGCGCCCGCGCCGCGACCCGCGCGAGCACCGGCAAGCCGGCGTAGCGCCCGGCCCAGCCGTCGGGTTGGGGATGAGTGGCCATGAACGGTGCGTGAAAACTGGCTTACAGCGATTTCGCCGGAATGTAATGCAATTTACAGACCAGCCCGAGCTTTGCCCAGCAGGTGAATCACCTACGCGATGATGCGGAGAAGGCGCTTGACCCTCAGGACGCCGAGGTGGCCGGCCGCGCGGCAGGCACCGATGAGCCCGCCTTCTTCTGCGTCAGCTCGACGCCGTTCTTCACCGCGGTGATCTCGGCGACGATGGACACGGCGATCTCGGCCGGCGTCTTCGCGCCGATGTCCAGCCCGATGGGGCCGTGCAGCCGGTCGATCTCGGCCGGTGACAGGTCGAACATCGCGAGCCGCTCGCGGCGCTTCGCGGTGTTGCCGCGCGAGCCGAGCGCGCCGATGTAGAACGCGGGCGACTTCAGGGCCTCGAGCAGCACCAGGTCGTCGAGCTTCGGGTCGTGCGTGACCGCGACGACCGCGCTGTGCGGGTCGAGCTGCAGCTCGAGCACCAGGTCGTCGGGCATCGCCTTGCTGAAGGTCGTGCCGGGGATGTCCCAGGTGAGGTTGTATTCCTCGCGCGGGTCGCAGCAGATCACCTCGAAGTCGAGTGCGAGCGCCATCTGCGCGACGGCACGCGAGAGCTGGCCGGCGCCGATGATCAGCAGCCGCCAGCGCGGCCCGAACAGCGCGCGCAGGCGCCGGCCATCGAACTCGAACACGTCGCCGCGCGATGCGGCCTCGACCTGCACCTTGCCCGTGTCGAGCTCGAGCGTGCGCGCGACGAGCTCGTGGCGCGAGGTTCGGTCCAGCACTTCGTCTATCCACGCGACGCCGGTCAGCGGCTCCTGCACGAGCCGCAGGTTGCCGCCGCACGGCAGGCCGAAGCGCGCCGCCTCTTCCTTCGTGACGCCGTAGGCGATCAGCGACGGATGGTCGACGCGCTCGCCGTGGCGCAGACGGTCGATCAGGTCGTCCTCGACGCAGCCGCCGGAGACCGAGCCGGCGACCAGGCCGTCGTCGCGCACGCACAGCAGCGCGCCCGGCGGGCGTGGCGCCGAGCCCCAGGTTTCGATCACGGTCACGAGCCACACCTTGTGGCCTTGCACGAACCAGTCGCGCGCCTGCGCGAGCACTTGGAGGTCAAGGCTGTCCATCGCTTCCCCTACATCACATCGTCACCAGGTCACCAGGTCACCGCCGCATCAGCACATAGACGACCGCGAGCACGACCACTGCCGCGATCAGCCACCACACCGTGCTGATCTTGCCGCCGCGCTCGGGCGCGGCCACCGCGACGGCCGCGCCCTCGGCGGCCGCCGGCTCCGGCGGCCGCAGCTGCGCTTCGAAGGCCTTGAAGAAATCGTCGGTGATCTTGCCGGCCGCCGCGTCGATCAGACGCGCACCGACCTGCGCCATCTTGCCGCCGACCGTCGCGCGCGCGTGGTAGCTCAGCTTCGTGGATTGCGCGCCGTCGGGCACGAGCTTCACGTCGGCCGAACCCTTGCCGAATCCTGCAACGCCGCCTTGGCCGTCGAAATTGATCGTATAGCCGTTCGGCGGCGTGATGTTCGTGAGCTGCAGATTGCCCTTGAAGCGCGCGCTGACGGGGCCGACCTTGAGCGCGACGACGGCGCTGTACGCGTCGTCGCCGCTCTTGTCGAGCGACTCGCAGCCGGCGATGCAGGCCTTCAGGATCGCCGGGTCGTTCAACGCAGCCCAGGTGGCCTCGACCGAGGCCGGGATCAGACGTTCGCCTTGCAGTTCCATAGCGTGTTGTTCGTTCAGTGTGGAAGGAGGAGCGAAGACGGCGCCACCGGGCGCGCGCGCAGCGCGTGCGCCAGGTCGGCGAGGCTTGCGAGGTTGTGCACCGGCAGGAAACGGTCGACGTTCGGCAGCAGCGCGCGCACGCCGGCGGCGCGCGGCTCGAAGCCGTCGAAGCGCAGCAGCGGATTCAGCCAGACGATCTCGTGCGCGGAGCGCCGCAGCTGCGCGGCGGCGTGCGCGAGGTCGCCGTGTTCGTCGCGGTCGAGCCCGTCGGTCATCAGGAGCAGCGCGGCGTTCGAGCCGAGCAGGCGGCGGCCCCAGTGCCGGTTGAATTCGTCCAGGCACGACGCGATGCGCGTGCCGCCTTTCCAGTCCTGCACCTGCGCATCGGCGAGCTGCAGCGCGAGGTCCGGGTCGCGATGGCGCAGGCTGCGCGTGATGTTGGTCAGCCGCGTGCCGAACACCAGCGTGTGGACCTTCAGGTAGCGCCGCGTCAGCCCGTGCACGTAATGCAGCAGCAGCCGCGCGTAGCGCTCCATCGAGCCGGAGATGTCGAGCAGCACGACCAGCGTCGGCCATTCCTCGCGCGGCGTCGTGTAGGCCGGCGTCAGTGTGTGCGGCGAGCGCGCCATGCGCAGCAGCGTGCTGCGCAGGTCCAGCGTGCCGCGCGCGGCACGGGCGTGGCGGCGCCGGCGCACCGGCCGCACCGGCAGCGGGAGCTCCTCGGCCAGCTTCTTCGCGAGCTCGAACTCGGCGGTCGTCATCGTCTCGAAGTCGGCCTGCTGCAGCTTCTCGCGATCGGAAAACGTGAAGCTCGTGTCGAACTGCAATTCGTCCGTGCCCGGGTTCGCCGGATTCGGCGGCGGCGGTTCGCGCGGCGGCGCGAGCGCCTCGGCCAGGCGGTTCGCGCGCGGCGCGACGGCCTTGTCGCCGCGCCCGCTGATCTTCGGCAACAGCAGCAGCATCAGCTGCTCGAGCAGCTTCGGATCGCGCCAGAACGCGTCGAAGGCGGCGTCGAAGATCGCCTGCTGTTCGTGCCGGTCGAGCATCACCGCGCTGAGCGCGGCGTGCACGTCGTCGCGGCGATCCAGGCCGACCGCCTCGATCGCGGCGATCGCGGCGAGCACGCGGTCCGGCCCGACCGGCATGCCGGCCGTGCGCAGCACGCGCGAGAAGTGGACGATGTTCTCCGCGATCACGGCTGCGCACCCCCAAGCTCCGTTCGCGCTGAGCTTGTCGAAGCGCCGTGCGAGGGCTTCGACAAGCTCAGCCCGAACGGGTGGATGGATAGTGCCATGTCAGTCCAGCAGCGCCCGCGCCTGCAGCTCGGCCAGCAGTTTCGCGGTGTCGCCGCTCTGCATGCGGACGATGTCGTCCTGGTACTTCAGCAGGACTCCCAGCGTGTCGTGCACGGTTGCCGGGTCGAGCCGGATCGCGTTCAGCGCGACCAGCGCGTTGGTCCAGTCGATCGTCTCGGCGACGCCCGGCGACTTGAACAGGTCCAGCGTGCGCATGCGTTGCACGAACTCGACGACCTGCACGTACAGCCGCTCGGCCGCGCCCGGCGCCTTGAGCCGGACGATCTCGAGCTCGCGCTCGACCGACGGGAACTCGACCCAGTGGTACAGGCAGCGCCGCTTGAGCGCGTCGTGGATCTCGCGCGTGCGGTTGCTCGTGATGATCGTGATCGGCGGCGCGCTCGCCTTGATCGCGCCGAGCTCGGGAATCGTGATCTGGTTCTCCGCGAGCACCTCCAGCAGGAACGCATCGAACGGCTCGTCGGCGCGATCGAGCTCGTCGATCAAGAGCACCGGGCTGCGCTCCTGCGTCAGCGCCTGCAGCAGCGGTCGCTCGATCAGCATGCTGCGCGCGTACAGCGCATGCTGCAGCCGCTCGCGCTCGGCTTCGCCGGCGATCGCGTGCGCCGCCTCCGCGAGGCGGATCTCGATCATCTGGCGCGCGACGTTCCATTCGTACGCGGTCTGCGCGATGTCCAGCCCTTCGTAGCATTGCACGCGCAGCAGCGCGGTATTCAGTGCCGCAGCCAGCGCTTTCGCGAGCTCGGTCTTGCCGACGCCGGGCTCGCCTTCGAGGAACAGCGGGCGCCCGAGCTTCAGGCTCAGGAACAGCGCGGTCGCGAGCCTGCGGTCGCAGACGTAGTTTTCGGTCGCGAGCAGCGCGATGACGGCGTCGACCGAGTCGGGTTGAGGCAGGGGTGCGGTCATGGAGGCTGCATGGTAAAGCGGCGCGACGCGATGGGCCCTCACCCCGGCCCTCTCCCGCAAGCGGGAGAGGGAGAACAATCGACGATCCCCCCCGCGTGCGTCCCCTCCCGCTTGGGAGAGGGTCAGCGTGAGGGTGGCGCGCCGTCAGCGCGCCAAGGCCGCCGCGACTGCGCGCGACGCCATCACGCTGATCATCGCGGCGCGGTACTCGGCCGAGCCGTGCATGTCGCTGTTGATGTCGGTCGTCGGCATCTTGACGTTCTTCGCGGCCTCCGGCGTGAAGCTCTTCGCCAGCGCGGCTTCGATCTCGGTCGCGCGGAACACGCTGCCCTTCGCGCCGGTGACCGCGACGCGCACACCGCCTGCCGTCTGCGCGACGAACACGCCCACCAGCGCAAAGCGCGACGCCGGCTGCTTGTGCTTCACATAGGCCGCCTTCTGCGGCGCCGGGAAGCTGACCGCGGTGATCAGCTCGCCCGGCTTCAGCGCGGTTTCGTACAGGCCGGTGAAGAACGCGTCGGCGGGGATCTTGCGCTGGTCGGTCTGGATCGTCGCGTTCAGGCCGAGCACGCCGGCCGGGTAGTCGGCGGCCGGATCGGCGTTCGCGATCGAGCCGCCGAGCGTGCCCATGTTGCGCACCATCGGGTCGGCAATGCCGGCCGCGAGTTCGGCGAGCGCGGGGATCGCGCGCTTCACGTCGGCCGACAGCGCGACCGACGCATGCGTCGCCATCGCGCCGATCACGACGTTGCCGCCGTCCACCTTGATCGCCTTCAGTTCGGCGAGGCCGCCGAGATCGACGAGCCGTTCGGACTGCGACAGGCGCAGCTTCATCGCCTGGATCAGGCTCTGCCCACCGGCCAGGAAGCGGGCGTCGCCGCTGAACGCGGCCTTCGCGTCGGCAACGCTGCCGGGACGCTGGTAGTCGAATGCGTACATGCTGTGCTCCTGATGTCTCGTGGGGGTCGGCTCAGGCGGCGGCGTGGCGCGCCGCAAGCCAGACGCGCTCCGGCGTTGCCGGCATCGCGATGTCGCGCACGCCCAGCGCATCGGTCACGGCGTTGATGTAGGCCGGCGGCGAGCCGATCGCGCCGGCCTCGCCGCAGCCCTTGACGCCCAGCGGGTTGTGCGTGCACGGCGTGACGACGTTGCTGATCGTGAAGTTCGGCAGGTCGCTGGCACGCGGCATCGCGTAGTCCATGTACGAGCCGGTCAGCAGCTGGCCCGAGCCCGGGTCGTAGGCGCAGTTCTCCATCATCGCCTGGCCCAGCCCCTGCGCGAGCCCGCCCTGCACCTGGCCTTCGACGATCATCGGGTTGACGAGGTTGCCGAAGTCGTCGACCGCGACGAACGACTCGATCTGCACGTGGCCGGTGTCGGGGTCGATCTCGACCTCGCAGACGTAGGTGCCCGCGGGATACGTGAAGTTGGTCGGGTCGTAGAACGCGTTCTCGTTCAGGCCCGGCTCGAGTTTGTCGAGGGGGTAGTTGTGCGGCACGTAGGCGGTCAGCGCGACCGAGCCGAACGGCACCGATCTGTCGGTGCCGGCGACCTTGAACACGCCGTTCTCGAACTCGATGTCGCTGTCGGCCGCCTCGAGCAGGTGCGCGGCGATCTTCTTGCCCTTCGCGATGATCTTGTCGACCGCCTTGACGATCGCGGTGCCGCCGACCGACAGCGAACGGCTGCCGTAGGTGCCCATGCCGAACGGGATGCGGCCGGTGTCGCCGTGCACGATCTCGACGTTCTCGACAGGGATGCCGAGCTTGGCCGCGACCACCTGCGCGAACGTCGTCTCGTGGCCCTGGCCGTGGCTGTGCGAGCCGGTGAACACCGTGACCGTGCCGGTCGGGTGCACGCGCACCTCGCCGGCTTCGAACAGTCCGGCGCGCGCGCCGAGCGCGCCGGCAATGTTGCTCGGCGCGAGCCCGCAGGCCTCGATGTAGCAGCTGTAGCCCAGACCGCGCTTCTTGCCGTTCGCCTCGGAAGCCGCCTTGCGCTTCGCGAAGCCCGCCACGTCGGCCATGTCCAGCGCCTTGTCGAGATGCGCGGCGTAGTTGCCGGTGTCGTAGGTCAGCCCGACCGGCGTCGCATACGGGAAGGTCGTGATGAAGTTCTGCCGGCGCAGATCGGCCGGGTCGCGCTTCAGGTCGCGCGCGGCCTGCTCGACGATGCGCTCGACCACGTAGGTCGCCTCGGGCCGCCCGGCGCCGCGGTAGGCATCGACCGGCGCGGTGTTCGTGAACACGGCCTTGACCTCGGCGTAGATCGCCGGCGTCTTGTACTGGCCGGCCAGCAGCGTCGCGTACAGGATGGTCGGCACGCTGGACGCGAAGGTCGACAGGTACGCACCCAGGTTCGCGATCGTCTTGACGCGCAGCGCGAGGAAGTTGCCCTGCGCGTCGGTCGCGAGCTCGGCCGTCGTCACGTGATCGCGGCCGTGCGCGTCGGTCAGGAACGATTCGCTGCGCTCGGCGGTCCACTTGATCGGCCGGCCGACGCGCTTGCTGGCCCAGACCAGCGCGGTCTCTTCCGGGTACAGGAAGATCTTCGAGCCGAAGCCGCCGCCGACGTCCGGCGCGATCACACGCACCTTGGCCTCCGGCAGCCCGAGCACGAACGCGCACATCAGCAGCCGCTCGACGTGTGGGTTCTGGTTCGCGACATAGAGCGTGTAGCTGTCGTCGTGCCGCGTGTACTGCGCGTTCGCGGCGCGCGGCTCCATCGCGTTCGGCACCAGCCGGTTGTTGACGAACGAGAGCTTGCTGATGTTCGCGGCGGTCTTGAACGCGGCGTCGACCGCGTCCTTGTTGCCGTGGCCCCAGTCGTAGCAGACGTTGTTCGGCACGTCGTCGTGCACGCTGCTCGCGGCGGTGTCGGCGGTCGCGACGTCGACCACCGCGGGCACTTCCTCGTAGTCCACCTCGATCAGCTCGGCCGCGTCCTTGGCCTGCAGCACGCTCTCGGCGACGACCAGCGCGACCTGGTCGCCGACGTGGCGCACCTTGCCCTGCGCGAGCGCCGGATGGGCCGGCTCCTTCATCGGCGTGCCGTCCTTGCTGTGGATCAGCCAGCCGCACGGCAGGCCGCCGACCTTGGCCTCGGCGAGGTCGGCGCCGGTGAAGATCTGGACCACGCCGGGCGCCTTCTTCGCGGCGTCCAGGTTGATGGACTTGATGCGGGCATGCGCGTGCGGCGAGCGCAGGAACACCGCGTAGGTCTGGCCGTGCAGCACGACGTCGTCGGTGTACTGGCCGGCGCCCGTCAGGAAGCGCGCGTCTTCGCGGCGCTTCAGCGGCTTGCCGATCGGGCCGGTATCCGCGACTTCGGGAGGAACCTTCATGTCGGTCATGGTCGTTCTCCTAGGCTCAGGCCGTGGCCTTGGCGCCAGACTGGCAGAACTTCACCGCTTTCACGATGTTCTGGTAGCCGGTGCAGCGGCAGATGTTGCCGTCCAGCCCTTCGCGGATCTCGTCTTCGGTCGCGTCGGGCTTGTCCTTCAGCAGCTGCACGCTCGCCATCACCATGCCCGGCGTGCAGAAGCCGCATTGCAGGCCGTGGCACTCGCGGAACGCCTCCTGCATCGGGTGCATTGTTCCGTTTTGGGCCAGGCCCTCGATCGTCGTGATCGTCGCGCCCTGGGCCTGCACGGCCAACATCGAGCACGACTTGACCGCGCGGCCGTTCAGGTGGATCGTGCACGCGCCGCACTGCGCGGTGTCGCAGCCGACGTGCGTGCCGGTGAGCTGCAACTGCTCGCGGATGAACTGCACGAGCAAGGTGCGCGGGTCGACGCTGGCGCTGACCGCCTTGCCGTTGACGGTGAGGGAGAGGGGAACGCTCACGGCTGTCTCCTGTTGAAGGTCGAAGATCGTTGCGCGCATCATCCGGGCGCGCTTGCGGCCCATTGTTCGAGCCGGACCGGCGCGGGGATAGAACGGGATTTCCCTGATGGGGACTTCACATGATCGTCGCCGACCCCGGCGGCTCCAACTACTCCAGCGACCAGGACAACTCGCCCCGCAGGAATTTGTCGGCCCGCGGATCGACGTGCTCGCTGAAGAACGCTTCGGTCGGCAGGTCGACCCGGACCTCACCGCGGTCCAGGTACACGATGCGCGTCGCCAGCCGCCGCGCCTGGCCGAGGTTGTGGGTGCTCATCACGAGCGTGATGCCGTCGGCGACGAAGCCTTCGAGCAGCGCCTCGACCTCCTTCTTCGCGGTCGGGTCGAGGCTGGCGGTCGGCTCGTCGAGGAACACGAGCTGCGGGCGCACCGCCCAGGCGCGCGCGAGCGCAAGGCGCTGCGCTTCGCCGCCGGACAGCGCCCGCGCCGGCCGGTCACGCAGCGCCTGCAGGCCGACGCGCCGCAGCGCCGCCTCGGCAACGCGCGCACGCTCGGCGCGCGGCACGCGTGCGAGCCACAGCGCGATCAGCAGGTTGCGCCAGACCGAGAGGCGCAGCATGAACGGCCGCTGGAACACCATCACCTGGCGCGCCAGCGGGTCGCGCACGTGGCGCTCGCCGCGATGCGCGACCAGGCCGTGCAGCAGGCGCAGCAGCGTCGTCTTGCCGGAGCCGTTCGCGCCGACCAGCGCGATCGCCTCGCCGCGCCGCACTTCGATCGAGACGCCGCGCAGCGCCTGCACGTCGCCGAAGCGGACCGTTGCGTCGCGCAGCTCGAGCAGCACGTCGGTCACCGTGCCCCCGCCAGCGCCGAGCCGCGGTGCCCGCCGCCGCGCTGCACCAGCGCGATCAGCACGTTGATCGCGCCGACCACCGCGAGCAGCACCAGCCCGAGCGCCAGCGCCAGCGGCAGGTCGCCCTTGCTGGTCTCGAGCGCGATCGCGGTCGTCATCACGCGGGTCACGCCGGCGATGTTGCCGCCGACGATCATCACCGCGCCGACCTCGGCGATCGCGCGGCCGAACGCGGTCAGCAGCAGCGTGACCACGGCCCAGCGGTCGTGCACGAGCATCAGCAGCGCGCACACCAGCGGGCTCGCGCCCATCGAGCGCAGCTGATCGCCGCCGTCGCGCAGGCTGTCGCCGACGAGCTGGCGCGCGAGCGCGGCGACCACCGGAAACACGAGGATGGTCTGCGCGATCACCATCGCACCCGGCGTGAACAGGATGCCCCACGACCCGAGCGGCCCGCTGCGCGACAACAGCAGGTAGACCGCGAGCCCGACCACCACCGACGGCAGCGCGAGCAAGGTGTTGATCAGCATCACGACCGCGCGGTGGCCGGGAAAGCGCGCCACCGCGAGCCATGCGCCGGCAGCCAGGCCGAAGCCGGCGGCGATCGCGCAGGCCGCGCCGCTGACCGCGAGCGAGAGCGCGACCGTGTGGACGAGCGCCGCGTCGGCGTGCGCGATCAGCGCGATCGCGGTCTGCACGCTTTGCCCGAAATCGTTCACCCGACCCGCCTCATCGTGGGCCGCATTCTCGCGGCAAATTCCGCGGCTCTAGATGGACTCGTGCAGCACCGAGTGCGAGAAGTCGGTGGCCCCGTCCGGCTTGTCGCTGCCGCTGGCCCACGCGAGCAGCGCGCCGGCAGGCATCGGCCGCGCGAAGTAGTAGCCCTGCAGCTCGTCGCAGCCGAGCGCGATCAGGATGTCGCGCTGCTCGCCGGTCTCGACCCCTTCGGCGACGACCTTCAGCCCGAGCGCGTGCGCGAGCCGCACCACCGCGTCGACGACGGCGCGCGCGTCGCTGCTGGAGGCGAGGTCGTTGACGAAACTGCGGTCGATCTTGAGCTGGCGCGCCGGCAGCTGGCGCAGATAGCTCAGGCTCGAGTAGCCGGTGCCGAAATCGTCGATCGCGAGATACACGCCGATCCGGCCGAGCCCGTCGAAGGTGCGCTGCGTCGCCTTGATGTCTTCCATCGCGACCGTTTCGGTGATCTCGCACAGCAGCTGCGACGGGTCGATGGCGTGGCGCTGCAGCGCGGCTTCGATGCGCTGCACCAGGTCTTCCTCGCGCAGCTGGTGCACCGACAGGTTGATCGCGACGCGCATGCGTACACCGTCGTCGGCCCACTCGGCCATCTGGCGGCAAGCCTCGTCGATGACCCAGCGGCCGATGCTGCCGATCAGCCCGAAGCGTTCGGCCAGCGGGATGAACACCGTCGGGCTGATCGTGCCGCGCTCGGCATGGTTCCAGCGCAGCAGTGCCTCGACGCCGCGGATGCGGTTGAGCCGGCTGTCGACCTTGGGCTGGTAGAAGAGCTCGAGCTGGCCGAGCTCGACCGCGTGGCGCAGGTCGTTCTGCAGGTCGAGCTGGTCGAGCGCGCCGGCGTCCATGTGCGACTCGAACCCCGCATAGGTGCCGCCGCCGGCGCGCTTGGCGGCATACATCGCGACTTTGGCGTTGGCGATCAGCTTCTCGCGGTGACCCTGATCGGGATAGACGACGATGCCGATCGAGGCCGAGATCTCGACCTGTCGCTCGGGGATCGCGATCGGCCGGCCGATCGCCTCGATCAGCCGCAGCGCGAGCGATACGCAGTCGGCGACGCCGCCCACGTCTTCCATCAGCAGCGCGAACTCGTCGCCGCCGACGCGCGCGAGCGTGTCGCTCTCGCGTGCGACGCCGCGCAGGCGCTTCGCGGCCTCCTGCAGCACCGCGTCGCCGGCGGCATGGCCCAGCGTGTCGTTGACCGGCTTGAAGCCGTCCAGGTCGATGAACAGCAGCGCGAGGCGCGGCAGGCCGCGCTCGCCGACGCGGCTCTCGGCGCGTTCGCCGCGGCGTATCGCGTGCTGGAGGCGGTCTTCGAGCAGCGGGCGATTCGGCAGGCCGGTCAGCGGGTCGATGGTGGCCTGTCGCTTCAGCTCCTCGTTGGCCGCCTCGAGCTGCGCGTTGACGACTTTCAGCGAGGTCGCCAGCAGCGTGCCGCGCCTGCGCATGCGCGCATCGAGCACCGAGGCGATCACCGTCAGCGCGAACAGGCACGCCGTGGCGGCCACGGCCAGCGGGACCAGCGTGTCGAAGCTCGGGGCCATGCCGAGCGCCGCCAGGCCGCCGTAGAGGCCGCTGCCCAGCACCAGCGGGCCGCAGATCCGCCAGGCCAGCGCTACGGGCCGATCCGGATTGCGGATGCGCCGCGCCAGCTCGAGCACCGCGTACGACGCGAAGCTGGCGAACAGGATCGACACGACGACCACGATCGTGTCGTCACGGAGGGTCAGGAACACCAAGCCGGCCTCGTCGTTTCGGTTCGAATCGGACGCGCGATTCCTGTCTCGCACGCGCGGGGTTTGGCCGGACTTCGGTGCGGCGCGCCCCGCCTTGACCCTCCCGACGCCCGTCCGGGCGACGATCCGGACTTATTGCACGGTTCGCACGGTTCGCGCGGTTCGCGCCACCACGTGCACGGCTCGCCGTCAGAGGGCGCAGCTGCGGAAGCCGACGAACCCGGTGTCGCGCTCGGGCGGCGCGAAGCCCCGGCGCTTCGGGTGGCGCAGCCGCGGCGCGGTCGCGAACGAGGCGCCTCGCATGGCCTTGTGCGCGCCCGATGCGAACGCGGCCGCGGCGCCGCTCGGGTCCGGCCCGGCCTCGGCGCCGGCCCGGTTGGAGGCGCTCGGGTGCCCCGGATAAGCCCGAAACGTCGTCGCGGTCCACTCCGCGACATCGCCCCAGCGGAAACCGCGGCTCGCGCCCTGCCCGGCCGCGGCCTCCCACTCCACCTCGCTGGGCAGCCGGCGCCCGGCCCAGCGGCACCAGGCCGCGGCCTCGTGCCATGCGACGTGCAGCACCGGCTGCGCGAGCGGCACGCGCACCAGCTTGCCGAAACGATGCTGCAGCACGCCCTGGCGCAGCTGGTCGACGTAGCGCGGCGTGCGGCGCGTCTCGCGGCCCAGCCAGGCCCAGCCGGCCTCGCCCCAGTGCGCGCGCTCGTCGTAGCCGCCGTCCTCGACGAATTCGCCGAACTGGGCCCAGCTGACCGGCTGCGCGTCGATCTCGAACTCGGGCAGCGCGATCTCGTGGGCCCACTTCTCGTTGTCGAACACGAAGCCGGTGTCGGGTTCGCTGCCGAGCCGCCAGCGCGTGGCCGGGAACAGCAGCGCCGGCCGCTGCGTTGCCGGCGTCGCGGGCGTGCCGACGAGGCCCGTGCCCACGCCGAGCGCCTGCGCGAGCACCGCGAAGTCCTCACGTTTTGCGTCTTCGTGGAACAGCGCGAGCCGATAGAAGTGCAGTGCGTCGTCAGCGTCGCCGTCGCCCGCGTCGAGCAGCTCGAGCGTGGTCTCGAGCGTGTCGACGAGGTACTGGCGCACGGTTTGCAGCTCGGGCAGCGCGTGCTCGCCGCGCCGCAACGCCGCCAGGCTGGCCGGCCCGAACAGCCGGTCAGCCTCGGGCCAGATCGACGCGAGCTTCGGCTGCGTCGCGTCGGCGCGCTCGCCGCGCTGGCGCTGCATGTTGCGTGCGATCCAGTGCTCGGCGTACCAGCCGATGCGCGCCAGCGTCCACAACGGCGGCTCGAGCGCGGCGGCGGCCGCGGGCAGGCGCAGCTCGGCGCCGAGCGCCTGCTCGAACGCGGCGATCCAGCGCAGCGTGTGGTTGCGCGCGTCGATCAGCGCCAGCGACAGCACGTCCCGGCCGGCGGTTCGGATGCGCTGCGCATCCGGGTGCGGTACCTCGAAATCGAGCACGGGCTCTCTCCTTCGGCGGCTAGGGCCTGTTAACGCTATGGGAGGGCTCGCGTGACTCAGCAAAGCGGCGCCTGCAAGGCGCAAAGCGCAGCCGTAGCAGCGGCTACGGCGAGCATTTGCAACGCGGCAGGCGCCG
>Ga0207684_10002570_pt1 | contig 18219 bp, 18 predicted proteins | sample KBSK5501metaG_FD_184342 | JGI IMG/M metagenome (GOLD analysis project Ga0207684, IMG submission 184342) | Corn, switchgrass and miscanthus rhizosphere microbial communities from Kellogg Biological Station, Michigan, USA - KBS K5-50-1 metaG... | ecosystem: Host-associated > Plants > Roots >...
CGCGCAGGCGCGTCGCCCGGAGGACCGCGCCGACGCCGAGTCGCTTGGCCAGGACCGAGACGGAGGCGAAGGCGCCGAGGGCGCGGCGGTGGGGGAGGAGCCAGTCGAACGCTGCCGCGCGTATCGTGCGCTCGACCCGCGACCGCGTGCGCGCCGCGACGATCTGCGAGCGGGCGCCCTCGACGAGCTTTCCGTACTCAACGCCTGACGGGCAGGCGGTCTCGCACGCACGGCAGTCGAGACACTTGCCGATGTGGTCGTCGAGGGCCGCGGCGTCCGCGCCCAGGCGCCGCTCCCACACCGTCTTCATCATGCGGATGCGGCCGCGCGGCGAGTCCATCTCGACCCCCAGGACCGCGAACGTCGGGCACGTCGGGAGGCAGAACCCGCAGTGCACGCACCGCGCGATGAGGTCCTCCCCGGGGGCGTCAGCGTTCGGATACGGGAGCGGGAGCGTGGTCGTCACGCCGGCGAGCGCCCCGGCTCGAGGATGCCCGCCGGGTCGAACGCGTCCTTGATCCGGCGCATCAGCACCGCACCGGTGGAACGTGTCGGCGACACCGAGAGACGTCCGCGCAAGCGCTCCGCGCGTCGCTCGACACGTCCGCCTCCGCCGACCATGCGCGCGGCGAGCAGGAGGGCCTCGGCATCGCGGATGACGGAGGCGTCGTCGCCATGAAGGTGGACCCGGACCACGCCGCTCGCGGCGTCGGCGGCAAGCGTTGCGAAGCTTTCGAGGCGCGCCGCCGTGTCCGCGAACGCGGTCTGCGCGGCGACCAGGACCGCGACACGCACGAGCGCGCCGTCTGACGCACGCGCCGGGAGCTCGCGTAGCTCCGCGAGCTCGCCCGCGAGCTGCGCGGCGCTGCCTCCGCGCACCTTCACTTCGCGCCGCGCGTCGGTGACGGCGCGCGCCACGGCCGCGGCCTCGCCGCGCGCGGTCACGAGGAGTCGCCAATCGTCGCGAGCCGCACGCTCGACGACGATCGCCTCCGCGCGCGCCGCCGCGCGAGCGATCCGGTCTGCCGCCGCGAACGCGTCCGTTCCACGAGCGAAGCTCGCGAGGACGCCGTCGCTCGCGGTCGGGATCGGGAGCACCTTGAAGGTGGCCTCGACGATCACACCGAGCGTGCCGAACGATCCGGTGATCAGCTTGTTCAGGTCGTAGCCCGCGACGTTCTTCACGACCCGGCCTCCGGCCCGGACGACCGTGCCGTCGGCGAGGGCGATCCGTGTACCGATGAGCAGGTCGCGCACGGAGCCATAGCGCGCCCGCCAGAACCCGTTGGAGTTGGCCGCGATGACCCCACCGATGGTCGCGGCCTCGGCATGTGGCGGATCGAGCGGCAGGAATTGACCCGCGCGCGCGAGGGCCGCGGCGAGATCCGCGATGCGCGTCCCGCCCGCCACCGTGACCGTGAGATCTGCGGGGACGTGATCGACGATCCCGCCGAGCCGGGCCGTTCGAAGCTCGTCGTCGGTGTCGCCCGACTCGCCGATGTAGCTCTTCGTCATGCCGCCCGCGACCCGGACGGTCCGGTGATCGCGGCTCGCGTCGGCGAGGATCCGAGCGCACTCCGCCGCGTCGGCCGGTGTCGCCTGGACGCTGACGGCCGTCACCGCGCGGCCGGAAGCGCGAACTCACGGCACCGGCTCGGCGTTGGGAAGACCTTGCCCGGGTTCATGAGTCCGGCCGGATCGAAGGCGTCCTTTATGCGGCGCATCGCCGCCAGGTCCGGCGCCGCGAACTGCAGCGGCATGTAGCAGTTCTTCTCCATGCCGATGCCGTGCTCTCCGGTGAGCGACCCGCCCGCCTCGACACAGGCGGTGAGTATCTCGAGACCGGCGGCTTTCGCGCGCTCGAGCTCCTCGGGTCCGTCGCGAAGGTCAAAGAGGATCAGCGGGTGCAGGTTGCCGTCTCCGGCGTGGAACACGTTCGCAACGCGAAGGTGATGCCGCTCGCCGGCTGCCTTCACGACGCGCAGGATCTCGGGAAGCCTGGTCCGGGGGATGACCCCGTCCTGCACGTAGTAGTCCGGCGAGAGCCGGCCCATGGCCGCGAACGCGCCCTTGCGGCCCGCCCAGAGCCGCTCGCGTTCGAGCGCGGTTGCGGCGATGCGAATGGACCGTGCGCCGTGCTCGCGGCAGATCGACTCGATCCGCTGTCGCACGTCGTCGAGCCCATCGCGGGGTCCGTCGACCTCCACGAGGAGGATGCCGCCGGCGTCGAGCGGATAACCCGCGTGCACCGCGGCCTCGACCGCTTCGGTCGCGAGCTGGTCCATCATCTCGATCGCGCTCGGCACGATGCCGGCGGCGATGATCGCGGAGACTGTTTCCGAGGCCGCGTCCATCGTCTCGAATGCGGCCATCAATGTGCGCTTGTCTTCCGGGAGCGGAACGAGCTTGACGGTGATCTCTGTGACGAGGCCGAGCGTCCCCTCCGAGCCGACGAACGTTCCGACCAGGTCGTAGCCCTCGTCCTCGACGGCCTTCCCGCCGAGACGCACCACCTCGCCGTCCGACAGGACGATCTCGAGACCGGTGACATGGTTGGTGGTAACGCCGTAGGAAAGCGTGTGCGGGCCGCCGGAGTTCTCGGCAACGTTCCCGCCGAGCGTGCACGCTTTCTGGCTCGACGGATCGGGAACGAAGTGGAGTCCGTGCGGCGCCGCGGCCGTCGATAGATGCAGGTTGATCACTCCGGGCTGCACCACCGCGCGCATGTTCGCGGCGTCGATCTCGATGATGCGTGCCATGCGCGCGAACGACACGACGACCCCGCCCTCCACGGGGATCGCTCCGCCGGAGAGGCCCGTGCCGGCGCCGCGCGGGACGATCGGCACCGCATGCTCGTGGCAGTAGCGTGCGAGCGCCGACACATCCGCCGTGCTCTCGGGCAGAACGACCGCGTCCGGCGTCGCGGTGTCGACCGCGCCGTCGTACTCGTACATGAGGAGATCGGCGCGAGCGCCGAGCACCTTCGACGGGCCGAGCAGCTGGGCCAGCCCACGCACGAGCGGCGCTCCGCGCAGCCCGGCGCGTACTGGCGCTAGGGAGGCTACGACGCCGCTCCGGCCTGGTCGCGGAGCGCTTCGGCCAGCTCGGCCGCGGTCCGGCGAAGGACCGGAGCGAGCTCGGCGCAGCGCTGCCGCGAGAGGCGGTTGGCCGGGGCGGAGATCGAGAGCGCGGCGACCGGTGCGCCGGCGGTCGCTTCGCGCCCGGCCCCCACCACCGCGACGGCGACGCAGCGCACGCCATCGTCGTACTCCTCGTCGTCTATGGCGTAGCCCTTGTCGCGCACGTCGTCGAGGGCGCGACGCAGCACAGCGCGGTCGGTCATGGTGCGCGGCGTGTAGCCGCGAAGATCCAGGCGTTCGATCAGGGCGTCCCGGCGCGCCGGCGCAAGGTTCGCGAGGAGTACCTTCCCCGCGCCCGTCGCGTGGAGCGGAGTGCGATTCCCGATGGACGTGAAGAGGCGTACGACCTGAGGCGACGGGACCGTCTCGATGTACACGGCCTGCAAGTCGTCGAGGACCACGAGATTGGCGGTCTCCCGCGTGCTCTCGGTAAGCGCGCGGAGCAGCGGCCGCGCGCGCAAGCGCAGTTCGCCGTACCGGCTTCGGCCTTCAGCGAGCGTCGCGAGCTTCGCGCCTGCGAAGTAGCGGCTGGTGTCCGGGTTCTGCCGCACGTACCCGCGACGCAACAGGGTGGCGAGGAGCCGATGGACCGTGCTCACATGCAGGCCGGTCCGGCCTGCGAGGGCCGTGATCGCGACCTCGCCGTCGGCTGCGGCGAGCGCTTCGAGAAGGTCGAGCGCACGGTCGACCGACTGAACGGACCGGCGGGTCCGCTTCGGAGTCGCAGGCGCCTCTTTCACCGCTCGGAAGCCCCCATCTGCAACGTGAAAGCATACCCGCGCGGCGGTCTGATACTCGATTTGTGGACAAGACCTCCCGGCGCGAGTCGCTCGAGGCGCAGGTCGCCTCGTTCCCGGCCAAACCAGGCGTGTACCTCTTCAAAGACTCGAAGGGGCGCGCGCTGTATGTCGGCAAAGCCGATGTCCTCCGGGACCGGGTGCGCAACTACTTCGGGCCGAGCCTCGACGTCCGCCTCATCCGTATGGTCGAGCGCGCCGAGCGGCTCGAGTACGTGCTCACCGACAGCATCTCGGAGGCCTTCCTTCTCGAGAACAATCTCATCAAGCAACACCGGCCCCGATACAACATCCGGCTCAAAGACGACAAGTCGTATCCCTACGTGAAGGTCACACTCGGCGAAGACTTCCCGCGGATCCTCCGAACGCGCACGCTCGGCGATCGAACGGCGCGCTACTTCGGTCCCTTCGCCAACGCGAAGTCGGTAGACCAGTCGCTCGACCTCCTTCAGAAGCTTTTCCCGTATCGGACTTGCAAGCTGACGATCGTCGCGGGCGAGGACGGACGAGGACGGACCGTGCCGCCGTCCGCGTTGCCCGGCGGCCGTCCGTGCCTGCTCTATCACCTCAAGCGCTGCACCGCTCCCTGCGTGGGCGCGACGACCCGCGACGAGTACCGCGCCACCGTCGAGAAGAGCGTCCTCTTTCTCGAAGGACGCTACGAGACGCTCGCGCGGGATACGAAGAAAGAGATGCAACAGGCCTCAGACGCGCTCGCGTACGAGCGCGCCGCGACCCTCCGCGACCGGCTCCTCGCGATCGAGCGCACCCTGGATCGGCAAGAGGTCCACGCCTACAAAGGTGACGACTTCGACGTCCACGCGGCCGCCGTGGATGAAGGCGACGCGGTCGTGCAGGTCTTCCGCGTCCGTGACGGCACCGTGGTCAGCCGAGATCACTTCTCGCTCGAGGGATCCGAAGGCGCCGGCGTGCCGGACGTGCTCGCCTCGTTCCTCCGGCAGCACTACACCGTCGCGGCCGCGCTCCCGCCGGAGATCGTCGTTCCCGTTCCGATCCCGGACCAGAGCGAGTTCGAAGCCTTCGCGGCGGAGCGGCGCGGCGGGCCCGTGCGCATCCTCGTTCCTCAGCGCGGGAAGAAGCGTCACCTCGCGGAGCTTGCCGAGCGCAATGCCCGCGACGCCCTCGAACAGGAACGCGTGCGTTGGCTCGCCGACCGCGGCAAGACCGACACCGCGCTGCGGGAGCTCGCAGACGCGCTCGGCCTCGAGGGTCCCCCGAAACGGATCGAGTGCTACGACGTGAGCCACGTCCAAGGGACGAACGTCGTGAGCTCGATGGTCGTCTTCGAGGATGGCCGCCCGGCGAAGCACGCGTACCGGCGCTTCCGCGCGAAGATCACCGACCGCAACGACGACTTCGCGAACATGCGCGACACGCTGCGCCGACGCTTCCAGCGCTCGGCCTCGGGCGGCGAAGGGTGGCCGGTCCCCGACCTGGTGATGCTCGACGGCGGAAAGGGCCAGCTCGCCGCCGGGCAGGCGGCGCTCTCGGATGCCGGCCTCCTGCAGATCCCTATCGCGGCGCTCGCCAAGGAGCACGAGGAGCTCTTCGTGCCGAACCGGCCAGAGCCGATCGTCCTCCCGCGGACGTCGCAGGGCCTCTATCTCGTGCAGCGGATCCGCGACGAAGCCCACCGCTTTGCGGTGACGTATCACCAGCAGGTCCGCGGAAAACGGGCCGTTCGGAGCGTCCTTGACGATGTCGAAGGGGTGGGGCCGGCGCGGAAGCGCGCGCTCCTACGACGGTTCGGGAGCGTGCGCGCGATGCGTGAGGCGCCGGTCGAGGAGCTTGCCGCGGTCACCGGCGTGGGCCCATCCCTCGCCGGACGCATAAAGCAGGCGATAGAGAGCTAACCCGACCTCAAGCTTTCGCATCCTCGGCTACATATCGGTTAGGAGCGCTTGACATTCGATGAGGTCTGCGCGCATCTTCGCGTTATGGCAAATCCGGTGATCGCGCGATGCCCGATCTGTGCCGATGCGCTGACCGTCGCGCGGCTCGAATGCGCAGGCTGCGGTACAAGGATCGAGGGGTCATTCGCCCTCGGGCGGTTCCATCAGCTCTCCGCCGAACAGCTCGAATTCCTCGAGACGTTCATCAAGGCACGCGGCAACTTCAAGGACGTGGAGCGCGAGCTCGGGATGAGCTACCCGACCGTGCGCTCGCGCCTCGACGCGGTGATCCGCGCGCTCGGATTCCCTTCGCAGGCCGAGCCCGACCGTGAAGCCGAGCGGCGCAAGGAGATCCTTCGCGAGCTCGCGGAAGGTCGCATCGCGCCCGACGACGCGGCGTCGCTTCTGGAACGGGAGCCCGCGTCATGAGCTTTGATCCCCAGGACGAGCAGCGCCGGCGCGAGGAGGAGCAGCGCGAGCGCGACCGCACACAGCGCGAGCGCGAACGAGACCGCGAGCGGGCCGACCGCGAGCGCGAGCGCGAACACCGACGCGAAGAACGCCGCGCCCGCCACGAAGAGCGCCACGCGTTCCGGTTCGCTCGGCACGGGTTCGATGTCAACGTCGACATCGATCCAGACCAGATCGCCCGGTCGGTGAGCTCGGCGTTCGTCGGCATGGACGAGGACGACGGCGAGAGCCACGACGAGACGGTCGAGAAGACCTTCGCGGTCGAGGGCATGCCGCGTCTTCGGGTGCGCAACGTATCGGGCGAGACGAACATCCACGTCGGCGATGCCGGGCAGGTGCGGGTCGTCGCGCGGAAGCGCGTGAAGGGCGGAAGCGCCGACCGAGCGAAGCGCCTTCTCGAGAACGTCGAGGTCCGGATCGAGCAGCGCGGCAACGACATCTTCGTCGAGCCGCATCTGTACGAGCAGGAACGCAGCTGGCTGGAGATGTTCCGCGGCAAGCGGTTCCGAGTCGACTTCGACATCACCGTGCCGCGCGAGTGCGCCGTCGACGCACAGACCGTCAGTGGCGACATGGAAGTACAAGGAACGCGGGGGCCGATGCGCGTCGAGAGCGTCTCGGGCGACGTCTCCATAAGCGACGCGCAAGGTCCGATGCGCGTGAAGAGCGTGAGCGGCGACGTTGAGGTCACGGACTACGTTGGGGCCCTCGAGGGCAGCGCCGTGAGCGGCGACGTGAGTATCCGCGGCCGGGTGCGGAGCTGCGAGCTGCACACGGTGAGCGGGGACATCTCCGTCGACCTGGATCCGGATCTGTCAGGCCGCGAGAGCCGGCTGAAGACGATCAGCGGCGACGTGGAGATCGGGCTGATCACCGCCTCGTGCACGTGCGACTACCACACGGCGAGCGGAGATCTCGAGTGCGACGAGCCGGCGCGGATCATCCGCGAAGGCCGGAAGGATCGCATGGTCATCATCGGAGAGGGCGCCGGGCGGTTGCACGTCAAAACGGTCAGCGGCGATCTCACGATCAAGCCCGCCTCGTCGTCGCTTGCTGAGGAACCCGCTGCGGCTGGCGCGTCCGCTGAGCGTCAATCCGAGTCCGACCATGAGATGGAAGCCGATGCCGAGCGGACCGCTCCGATGGCTCCGCCGGGGTCAGCCAGAGTTCGCGATCTCCTCGAGCGCCTGGCGCGCGGGGAGGTCTCCGTCGACGAGGCGGCGGCCAAGCTCGACGAAACACGCGGGGCTCCATAAGTGCCGAGCGAAGAGGGCAAACAGATCCTCCAGCTACTAGCTGAGGGCAAGATCGACGTCGAGCAGGCCTATCGCCTGTTGCGCGCTCTTGGCGATGTCGACGAGCGCGTGCCACGTGCCCCGCGCGAGCCTTCGCCGCCCACGGGTCCCCCAGGACCTCCGGGCGCGCGGGGACGGATCCTCCGGATCCGCGTGACCGAGGATGGCGAGCAGAAGGTCAACGTCGCGATCCCGCTGGCGATCGCGCGCATCGGGAAGATGAAGCTCGCGTCGAGCGGTCTCGTGCGCGGGCATCTCGGCAAATTCGGGATCGATCTCGACGAGCTCCTCAAGAGTGTCGACTTTCCCGGCAAGATCGTGGACATCGCCGACGACGAGGACCGTGTAGAGATCTACGTCGAGTGACCGCTCCGGCGGTCGAGACGAAAGACCTCGTCAAGGTCTTCGAGCGCGGCCGGCGGACGATCTGGCAGCGGCTGCGGCGCGAACCGGACCGGCGCGATCGGTTCAGCGCCGTCGACGCCATCGATCTGCGGGTCGAGACCGGCGAGATCTTCGGCCTGCTCGGGCCGAACGGCGCCGGCAAGACCACCACCATGAAGATGCTGGCGACGCTCCTCCTCCCGACGAGCGGCGACATCCGCGTGCTCGGCATCGATCCGCGCGAGCGTCCCCGCGATGTGCGCGCGCGATTGGGGGCGATGCTTTCGGGAGAACGGAGCCTGTACTGGAAGCTGACCGCGCGCGAGAACCTCGAGTACTTCGCGGCGCTCTACCACGTGCCACCGAAAGAGACGAAGACGCGGATCACGCGCTCGCTCGCGGCGGTGCAGCTCTCCGATCGGGCGGACGACTACGTTGAACGCTATTGCGCTCGCCCGCGCGCTCCTTCCCGATCCGCCGCTCGTCATCCTCGACGAGCCGACCGTGGGCCTCGACCCACAGGCCTCGCGTGACCTGCGTGACCGGGTCCGCGAGCTTCGCGCTCAGGGGCGGACCGTACTTCTCACCACGCATTACATGGAGGAAGCCGATCAGCTCTGCGACCGCGTGGCGATCATCGACCACGGCCGCATCGTGGCCCTCGATACGCCGGCGGCACTTAAGCGAACGATCCGCGCGGAGGAAATCGTCCGTCTGGATATCGGCGTCGCGCCCGACAGCGGCCGCCAGGTGCTCGAGCGGCTCTCACGCGTGGGCACGGTCGCCCGACACGAGCGCACCAATGGGACGCTGGCCGTCACGGTGCACTGCGCCTCGGCGCGCGAGCTCGTGCCCGCCGCGTTCGACGCCGCGCGCGCCGAAGGCGCGACCGTCCAGCACGTGGAGGTCGTTCCGGTGACTCTGGAAGACGTTTTCATCTCGCTGACCGGCCGGCAGCTCCGGGAGTGAACCGGCTTGAGGCCGACGCTCGCGCATTCGCGGCCTCCGCGGTCAAAGAGCTCCGGATCACACGGCGCTATCCGGCGATGTACCTGGGCATGATCTTCTGGCCGGTCCTCCTGCCCGCGGTGTGGGTTCTCATGGCGCAGGCCTACTCGGGTGCGAACGACGCGCGTGCCGTCGCCGCTTTCGCCGCCCGTGCGGGCACCACCGAGATCGCAGGCTTCGTGTTCGTCGGCTACGCGATGTACATGTGGCTCTCGACGATCCTGTGGGGGCCGGGCACGGCGCTGCGTCGCGAGCAGACACAGGGAAGTCTCGCAGCGGTCTTCCTGACGCCGACCTCGAGGCTCGTGCCGCTCTTCGCGCCGCCGGTGGCGGCGCTTCCGAACATCCTTGCGACATTCGGCGTGATGGGGATCGCGATGTGGCTGCTGTTCGGCGTCGTCCCGGCGCCGGATGCCGCCCTGCGCGCGATGGTCATCACCGTCATCGGCCTACCCGCGATGTACGCGATCGGCGCGCTCTTCGCGGCGGGTGTGCTGCGGTTCGGCGAGATCGGCCCGGTCGTGCAGATCGTGCGCGGGACATTCGTGCTCGCGTGCGGCATCACCTTCCCCGTCGCGATGCTTCCGGCGTGGGCACAGGTCGGCGCGGCTCTATTGCCGCCGACGTACATCGTCGCCGACATCCGCGCCGTTCTGCTCCGCGGCTTCGGGCTGGCCGATGTCAGAGGCGATGTCCTCATCACTCTGGTGCTCACCGCGGTGATCGCGGTCCTCGCGGTGTTCCTGTTCCGCGCGCTCGAGGCGAGCGCGCGGAACACCGGGATGCTGAGCCGGTTCTGATGCAGGAGCTACGGGCGGCGATCGCGATCGGCAAGAAGGACCTGACGATCCTCTCGCGCTATCGGATCGCCGTCGTGGCGCAGATCTTCACCCCGCTCTATCAAGGAGTGATCCCGGCCTTCCTGTTCGGCGCGTCCTTCGCCGTCGGCGGTCGCGTGCTCGGTCTCGAATCGTCCGTCGGGACCGACAATCTGGCCGGCTTCATCTTCCTCGGCGGGGTCATCAGCGGGCTGGTCGCGACATCGTTCTGGGCGATCGCGATGGGCCTGCGCAACGAGATGGACCAGGGGACGCTCGAAGCGACGTGGCTCACGCCGACCCGTCACGACACTCTCGTGATCGGTCGAGCCCTCGGCGGACTCGTCTGGTTCTTCTTGAGCCAGGTCGTCCTCTTCGCGATCGGCATGGCGGTGTTCGGCCTGCGCTTCCGCATCGAGATCGTCTACGCCCTGCCGGCCCTGATCGTGGCGATCGTGGGGATGGTCGGGGTCGCGTACATCCTCGCCGCGATCGTCCTACTCATCAGGGAGGCGAACTTCTTCATCGACTGCACGAATTTCCTGTTCTCGACCGCCTCCGGCGCCGCCTTTCCGGTCACACTGTTGCCCGGCGTCTTCGTACCGATCGCCTTCGCGCTGCCCACCACCTACGCCGTGGATCTGCTTCGCCAGCAAGCCATCGGTGCCCGGCCGATCGTCGATCCGGCCGCTGAATACGTCGGGCTCCTCGTCACGACGGCCCTGCTTTTCCCGATCGGGCGGTGGGCGTTCGCGCGGGCGGAGCGGACCATGCGGCGGCGCGGCACCCTCGCGCAGTACTAGCCTCCCGAGCGAGTAGAGTTTCCGCCCGTGCGGATCATCTGGCGGGCGCTGATCAATGCAGTGGCCATCGTCGTGGCCGCCTACGTGGTGAACGGCGTCCTTGGTTCGACCGTGATCACGTGGGGTAACGCGTCGTATGGCTACGGCGAGGCCGATAAGTGGATCTCGCTTCTCCTCACCGGCCTCGTGCTCGGGATCGTCAACGCTTTCGTGCGGCCGATCATCTCGCTCATCGCGATGCCGATCACGTGCCTCACGCTCGGGCTCTTCCACTTCGTGATCAGCGCACTGATGCTGCTGCTCGTCTCGGCGATCCCGCCGCTCGGATTCCATGTCGAAGGCTTCGTCGCGGCCTTCCTCGCGGCGATCGTGATGGCCGTGGTGGGCCTCGTCCTCTCGTGGATCCTGCCGGACTGACCCGAGCGGGTCAGCCGGACTTCGTCGTCGTCACAGGGCTCTCCGGCTCGGGCAAGTCCCAGGCGGTCAAGGTCCTCGAGGATCTGGGCTACTACATGCTCGACAACCTTCCGCCGGCGCTCATGGCGACCGCGCTTGACGTGTCCCGCAAGGGCGGCAAGGACAAGGTCGCGTTCGTGATCGACGCCCGCAGCGGCCTGCTCTTCGCCGACGCGAAGAAAGAGCTCGACGCGATGGAGCGTGCGGGTACCAGAGTGCACCTCCTTTTCTTCGACGCGTCCGACGAGGTGCTCCTCCGGCGCTACAGCGAGACGCGGCACAGGCATCCGGTCGCCGCCCCGGGTGGGGTGCAGCCGTCCATCGACGAGGAGCGCCGTCTGCTGGTCGATCTTCGGGAACGCGCCGACAAGGTGATCGACACCACGCATCTTTCGGTCAAGGACCTGCGCGACACGCTCTTCTCGCTCTACGGCGTGGGGAAGACCGGGATGCTCGTCCACGTCGCGAGCTTCGGCTACAAATATGGCCTGCCGCCCGCGGCAGATCTCGTCTTCGACGTGCGCTTCATGGAGAACCCCTTCTACATCCCGGAGCTGCGCGATCTCACCGGCAGCGACCAGCCGGTGCGCGATTACGTGCTCGGGCACCCTGCGACCAAAGAGTTTCTCGGTCACGTCGTGCCATTCCTTCGCTTCGCGCTGCCGCGCTACGAGGCAGAGAAGAAGGCGCGTCTGGGGGTCGCGTTCGGCTGCACGGGCGGGCGCCACCGCTCGGTCGTCATCGCCGACGAGGTCGCCCGCGCGACGCGCGAGTTCTGGCCCGGCGAGATCGAGGTCGAGCATCGCGATGTCGATCGGCCCGAGGTGCGCACCTAGTGCGCGAACGTCTCGTCGTCGGCAACTGGAAGATGAATCCGCCCAATATCGCCGACGCGGTCGAGCTCGCTCGGGGGGTGGCCGCGCGAGCCTACGCCGGGGTTGCGGTCGGCGTGGCGCCGCCGGCGATCGCGCTGCCGGCGGTGGCGGATGCCCTCCGCGGCGGAGACGTCGCGGTGTACTCGCAGGACGTGCACTGGGAAGAGCGCGGTGCGTTCACCGGCCAGGTGGCCGCCTCGATGCTCAGCGGGCTCGCGAGCGGGGCGATAGTCGGCCACTCCGAGGTCAGACGAGATCAATGCGACGACGACGCGCGCGTCGCCAAGAAGCTCGCGCGCGCCGTCGCCGCAGGGCTGCGTCCGCTGCTTTGCGTCGGCGAGAGCGCCGCCGAGCACGGAGCGGGTGAAGCGACCGCCGTCGTCGCCCGTCAGATCGAGCTCGATCTCGCCGGTGCCGCGCGCCGCGGGCTCGAGCGTCTCGTCGTCGCGTACGAGCCGATCTGGGCAATCGGCACCGGCAATCCCGCGACGGGCGATCACGCTTCCGTGGCTGCCCGCGCCGTCCGCGCCGCGCTCAAACGCGCGGGCCTCGACGCGGACGCGATCCCGGTCCTCTACGGGGGCAGCGTGAGCGCAAGGTCGGTGGCGGAGTTCGCCCGCGCCGACGGCATCGACGGCGCCCTGGTCGGCGGGGCTTCGCTCGACCCGGACGAGTTCGCGGCGATCGTGCGCGCGTTCGGTTGACCGAGACTGCTCGGGGGTCGGGGGGCAGCGCCCCCCGCCCGTATCGACCGGTCGTGCTGTGCGTGCTGGACGGATGGGGCATCGCCCCGGACTCGCCGACCAACGCCGTCACCCGCTCGAACACACCGCATTTGCGCAAGCTGTGGCAGGCGTACCCGCACGCGACGATGCGCGCGAGCGGGCGTGACGTCGGACTCCCCGACGGCGTCATGGGGAACAGCGAAGTCGGGCATCTGACCATGGGCGCCGGATATATCCAGTACCAGGAGCTCGTCCGGATCAACGACGCCATCGACGATGGCTCGTTCTTCGCGAATGGCGCGCTGCGCGCGGCCTGCGCCGCCGCGCGAGCCCATGGGACGCTCCACCTGATAGGCCTCATCTCGACCGGCGGAGTGCACGCGGATATGAAGCACCTCGCGGCGCTCGTCGAGCTCGCCGCGCGCGAGCACGTTTCTAACGTCGTCGTCCATGCCTTCCTCGACGGCCGCGACATGCCTCCGCGAAGCGCGCTCGAGCTCCTCCCACGCGTCCCGGGCCGGATCGCGACCGTCCAGGGCCGCTACTACGCGATGGATCGCGACAAGCGGTGGGAGCGGACCGAGCGCGCCTACCGCGCGATCGTCGACGCGGACGCCCCGCGTGTGGTCCGGGCCGAGGACGCCGTGCGCGAGTGCTACGCGGATCCCGCGTGCCGGGATGAGCTACTCACGCCGCACGTGGTCGGTGAAGGCGCGCGTATCGAAGACGCCGACGCGGTGATGTTCTTCAACTTCCGGCCGGATCGCGCGCGCCAGCTCACGTGGGCCCTGATGCAACCGGATTTCAGCGCGTTCGCGCGTGCGCGCGTCCCGCGCGATCTCACGTTCGTGTCGATGACGGATTACAAGGTCGACCTGCCTGACGTGCTCATCGCCTTCCCCCATCAGGACGTGACACCGATGGCGGAGATCCTCGCCGCCGCCGGGCTGACCCAATTCCACACCGCGGAGACGGAGAAGTACGCGCACGTCACGTACTTCTTCAATGGCGGGCGGGAACCGCCATTTCCGGGCGAGGATCGCGAGCTCGTGCCGTCGCAGAAGGTCGCGACGTACGACCAGCGGCCGGAGATGAGCGCGGCCGGCGTCGCCGACGCGCTCGTGAGAGCTGTGCGGAGCGGGAGCTACGACTTCGCGATCGTGAATCTCGCGAATCCCGATATGGTCGGCCATACCGGCGACTTCGCCGCCACGGTGAAGGCGATGGAGGCGACGGATGGCGCGGTCGGCCAGATCGTGGACGCGACGCTAGCGGCGGGCGGATGCATTCTCCTCACCGCGGACCACGGCAACGCCGAGGAGATGGCCTTTCCCGACGGCGAGCCGAACACGCAGCACAGCACCAACCCGGTGCCGGTGGTCTTCATCGCGAAGGATGCCGCGCCGCGCTTCGCGATGCACGACGGCGCGCTCGCCGACGTCGCGCCGACGCTGCTCGAGCTCCTCGGGCTGCCCGTCCCGCAGCGCATGACCGGGCGCTCCCTGCTCGCGCGGCGCGCAGGCTGATGCGGTCTCGCGCGACGCTTGCCTGGGGCTCATACGCCCTGATCGCCGGCGCGCTCGCGGCGTACGCGTTGGTCACGTGGCTGGCCGCGCTCGTCGCGCGCGCGTCCGTCATGTACGGGGAGGGCGCGGTCGCGAACGCGGCGCGCCTGGCGCGCGACGGCGCGGCGTACTTGGACGTCGAGCCGCAGCGCTTCGTCGCCGCGAACTACCCGCCGCTCTACTTGCACGTCGCGTCGGTCGGCGATGCGTTCGTGACCGGCAGGATCGTGAGCATCCTGGCGACTCTCGCGGTCGCGGCGACGATCTTTCTCTCTGCACGGTCAGCCGGCCGGCTCGCCGCGGCCGGGCTCGCGGTGGGCTGGCTCGCGCTCGCTCCGGTGATGGTCTGGGGTCCGGCGGTGAAGCCCGACCTCCTCGCGCTGGCGCTGACCGCGATCGGTGTGGTGACCGTCGACCGGCGTCGAGATCTCGCCGCCGTGGCGGGCTTTGCTCTTCTCTTTGCGGGCTTCGCCAAGCCGACCGCGTTCCTTCCCGCGCTGGCTCTCGCGGGATGGCTCGTCCGCGCCGATCGCGCGGCGTTCGCGCGATTCGTCTTCGGCGCGGCCGTCGCGACCATCGCCGCGGCGGTCACCGTCTACCTGGACTCGGTGCCCGACGTATGGCGGCATGTCGTGACTTGGAACGCGCTTTCGTGGTCGCTCGAGCAGTGGCTGCAGCTGGTCTTTCTCGCGGCGATCGTCGTCGGCGCGCCCGCGTTGATCGCCGGGTTCGCCGGAGGGATACGCGGGGCGCGAGCCGCATATGTCGTGGGTGCGATCGGGATCCTCATCGCGGGCGGGCGCGAGGGCGCGACGATCAACTACCTGCTCGATCTGACGGTCGCGATCCTGCTGTCGATCGCCGCCATCGCGCCGAGGCTCCGCGGGCGCCCGCTCGTACCTCTCGTCCTGCTGGCGCAGCTCGTCCTAGGGACTCTCGCGCTCGACCCACTTCGAGTGGTGCCGGGCCGCGTTCCGGCCACGGGCGCGTGGTCGGAGCCCCTTCCTCGCGGCGCCGACATCTCTTTCCACACAGAAGCTCGCTACCTCGTAGAGGACGCCGGACTTCTCGCCAAGGCCGGCATCGCGCCGGTCGTGGATGATCTTTTTCTTTGGTCGCGGCTCGTGGAGCGAGGGATCATCGACGCGGACCCGATCGTCAACCAGGTCCGTGACGGGCGGATCGATTCCATCATCGCCGAAGTGGATCTCGAGCATCTCGATGCGGCCCCGGCGTTCGAGCGCCAGCGCTGGGCCGGGATCCTCGTGCGCGCGGTGCTGGACCGTTACCGGCTGACGCAGCATCTTGGCAAGCTCTGGATCTATGAGCCTCGCTGACCGCTAGACTTTCTCTCGATGGATCCACTTCAGGTCAGCCAACTCATCATTGCGATCGCGGTCGCGACCTCGATCCTGCTTCAGGCCCGCGGCACCGGTCTCTCGTCGACGTTCGGTGGCGAATCGACCGCATACCGCAGCCGCCGCGGGCTCGAGCGCACGCTTTTCCGCCTGACGGTCATCCTGATCGTCCTGTTCGTCGCCATTTCGCTGTGGGGCGCGAAGGCTGCCACCGCGTAGGTGACCGGTCGCGACAAGTTCATCGTTGTCGCCCTTGTCGGGCTCCTCATCCTGGCCAGCGTCGCAGCGATCATCGCCGAAGAGAGCCCGGCCACCGGTGGCCCGGCGTACGGCGGGACCTACGTCGAGGGGGTAGCCGGCGTGCCGCAGTACCTCAATCCAGTCATCGCAGCGACCGATGTCGACGAGGATGTTGTCCGGCTCGCGTTCAGCGGACTCACGCGTTACGACCAGAACGGGGCGATCGTGCCGGACCTCGCGGCCGCGTTCCGCACCGAGAGCAACGGCCGCGTGTGGACGTTCGACATCCGTGAGGATGCCCGATGGCAGGACGGGCAGCCCGTCACCGCCGACGACGTCGTCTATACGGTCAGGCTGCTGCAGGACCGCGGCTACGTCGGACCGTATAGCGACGCCTTCCGCGGCGTGAGCGTGGAGCGCCTCGATGACCGCGGGATTCGCTTCACCCTGCCGGACGTGTACGGGCCGTTCGCGCAAAGCACGACGGTCCCGCTGCTTCCGGCCCACCTTCTTGGCAACGTTCCCTACGCGGAGCTCGCGCGCCAGACCTTCAACGTGCGGCCGATCGGGACGGGACCGTTCCGCGTGATCGATATCGACAGCCGTCAGGTCGTACTCAGCCGGAACGACGACTTTTACCGCGCTCGCCCAGATCGGGCGAGGCCCTATCTCGACCGCGTGATCCTCCGCTTCTATCCGGACGCGAGCGAAGCGCTGCTCGCGCTCTCGCGCGGGGAGCTGGATGGGGTCGCCGGCCTCTCGAACCAGGATGCCGAGCGCGCGCGAACCTTGAAGAAGGTCTTCCTTTACAGCATGCCGACCGACAACTTCGTCGCGCTGTTCCTCAACGTGCGGCCCGAGAAGACCGTCTTCCGCGACCGCGCCGTTCGGCAGGCCATCGCGACGGCGATCGATCGCGGTCGGGTGCTGCTGCAGGCCGCGGACGGACGCGGCACGCTCGCCGACGAGTTCGTACCTTCGACGTCGTGGGCGTATGTGAAAGACGTGACCCGCTACGCGTATTCGGTCGAGGACGCGAAGGCGCTCCTCGACGGCGCCGACTGGAAGGATCACGACGGCGACGGGGTCCGCGACAAGGGCGGGCAGAAGCTGTCGTTCACGATCACGACGTCAGATGAACCGGCGCGGGCGACCGCGGCGGCCTCGATCCAGAGAGACCTGAACGCGGTCGGGATGAAGGTGGACGTCAGGACGATGCCATTCGGCGAGCTCGTCGATTCGGCCGCGCGTCAACGGACCTTCGACGCGCTCCTCGTGGAGATCGCCGTTTCGGGCGACCCGGACCCGTATTCCTTCTTCCACTCGACCGAGGTGAGCGATCCCGGGCACAACTTCTCCGGGTACTCGACGCTGCCGATCGACCGGAAGCTCGAGGAAGCGCGGCGCACGTTCGATGAGACCGCGCGGCGCGAGCTGTACGCGCCGGTGTTCCAGGCGATCTCGAACGAGGTGCCGGTGGTGTACCTGTATTTCAGCGACTACCTCTACGCGCAGAGCCGCCTGGTGCAGGGCCTGCGGATCGCGCCGCTCACCGATCCCCGCGAGCGGTTCTGGAACGTCGAGGACTGGTACGTGCGGACCGCGCCTCGCCGATGACAGCGCTGTCGTCATTTTTGACGACAGGGGTGAAGCATTTAGGCGTCTTCCATCGCACGCGTGCGTGTGCGTAGATGCGCGTATGGGAAAGGGTTGGGCGAAAGGCTTGACGGCGGCGACGGATCCGCGCGTCGCCCGTGCCGCCGCGGCTCATCGCGGGATGCAGTACCAGCGGCGCACGCCTTTCGAGGAGTGTGACTGGCCTCTAGCGGGCCAAACGACGCTCCCTCTCGAATGGTCTGAGGACATGGCTTACATCGTTGGGCTCACGGCCACGGACGGATGTCTCATCACGGGCCGGCGAGCGCTTAACTTCAAGTCGGAAGATCGCCAATTAGTGGAGACGTATCTCGCTGTTCTTGGCCGCACCAACAAAGTTCAGACCGCGCGCACCCGCACGGGTGGAGTCGTCTTTGTTACTCAGTTTCACGACTCACAGTTATACGAGTGGTTCCGATCGATCGGCTTAACGCCGCGGAAGAGCCTGACCCTAGGCGCGCTCAGTGTCCCTGACAAGTTTGTCGCTCCGCTCGCGCGTGGGTTGATGGATGGCGATGGAAGCATCGTCAACTTTGTCCATGCGCCTACGCGGAGGCTGTACCCGACATACCTGTACGAGCGCCTCCATGTGCAATTCCACTCGGCGAGTCGTCTGCACGTCGATTGGCTCCGAAGCCGACTTCACACCCTTATGGGCAGCCCAGGGCGTGTGGATACGTTCAAGCGGCCGCCTAAGCACGACATGTATCGCCTC
>Ga0207684_10002571_pt1 | contig 18213 bp, 19 predicted proteins | sample KBSK5501metaG_FD_184342 | JGI IMG/M metagenome (GOLD analysis project Ga0207684, IMG submission 184342) | Corn, switchgrass and miscanthus rhizosphere microbial communities from Kellogg Biological Station, Michigan, USA - KBS K5-50-1 metaG... | ecosystem: Host-associated > Plants > Roots >...
CGGACATCATTTACCAGCCTTGAAATTCCTGCGAACAGGATGCGCTTCCGTATTGAAGATGACCCGATCGAAGTTGAGCGTCTTCGGTGGCGCGAACAGCAAATAGAAATACTTGAAGGTTTCGGCGAACAGAAAGCTTTGCATTGAATCTGATTTCTCTCTCGTGACGACACTCTTCAGCGCGGCATAGCCTTCGTCGGTGCGGCAGTACTTGACGAAGTCGCGGAACATCATCGCGCCCATCTGCTGATAGTGATTAGGGTCGAGCCTGGTTGAAGATTGCGGACGAGACGTCCGCGCTCCCAGCTTCGCATAGTGATAAAGATAATAGGTCGACTCGATAATCTCCGGCCGCAAAGGATAACCGGACGACGTAACTTCCATCGTTGTATAGTTGATCTCTTCCGGCTCGATGCCGTGCTTCATCCACATTTTGTACGAAGAGTCCTGAAGCAGGCTGGCGCGTTTGAAATCACCCGACAGCGCCAGCACCGCGGGAAAAAAAGCATCCAACGCTCCGTAAGTCGTCGCTGTGCGTTTGCCGGTATTCATATCCGCGTGCCCGTACCAGAGTTCACGTTGTGGTGGAGAGCCTGGCAGACTTGGACTCTCGCGAATAATCTCATCAGCGAGATACTTGTTAATCGCCGCGATGCTCTCATTCCACATTCGTCTGCAATCCTGATCGTCAAACAGAATCGCGCACTTCAGAAGATATTCGTAGTAACTGTCGATCGCGCCACTGATATGACTGTCTTTATTTGTCCATTCGCCCGTCTCGACGTTGATCCACGTACCGACCAGACCGATGGGTGAGCGCCGCTTATAGATCTCGACCAGTGCGCGCTTGGCCTTGTCGAAGAAAATCGGGCGTTGGGTCAGCTTGCTTAGCGTGCCGAACTCGATCAGTAGTGTGCCCGCTTCCGCCGGGTTGGTTACGTTGCCGCGCACTTTGCCGCTCTTGAGATTGACATAGCGATAAGGCAGGCCCGTCGGCGATTCAAAGACGGGCAAAAGGCGGTTTCCCAAATCTTCAGCTAGAGTAAGTAAACGCTTGTCTCCCGTAAGTTGATAACTTGAAAGCAAACCACCGAGCAGACGAATTGTGATCTCGAAGTTCTGCACGTCAATGTTCTTGTCGAAAGAAAGATTCTTAACGATGTATTCCCGCGTGCGGTCCGCTTCGTCTTTCAATCCCATCAGGATCATTGTGTCGAGCGCATCCACGGGCGTCATCAGTAAAGGCTCGGCGTACCAGTCGTGATAAGTCTTGCTGAGCGGCTTGAGGTCGTCGTGGCCCCAGGCGTATTTCTTGTAGCCATTCCAGGCGTGCAGGAATTCGGCGCGGACCTCAGATGCGAGTAGGGGTCTGTTGACGGGCTGTTGAGACCAGACGCCTGGCGCAGACAGTAATGAGATCAGAATAAGGATCACGAATCTTGAGATCGTGACTTTGCGTTGAAGAAAAGAGTCGCGGCTTGTCATGTCATTCAACCCGAATGCAAATCTGGGCAGCCGGAAAGTCAACTTCGCTTTGGGCTTCTGTCAGCCAAATCATGATGGTGTTGATTCCCGGCTTTTTGGAAAGGCTGATGCTGAACCGAAATTTCCCGTTACTATCCACATCAATCGTTCCGTGACTGCCATCAGAATAGGAATAACCAGCGGGCAATCGCGGGTAGAGTCTTTCTTCTGCCTCGGGCATGCCATATGAACGCGGTTCGCGCAGCCAATTGATGTCTGGCGGCGAAGGCAAGGGCTCGTAGTAGACGTCGGCGCCCGAAAGAATTTGTTTCCGAGAGAGCATCGCGCCACTCAGCAGGACCGTGGCCTTCGGTTTTGCCTGTCGCGGGATTGGATCAATCTCAACGTATCGCGCGACATAGAGTTCATCCATCCTGACATTGTGACCTTGCAACGCGATCCCAAAGCCAACGTGAGTGTGCCGCGGAAAGAGAATCGTCTTGCGATGGCCGTCATCGGGCGCGACTTCTTCAATCATCGACCGGTGCATGTCCTGGATAACCTGCAAAACACTCTGAGAGGTGATCGATTCTATGTCATCAGCTGACGAACAATTGTCTTGCACTGCGGCAGTTCCGCCGGCGAAGGAATAGCGATGGTAAGGCTTGCGACCATCGGTTCCCCAGTGGCTAAGAAAACTCCGACTGGCCATATCGGCAGCGTGCTCGCTCGCAACTTTGCACGCCAGGTCGTCGAGTTCGAGCTGAGTGAGACCCGCACTGGCACGCTCTCTATTAACCATTTTGAGTAGTAGCTCGCGAGCGCGCGGGAGATCATCCTGGTTGAATCGTCCGCGCTCGATCGGAGTCTGACCGCGAGCGATTATGCGCAGCCCCAGCGCCAAAGGCGCGGCAGCCAACAAAAACGAGCGGCGAGTGACGAGGCTGACAGAACTCACGGCAACTTAGATGCCTCCCACGGATTCATCTTTCATGTCGGTGACAATAATTGGCGAGGTGAGCGTTTTTTGCACTGGGCATTTGTGCGCGATCTCCTGCAGGCGGACAAGCTGCTCTTCGGTCAAAGTACCTTCCAACCGCACCGATCGCTCGATTCGGTGGACGAATGCATCTGTTTTCTCCGCGCATTCCTGACAATCTTTGTCGTGAATTCTCTGTTGCCGCAAACGGACGGTAACACGTTCGACCGGCCAGCCTTTTTCCCGGGCATAAAGCATCGTCGTCATCGAGATGCAGCTTCCCAGTGCGGCGAGCAAGAGCGTGTAAGGATCGGGCCCGGCATCTTCTCCACCCACCGCGACCGGTTCGTCGGTGATCAGTGCGTGCCCGGCGCCATAACGGACTTCGTTTCGCAGATTGGCGAGGGAAGTTACCGTGACATCGCTCATTGGTGTCTCCTTAGTGGAAAACCGGCAAGGTCACTGATCGACTTAAAGATGTCAGCTTGCCGTGACTGCGTTTGCTGGCTAAACTCGTCTCCGCTCTAAGTAAATCAAATTCGCATCCGTCAATCATAGTGAGATGAAGATACACGAGTATCAGGGAAAAGAGTTACTGAAAAAATTCGGTGTGCCGGTGCCGCGCGGCATCGTCGCGCGCACGCCCGACGAGGCGTACCAGGCCGCGAAAGAACTGGCTTGCGAACCGGTGGTAGTTAAGGCGCAGATCCATGCCGGCGGCCGTGGCAAAGGCGGCGGCGTGAAGCTGGCGAAGACGGCCGAGGAAGCGCGCGAGATCGCCAGACAGATGTTGGGCATGAAACTGGTTACGCATCAGACCGGCCCGGAGGGCAGGGAGGTGCGCGTTCTTTTGATCGAGGAAGGTCTGCCGATCGACAAGGAGTTTTACCTGGGCATCGTTTTGGATCGCGCAAGTGGCCGGCCGGTGTTTATGGCTTCGGCCGCCGGCGGCATGGATATCGAAGAAGTCGCGGCAAAGACCCCCGAACAGATCTTCAAAGAGACGGTTGATCCGGCAGTCGGCTTTCGCCCGTTTCAGGCACGCAAACTGGCATTCGCACTCGGGTTGCCGGGAGCGCTTATTTCGCCGGCAGCAAAGTTCATGCAATCGCTTTACAGCGCTTATGAAGCGATGGACGCCTCACTGTTGGAGATCAATCCGTTTCTGCTGACGAAAGACAATCGGCTGATCGCGCTCGACGCCAAGGTTAACTTTGACGATAACGCTTTGTTTCGTCATCCGGACTTCAAAGACTTGCGCGACCTGCGCGAAGAAGAGCCGCTGGAAATTGAAGCCTCAAAGTTCGATCTCAACTACATTAAGCTGGACGGCAACATCGCGTGCATGGTCAACGGGGCCGGCCTGGCGATGGCCACGATGGACATCATCAAGCTGGCGGGCGGTGAACCGGCAAACTTCCTCGACGTCGGCGGCGGGGCTTCACAGGAACGCGTCGAAGCTGCTTTTCAAATCCTGCTCGCTGATGAAAACGTGCGCGCCGTACTCATCAATATTTTCGGCGGCATTGTGCGCTGTGACATGGTGGCGCGCGGAGTGGTGGGGGCGGCTAAGAACCTCGGCGTTAAGGTTCCGGTCGTGGTGCGCCTGGAAGGAACCAATGTCGAAGAAGGCCAGCGCGTCATTCGCGAGTCAGGTTTGAACTTTACCGTGGCCAAAGGAATGAAGGACGCGGCCGAGAAAGCCGTGGCCCTGGCTGCGTAAAACGGATGATTGTATGCCGGAGAATGAAAAGACCAACAACGATCCCGGCAAGGCCGATAAGAAGGACGACCGCACCTCTCACGCTGGGCTTTGGTGGATTTGTATTGCTCGGGGGGATTTTCAAAGGCAGTTGTGGAGATTGCCCTATGACGCCAGTTTTGATCACCAGAGAAGGCGCTTTAAGGACCGACTATCCGATACCTTCATAGAACCAGCACAATAACGCAGCCCAAATTAAGACAATGCCGGCCATTAGCCGCTTCTTCGGAATTATCATCTTCATGAATTACAATGATCATCTTCCTCCACACTTTCACGCTCGGTATAACGAGGGTGAAGTGACGGTGGAAATCGAAACCGGTCTGGTGCAAGGCAGGATGTCTCGGCAGGCATTGCGCATGGTTTTGGAGTGGTCGGAGAAGTACCAGCAGGAGCTTATGAATAACTGGAATCGGGCGCGAGCGAGAAGGCCATTGCAGCAGGTTCCACCACTAACCTAGGTAACAATATGTTTTTGCACGTGACAGAACTCCGCGATGTGAGTGCATTCGAGTTAAGCCTGGAATTCAGCGACGGCGTGGTGAAGCGAGTTGACTTGAGCGGCGAGCTCCACGGCGAGGTCTTCGAGCCTTTGAAGGATCCTGAATACTTCAAACGAGTGGCCGTCAACCCGGAGACCGGAACCGTTGAATGGCCCAACGGGGCGGACTTTGCGCCTGAGTTCTTGTACGAAATTGGAAAAGAGATCAAGCAGGTTGCCTAAGTTATGAGAGCACGCGTTGTGCTGCGGTTCATAGCTCTCATTAGCCGCTTCGGCTTGGCGGCGCTCTTTCTCTTCACTGCCGGCGCGAAACTTTGGATCCTGAAAACGTTTGTGCACAACGTCGGCGAACTCCTCAGCTCGGCTCACGTTAATTATGAGCGCTGGCAATGGCCGGTCGCCGTCGCGGTAATCGCCGCCGAGATCGTCATTGCGATCTCGTTGGTAGTCCCGCGCACTGTTCGGCTGGGCGCGATCCTGGCGGCGCTGTTGTTAGTAGGGTTCAGCACATTTGCCCTCTACTATGTTTACGTTTTGCATGGAGAGCCGTTGGAGTGCGGTTGCTTCGGCGGAATCATCGGAAGCCAGTTAGGTTTGAAGACAGCACTGAGAAATCTTGGACTTCTTATTCCCGCTTTGATTGTTTTCTTTGGCCCGCCGCGGATAAGAGGAGTGTCAGAAGCCCGACCGTGAGGGAGGGCCAGGAACGATTCGCTCGACTTTGCTGCTCCGGCTTACCGTTTTTCCACCAGTGCAATTTCATGACAAGTGCCCTCCCTCACGGTCGGGCTTCTGACACGGACGCTTGCAGCCTACCTTCGTCTCATCCGCGCAATCTCATAACGCGTATTCGCGATTCGTTCCTGCGCATCGGGATGATCCGAAAAGAGCGTGCCAAGCAGGCTCGCATCCCGCTCTTCGATGCGCTGAAGTTTCTGAAACATAGTTACCATGCCCTGCGGATCGAATCCCGCGCGAGCCATTCCGCGCACGCCGAGAAAGTCAGCTTCGCGTTCTTCGTCGCGAGTGTGGACCGTCAGAAAACCCTCGGCGACAATTTGGCCCAACGCCACGCCCAGGTCGCGCGCCAGGTCGCCGGCCACGCCGGTCAGCTCGCCCAACGAACGCGCAATGTCATCGTATTCCTGCTTTTGTTTCAAGGTCTTCAAACTGTGGCGAGCAACGATGTGACCGATTTCATGCGCCAGCACGGACGCCAGTTCGTCATCATTCGCCAGTTTCAGCAGCGCACTGGTGATGTAGACATGTCCGCCAGGCAGAGAGAACCCATTAATCTCGCGGCTTTGAATCACATGGAATTTGTAAGGCATATTTGGACGCAAGCTGACTCTTGCACAACGCTGTCCCAGGCGTTCCACCCGATCCAGGCCCACGTCCGTCAAGCGATATTTCTTCGTTACTTCGCGGTGAAGTTGTGTGCCGAGCTTAACCTCGTCGCGCTCGTTCAAAAGCCCGGCATTTGAATAACGTGCATTGCGAAAGTCGGAGTAAGGGTCGTCGTACTGGACAAAGGCGGTTGTCGCTGGCCGGCGATTCGCCGGCGCGCTCAAAAGAATGTGCGATCGGATCGGGATCAGACTCTGCGCCGTTGTGGCGCAGAGCACCGCGGCTAGCATGGCCGCAACGAAGTTGAAGCGAAGGTTTGTTCTTTTCATTGACTAGTTTGTTCTCACACCTTTCGGACGGAATCATAAGCGAGTAAGCCGCCAGTGAAAAGTCCAGCGGGTCCAATGCTGCACGTTGATTCCCCTGATAGACATGCCTGGCGAATTCAGATATTTTGCTCTCGCTGAAAAACTAACCGAAAAATCATGCCAACACTTTCATTCTGGGGCGCGGCGGGCACGGTCACCGGCTCGAAGTATTTGATCGAGTCGGATCGCGCTCGCGTGCTGATCGACTGTGGTCTGTTTCAGGGCCTGCGTGAATTGCGAGAACGCAACTGGCAGGAGCCGCCTTTCAAAGCCGCCGCCGTCAACGCGGTGATCATAACCCATGCACACATCGATCATACCGGCTATCTACCGCGTTTCGTCCGTCATGGGTTTCGCGGCCCGGTATTCTGTTCACGCGGCACTGCTGACTTACTGAAGATTCTTTTGCCCGACGCCGCGCGGTTGCAGGAAGAAGAAGCCGACTATCGCAATCGACACAAGCTCACAAAGTATTCGCCGGCCTTGCCGCTTTACACCGAACGGGATGCGCGCGAGGCACTGAAACTGATTCAGGTGGTCCCGAATAACGGAAGAGACGTTGATGTCGCGAAGGGCGTCACTGCTGAGTTTCGTATTGCCGGTCACATTCTCGGCTCGAGCCAGGTGCTGGTTCGCACTGATGGCGACCAAGGACGCGGCGTACTTTTCTCAGGTGATTTGGGCAAATACGACCAGCCAATAATTCGGAATCCGGTTGCGCCGCCCGCCTGCGATTATTTGGTGGTGGAATCAACCTATGGAAATCGTCTGCACGATGGTGAGAAACCGGAGGACGCGCTGGAACGAATTATCAAGAACGCGGCCGAACACAACAGCGCCGTATTGATTCCCGCGTTTGCGGTAGGTCGAGCACAGGAAATTCTTTATCTGATTCGCGAATTGGAAAACGAGAAGCGGATTCCGGTCTTGCCCGTTTGTCTCGATTCGCCAATGGCCGCCGCGGCCACTCAAGCTTATGCGCGGCGAACTGAAGAGCAGAATGAGGACTATGGTGATGCACTGAAAACCAATCCGACGCCGCTGCGTACACACTCAATGCTGATGTGCGGCACGCGGCAGGAATCGAAACGTCTGAACGATATGAAAGACGCGCGCGTGATCGTTGCCGCCTCGGGGATGATGAACGGAGGGCGAATTCTTCATCACGCCCTGCGCCTCTTGCCCGATAAGACGGCCACTGTTGTCTTTGTCGGTTATCAAGCTGCCGGAACGCTCGGTCGCCGGGTTGCCGACGGCGAGAAGCAGGTCAAGGTCCTTGGTCAATGGATTCCCGTGCGCTGCCGGATTGAAAAGATCGGCGGCTTCTCAGCGCACGCGGATTGGAAAGAGGTCTTGCGCTGGCTGGAAGGCATGCCGTCAGCGCCGCGACGTGTGTTCGTGACTCATGGTGAACCCGAAGCGGCCGACGCCATGGCCGGACATCTACGCGATCAATTTGGTTGGTCGATTGAAGTGCCGCAGTATGGGGAAAGGTTTGAGTTGGTGTAGACGAGAGCTTGCTCCAATCCGCGAAGCGCCGAAGACGCGAGCCGTTGGTTTGAAGAGTTATCCATTTTGCTGGGAGCGCGGACGTCCCGTCCGCGCTGAGCGCGAACGAATTAATAAACTCTAAATTTGGTAAAAGACATTCGCGCCTGCGGCGCGCTGCGGACGCGGACGTCCGCGCTCCCAGCAGATAGTTTGAGCAATCAGATCGCGAGCGCTGTTGTTCCGTACTTAACCAATTGTTATACTCCGCCATTCGTTCGTTACTCTGTAACTCCAGGAAAATCCATTGAGCGTCTTAGTTGATAAATCTACCCGCCTCATCGTGCAAGGCATCACCGGCAAAGAAGGCACCTTCCATACGAAACAGATGGTTGAGTATGGAACGAACGTCGTCGGCGGAGTGACGCCGGGCAAAGGTGGCACGACCCATGAAGGCATTCCCGTTTTCAATACCGTCGCCGACGCTGTCAAAGAAGCGGGCGCAAACGCTTCGGTGATTTATGTGCCGCCGGCGTTTGCCGCCGATGCGATTATGGAAGCCGCCGACGCCGGAATTCCCCTGGTGGTCTGCATCACTGAAGGCATTCCCGCGCTCGACATGGTTAAGGTCAAGGAATACTTATCCGACAAATCAACGCGGCTCATCGGCCCGAACTGTCCTGGCATTATTAGCCCCGGTAAGTGCAAGATCGGTATCATGCCCGGTCACATCCATCGCGAAGGGCGAGTCGGAGTCGTCTCGCGTTCGGGGACGCTGACGTACGAAGCCGTCGGTCAATTAACTTCTTTAGGTCTCGGCCAATCGTCCGCGATCGGAATCGGCGGCGATCCGATCGTGGGCACGACGCATGTCGATGCGCTTAGGTTATTTCAAGAAGATAGTGAGACAGATGGCATCGTGATGATTGGCGAGATCGGCGGCACTGCCGAAGAGGAAGCCGCCACGTTCGCCAAAGCCAATGTGACTAAACCAATCGTCGCGTTCATTGCCGGGCAGACGGCGCCGCCCGGACGTCGCATGGGTCACGCAGGCGCGATCATCGCCGGCGGGAAGGGAACCGCAGCAGAAAAGATGACGGCGTTGTCCGCGGCGGGCATTCATGTAGTGAAGTCGCCGGCTGATATTGGATCGGCGATGAAAGAAGCGTTAGCGGGATAGAAACCTGGCCGCGGATTAACGCGGATCTACCCAGATATGAAAATGGGGCAAGAATGATCCGCGTTTATCAGCGGAAATGCGCGGCGTGTTTTTGAGGAACAATGGCAGAACCAGCAGGTAATCTTACCTTTGCAATCATCAAACCCGACGCTGTGCGGGCGGGTCACACCGGAAAAATAATCGATCGCATCATTGGCTACGGCTTTCGCGTTCGCGCTATGAAAATGATTCATATGACGCGCGCCCAAGCTGAAGGCTTCTATGACGTGCATCGCGGCAAACCTTTCTACGAAGCCCTGACGGAATTCATGTCCAGCGCGCCATGCGTAGTGATGGTGTTGGAAAAAGGTGGCGCAGTCAGGGCCTGGCGTGATCTAATGGGCGCAACCGATCCGGCTAAAGCGGACGAGGGCACGATTCGAAAAGTGTTCGGCGGTTCGGTCGGAGAGAACGCGACGCACGGATCCGACTCAGACGAAAACGCCGCGATCGAGATTGCATACTTTTTTAGTAGGCTGGAGATTGTCTAGCGGACCAATCGGATCTTTGGACTTTGGTCTTTGATCCTGGCCTGCTTGTTGATGAGAGATCGATGATCCAGCTCAAAGGCCCAAAGATCAAAGACCAAAAACCAAAGATCGGTTTCCGATTATGAAACGCTGCCCCACATGCAACCAAACCTTCGATGAAGAGTGGCTGAGTTTCTGCACCATAGACGGCACGGCTCTGATCGAATCCGGCCCTCCGCGGTCAGAACCACCGCCCACCATCCGGGCGTCGGGTATTCCGACGAACCCAACCGGGCAGCCGACATTTAATTTGCCCGGCAGTTACAACCAACCACCGGCGCGACTCGCTCCGCCGCCGCCGGCACCTTCATGGCAGCCACCGCCGCCGCCCGGCTACGCCGTCGTCCCGCAGCAAGGCCTCGCCGTCGCTGCGCTGATTCTAGGCATTTTCACCGTTACCTTTGGCTGGTGTTACATCGGAGTCCTCACCTCCCCGATCGCGATTGTGCTCGGCATCATCTCGCTGGTTCAGATCAAGAAGAATCCAGAAAGAAATACAGGAAAGCCGTTGGCCATAGCCGGGATCGTGATGGGCGCGGTGTATTTCGTAGTCATCGCGATTTTCATTCTGTTTGCTGTTCTAATGCAGGGCGTAAAATAGACCAGCGGAGTTGAGTAGGCCAGTCTTGAAGTGGTTAGGGAAGGACCCGTGTGAAACGCTGTCCCACGTGTAACCAAACTTTCGAGGAAGAGTGGCTGAGTTTCTGTACTCAGGACGGAACTACTCTGATCGATTCTGCGCCGCTATCGAGCGAGGCACCGCAAACGATTAAAGCGTCGATTCCAACTGAAGCCTCGAATCCAAATGAACAGGCTACCTGGAACCTGCCGTCCGGAAGCGGATCAGGCGGGCAGCTTTTTGAGCCGCAACCGGTTAAGCCGGTCTGGCAACCGCCTCCGCCGCCGGCCTACGCCTCACCGCCGAATAAGAGCTTGAGCGTGGCTTCGATGATATTGGGAATAATCAGCGTCACGGTGGGCTGGATGTGTTTTGGACCAATCCCCGCGATCGCCGCGATCATTCTGGGTGCCGTCTCACTTTCGCAGATTAAGAAGAATCCCGAACGAGTGACCGGAAAGCAGTTTGCCTGGGTCGGGGTCATCACCGGCATCCTGAGTTTGGTCATGTTTGCCGGTGTGATGGTGTTCTATATCGTCGCCATGATCATGTCCGCGAACCAACGATGATCCTGTTGGAGTCGAGTAATGAAACATTGTCCTACCTGTAAACGCGCGTTTGACGATGACACGCTGAGTTTCTGTCTTGAAGACGGCACGCCCCTGGTAGCGGACGTGGGCGCCCGGCCGGATTCACAGGAGACGCTGGTGTCGCCACGCAGCCCGGCCATGGGTTCCGAAAGCGCCGGTGCTCCGCCACCGACGCAGGCCTACAGTCAACTTTCCGGCAAAGCCACAGTCAGCGGGTCACCATATCGACCTCCCGCCGCACCGTATGGTCCCGCGGCTCCAAAACGTAAAACCTGGCTGTGGGTGATTGGCATCCTGGCGATTCTTTCGATTCTGGTGGTCGCGATCGTCGCGGCATTTACGGTTCCCGGATTCCTTCGCGCTTCTAAAAATGACAACCGGCCACAGCCGTCGCCTTCCCGGCCGGTCACGTCGGCCAGCCCAACGCCGGACGCTTCCCCTACCTCGACCGACGATGTGCCGACGGATTCCGCGGAAGTCCTGGCGCAGCTAACCAAACTGGAAAAGGATTGGACCGAAGCCAATATTAAAGACGATAAGCAAGCTTTGGAGAGAATTCTGGCGGACGAATATGTGGGTAACGATGACAACTCGCGAACCAAACGGAAGTACATCGATACCATTAAGCCGGACACATCGGTTGAGAACTGGGAAGTATACGACCTGACAGTGAATCAAACCGGCGATCGTGCCGTGGTCAACGGCAACCTGAAGGAAGAAACGTCAGACGAAACCTATGTGTACGACTTTGTTGACACGTTCGTATGGCGAGACCATCGTTGGCAAGCTGTGACCTCGCATGCTACTCGTGTAAAATGAATATGAATTGCGAAATTCGAATTGCGGATTGCGAATTGTAAGATGGACAAAGCTGAGTTGGAAAAGCGAACGAAGCAATTCGCCCTGCGAATCATCGCTTTCGCGGCAACGTTACCGGTTGGGAAAACTGGCGATGTAATCAGATATCAATTGGTAAAAGCTGGGACATCCGTTGGTGCGAATTATCGCGAAGCAAATCGGGCCGAATCCCGAAATGACTTCATTCACAAGATTGGAATCGTTGAGAAGGAAGCTTCCGAAAGTCAGTATTGGTTGGAGATTTGCGACGAAGCCAAATTCGGCGATGCTCCGCAGCGGGAGTTGTTGCTCCAGGAGTCTGGCGAACTCCTGGCGATTTTCACGAGCTCCGGGAAAACTGCTAAAGCAGCCAGGGCTTAAAATTTCGCAATTCGAAATCCGAAATCCGAAATTCATCCTATGTCAATAATTTCTGAAGTCATCGAATCAACGCGCGCGATCATCCAGGGGATGAGCGTCACGCTGTCTTACCTGCCCAAACGGAAACAGACCGTTCAGTATCCCGAGGAGCCCGTGACGATGCAGCCGCGCTATCGCGGCCAGCATCTGCTGCACGTCGATGAACTCGGCAAAGAGAAGTGTGTCGCTTGTTTTCTGTGCGCCGCGGCTTGTCCGTCTGAGTGCATCTACATCGAAGCCGTGGACGATCCGCGCTCGCCGGCTGAACGCGTTGGCGTCGATGAACGTTACGCGAAGGTTTATAACATCGACTATGGGCGCTGCATTTTCTGCGGCTATTGCGTCGAGGCTTGTCCGAAAGATGCAATCACGCACGGCTACAACTTTGAATTATCAGTTTACAACCGCGCGGATCTGCTAAAGACGAAAGACGACCTCCTCATCACGAAGCAGGTGCAATCAAAGAACTACCGCGTGGCGTTTTCCGACGAAGATGTCGATTCGGAATATAAGGAAGTCTAGCGAAGGCAAAAGATAAAAGTAAAAAGGCAAAGGTGAGGATCTCGTTGTCTTCCTTTTGCCTTTTACCTTTTTCCTTTTTACTTTATTCCTCTAGCTATGCCCTTCCGTGAATTCCATTACCGCTGGGAGTTCGATCTCGAATCGTCGCCGGAACAACTCTGGCCGCTGGTGGCCGACACGAACCGTTTTAATCGCGACACGGGAGTGCCGGCGATTGAGAACCTTTCGAACCCCGGCGCAGCACTTCGGAATGCTCGCCGTCGTTTGCGACTGTCGGCGTTCGGTATTCCGGTTGAATGGGAAGAGCAGCCGTTCGAATGGGTGCGGCCGGCGCGGTTCGGCGTGGTGCGTCGTTATTCAAAAGGACCAATCGAGGAGCTGCGTGTCCTCGCTGAATTAATCCCAACAGAAAAGCGCCGCGGCGCCTCGGTTGAAAGAGCGGACGAACAATCGACGGGAACTAAACTGACCTATCAGGTATGGGCAAAGCCGAAGAACATTCTCGGCTTGATTGCTATTCCAATCCAGATTGGCCTGTTGAGCGCGCGAAACTTTGCCCGAACTTTTCGGGAATACGACGAACGAGCCAGCGCAGGGCGATTCACGCAAGCCTTTGCCTCCCGGGCTCAACTGGTTCCCGGCGGCCGCGCGCGGCTGCTTACGCTCAGTGAAAAAATGGCGGCGCAGGGCAGCGACAGCGATTTAATTGCGCTGCTGGTGGATTACATCGAGAATGCCGACGAATTTGCCGTGGCAAGAATCCGGCCGTACGAACTGGCGCGGCTGTGGGGCCAGGCAAAGCGCGCGGTGCTGGAAACTTGTCTCTGTGCGACGCGCGCCGGCATTCTGGACTTGCAATGGAACCTGATCTGCCCGATGTGCCGTGGCGGGGGCGCGAGCACAACCCTGAAAGAGATCTCGTCACAGGTACATTGCCCCGGCTGCAACATCGACTTTACTGTCAACTTTGAGCAGTCCGTCGAACTTACTTTTCACCCGAACCCTTCGATCCGGATAGCCGACATCGAAACCTTCTGCATCGGCGGACCGCAGGTGACTCCGCATGTCGCGGCGCAGCAACTGCTCCCGCCCGGTTCGAGTCGCGCCATCGATCTGAAGCTGGCAGCAGGCCGCTACCGTGTGCGCACGATGAGCCTGGCCGGCTGGCAGCACTTACGTGCCACCGAGGCCGGAAAGCCCGTAACGACTCTGAGTGCGAGTGACGCGGGCTGGTCGAATGAAGAGCTCGAGATTGGCACGAACGCCGGTCTCAATTTTGAAAACGCGACCGACGACGAACAACTCTTCATCCTCGAGCGGACCGCCTGGAGCGACGACGCGGCCACAGCTGCTGAGGTTACCGCGCTGCAAGTCTTTCGCGATCTGTTTGCGAGTGAAGCGTTGCGTCCGGGTGAACAGATTTCCGTGGGCACTCTCACGGTGTTGTTTACGGATTTGAAGGATTCGACGCGGATGTATCGAGAGATCGGCGACGCCACGGCGTTCGGCCGAGTCATGAATCACTTCGACGTTCTGAAACAGGCGATTGCCGACGAGGAAGGGGCGCTGGTAAAGACGATCGGCGATGCGGTGATGGCCGTCTTTCGTCATCCGGCCGCCGCCCTGCGCGCGATGCTGCACGCGCAGCAGCGTCTGGCATCGCCGCCCGACGGGATGCGGCCGCTCACTTTGAAAGCCGGTTTGCACACGGGGCCATGCATCGCGGTCACGCTTAACGATCGGCTTGATTACTTTGGCTCGACTGTGAATTTGGCCGCGCGACTGGAAGCGCAATCGACGGGGGATGATGTGGTGATCTCAGCGACTGTTTACGACGATCCGGGAGTGCGCGAATTACTGAGCGATCCCCGCAATGGTTTTGTGGCGACGCGTTTTGCGATTCCTTTGAAAGGATTTGACAACGAGCGGTTCGAGCTCTGGCGCGTCGCGCGCAGCAGTTCAGCGAGAGTTTAAAAGGGGTGGGACCGGCGTCTCGCCCGTGAATCACGCGCAAGATGCGCGTGCCACAATCGAACTGGCCGGTCCGCCGTCGTTTTGACTTGCCGGGACGGGAAAAAAACGGTCTAACCTCAATATATTTTACTATGCCATTAATTGAAACTCGGGAAGTGACCCGCGTCTATCAAATGGGAACGAACCAGGTCACGGCGTTGGATCGTGTCGACGTGGCCGTGAATGAGGGAGAGTTCGTCGCGATTCAGGGAACGTCCGGTTCGGGAAAATCGACCTTGCTGAATCTGCTCGGCGGACTCGACCGCCCCACCAGCGGCGAAGTCTTTTTTGACGCCAAACCGTTGGGACCTTTGACCAAGAAGCAGATGGCCCGCTTTCGACGCTTCTCAGTCGGAATGATCTTTCAGAATTTCAATCTGATTTCCACCATGACCGCCGCTGAGAACGTACGGCTGGCGCTGGCGTTTGGCGGCGTGCGCGGCCCGGCGCGTCGAGAGCGCGCGAAAGCTCTGTTGGAACGTGTCGGGCTCTTCGATCGGATGGAGCACCGGCCCTCTGAATTGTCCGGAGGAGAACAGCAGCGTGTCGCTATCGCGCGCGCCCTGGCGAACCGTCCGCGCGTGTTGCTTGCCGACGAGCCGACCGGCAATCTAGACTCGACTCGGGCTCGCGAGCTGCTCGCTCTGCTGCGCGAAATGGTCGACAGGGACAAACTCACCGTAATGCTGGTAACCCACGATCATGAACTCGCGAGCAGCTTTGCCGACAGAATCATCATGATGAAAGATGGTCGGGTGCAGGAATGAAACTAAAAAGGCAAAAGGAAAGAGTTCAGCACGCTGTTCTTAACTTTTGCCTTTTGCCTTTTTACTCTTTCCTTGATTGAGCGAGGTAAATCAATGTCAACCCCAATACCGCAAGAGATGACGCTTGATGCTATCCGTTCCGTGCCACTTTTTGCTTCGCTTGACGACGAGGCGGCAATCGAACTGCGCAACCTGTTGCAAACGCGCATCGTCGCTAACGGAACCAATCTTTTTCGCGCCGGCGATCAGGGCGACGCCATGTATCTGATCGAAAGCGGCCGGGTGCGGATTGCCCTGACCGATGACGACGATAAAGAAGTCGTCCTGGCCGAATTGGCCCAGGGTGATTTCTTTGGCGAGATGGCGATCATTGACGGTAAACAACGTTCCGCCGACGCCACCGTCACCGAAGACGCGCGCCTGGAGGTTTTGTCGCGCGAAGACTTTCTGCGGTTTATTCATGAGAACCCGGCCGTGGCGCTGGAAATGTTGAGCGCTACTTTCTCAAGACTGCGCCGGACGGACAAGATGCTCCAGCAGCGTGTCTCGCGCAACGTCAACGAAGAGCAGGATAAGCGTCTCACGCTCTCGGATCGTGCCGCTGACCTGATCGCCGAGTTTGGCGGCAGTTGGAAATTCATCGTCGTCACAGTGCTCTTTCTAGGCGGCTGGATGTTGGTGAACTGGATCTTGAACCCTAAAGGCTTCGATCCATATCCCTACGCCTTCCTCTTGTTCATCCTTAACATACTTCAGGCGTTCCAGGCCCCATTCATCATGATGTCGCAAAATCGACAATCCGGAAAAGATCGCCTGCGCGCGGATTTGGATTTTCAAGTGAACCTGAAAAATGAACTGTCGCTGACTGAAGTTCTGCGCCGGCTGGATGTGCTCGAGAGCGAACGACTGCCACAGTTGTTCTCACAGCAGAATGAGAAGATCGAGAAACTGTCTCCGCCTCGTCCGTGAATTCCGGCCAGGATGCAACGTAACTCAATAGTATCCGCAAATGATCGCAGCGATCTTTTTTGACTTTAACGGCGTCATCATCGATGACGAGCGCATCCATCTGAAGGCTTATCGCGAAGTACTGGCTGCGGAGGGCGTCGCCCTCACGGACGAAGACTACTTCGCATCCCTGGGAATGGACGACCCCGCGTTTGTGCGCGCCGCGTACGGGCGCGCGGCAAGGTCGTTGACCGACGAAACCATGCGCGCACTGATCAAACGCGAACACGAGTTGCATCGGCAAATCATTACGGATGAACTGCCCGTGCCTTCCGGCGTCGTCACTTTCATCAGGGAAGCCTCACGTCACTATGAACTGGGAATAGTCAGTATGGCCGAGCGCGAAGAGATCGATCACGTGTTAGATCTCGCGCATCTCCGGAGCGAGTTCTCAGTGTTTGTTACGGCCGCGCCGGGCTCGAAAAACAAACCAGCGCCGGACTGTTACCTGCGAGCGTTGGAGCTGTTGAATGAGCAAAGGCGCGCTGACAGGAAAATGGCCCTCCTCCCGCGCGAATGTCTGGTGATCGAAGACTCGCCCCCCGGGATTGAGGCCGCTCGTACCGCGGGCATGCACACGATCGGTGTTACCAGTACGGTTTCCGCAAGCGAATTGCGCAGCACCCAGGCAGAGGTCGTGACTCCGAACCTGTCTGACTTGAACACGGACGCGGTACACCATTTGTTTGATTGAGCGAGCAGAGATGGGCCGCACAATCATTATCGGTGATATTCACGGGTGCTTTGACGAACTCACTGACTTGCTCGAGCTCCTCAAGTTGCGCAGTGACGATCGCGTGGTCGCAGTCGGAGACTTGATCGTCAAAGGTGAAAAGAGTCGCGAGGTGCTGGATCTCTTTATCGACGACGAGCGCTTTTCTTCGGTCATCGGCAATCATGATCGAGCCTTGCGCCAGCGCTGGCGTGGCGAACCCAATCGCCTGACCAAAGAACAGCAGAAAGCCTCAGCCGAACTTGAAATCAACCGGGAACGCTACGCAAATTATCTGAAGTCCCTTCCGTATATGATCGATCTTGGCTCTCATCTGGTTGTTCATGCCGGCGTGCGTCCGGGTGTTCGGCTTAAACATCAAATGGCCAGCGATCTGACCGAGATACGCACCATGGGCGCGAATCCTGCGAGTAAGAGAGGTGTGCCCTGGTACGCGGTCTATCGCGGCAGGAAAACCGTCCTCTTCGGTCACTGGCCGGCGAAACAGCCGAGACGTACGCCGCGTGCGATTGGTCTCGACACCGGCTGCGTGTACGGGGGCCATTTGACCGCTTTCATCGTGGAGTCAAATCAACTAGTGAGTGTTCCATCCCGGCGGGCATACACGGTGCCCAGGACTAAACTGCGTTAGTCCGTACTCATTACCGCAATCAATACCGTTCAATCCGCATATGCCCGTGAAGGGAATTCGTACGATTAAATTGCGTCGAGTTTGCAGCCTGCTTCTGATTGATCCGGCGCGTTCAGCGCAAACCAACTAAATAGATTCTTTCCGCCTCAGAACACTATCTGGGAATAAGAGTTGCTGGGTTCACGGCATTGGGAAACGTGTATCTATGGAACAATTGCTCGGAGTGCCGCCTTTAGGCGGAATGGCCATCTGTTTCATCTCTCCCGCCTTAAGGCGGGTACTCCGAACGGAATTCATCAAAGAAAACAAATGATTTCAAATTTACAAATTGAGAATCGTATTGCGGCAAGTCCGGCGCGGCCGAAACTTGTCAAAGCAACGGCATCCGCTAAAGCTGAGCAGCGGCTGCTGAAT
>Ga0207684_10002574_pt1 | contig 18205 bp, 19 predicted proteins | sample KBSK5501metaG_FD_184342 | JGI IMG/M metagenome (GOLD analysis project Ga0207684, IMG submission 184342) | Corn, switchgrass and miscanthus rhizosphere microbial communities from Kellogg Biological Station, Michigan, USA - KBS K5-50-1 metaG... | ecosystem: Host-associated > Plants > Roots >...
TCCCGGCTCGTGCGATCCCCGCCAACCGGTTTGACTCACTTAAGAACTGGGCCGGGAGGGGAAGCGTGTTTTTCTCCTGCCAATTTTCCGAGGCGACCACGACGCCCTTCACCTGCAACCTCTCCACAACATGTGTCGTATAAAAGGTCCGGTCTGCCTGGAGTACAGCATGTATGTGGTCGGCCACTGTCTCTGCAGGAATTCCAGTCTGAGTATCGCAGTCCTTTGCTCCTGACGACATCCCCCAATATCCCAGCACGACGATAAAGGTCGCTACTATTCCCCACGCGAAGCCTTTCCTAAGCATGATATCTTCTCCTTTCCCGAGTCAGAGCCCGGTGCTGGAACGTGATCAGGACGATCGTCCACCCACCTTATTCTGGATATCGCAAATGATGACACTACCCTCTTTCCCTGTGCAAGGAGGAAGATGGAGTCGCGTGGCCAGGAATCTCAAGTCAAAAATAGTTGCATTGGTGGGACTATACCACAGGCGTTTTCACATGCTCGGGACGGAACCCGATCCCGATCAGCCGGGCGGGGATCCGGCTCAGGAATGGAAAGCGCGCGATGAGCCGGATAAAAAGCGGCGGTGAAAATTTGCCGACGCCGCTCAGGACGCGCGTGATGACCCGCTTCTGGACGAAGATCTGCAGCCGCTGGATGATGCGGGTTGGCAACTCACGCCGCCGCTGCACCAAGTCGAGGTGGTCGGTGGTCAGCCGGTCCGCGCGCAGCGGCGCGGCGAGCACATTGGCGGCGGCGACCGCATCCTGGATCGCAAGGTTGATGCCCACGCCTCCGATCGGGGACATCGCGTGCGCGGCATCGCCGATACAGAGGAGCCCCGGGCGATACCACCGCGGCAACCGGTCGACAAGAACGGTGAGCAGCTTGAGCGCGTCCCAATTCTGTATGTCGCCGACACGGTCGGCGGCAAACGGCGCGAGCTGCGCGAGGCTGTCCCGGAACGCCGGCAGCCCTGTTTCCTGGAGCTGTGCAAACGATCCCTTCGGGATCACGAATCCGCATTGCCAGTACTCTCCCCGGTTGAGCATGATGAAGATCCGCCCCATCTCGAAGCGGGCAACGGGGTCTTCCGGGTCGCCGGGCCTCCGGGACAGCCGGAACCACAGGACGTCCATGGGCGCGCCGAACTCATCTACCTTCAAGCCGGCCCTTGCCCGGACGACCGAGTGCCGACCGTCGGCGCCGATGACGAGCCCTGTGCGAACCTCCAACGGGCCGTCCGGAGTCATTGCATGGAGACCGACGACGCGTCCCGCTTCCTCGATCAGCCCGGTCACTTCGGCCCGCATCCGCAACATGAAGGTCGGATAGCGAGCCCCGCGTTCGGCGAGTAAGTTCAGGAAGTCCCACTGCGGCATGAATGCGATGAACCCGCAACGCGTCGGCAGATGGGTGAAGTCCGCGACCGTCAGCGCCAGACCGCCGACCCGGGCGTTGAGCCGCGGCGCTTTCTGATGCGGCAGCTTCAGCAGGTCCTCCAGAAGTCCCAGCTCGTGCATGATTTCGAGCGTGGAGGGGTGGATCGTGTCGCCCCGGAAGTCCCGCAGGAAGTCGGCGTGCTTCTCCAGGACAAGGACATCGACGCCGGCGCGGGCCAACAGCAGCCCCAGCATCATTCCGGCCGGCCCGCCACCGGCGACGCAGCATCGCACTGAAATCTTGTTTGCGACCATGGATCCACTATCTCTTAGTCAGGATCGCACAGCATCACATCTTCCGGCGTTCTTTCAACTTCGCCAGCCGTTGCCTGATCGCGTCTGCGCTGTGATCGTCGGTCGCCGGCGCAGACTGGAGATACCGCTCGTACTGCACAATCGCTTCATCTACGCGACCGGCCCCTTCGAGAGCCAGGCCCAGACCGGCGTGCGCGTCGACGGCATTGGGAGCAAGTCGGAGCGCCTCACGGTATTGGGCGATCGCCTCGTCGAACTTTCCCTGGCTCGTGAGCGCCTGCCCCAACGCCATGTACACGCCGGTGTCTTTCCAGCCGAGCCTGAGCGCTTCGCGAAAGGCATCGATTGCCAAGGGCACGCGATCGATCGCCAGAAGGACATGACCAAGATGAAAATTTGCACGGGCCGACAAGTTGTCCCTGTTCTCCGGATTGAGGTGGATCGCCTCCACCAGCTCGGCCATCGCGAATTCGTACTTCTCCGCCTGCGCATAGGCCAGGCCGAGCTCCAGTCTGGCGCGGGGGTCGGTCGGGGCCCTGCGGACCGCTTCCATCCGTTCCTCTAGTTGGGACATACCCGGCTGTGGAGAGTCAGCCTGGGCAGGTTGGCCCGCCAGCACGATCCCATACAATCGAGCGGCAAGGTCCTTGAGCAGAGCTTCGGCGGCAGGACGGTATTGTTCCACCCACTGGCGGCGATCTACCGGATGACTCATCGCCAGAACAGCCTGGGCCTGGGCACGGGCGTGGGCGTGCCGTCCGTGGTCGCGGTAGAACTCGACGAGACTCCAACGGATATAGGCATATCGATTGGAATCCGCTTCCACGGCCCGTGTCAGATAATCCTCGACCTGTTCCTTCTTTCCGACCAAGAGCAAACGCAGAGGGCCAGGCGTTTCATTGAGTAGGACACCCATCATATGCAGCGCGCGGGCGTGGCGCGGGTCCAGCTCCAGCGCGCGCAGGAGATGCTTCTCCAGATCGGAAAGGACCGTCGGCGAGACCTTCCAGAACGGTTTGAGATTCACGACATTGCCGCGGTTCGCGGCCAGGTAGAAATGGGCCTCGGCGCTGTCCTCTTTCAATGCCAGCGCCCGCTCGGCGGCTTGCTCTCCACGCTCGTGCCATTGCAACTTGTCCTTGCCCAGCCAATCGCCGAGAGCCAGGCAGGCCCGCGCCATCCGAACACGGGGCAGTGGGTTCTGCTGGTCAAGCAGCGCCGCCTGCTCATAGAGTGCGCTGGCGCGGAGGAACGAATCTGGAAAGCCCTCGTCCGTCTGCGTCAGCCGATCCCCTTGCTCCAGCAGCTCGTGAACGGTCGCGGCGTGCGCGGAGCACGCCACCGCAACAACCTCAAGCGCTGTCGCAAAGATGAGAAGGGTTCGGCGCGCGAAAGAGAAATTCACAGGGCGCGGAAGACGGCCAGAAGGTCGCTGAGGGCTACCAGTTTCGTCTTCAGGATCACGCGCTCGCGCTGGATCTGCTCGAGCAGATCCTTCTGACCCGCGCCCCTCTTGAGGTAGGCTTCGGCCAGTGCGAGAACCCGGTTGCACTCTTCCTCCACCTTCCCTTTGACGACGGGATTCACCGTGAGAATCTCCCGCATCTCGTTCCGGGCCTTGGTCAAAAAGGCCTGGTGCTCGTTTTCGGGAAAGGATTCGCGCTGGGTCTGATCGAGACACCGGTCGAGCGTCTGCGAGAGAAAAACGTACAGGCGCACGAAGGTCTCGGTGATCTCGATATGTTGCTTGGGGACGGCTTGTGCAGTCATGACGCCTCTCTATTCTTCTGATCGTTTTTGCAGAGTGGACAGCGGCAGAACTTGGCTCGCAGGATGGAGAAGGAGTAGATGCCCGTGTCGTGGCCGTCGCTCCACCGGAATCGCAGGCCGTACCGGCCGACCGGTTCGATGTCCTTGACCGCGATGAACATCGGGATGCTGTCCGGCTTCAGCCGCAGTTCGCCCGTCCATTCGTCCGTGCAGGCCGCACAGGGACAGTGCTGGCGAAGATAGCGGATCGGATAGACGCCCTTGTGGCCGTCGTTCCACTCGATACCGAGGACGCCGTTCTCGATCCAGTCCATGTCCTTGGGTTCAACGGTATCGTTCATGATCCGACATGCTCAGACATACGTCGCCGCCCCCGACCGATACGCCGGTTGTCTCTCCGCCGCGACCATCTCACCCACCCTCCCCGGCCGAGACGAGACGCGTCCTTCTCCCGGGAAACCATGCATGCGCGGCATGCGGCGGCCCGCCACGCAATCCACGTAGAGCTCAATGACCTCACGCAGCTCGTGGCGCTGCGACGCCGTCGCCTTGAGACGGGACAATCGCGCCGGGTCCATCCGCAGCACTTGGCGAAAGAAAGCCAGGCAGGCCGGCGATACGGCCGGACATCGCACCGGTTCCCGTCTGGCACAGGCCGCGCAGACTGTCCCGCCCGCCCGAGGCGAGAAGAACCACGTCCCGCCGCTGGCCCTTCTCTGACAGGTATTGCAGCGGTCAAGATGCGGCAGGTAGCCCGCGAAACGCAGAATCTCCAACTCGTAGAGGGCCGCCGTGAGTCCCGGGTCCTTGCTGTCCCCAATCGCCCGAAACCCTTCCAGTAGCGTGTGGAATACGCGCGGCACCGCGTCGCCGTCAGCCGTCACCGCGCCGGCCAGATTGGCCAGACGCGCCGCGCCGGCGATCGTTTCGAGTGAATCCCGGAGCGAAATGAACGCGTGACGGATGTCGGTCTGAGACACGCGATACAGGGTATCGCCCGGCTTTTCGAACAGCACGAGGTCGCAATGGACGAAGGGCTCCAGGGAACTGCCGAAGCGGCTCTTCATCCGCCGAGCCCCACGAGCGACCCCTCGAACCTTACCGTGCTTCAGCGTGAAAAACGTGACGATCCGATCGGCATCGCCCCACTTGCGGCTTTTGAGCACGATCGCGGGAGTCTTGAGCAAAGGCATCCGCGCCCAATTCCTATTTCAAATGCGAGAGGACGGCGGTGGCCAGGGTGAGATAAATGGCGATTCCCGTGATGTCGTTGGCCGTGGTGACGAACGGGCCCGCGGCGATGGCCGGATCAACATCGTAGCGCTTCAGGATGACCGGCATGATCGTGGCCATGGCCGTGGACACAACCAGCGCGAAGACCATGGCAACCCCCACGACGAGTCCCAGCGTCAGGTTGATGTGCATGACCGCGGCCGCCGCCAGCGCCACGACGCCGCAGAGCAGACTGATGAGAAAACCGATCGTCACCTGGCGCAGAAAGACCTTTCTCACGTCCGACAGCTCGATTTCACCGGTCGCCAGTCCGCGAATGACCAGTGTGGACGATTGCAAACCCACGTTGCCGCCCATGGCCGCGATCACCGGAATGAACGTGACCAGTGCCACCACTTCCTCGATTGTGTGCCGGAAAAACCAGAGAATCATGCCCGACACCATGCTTCCAATCAGGTTGGTCAAGAGCCACGGCGCCCGGAGGCGGACCGAGCTGATCACCGGCGAATGCAGGAGCGTCTCCTCCTCCTCGCTCTTCGTCCCGGACATCTTCAGCATGTCCTCGGTGGCGGCGTCATGAATGATGTCCACCACGTCGTCCACCGTGATGATCCCGACCAGGGTATTGTCCTTGTCGACGACCGGAATCGCGAGCAGGTTATAGCGGGCCACTAGCTTGGCCACCTCCTCTTGGTCGGTGTCGGTGGCGACGCTAATGACTTCCCGATTGATCATAGTCCCGAGCCGGGTATGCGGAGGCACCTGCAGGAGCTGGCGCAGCGAGAGGACGCCCGCAAGTTTCTCACCCCTGTCGGTGACATAGACGTAGAACACGTTTCCCGTGTCCTTGGCTCCCTGGAGCCGGTGGATTGCCCCTTCCGCAGTCGTATCCTCCGGCAAGGAGAAATACTCGGCCGTCATGATGGCGCCGGCGGTCTTGGGCTCGTATTGCAGGAGGTCTTTGACCTCCGCCGAGTCCTCCGGCTTCATCAGTCTCAGAATTTCCTGAGACTGCTCCTCCGACATGGTATTCAGAATGTAGGCTTGGTCGTCGTCGGGCAGGTTCCTGAGCAGCATGGCGATGTCGGCCGCAGGGACGTCCGTCAGCACCTCGCCGATGTCTCCCCGATCCATTTCACGCAACACCTGCGCCTTGGGCCCTTCGGGCTTGATCAGTTCGAAGACGGTCCGCTTCTCCTGGGCGGTGTTCAAGTGATGCAGGACCTTGGCCACGTCGGCCGGATGCATCTTGGACACCATGCGCTCGAGGTTGCCGATGGCGCCCCGGCGCAGCAGGCGGACCACGGAGACAAGAATCACGTCGAACCGGCTCGCGGTTCGGCCGCCTCCCCCCGGCATATCCGGCTTGTCGGTCTTGATGTCCGAGCGTTCCATATCCCTCAATATCCCAATTCGACGAGCATGCGCTCGTCTTGGCGCCAGGCCTCTTTCACCTTCACCCAGAGCTGCAGGAACACCTTCATGCCGAAAAGATTTTCCATGTCGATGCGGGCATAGGTGCCGACTGCCTTGAGAATTTCCCCATGCTTCCCAATCACGATGGCCTTCTGCGACTCTTTCTCCACGTACACGGTCGCGCTGATCCGGGCGAGCTTGCCTTCCTCTTTAAAGGAGTCGATGCCGACCGCCACCGCAAACGGCAGCTCGTCGCGCGTCTTTTGCAGGAGCTTCTCCCGAATGATCTCCGCCGCGAGGACCCGCATCGGCTGATCCGTCATCACGTCCTCCGGGAAATACACCGGCCCTTCCGGCATGCGGGCCAGGGCCAGATCCACCAAACAGTCCACGCCGTCGCCGGTCTTCGCCGAGATGGGGATGATCTCGGCGAACTCATGCATCCGCTGGTATTCATCAAGCAGCGGGAGCAGGCGCAGTTTTTTCACCAGGTCCACCTTGTTGACCACGAGGAACACCGGGATCGCTCGTTCCTTGAGCCGTTCGAGCACGAACCGGTCGCCGGGACCTGGCGCCTCCGTGGCCTCGACCAGAAAGAAGGCAAGGTCCACTTCATCCAGCACATGCAGCGCCACGTCAACCATCCGCTGGTTGAGCCGGAACTTGGGCTTATGAATGCCGGGCGTGTCGAGGAATACCATCTGGGCGCCCGGCAGATGTTTGACACCGAGAATCCGGGTCCGGGTCGTCTGCGGCTTGTCGGAGATGATGGCGATCTTCCCGCCGAGAAGGCGGTTCAGGAGCGTCGACTTCCCCACGTTCGGCCGGCCTACCAGCGCGACAAACCCGGAGCGGTAGGGCGCGGCGTGGCTCACGGCCGCTCCGCTGGGGACCCGCCCTGACGCGGGTACTCGTTCTGACGGGTGGGCGCGATCAGGAAGACCGTTTCGCCTTGTTTCACCATGCCGAGCCGGTCGCGGGCCAGGCCTTCCAGCGTGGCCGGATCGTGCTTGACCGCCTCGATGTCTTTTCGCAGACGGACGTTCTCTTCTTCGATCGTCTTGGTCTCCTCGGCGATCTGGCCGTGGGTCCGCTTCATGTTGAGGTACTTCATGAACCCCATGGTGTCGAAGAAGACCTCATAGGTGCAGTAACTCATCAGGAAGAAACCCCCGATCACATAGAACGTCCAGCGTCGCTTCCGTTTGGCCTGAAGAGTCGTCCGTCGTTGGTTGGGCCTCGTCCTCATTGTTCCGCTTTTCTCACGAAGACCGCGCGGCCCCGATACCGGGCGGCATCACCCAACTCCTCTTCGATCCGCAGCAGCCGGTTGTACTTGGCCGTCCGGTCGGTTCGCGACAGGGAGCCTGTCTTGATCTGGCCGGTGTTCAGGCCCACCGCCAGGTCGGCGATTGTCACGTCCTCGGTTTCCCCTGACCGGTGCGAGACGACGGCCGTATAGCCCGCCTGCTTCGCCATCTCGATCGTCTCCAGGGTCTCGGTCAGAGTACCGATCTGATTCAGCTTGATGAGGATCGAGTTGCCGAGGCCCTCCGCGATCCCCTTCGCGAAGATCTCCGGGTTGGTCACAAAGATGTCGTCCCCGACGAGCTGCACCCGCTGCCCCAGCCGCTCGGTCAGCATCTTCCAGCCCTTCCAATCCTTCTCGCTCAGCCCGTCTTCGATCGACACGATCGGATAGCGGCCGACGAGGCCCTCATAATATTTTATCATGTCTTCGCTGGAACGTTGCGCCTGCGTTTCGCCTTTCATCACATACCGCCCGTTTTCGTAAAACTCGCTGGCCGCGGGGTCCAACGCCAGGGCCACATCCTTGCCGGCCTTGTAGCCCGCCGTTTCGATGGCCTGCACGATGAGCACCAATGCCTCCTCGTTCGAGCCGAGGCTCGGCGCGCAGCCGCCTTCGTCACCTACGGCGGTGCTGAGGCCCTTTTTCTTCAGCAGGCCCTTCAACGTGTGAAAGACCTCGGCGGCCATTCGCAGGGCGTCCGCAAACGTGCGCGCGCCGACCGGCACGATCATGAATTCCTGGAGGTCCAGATTGTTGTCCGCATGCGCCCCGCCGTTGATCACGTTCATGAGCGGGACCGGCAATTCATGCGCCTGCGCGCCCCCGAGAGAACGGTAGAGCGGCAGCCCCGCCTCCTCAGCCGAAGCCTTGGCCACCGCGAGTGACACACCAAGGATGGCGTTGGCACCCAGCTTGCCCTTGTTGGGCGTGCCATCGAGCGCGATCATCTCGTGATCGATCGCCGTCTGATTCGTCGCATCTTTTCCCATCAGCGAGGGCGCCAATATTTTTTGTATGTTGGCAACGGCCTTGCGGACGCCCTTCCCGAGGTAGCGCTTCTTGTCGCCGTCGCGCAGCTCGAGGGCCTCGCGCGTGCCAGTGGACGCCCCGGACGGTACCGCCGCCCGCCCCCGCGCCCCGGACTCCAGCACAACATCCACCTCGACCGTTGGGTTCCCCCGCGAGTCCAGAATCTCCCGCGCCTTGATCTCCGCAATCGCACTCATCTCAGTCCTCAGAAATTCGCGGGTGACGTCGACCAGAGGCCTCCACCGCCTGCATCTTTTCGTGAAGCCGGTGGAGAAGGTCGGCGGCAGGACCCGCTCTTCTCATCCTGCTAATTTCCTTTTCAAGAGTTCGTTTACTTTGGCCGGGTTGGCCTTGCCGCCCGATTCCTTCATCACCTGCCCCACGAAGAACCCGAACACCGCCTCCTTGCCGCTCCGGTACTGCGCGACCTGCTGCGGGTTCTTGGCCATCACCTCGTCAATTATCTTCTCCAGCGCGCCCTCGTCCGACACCTGCACAAGCCCCTTGGCCTTGATGATTTCGGCGGCGCTCTTGCCGGTATTGAACATTTCCTCCAGCACCGCCTTGGCGATCGGCCCACTCACTTCGCCATTGTCGACCATCTTCAGCAGGCTCACCAGCCGATCCGGCGTGACTGGCGTCTCAGGCCCTGCCAACTCTTCTGTGCCCGCATTATTAACATTGAGTTGGTGCAGCACTGCCCCTGTAACCCAATTGCTCACGGTTTTAGGATGGGGGAACAGCGTCACACACGATTCATAATAGTCAGCGAGCGCCTTTGAGGCCGTCAGCACTCCCGTGTCATAATCCGGGAGGCCGTACTTTTCCTTGAACCGTTTGTGCTTGGCTTCGGACAGCTCCGGCAGGGACTTCCGCGCCTCCTCGACCATCTCCGTCGTGATCTGCAACGGCACAAGATCGGGATCCGGGAAGTAGCGATAGTCGTTCGCCTCCTCTTTGCTGCGCATCACGACAGTTTCGCCCTTGTCCTGGTCCCACAGACGCGTCTCCTGCATGATCTTCCCGCCTTCGTCCAGAACCTTCGTCTGCCGCTTGATCTCGTACTCCATCGCCGCCTTCACAAACTTGAAGGAGTTGATGTTCTTCAGCTCCACCTTGGTGCCGAAGTCCTTGGCGCCGACGGCGCGAAGCGAGAGATTGGGCTCGCATCGCAGGCTCCCCTCTTCCATGTTGCCATCGCAGACCTCCAGGGACACCAACATGTCGCGCAACTTCTTGAGATAGGCCACCGCCTCGTCCGGCGACCGCAGGTCCGGCTCGGTCACGATCTCTAGCAGCGGCGTCCCGGCCCGGTTCAGGTCCACGTGCGACGCGCCGGCGATCCCTGTGTGGAGGTTCTTGCCCGCATCTTCCTCCAGGTGAGCCCGCCGGATGCGGACACGCTTGCTCGTCCCGTTCTGTCCGATCTCCAGCCAGCCGTGCTCGCAGATCGGCAGCTCGTACTGCGAGATCTGATAGCCCTTCGGCAGGTCCGGGTAGAAGTAGTTCTTGCGGGCGAACCGGTTCATCGGCGCGACGGTACAGTTCAGCGCGAGCCCCGTGCGGATGGCGAACTCGACGGCCTTGCGGTTGATGACCGGCAAGACCCCCGGCAGGCCGAGACACACGGGGCACGTCTGGGTGTTGGGCGCCGCGCCGAACTTCGTGCCGCACCCGCAGAACATCTTGGACTCGGTCAGGAGCTGCGCGTGCACCTCCAGCCCGATGACGACTTCATACGCCACAGGCTATGTTTTAGCGCTCCTTTTTCATTGCCTCGCGGCCGGCCTCGAACGCCGCCGTCAGGACCGTCTTCTTCTCATTGACGAACTGCTTGCCCTGCTCGAAAGCCGTATCGAGTGCCTCCTGGGCCTCTTTGGCTTTTGCGCGCACTTCTTTTTCAGCCTCTTTGGCATACCGCTTCAGCAGATTGCGGGTTTCCTCTCCTGTTTGAGGGGCCAACAATAACGCTGCGCCGGCGCCGATGACGGCGCCCGCTAAAAAGGCAAATGCCACTGCTCCCGCCGAATATCCATTGTCTTCAGCCGCCATTGGAAGAACCTCCTTGTTGATGATGTGATTCCGATGATGATTTCCGCGTGAATACTCCATACGCTGCCCGAAAGCCAGCCAGTAGGCTGCTGACGTTTGTCAGCAAGGTGCCGGCCCCATTTCGGACCAGTCCATGGACCTGATTGATCGTCTCCCCGACCTCGCCCATCGCCTCGCCGAGTACCCGCGCGTGCGATGCGGCTCCCCGCATCTCGGTCGCGACCTCATTTATGTTTTGCGCCGCCTGCGTCACTTCCCGGAACAGGTCCGGCAGCTCCTCGTTCATGTGCCGCAACAGACGCTCCGCCTCGTACGCTGTCTTGCGGACTTGAAGCCACAGTGGTACGAGGAACGCCACCAGCACGACCGCCGCCACCGCCACCACTGCCGCTGCAATCTGAATCAGCATATCCACCCCCTTTCCTCGCCTCTTACAATCCAGGTCGTTTCGTATGCCAGTCCGTCGCCTGTTCGTAAGCGTACGCGGCCCGGAGGATTTTCTCCTCCTCGAACGGACGCCCGATGATCTGCAGACCGATCGGCAGCTTCCCGCTGCTGATCCCGCAGGGGACCACAACCGCCGGCACCCCGGCCAGGTTCACCGAAATCGTGTAGATGTCCGACAGGTACATCTGCAAAGGATCCTGGATCTTCTCGCCGAGCTTGAAGGCCGGGGTGGGCATCGTCGGCGTGACGATCACATCCACCTCCTTGAACGCCTCGTCGAAATCCCGCTTGATCAGAGTCCGCACGGCCTGCGCCCTGCCGTAGTACGCGTCGTAGTAGCCGGCCGACAGCGCATAGGTCCCCAGCATGATGCGTCGTTTCACTTCCGCGCCGAATCCCTCCTGCCTGGTCTTCATGTACATCTCCAGCAGGCCTTTCTCTTTCGGGGCCCTGTACCCGTACTTGACGCCGTCGTACCGAGCGAGGTTGGAGGACGCCTCCGCCGTGGCGATCAGATAGTACGTCGCGACAGCGTACTTCGTCGCCGGCAGCGAGATTTCCTTGATCTCGGCCTTGAGCGCCTGCATCTGGATGATCGCCGTCCGCACCGCGAGTTCCACTTCGGGATCGAGCCCTTCGGCGAAGAACTCCACCGGCACGCCGACCTTCACCCCGCGCATGTTCTCCTTGAGCCCCTTCTGATAGTCGGGCACCGGCACGTCGGCCGAGGTTGCGTCCAGGGGATCGTGTCCCGCAATCGCCTGAAGCAGCACCGCCGCGTCGCGCACGTCCTTCGTGATCGGCCCGATCTGGTCGAGCGACGAGGCGAAGGCGACCAGCCCGTAGCGCGACACCCGGCCGTAAGTCGGCTTGAGCCCCACCACGCCGCAGCAGGCCGCCGGCTGCCGGATCGAGCCCCCGGTGTCCGAGCCCAAGGCCGCCACGCAGAGGTCGGCGGCCACAGCCGCGGCCGAGCCCCCGCTGGACCCGCCGGGAATGCAGGCCACGTTCCAGGGGTTCCGCGTCGGCCCGAAGGCGGAGTTCTCGGTCGAAGAACCCATCGCGAACTCATCCAGGTTCGTCTTGCCGATGAGGAAATACCCGTGCTCCTTCAGACGCGAGACCACCGTGGCGTCGTAGGGCGGCACGAAGTTCTCCAGTATGCGGGAGCCGCAGGTGGTCTTGACCCCCTCGGTACAGATGTTGTCCTTGACCGCAATCGGCATGGCCATCAAGGGCATGGTCTTCCGCCAGTCCCTGAGCTTGTGGTCGAGGTCACCGGCCTCTTTCGTCAGCGTGTCTTTCCGCATCGTCGTGATGTAGGCCTTGACCTTGGGTTCGGCGGCCGTGATGCGCTGGAAATAGGCCTTGACGATCTCAGCGGCCGAGATCTCCCCCTTCGTGAACTTGTCCTTGAGCTCGACGAGCGTCAGTCTTCGCAGAGTCATCAAGAGATCGCCTTATTCTTGTCGTCCACTTTGATGATCCGCGGCTCGTGCCGTTTGATCTCGTCCTCATTGTAAAACTCGTAGCAGAAGACGATGATCTTGTCACCCACCGCGCCCTTGCGCGCCGTCGGGCCGTTCAGCGAAATCGTGCCGCTCCCCCGCTCGCCGGGGATGACGTAAGTCGTAAACCGCTCCCCGTTGTTCAGGTTCGAGATGACGACGGCCTCATAAGGCAGGATGCCGGCCGCCTCCAGGAGCGTCTCGTCCACGGTCAGACTGCCTTCATATTCCAGGCAGGCGTCGGTCACCGTGGCCCGGTGAATCTTCGATCGCAGCATTTGTCGAAACATCGTGAGTTCCTACCCTCGCTTACCGGTCTTCGAGAATTTTCGGCACGCGGAAGAAGCCGTCAGCCTGGTCCGGCGCGTTGGCCAGGGCCTTTTCCTGCGGCAACGACGGCCGCACGTTGTCGTCGCGAAAGACATTGTCGGTCGGCAGCACGGTCGCGGTCGGTTCGACCCCTTTCGTGTCCAGCTCCTTGAGCTGGTCCATGTACGTGAGGATCCCGCTGAGCTGACGGGCGAACATGGCCTTCTCGTCCTCGCTGACCTCCAGCCGCGCCAGCCTGGCGACGTGCTCGACCTGTTCCTTGCTGATCTCCATGGGCTTCCTGTTATTCGACCGTCACGCTCTTCGCCAGGTTCCTTGGTTGATCCACGTCGGTGCCCCGCAGCACCGCGATGTGGTATGCCAGCAATTGCAGCGGCACGGTAAAGAGGATCGGCGACATCAGCGGGTGCACGTCCGGGATTGTAAAGACCGCATCCGCCGTCTTCCCCAACTCCCGTTCGCCGCCCGTGACGAGAGCGATGACCGGCGCCCCGCGGGCCTTCACCTCCATCAGGTTGCTCACCGTCTTCTCATACAGGCGGTCGCGCGGCGCGAGCATCACGACCGGCATGTCCTTGTCGATGAGCGCGATCGGGCCGTGCTTCATTTCCCCCGCCGCGTAGCCCTCGGCGTGAATGTACGAAATTTCCTTCAACTTCAGCGCCCCTTCCAACGCGATCGGGTAATTAATCCCACGGCCCAGGTACAGGAAATTGCGCTTGGTGTGATAGCGCTTGGCAATGGAGACGAGCTCGGCCTCGCGATCCAACAGATGCTGAACGTGCGTCGGCAACGTGACGAACCGGTCGAGCCACGCCTTCCCCTGTTGCTCCGAGACGACGCCACGTACCCGGCCCAGATGCAAGGCCAACAAGTAGAGCGCGGTGAGCTGCGCTGTGAAGGCCTTGGTGGACGCCACGCCGATCTCAGGGCCGGCGTGCGTGTACAGCATGCCGTCCGACTCGCGGACCAGGCTGCTCCCCACCACGTTGCAGATGGACACCACGCGGGCGCCTTGCTTCCTGGCTTCGCGGACAGCCGCCAGCGTATCGGCGGTCTCTCCCGACTGAGAAATCGCCACCAGCAAATCATTCTTCCCGATCAGCGGGTTGCGATACCGGAACTCCGAGCCGATGTCTACCTGGACCGGCGCCCGCACCATCTCCTCAATGAGGTATTTCCCGACCAGCGCGGCATGCCACGAAGTCCCGCAGGCCACGATCCAGACCCGATGGGTCTCGGCGAACTGGGCCGGCGTCAGTCCGATATCGGGGAGGTCCGCCTCTCCGCGCTCGTAGTCGTAACGGCCTCGCATCGTATCCAGAATCGTCTGCGGCTGCTCGTGAATCTCTTTCAGCATGAAGTGTGGATAGCCGCCTTTCTCGGCCGCAGCCGCGTCCCACGCAATGTGTGTCACCGCCCGTGTCACCGGCTTGGCCTCCGCGTCCTTCACGGCCAGTCCCTGCCCTGAGAGGACCGCCAGTTCACCGTCCTCCAGAAAAACCACGTCGCGCGTGTGCGCCAGGATCGCGGTCACGTCCGAGGCCACGAAGGCGCCGTGTTCGCCCATGCCGATCACGAGCGGACACCCAGACCGCGCGGCGACGATCACGCCCGGTTCGCCTTCGCACACAACGGCAATGGCGTAGCTGCCACGGACGTCTTGCGTCGCCGCGCGCACAGCTTCCTCCAGCTTGAGACCGGTCTTCATGTTCCGCGCGATCAAGTGGGCCATCACCTCCGTGTCGGTCTCGGACTCGAATCGGTAGCCTTCGTTCTGCAAGCGCGCCTTCAACGTCACATAGTTCTCGATGATGCCGTTATGGACGAGCACCAGCGGCCCCGACCGGTGCGGGTGGGCATTCTGCTCCGATGGCTTGCCGTGCGTCGCCCAGCGCGTGTGGCCGATCCCGATAGTCCCGTTCAATTGCTTGCCGTCCAGCGCCTTCTCCAGATTCATCAGCTTGCCGACGCTCCGGCGCACGTCAATCTTCCCGTTGCAGAGGATGGCCACCCCGGCCGAATCATAGCCGCGGTATTCAAGCCGCTTCAGGCCGTCAAGCAACAACGGCACCGCCTGCTGATTCCCGATATAGCCGACAATGCCGCACATGGCCTCAGCTCTTGCCTTTCTTCGCCTTCTCGCGCCAACCCTTGACCCAGCCCGGCTTGACGACCTGTCTCGCGCGTCCGAGCGCGAGCGCATCGGCCGGCACGTCCTGCGTGACGACCGAACCCGCACCGATCACAGCTCCCCGCCCGATCGTGACCGGCGCGACGATGGATACGTCGCTCCCGACGAAGACATCGTCACCGATCACCGTCTGGTGCTTGTTGACACCGTCGTAATTGCAGGTGATGGTCCCTGCGCCCACGTTCACCCGCTTCCCGACCCGCGTGTCGCCGAGATAGCTTAGATGATTGGCCTTGGAACCCTGGCCCAGTTCCGTGTGCTTCAGTTCCACAAAATTGCCCACCTTCGCATGAGGCCTGACGACCGTGCCGGGCCGCAGATGCGCGAACGGGCCCACAGTGCACTGCTCTTCCAGCCGGCTCCCTTCGATCACGCATCCGTCCAGCACCGTGACGCCGTCGCCCAGCACGCTCTCGACGAGCCGGCTGTGGGAACGGATCACACAATCTTCGCCGATGATCGTCCGGCCCTCCAGGGTCGTGTGCGGATGGATGACGGTGTCTCGGCCGATCCGGACTTCCGCATCCACGAAACTCGTCTCCGGCGCGAGAAACGTCACGCCCGCGTCCATCAGGCGCTGCCGCACGCGCGCGCGGAGGATCCGCTCGGCCTCGGCCAGCTCGGCCCGTGTGTTGATGCCGAGCGCCTCGACGGAATCTGCGGCGATGTACGCCGCCACCCGTTTCCCCTGCCGAATCGCCGCCGCCACGATGTCAGTGAGGTAATACTCCTTCTGCACGTTCGAAGGCTTGAGCGCGGCCAGCGCGGGAAACAGAAACTCGCCTTCGACGATATACGTGCCCGCGTTGACCTCGGTCAGCCGTCGCTCCGCGGGCGTGGCGTCCTTGTCTTCGACGATCTTCCAGACCAAGCCGTCACGGCCCCGCACGATCCGTCCATAGCCGGCGGGCCGGTCGAGATGCGCCGTCAGCAGCGTCACCGTCGCGCGCTCGCGTTCGTGCAGGGTCAGAAGCGCCCGCACCGTCGCTTCGGTCAGCAACGGGGTATCCCCGCTCAGGATCACGAACCGCCGGCCGCCCCACCCGTTCCCGCCGCGGCTCTGGAATGCCGTCTGTGCTTGCGTGACCGCATGGCCCGTCCCGAGCCGACGCGTCTGTACCACGAGGTCCACCTTGCGGTCGGCCAGAAGGTCCTTGACCTGCTCGGCCTGGTGTCCCACAACCACCGCGACGTGGCCCTTGGCAAGGCTCTCGGCGAGATCGGCGGCATACAGCACCATCGGGCGTCCGCACACGGGATGGAGCACCTTGGCAAGCTTGGACTTCATGCGGGTCCCCTGCCCCGCCGCAAGCACGATGGCCGCGAGCTTGCTCATGCCTTGCTGTCGGCGCCCGCGCCGACCGCCTCAGGAACCGGCGGGGTATACATGCCGCCGGAGAACATCATCTTCATCGCCTCATCCACACTCATGTTCACCGAAATCAACTCGCTTTCCGGCACGAACAGCAGGTAGCCGGAAGTCGGGTTCGGGGAGGTCGGCACGTACACGTTGATCACCCGTTCCGGGCTGATGTCCTGCACTTCTCCCGGCGTGACACCGGTCACCAACGCCAGCGCATATTGTCCCTTGCGGGGAAACTCGATCATCACGACGCGGCTGTACTTCGTGGTTTCCCCAGTCCTATCTTTGAAGGACAGGACATCCATCATCGCCTTAATGGTGGCGTAGATCCCGCGCACCACCGGCACCTGCTGCAGGAGATCTTCCCATATCTTCACGACCCGCCGGCCCATGATATTCGTCGCGAGAAGGCCCGCGAGTAGGATCACGACGACCAGCACCAGAATGCCGACCCCCGGCACGTAGCGCTGCATAACGTACTTCGCAGGGATATCCCCTAAAAGGCCGTCCAGGGTGACGAACAGGGTTTTGAGGACCAGCACCGTCCCCCAGATCGGCACCACGACCAGGAGGCCGGTAATAAAGTAGCGTTTCAGGGAGACTTTCAGCATGAATGGACCAGCCGTTTCCCGATCTGCCATCATACAAAGTTTTACTCGACCAGCGCAAGCGATTGATTGCTATTTCTCAATAACTTGGACTATGATCGCCCCATCGAATTTTCTCTCCCGGAACGAGGTGGCTCGACCATGCCGCGTGGTGGTCTCAAGCGAGGGTTTTTTCTGAGCTTCGAAGGGATCGAAGGCTGCGGGAAGACCACGCAGCTTCGAGAGCTCGCCCGCCGTCTCCGGGGGCTCGGCTACTTGGTCGTCGAAACCCGCGAGCCCGGCGGTTCGCCGATCAGCGAACAGATCCGGACCATTCTGCTGGACCCCGAGAATCAGAGCATAACTCCCCGCTGTGAACTCCTGCTTTTCCTCGCGGTTCGCGCCCAGCATGTCTCTGAAATCATCAAGCCGGCCCTGGAGAAAGGGGCCGTGGTGCTCTGCGACCGTTTCACGGACGCGACCATGGCCTATCAGGGCTACGGGCGCGGACTCGGCCCCGACACCGTGGCCCGTTTGAACCGTTTCGCCACTGCAGGCCTGGCTCCGGACCTTACCATCCTCCTGGACGTGCCCGTGGCGGTCGGGCTGAACCGAAAGCGTCGCGTGGGCGACCTCGATCGCCTCGACCGAGAGCATGTATCGTTCCACGAGACCGTCCGACGGGGTTACCTCCGCATCGCCAAGCAGAACCCCCGCCGCATGCACGTGGTGGAAGGCACCGTGTCCGTGGACGACGTGACGCGCACGATCGACCGCATCGTCCAGGCCCGGCTGCGGACCAGAAAGAGCGGCGTGACCCGGGTCGAACGCCATGCCGTTTGACACGATCATCGGCCACGAGCGACCCAAGCGGTTTCTGCAGGCCGCGCTTCGCAGCGAGCGATTGGCCCATGCGCTGCTGTTCCATGGCGCGGAGCGGATCGGCAAACTGCTGACGGCCCGCGTGCTGGCGCAGGCCGTGAACTGCGAAGCGGATCCGCCGCCGGATCCGCCGGATGCCTGCGGCGCCTGCCGGTCCTGCCATCAGATCGAGGCCGGGTCTCATCCCGATGTGACGATCCTCACCGCCACGAGCGGCAAGGGCGAAACCGCAAGCGCCCGCGAGATCGAGTCGCGGTTCATCTATCGTCCCCTGATCGGCCGGCTCAAGATCGTCACCCTGGACAATGCGGATTTGTTGAGACGCGAAGCGGCCAACGCCCTGCTCAAGACGATCGAAGAACCGCCTCCCGATAGTCTG
>Ga0207684_10002575_pt1 | contig 18204 bp, 27 predicted proteins | sample KBSK5501metaG_FD_184342 | JGI IMG/M metagenome (GOLD analysis project Ga0207684, IMG submission 184342) | Corn, switchgrass and miscanthus rhizosphere microbial communities from Kellogg Biological Station, Michigan, USA - KBS K5-50-1 metaG... | ecosystem: Host-associated > Plants > Roots >...
CGTTGGCCACAAAAATATTCACGTGCCGTCGAGTTTCGCCTGTTTCGGTTAGAACTCTGTGACGCAGTCCCGGGTATACGACGAATAGCGCTTGCAAAACTTGGAGCAGATTGGCGCCCGCTTCCACCTCCACCCGCACGGCGCTCTGATTCCCTGTGAACTCACGAAGCGGACCCGGAATGTTGAACAAGACCTGCATCAGCCCGATGTCCCGCGCCTGATTCTTTTCGTACGCGCAGTTTTCCGCCTTTTCGGGATTTTTGATTTCAAATTTGGCTTCGCTGTTGGCGCCCCATCCATGTGGACGACGGCGGCCTTCACGCACAAGATCTGGGGTAATCGTTCGACAATTTTCTTCCAGCTCTTTCCTTCATCTCTCGATCCGTAGACCGTTCCGCTTCGCGTTCCAAAATAAATCCCCGCCGGATCAAGGGAATCTGACGACATGGCATCCCGTAATATCGTTTCGTATGCCCCTTTTTGGGGCAACCCCCGGTCGAGGGCTTCCCAGGAACCGCCCGCATTTCGGGTACGGTAAACTCGTAATTGGCCCTCTGGGGTGCAGCGAAACTCATCCGATTCCACCGGCACGATGTACACGCAGTCCGCATTGTGTGGGTGCATCAGCATCGCGAAACCAAAATCCGAGGGCACCCCACGCGCGATGTCCTGCCACGAATCACCCCGGTTATCGGACCGGTATAGCCCCCAGTGGTTTTGCAGGAACAATCGCTCGGGCCGAGATTCATGGAGCACAATCTTATGCACGCACTGTCCGAACTCTGGATATTTCTCCGGCAGGAACATCACGCGTACTCCATTGTTGCGCGCCTGCCACGTGGTCCCACGATCCTCGGTGCGGTACACCCCTCCAGCAGACACAGCCACGTACATGCGGTCTTTGTTGCACGGATCCGGCAGAATTGTGTGCAGAATCAACCCGCCATTGCTCGGCATCCAACGTGGCCGATGCGGATGATCGTACAACCCGTGGACCATTGACCATGATTCGCCCTCATCCCCCGATTCGAACAGGGCCGCGGGTTCCACCCCACAATAGAGTTTCTCGGGCTCGTCGTTTCGGCCCAGACAAATTTGCCAAATGTTCCTCAGTGAAGCGCCGGACTCTGTGGGAAACCTAATGCTCGCCTCCAGAGGATTGGTCCAAATTCTGCCGAAGTCATCGCTGGACCGCAGAAACGCACCCCACATCACGTTGTTTGCCGAAACCCACAAGCGGTGCCGGTCGCTTCGTCCGTCATAGGCCATCGCATAGATGCCTTGGCCATGAAAATACGGCCCCGCGACGTCCCATCTGGAGCGGTCGCGGGACGAGCGTAGAAAAAACGCTCCCTTATTCGTGCCTACTAGCAACAGCACGTCTCCGTTCTTCACAGAGAGGTGTTCCATCCCCCGGAGTACGAGCGTTCGAGGCCCCCGCGTTTTTTCCGATGGATGTCGGCTTTGCAGAACCGCCCCCTGAACCGCCTCGAGCGCCTCGCGGACTTCACTCGCGCGCTGGTAACGGTCCGCGCGTTCCTTTATCAAGCAGCGCTGGATCACCGCTGCCAGCCCGTAAGGAACAGTTGAAGGCAGCGCGGGAGGCGGCTCGCGCAGGATCGCCGAGGTGACCTCGAAGCCGGTGTTCCCGCGAAACGGTAGCTTCCCCGCTGCTGCTTCATAGAGGAGCACGCCCAGCGACCATAGATCGCTCAGGTGATCACCCTTTTGCCCACGCAAAACTTCCGGTGCCATGTACGGAAGCGTTCCCACCAGCTTGCTTTCCAGGGAGGTATAAGAAAGTGTGAGCTCACTGATTTCGTCACGGTCGAGCCGCGTGGCTAGCCCGAAATCCAGCACCTTCACACGTCCCTCGGGCGTTACCATCACGTTCGAGCCCTTCAGGTCGCGATGCACAATTCCGCGGTCATGGGCATGGGCCAATGCGTCCGCGATTTGCGTGCCGTAGCGCGTCACTATTTCCATCGAGAGGCCCATCGCCGTGATTAAATCGCAGAGCGACCGCCCCTCAATCAGTTCCATCACCACGTAGAAGTCGTTGCCGGTCTTTCCCACCTGGTGAATGGTGCAAATATTCGGATGACTTAGGGATGACGCCGTCTGAGCTTCGCGAAGCAGATGGCCGGAGCTAACTTTCTCGAGTGCTCCGTGGGCGAGCAGCTTCAGTGCCACATCGCGGTTTAGAACTTCATCCCGCGCGCGGTACACGACACCCATGCCGCCTTCGCCAATCTGTGCAAGGACTCTGTAGTGATCTAGCGTTTGTCCAATCATGAAATCGATCAGCAGGCCATCCTAGCATGCTCGCAGCCCCAATCAGGAGTTCGGAAACACGTTCGGCAACCGCTCGATTTGTTAGCTCACGCTGAGATTATTCCCGGCGCTCGAAGGATCCCCCCGGCGGAGGTGTTGGCGGCACCAGGCCTAATCCCCAAGGACAAAGAGGCGATCGTTCACTGCACTTGTGCAGGGGAGAAGACCAGCCGAGCCATTTTGGGTCAAGCCTTGGACATGCAGTTTTTCAAGATCAAGTTCCTCATGGGTGGCCTAGAAGCTTGGAAAGCGAAGGGCTATCCGGTCGAGCCATACCGAGAGGTCTTTCATCTTTACACACCAAACCTTGTTCAGCACTGAGCTGTGCCGTACGCGCTTTTCACATTCGGCGGCAGGAGAGAGAGTCTGGAAGTAAAGAGCTGAGTTCAAATGACATCTCACGAATTACCAGTGAAAGTGGCGATCAATTCCTGGCGGCTCGTAGTGGAAAGAGCCGACAAGATATTTTCAAGACTGACTGAAGACCAGCTCGTGAGTGAAGTGGCACCAGGAAAGAACCGTGTCATCTATCTCTGGGGACATCTCATTGCCATTCACGACGCGATGTTTTCGATTCTGGGCTTGGGGCCCCGACTGCACCCGGACTTAGACGCCATATTCGTAGACAATTCCGACTAACAGAGATACCTTCGGCAGGGCATTTGAAACAATATTGGGATGAAGTGAACGGGAGACTACTTTCGTAGTTTCAGAATCTCTCCGCGGATGAGTGGTTGCTGCGGCACCGTGCCATGTCCGAGGAGGACTATGCCAAAGATCCGACCCGGAACCGATTGGCTGTCTTGCTGAGTCGAACAAACCATCTGTCTCACCATCCGGGGCAGGTGACATTGGCTCTCAAATAGCCGACAACCACTCACGGCCCCGTTTCCGTCAGCCTCCGCGGTTCTGCGGCAACTCTGCGCCCTCGATTACAGAATCCAGCCGGCGAATCTCTCGATATCTGAAACAGTCAACGAGATGATCGTTCACCATGCCGACGGCCTGCATGTGCGCATAGACAACGGTCGAACCAACAAAGCTGAATCCCCGGCGTTTAAGATCCTTGCTAAACGTGTCTGATTCCCGTGAGGTCGCCGGAATCTCGCGCATTGCCTTCCACCGGTTGAGTTTGGGTCGTCCATCAACGAACCGCCAACAATAGACGTCAAAACTCCCGAACTCTTCTTGAACTGCGAGAAGCGCACGCGCGTTGCGTACCGCAGCTTCGATTTTCATCCGGTTCCGAATGATCGCCGGATCCGATGTGAGCTTCTGGATTCGTTTCTGGGGGTATCGCGCCACTTTCTCAGGATCGAAATCGCTGAAGGCACGCCGATACCCTTCCCGTTTTTTGAGCACGATCGACCAACTGAGCCCGGCCTGCGCCGCTTCGAGCACAAGGAACTCAAAGTGTTTTCGGTCATCGTGGACTGGCACACCCCATTCGCGATCGTGATACTGGAGCATAAGCGGATTGTCCATACTGACCCAGGTACATCGTTTCGTAGCCATAAACTGCCCTCACGCGGCAGACTCTCGAATTAGGTGTTGATCTTCGAATCTAAATCCGTGAAGGGCGCCGGTCCAGCCCCAATCGCGCGCCTGTTCGGCCGAGAGGCCGGTATAGTCTAGCCAACTCTGATTGAAGAAATCAGCGGAACCGTCCGCGCGCGCGGACCACGCGAGCGTAGGGATCGCGTCAACCACAAGGCGAAAGTCCTCTGCTTGCCTGGGCTGCTCAGAGCTATGCGCGGCGGATACCATAGCGTCTTTTGATGTCATTGCCTACTTGTAGGTCGCGTGGGCGTCCGAGCCGATTGGCGCGGTCCTCTTATTCTATCCAGACGGACTTCATTAGCGGTGACCGCCCCACTCCTCAGCGTTTCTGGGAGGTGCTCTTTTTTCGTCGTTTTGCGCTGTTCGGAGAAATGGCGCGATCCGAGGCCGCTAGCGAAATCTCGCTAACGAGGGGAAGAATAAGCTTCGCAAGAGAAGGAACGATCTCCTCGGCTGGTTGCCGCTTCGCACGGTAGAACCATTCGCGGGAGGCGCCGTAGATGGCCCAACTGATTGTCGAGGCGAGGATCTCGCGCGAAACTCTTACCTGTGTTGTACGGCTTCGCAGGCCGCTAAGTACTACTACCTGGATAGCCCGCGTGATGGCGGCATCCATCAGCGAACTGAATGAACCCTGTCGGGCACAGTCGTCCTCATTACCGTGAATCTGCTCAAGGTACTCGCACACAGCGAGAATGATGGCCTCCAGCGCAGAGGAGCAAGCCCCATCAAACCGAATGTTGCGCTCTTGCAGGAGCTTGTGGAAGTCACCTGCGATCATCGCCTCGAAGAGGGCGAATTTGTCCGCGTAGTGGTCGTAAAAAGTGGCGCGGTTGACGGTCGCCGCATCGGTGATGTCCTGCACCAGGATTTCGTCCAAACGTTTTGTTTGTAGCAGCTTGCGCAGCGCCTCCTGGAGAAGCTGCCGCGTCCGCTTCATGCGGGGATCCCGGACATCGCAATCAGAAATCGGCATGACCCTGTTCCAAGCGTAGCAGAAGCCTGAATCTTTTGCACGACATATGTCGTCTAATCGACATCTGATGCTTAGCTTCTTTTGTTGAAAGAATCGAGTTCATATGGACATCGGGCTACTCATTCTCCGACTGACCGTGGGATTGACTCTCGCCGCGCAGGGCACACAAAAGTTGTTCGGCTGGTTCGGTGGAACAGGCTTGACGCCACCGGTCAATTCTTCGAGATGATCGGGTTCGTGCCGGGGCGGCGCCATGCGCTGATGGCGGGCCTGGCTGAGACCGGGGGTGGTCTCCTTATGGCGCTCGGGTTGCTCACGCCGTTTGCGGCAGCGGTCGTCTTCGGTGTGATGCTTGTTGCTGCCTTCAGCGTGCATATCAGGAAGGGCTTCTTCATCACGAGTGGCGGATATGAGTACACCCTCGTCCTCGGTGTGGCCGCCTTGACGCTCGCGTTCACAGGCCCGGGTTCGCTGTCCGTGGATGCCCTACTCAGATACAGCGACAGCGGCGCGTTCTGGGGCATGGCAGCATTCGTCGTCGGTGTTCTAGGGGGAATAGTCGCGATCTTCAACGAAAAGCTGCACCGACTGCGCAAACAGGCGCGGGTGAGTAAGCGTGCTCTTTGCCCTGCCCGCATTTGTGAAGGTCCACGCGCTGGCAAATAAGCGGAGAGGGTGGCCTATTCATTGAATACGCCGATACTCGTTGCAAAGATCGGACAAGGGAGCCGCGACAGACATGAAATCGCGTAAGGAAACACCAAAAGTGGCCGTTAAAAGTCCAACCAGCACATCTGGCAATCAAGACCCGCGCCCCCCCGGCCCGTCTCTGGAAGAGATGCGACTGCGAGCATACGAAATATATGTCGAACGCGGGCGGACAGACGGACAAGATCTCGAGGACTGGTTTCAGGCTGAGAAAGAGCTTACAGAGAGCATCCGCAAGCGCCACTCGGATTGATTCTGGTCCCGGACTCAACGTGGGCGGGTCACGAATATCAGGAGTTACAAAGATGCAGATCGGTATCGACAGCTTCGGAGCAGTCATCTCTGACCCGGCTACGGGTCTAACGGTCAGCCCAATCCAGCGCATGGACAATCTGCTGGATGAAATTGTCCTAGCCGACCAGGTTGGCCTTGATGTTTTTGGTATCGGGGAACACCACCGCAGCGAGTTCGTCGACTCCGCCCCACCCGTCATCCTGGGTGCAGCCGCTACGCGCACCAAGAACATTCGTCTCACAAGTGCAGTAACCGTTCTCAGCGCGGCGGACCCAGTTCGAATCTTCCAGGAATTCGCCACTCTGGACCTGATCTCCCATGGCCGTGCGGAGATTGTTGCGGGGCGAGGTTCGTCAATAGAGGCTTTCCCGCTCTTCGGTTTCGATCTTGACGACTATGACTCGCTTTTCTCAGAAAAGCTGGGTCTTCTCCTCAAGGTTCGCGACAACACCCATGTTCACTGGACGGGTAGGCACCGCGCTCCTCTCACGGGACAGGCTGTCTATCCGCGTCCACTACAAAATCCTTTGCCCATTTGGGTCGGCGTCGGCGGCACTCCCGAATCATTCGTTCGTGCCGGCTCGCTCGGACTTCCGCTGATGGTCGCGATTATTGGCGGAGAACCGAAGCGATTTCGGCCCCTGATCGATCTTTACCGCGAAGCTGGGCGCCGCGCCGGCCACTCCGCCGAGAAACTCATCGTCGGACTTCACGCAATCGGCTTTCTTGGAGACACCACACAGGAAGCTGCAGACGATTTCTATCCAGGATATGCCCACACATTCACAGAGATCGGCAAAGAACGCGGCTGGCCCCCGGCGACGCGAGCACAATTTGACGCTCTGCGCGGACCCACAGGCGCGCTGCTGATCGGGGATGCTGAAACGGTCGCGCAGAAGATACTGTACGTGAACGAAGTCCTGGGAGGCCTTTCTCGAATTACTTTCCAGATGGGTGTCTCGGCGCTCCCGCACGAAAGGATGTCACGGTCGATCGAACTGCTGGGAACCCGCGTCGCTCCGATCGTCCGAAAACAGCTCACGACTGTGTCTTCGCGCTAGGTTGAGGTCCCATGTCAGCAAAGCGGAAGTAAGAATGGACGACGAGTTTGTCACCCGGAGTTGGCGTGGTGTTAGACCTTGATGAAAATCCGTTTTCGCCAGAGCAACCACAGGAGGATCCAGCAAAATAGCACGGCGGCCAGGGAATAGATCAATGAGGCGTTGGCCGCGTTGAGGCCGAGGGAGACAAGACGAACCTGCGCGGCGTCATGCCAACTGACAGGGCTTCCATTCTGCCCCTTCACGGTGAAGCTATATCCAGGACCGTAGACGATCGAGTCGGCAACAAATCCTACAATTGCGTTCATCCCAAAGACCAGAATCGGCATGGTCCAGGGACCGCGCCATTGCTTGATTTCGAGCACCCAGTAGAGAAAGGCAAGAAAGATCAGGGCAAAACCGCCGGTAAAGAGCACGAACGAGCTGGTCCAAAGATTCTTGTTGATTGGAAATGAGAAGTTCCATAAGAGACCACCCACCAGCCCGAGAATTCCGAAAAGGAGCATGCGAATTGCCTTAGTGCCGGCGCTCTTTTCGGAGACGAGCCAGTGTCCGGTCAGCACCCCGATTAAGGTAGTGGCGATCGCCGGAATTGTGCTGATGATCCCTTCCGGGTCGCGGGTGCTGTTGTAAAGCCGTCCGGTAAACAGTTTGCGGTCCAGCCATGCCGCAAGGTTACGATCAGGATCCATGAATGGAATGTCCCGTCCTGGCACGCCGAAACCGGGCACGGGGACGAAGCGCATAATCATCCAATACCCAACCAGGCAAGCCCCGAGCGCAATCCACTGTCCGCGACGATTTGACCACAGTACAAGAATCGCGGCCGCCAGGTAGCAGAGGGCAATCCGCTGGGTTACACCTTCAAAGCGCCAGGTGTGTAAATCCAGACCAATAATGGGAGAAGCGTTCACTAGCAGTCCGATCGCGATCAGGATGAAGCTGCGCTTGAAGACATGAAACAGGATCTGGTGGCGTGACTCGCCGCGTCTAAGGCGCGACGAAAAGGAAAACACTATGGAAACGCCGACCAGGAACAAGAATGATGGAAATATAAAGTCGGCCGGGGTCCAGCCGTTCCAGTTGGCATGCTTTATCGGCCAGTAGGCTCCGTCGTCGCTGCCCGGGTTGTCGACCAGGATCATGCCCGCAACAGCTAGTCCGCGAAAAGTGTCCAAGGACGCGAGGCGCGTGGACGATGGCTTCTTGGCATCGCTGGCCGGTGGCTGCCTAGCCACAATAAGAGGCTGTGTGTTGGACATAGTTGACGACAAATATATTCCTGTTTTACCTGGATCGTCACTTGGCCGGGTACCCTCCGAGTAGTCGGGACAAATCAGACCGGGGCGGCCGGAGTGGTTGCGGTTAGCCGACTTCACGGAAGTTGGGCAAGCTCTCAGGGTTGCGAAAGCCTCAACCTCAGTTCTTGGGACGGATGGCCAAACCCAAGTCGTGCTCCATGCGCCGGTGCCAGGTGTCGTTGATCCGGTCCGTCAACCTTCCTGCCAGTGCTGGCAATCTCAACTCAGGCTACACTTTACGCGTTGCAATCTAGATAAGGGAGAGACTCATGAACCGATGTCAGCGTCTTTTGGGTGCGGGAACGCTACTAGCAGGCGTGATGTTCTTGAGTCAGCAAGTTGTTGCGCAGGTCTTTAGGATCGCCGAAATGAACACGCGGCAAATCCAGGCCCTCAATCTCCAAAAGACCGTCGTGTTGATTCCGGGCGGAATTCTGGAAGAACACGGACCCTACCTCCCTTCTTATACCGATGGCTATGCCATCGAGGCATACACACAGGAATTGGCCAAGGCCATTGTCGCCAGACCTGGCTGGACGGTGGTCCTGTTTCCTCAAATTCCGCTCGGCAATGACCCGGCCAACACTATTGGCGGCAAGCGGGTATTTCCCGGAAGCTATCCCATTCGTATGGCGACGCTGCGCGCGGTTTACATGGACTTGTCCAACGAGCTCGGAGAACAGGGCTTTCGCTGGATATTCCTCGTCCACAATCATGGCGCGCCAAACCACCACAAGGCGCTCAACCAGGCTTCGGACTATTTCCACGATGTCTATGGCGGCACCATGGTGCATCTGTTCGGCTTGACACCTGTGTTCTTATGCTGCGGAATCGAGGGCAAAATGTTTTCCACCCAGGAGCGTGAGGAGGAAGGATTCACTGTACATGCGGGAGCAGACGAGCAAAGTGAAATTCTATTTCTACGTCCCGAGTTCGTGCCCCAAGACTACCGAGAAGCCGAATCTCTAACCGGGAAGAACTTTGCCGATCTGGTGCGGATTGCCAAGGTCAACGGGTGGCCGGGCTATTTCGGTGCGCCACGATTGGCCAGCGCGGCTATGGGTGCGCAAGCATTCGCACTTTCATCGCAAGAGCTGAACCAAGTGGCACTGCAGATTCTGGACGGCATCGAGTACAGCAAGATACCCCGATATGCCGACGAGATGGATCCTCTTAACGTTGCCGGGGAAGGAGCAGAGCTGGAATATGAGCAAGTGCAAGAGAAGCGGGAACTGGATTGGCTGAAAGCTCACAAGATCCAATGAGTAAGCACCTGCCCGACCTAGATTGATCGAAACGGTGGGTTTTGGCATATCTGCCCAACGAAATTTGCTGCGGATGGATGACGGGCAACCCCTGAAGTTGACCGTCACGAGGACTTTTACTCGATGAACATAGCGCCCGACAGTCCCCAAGCTCAGGAGTTCGGGGCCCTGGTACTGGCCGGCAGTGGTGACACGAAGCGGGCAGAATCCCTAATGCAGGAGTTGCAGAAGCGCTTCCCGTTTCACACCATAGTGCAGTCCTACTGGCTTCCCACAACCAGGGCGCAGATTGCGCTGGTCAACCAGCAGCCTCAGCAAGCTATCGACATGCTCCAAGCGGCCCTTCCAGTCGAACTAGGGGAGCCACTATCGACGATGAACTGCTCGAGCACCTTGGCGCGAGACGGACGACCAGCGATCCGATCGTGCGCGCTCAGTGACATCATGCGACGCCGCGTTCCAGCCTCCGCATAGAGCGCGTCGAACTCCGCCTTGAGATCGTCAGCGTACATGGCCGTGCTGAAGTACCGAGTTTCATAGTCCACGATGTCGTTCATGTGGAGCGTGTAGGGCACGACAGCAAACGGTTTGTCGCGCAGGTTAATCAAGAACGGTTCGTCGCGGCTTACGTCGTCAATGTGGTAAATGAAGCCGAGCGATTGAAGAATTTCCAGGGTATGAGGAGTACCGCGCAGCCAGAAAGCGTTGAAGCCAAGTACGCCGTTGTGAGCACGCCGCTCGCACGGCATGACAATGGCGACCAGTCTTTCTCCTTTTCTCGCATTGGTGGTGCGGCCGGTGCGGCCTTCATTTCGCGGGCATGGCAGCCGCGCAGCATCACCAGCGCGGGAGATGGTGCGGTTAGCTTTGGCATTTTCATGGGCTCCGATATTGGTTTCAACGTTTTTCGTGAGTTTTGGCCCGGCCGAAGACGCCACTTTCGATAGGAGCACCTCGATGACAAACTACTACGGCAACCTTGGAGGCTAGCTCTGTATTTTCTGTTGAGTGTTTGCGCGCGGGCGTGACCGACGCATCAAACAGTAGGTTGGGAGAGGAAGTGTACAACCCTATGACTCACCTGTTTGATCCGCTCGCGATTCGGGATATTACGTTTGCGAACCGCGTATTTGTTTCGCCCATGTGCCAGTACTCCAGCACTGACGGATACGCGAATGACTGGCATTTCGTGCACCTCGGCAGCCGCGCGGTAGGCGGCGCTGTTTTCTTGAGGTCTCAATCGGAATTGCCGTGGGCCTTGCGATTACGGCCCTCTGGCCGGAGCGCCTGACCGGTGCCAGCGGCGGTGGCCTGGCGTCCGAACGCAAAGGGGACACGTATCAATCCGGGAGATGAATTGGGAGATACGCTTAATTCAACCAGGTTTTATTTGTCCTCTTCATTTTAGCTGTTTAAACCCCCCCTGTATCGATACCGGTGAGCCCAAGCTAAATTGTGGTCATCATCAGCTGCCAGCAGGTTTAGAATTAAGGTACACACGCGAACACAATCAATCCTCAACTCATCCACTCAAGAAATAAGAAAAGGAGATCTCAATGCCATACGTGAACGTCGGTAAAGAAAACTCCAGTGACATCGAACTCTACTACGAAGATCATGGCTCGGGTGACCCGGTAATCCTCATCCACGGCTATCCGCTGAGCGGTGCATCTTGGGAAAAACAGGTACCAGTTCTGCTGGAGGCACGTCACCGAGTCATCACCTACGACCGCCGAGGGTTCGGGAAGTCCAGCCAGCCTACAGTCGGCTACAATTACGACACTTTCGCCGAGGACCTGCACAAGCTCGTGACTCATCTCAAACTGCGCAGCTTCAGCCTGGTGGGTTTCTCGATGGGCGGAGGCGAAGTGGCACGCTACTTAGGGAAATATGGATCGAAAGGTGTTAGCCAAGCGGTTTTCATCGGGTCCGTTCCGCCGTTCCTGCTGAAGACGTCGGACAACCCGGAGGGCGTAGACGGCGCCGTCTTCGAAGGCATCCAAAAAGCGGTTGCCGCAGACCGTTACGCGTTCTTTACCGAGTTTTTCAAGAATTTCTACAACACGGACGTCTTTCTGGGAAAGCGTGTCAGCGAGCAAGCCGTCCAGGCCAGTTGGAACATTGCAGCTGGCGCGTCTGCCACGGCGAGTCTTGCTTGTGTGCCAACCTGGCATGAAGATTTCCGCGAGGATCTCAAGCGCATCGACGTACCAACGCTGGTCATCCACGGCGATGCAGACCGAATTGTGCCGATTTCTGCGTCGGGACTCCGGACCGCCAAGCTGATCAAGGGAGCCCGCCAGTTGGTGGTAAAGGATGGGCCGCACTGCATTGCTTGGACACATGCGGACGAAGTAAATCGCGAACTGGTGGACTTCCTGGGAAAAGGCGTTGCGAAACATCCAGCGTCAGTCCCCAAGAAGGAAGCAGTCGCATAAGCAGACCGATTTTTCAAGTTAACTATTTTAGCGGAGGGTGCCGTCCCGGAACGGCACCCAGCTTTTGATTTTTTGACGTGATGGCGCCCAAAGAGCTGACTTAGTCAGCTGCTGGCCATCAACCTCCGATCGAGAGCACTGTTCCACCTTCTGGACACCATCGCGTTGGTGGCGAATCGATACTAGGTGCCGCCGTTCCTACAGAAAATCAGTTCGGTAAGCAGTAGAATGTTCGCGTCTGCGACTGAACGCCAGAAAGGACTGAAACTTGAGGCGTTTGTCATACATGCGCGGCGCGAGACGCGCCTTGCTCGTCGTGGTGGCCCTGCTCGCAAAGGACACCGTTCGTGCCGATGGACCCTGGAATGAAAAGCCGTACAGCGATTGGGACCGTGGTGATGTGCGAAGGATATTGTTTGATTCGCCCTGGGTGAGGCACTTTACGCGCACCAAGCGAGCTTTGGCGTTTGAGGTTCCCGATCAAGGTCCCACGGGCATGGAACTGCGTGGCTACCATGCCAAGGAGTCCAAGGAAGACGGGGCTGAAACTACGGAGTTCTATATTCGCTGGGTTTCCTCGCGCACGCTGCGCGAGGCGTCGGCTCGCAGGCTGGCCCTGCTCAGACAAGTTCCCCCGAATGCGGCGGAGACGAGTCCGCCCAAGGTTCTCGATGAATTCGAAGTCGCCATCGCCGGACCCGACATGTCAGGATTCGACGGTGTGCGGGAACCAACTCTGAGGTCTAAGTGCTACCTGTGGGTTAGTTCCAGGCGCAAGATTGCGCCGTGGCGTGTCGAATTCGGGCGGTCGGGCAATGGCAAGGTGCGAGGCGTCCTGTTCCGCTTTCCTCGGAAGACAGCTGACGGAGAACCGCTCATTTCCTCCCACGACACAAGGGTGTGGTTCATCGAATACGGCAGCGGGGTTCAGATTCGCGTGGCCTTCAGCCTGAAGGCGATGGTCGACAGCAACGGCCTGGACCTGTAGCGCTTCGTGCAGAGGGCCAGGCTGAGATTTAGCACGAGGAAGACGGGAAATGCTTTTGAGATGACCCTCATGGAAGAACAATACCCGAAACGAAATACTTCAACATAACTAACTAACGAAACCAGGCGAGGCCATAGCGCTCATTTTGACCCGTCAACGTGACGCGATTTTGCATCAACTAGGAAAGGTAGGCGCTCTCATCGTTGCGGGGGACTGGTCGCGTTGGAGCCCGTCCCGAGCTCGAATCGAGCTTTAATTCCGTCCCTGCGATCAGCTTGTTTACTGCGTCTCGGTCAGAATCTCCGAATATAAACACCAACGCTTGCGTCACATGCCCTGACTAGAACTGCCTCATAGACCAAGCCTTAGAAATCTTGTCGTGCGAAGGCTCTGGCCCTCCCTTCGCCGGAAGCGCTTCGCGCTCGCCCAAGCTTCCAGCAACGTGCCATCCACCGTGAAGTGTTCATGCCGAAGTCAATCCCTTCGTCTCCGCACGCGCTACCACTTGCGCCAAGAACTCCTTGGCCACGTCCGCCTCCAGCCGATCCCGGATCTGCGTGAATGTGGTTGTATTCCATCCTTCTTCGTCCAGATTCAAGCCCACGAACCATCGGAACAGCATGCTCTCTTCTATCAGCAGGCGTTGGCTGCGGATCGAGTACAGCATCTGCAGCAGCAGCGCCCGCATCAGCTTCTCCGGTGGAATTGACGGCCGCCGGCTAGCCGCATACATGGTGTCGAACCGCCGTGACAGCTGGTTGAGCACTTCGTTCACGGGCCCGGATTGCCCGTAGCGGATGACCCTTCCGCACCCGCGTCTCTGGCGACAAGTAACTGAACATCTGACTTTTGTTGATGATCCCTTCCACGCATGGCCCGCGGAATAGCATAGGCAAGTTGTTGGAAATGAAGTAGCTATTCTCACATCTTGCTGGGAACCGAATCCTGACGAGTGGTGTCCATTGCTAATATATTTTCGCCATCTCTCCCACATCTCTCCGTTTCCGTTGCCCTGTTGACGCTCTTATTTTGCTCCGCATCGTCGGGCCAAGATGCATTGCAGCTCTTCCGCAAGATGCAGACGGCTCTGGGAGGCGCCGAAAAGATCGCCTCAGTCTGCGATTTTGAGGAAAGCGTGCGCGCGGACACGTGGTACAGCGATGGCAGGCCACTTGGGAAGGTACGCAAGCGGACGAACGACACGATAGATTCTCCTGTCGGCGTCAACGAAGGAAACAGCCAACTGCCGCAGCAACGATTGTGAGTTTTATTAACCAGCCCATCGCGTAAGACACCACAAACACCCGGTGCAGCTTCATAAATGCGGCATTAGTGAGGATCAGCGGCAACGGGGCGATCAGCCACACCGCAACCGCCAGTTTGACCGCGCCCGATACAGAATGAAGACCCAGCCGGGCGGTGACATAGGCAAAGACCCCGCAGGTCAGAAATGGCAGCGGACTGGTTAGAACAATCGCTCTCCCTTCGGCACCCTGACGCCAGATTTCGGGATAGGTATAGCGCCGATGAATCCAATCGCCGGCGAAGAACCAGTTAGTGAGCGACGAGACGACACCGGCGCCAACAACGATCGCAACGAGTCGCGCCCAGTTCATACCGTTTTCCTCCAAATACGCAGGCATTGTACTCGTACTAAGGCCAGGATAAATATTCCCTGGAATTGGGGAATAACGGTCGACTACCGGTGTTTCACAGATAGCTGGAACCAAATCATAGACAAAAGGAATTGAAGATAAGCCTCTCGTGCCAGTTATAAAGTCACTCTCCGCTCCAAACATCGCGCTGATGTTGTCACCGCGTGTTTGCAAAGAGTTGACAATCAAATGACATCCTTGCCGTAACTCGTCGTCTGGTGGTTGTGTCTAACCCATAGCACTGCTGGAACAAAATCATAAGCGAAGGAAGTGGAAACGCAAACCATGAAAGAAAAGAATTCACCATCTGCGGTAGTGTCCGAGACCAACTCACCTGAAGCAAATCACTCCTCGATAGAGGAAGGTGTTCAACGTCACTGGCAGGGTGTGGTCAAGCGACGTTCATTCCTCAAGGGCCTGGGGATTGCCGGTGCAACGCTATCGGCCGGCGCCTTACTGGGAAGTGAGGGCAACGCGCAAGCCACACGAAGCCCAGGCAAGCTATCCAAAGGCGATGCAGCCCTTTTGCGGTTCGCGGCCGCCGCAGAACTCATAGAGGCTGATCTGTGGCAGCAATACAACGAACTGGGAGGAGTCCAAGGAGGCAATCCGGCTTACATAGCGGCGCTCAGCAAACTTGATGGCGATATGCCTCAATACATCGCCGATAATACCGACGATGAACTGAGCCACGCGGCTTTCCTGAACGCCTACCTGATTTCAAAGGGTGAAGAGCCGGTCGATCTGGATGCGTTCCGAAACTTGCCTAGCAGTCAAGCGACCGGCGCCAAGAGTATCGGAAGGCTGACAAACCTGCTGAAGCTCAACGTTGACCTGAGTTGGTACACACGGTACCGCAGCGCAAAGAATCCTGATTTCGGAGTGAAGTTCAAGGGGCCTTTCACTATTGAGAACCAGCCCGCCATACCACTAAACGACAACGACACGCCTCCCAACCAACTTCAACCGGTCCCTCCTGCGAGCCCGCAAGAAGCTCGAATGCAAGCCATTGCGAACACCGCGGGATTTCACTTTGCGTTCATCGAGCAAGGTGGGGCGAGCCTGTATCCTACGCTGGCCTTCAAGGCAACCGACCCTGAGGTCCTGCGAATCCTGGTGAGCATTGGCGGAGTCGAGATCGACCACTTCGGACTCTGGCATGACAAGGCAGGCAACGCAGTAAACGCGCCTTTGGCGGGGGTGACTGATCCGGAAACCGGTCTCACATTCCCCAATCTCAATAACCCTGCAACGGAGCTAACGCAGACGAACCTGATTCTGCCTGAGCCCTGCGAATTTATCAGCAAGAATCTGCCGCAATGCTCTGTGATTCGGCCGACGGTGACCCAGAACGGAGGAGCAGTCGCCACGATCAAGGCATTCACTGATGACCTTTTGTTCCTGGGGCAATCGCCGGCGTTCTTTAGCCTGGTTAAGCGGCTGGCTGTCGAGGCTGATTCGGTCCGACGCGGCTTTTAAAATTGTTGCAGGCTCTCCCCTTGATGTCTTGGGCGGGCGCTGTATCTGCTTACTGGTTGCAGCGCCTGCATTTTTTGCCAAAATGATTTTCAGATTTTCTAACACAACCTAAGGAGCCCGTATGCTTGAAGGACTGTTTCAACCGATGCATCTGTTGGTGATTTTCGGAATTGCGTTGCTCGTGTTCGGGCCCAAAAAGCTCCCCGACCTTGGTAAAGGAATTGGAGAGGGAATCCGGGGATTCAAGGCAGCTATGAAAACTGACGAAGAGAAGCCGGCCAGCACAACGACTACCGTTGCCGACGACCAAAGCGTAACCAAGAGGTGAATCGTGGGTTTGGGTGCGGAAGTCCTGTTCATGCTTATGCTCGGATTGCTGGTATTGGGTCCAAAGCAGCTGCACACATTGTTGGGACATGTGGCGCGGGCTAAAGCCCAGTTCGAAGAGGCGAGCCGCGGCTTCAAGTCTCAGCTCGCAGCGGAACTCGACGCTACGCATCAGGAGAGAGACTGATGCTTGGCATGAATTGGTTGGGGACCCGTGAATCATCTTCGGATCCTCGGTATCGGAACGGCGAAACCCACCGGTTACGCTCACTCAAGAGCTGAGCTTATGTGCTGCGGCGTCGAGTTGCCCCCTTGAATTGCCGACGCCTTCCGCCTCTATCGTCAAACCGGGCACCATAGCCGTTACGCCCATGTCGGTCTGGCCAGGGAACAGAACGCCACGCTTCTTGCGCTCGATCCTGGTGTTATCGGTGATGGTCACAACGACGACTTCACCCGATTTCTGGTCGCGGACGTACACCAGATCCCCTTCGTGGGACAAAATCGACCCTGTGACCCTCTGACTCTCGCTTTGTCGCCTGCTGCGAGCTGTCGTGTTTCGTTTGCGGCTCCGTACGTGCCGCCGGCAAGCAGAAGGGATCGGGCGCTGCATCCACTTAAAGCGCAATTCCATATTTCAGGTCTAGAAAGCACTGCAAACGAGAGGGCAGAGCTGCCGAGAGCTCCTGCCAGGTCAGGATTTGGCACTTGGTTTTGAGCTCCGCGGAGCGCACGCACTTCATGACGGCATACCAGGCCTCGACCAGATCAGGGCGCCGCGAATCGAGCAACACGCAAAAGGATAGGTTGAGTGCGTAAGCAGCGAGCACATTCCGCAACAGTTGATAAGAGACATACTCACGGCCGCGGCGTGGCAGTCGGCGGCACTCAAATACTTGCTTCAGGTCCCGATACCCTTCGACGATCCCAGCATCTTGGGTTTGAAACGCGGACTCCGTGAGCTTTGCCTCGAACAGGACGGGGCCGAGCTTCATATCGACCTCCGTCCGCTCCACGAATCCAGAAGTAAGAGCGAGGCGCGGCTTAAATCCAAACTCCGGCAGGTCTCCGATCCCGGTTCCTAACATCAAGCTGACTTCTCTTCTTTTGGTCATACCGGGATAACAGAAGACATTCATTAACAAAGCGTCAGAACTCATTGAGGAATCAAGTTCCTTCCAAGCGCAATCGCCTTTCGGCAACGCGCACTCGGCTTGGCTATGCACTTTCTGGAGTCTTCGCCGCCATTGCGGCCGGCGGAGAAGGGCGCGATAGCTCGCAGAAATGAAATTTCCGTGCTTCGTGCCACACGGAGATGGCTGGTAAACGACAACTGGGGTTGCTCCGTAGCTGGTCACATGAGGAAGCTGCTCGTGTGCAGCGTATAAGGCGTTTCGAGCACACAGCTCGCCACGTAGGAGAGAAGCGTACGGAGTTGGATCGTTCGGCATCGTCTTAATGGCGCAGCCTGGCCTGAATCATCTCCGCAAGGCGAATGCTGTCCGCGATCTTCGCCGTCACCGATGGCGACGGTCGAATTTCTTCCCTGTTCAGTCGCACAGTAGCGATAAGCGAGGCAGCAATGAGTATCACGGCATTCGACCTCCTCTCCTCTCGATTGCTGTTGCTGGCTTCTCCGCTCCGGTGCTCAGCACACCTATTGCTGGGCGACGGCTATCCTTTGAATACCTCCGTAGGGCTATAGCGAAACGCTGTCCAACAGCAGGAACAGCTGACCAGCACCGGATGCTGTGGGGCCGGCTCTGAGTTATGCTGTTCGGCGTGCTCGGTCTGCGGATCGACCGCGCGACAGGTGAT
>Ga0207684_10002578_pt1 | contig 18182 bp, 20 predicted proteins | sample KBSK5501metaG_FD_184342 | JGI IMG/M metagenome (GOLD analysis project Ga0207684, IMG submission 184342) | Corn, switchgrass and miscanthus rhizosphere microbial communities from Kellogg Biological Station, Michigan, USA - KBS K5-50-1 metaG... | ecosystem: Host-associated > Plants > Roots >...
GAGCCACTCAATCTCCCGGCGTCGGAACGGCGAATCGCCGAGTCAGTGCTTCTACGCCTGCTTGGCGTAATTTACCATGCCTGTGATATCGATCCCGACAAAGGCCTCATCTCCCACAATCCATGCGTCGTGCCCCGGCGGGATAAGCGACACATCGCCCGGTCCAAACTCTTCTTCACGTCCATCATCCATCCGCACCCTCATGCGTCCGGAGATATGGTAGGTTAGATGGCCAGCCTGGCAGCTCTCTGTCTTGGCGATCGGCTTTACACAGGTTGACCATTTCCATCCCGGTTGGAATGTTGCGCGCCCAAAAGTCACGCCGCCCAAAGTCACAAGTTCTAATTGCCCCTTGTCGAACGAACGCTTCTCATCAGGAGCCGACAAACTCTTCTTTTCGATCTTTGCCACAAGCACCGATCCTAGGGCTATCGGATTGACTGGAGCAAGTCTGTCGCCTCCCTGAGGCAAAAAGCAATCATAGTTTTGCCAACCGTTCGGACAATCTACAAATTGACGAAAACGATTTTATTCCGCCGAAGATTTTCTCCAGCAAAATGCCCCGGTGTTCACTGTTGCGAAGGTGTGTCGAACTTTATATCATCCGCGTTCGCGCGGAATGACAGGGCCCTCGAAAAAAACAGGATCGGCCGACGAGGCCAAATCAAAATTTGCATCGCCACTTACCGTCCCAACAATCGTGATGGTTGGTGTGTTACTGCTGGTCGCCTATCAGGTCTACAACGGACTGATGTTCCAGGAAATCGGTTTTGGGCAATTCAGCATCAAGTTCGCTCAGCCCACCTCTAAAGGTCCAGAAGCTGTCGAAGCAACTCGTGACTTTTTTATCGGCCGTTGGCAGGTTGAACAGCGGTTTGGCACTGGTATCTCAGGGACGGTAATCGCCGATTACCTCGAGGATGGTAGTTTTTCGGAGTCGGAAGCGGCATTCCAGGGCGATACGGGTAGACGCGCGGAACGAGCTGGACATTGGGAGTTTGCCAAGCAGGCAAAGGATCGATTTCACCTCACCTTGAAGTTCGTCGATGGCCAGCAGTGGAATGGCGATTTCACAATCGTGAACCGCGACCGCATTCACAATATCTACGACAACTACGATGCCGTACGCGTTCCGCGGTAACCTGTAATCTGTTCAGGCTGGCCGGTTAACGCGACGACACCGGGATGTTGAAGCCGGCGCTGCGCGGTGATTGCGAATATTTCCATTTTCAGGCCTTTGGCGATTCCGATCTTATGCAGACGAGAGGAACGTTTAATTTCATCCAGAACCGCCGAATAGATCGGAATAAACCCGAGACCTTGAGCTCCCAGATCAGTCAATAGCGCTGTGTCTTCAACCTCGGCAATCACTCTAGGCTGAACCCTGTGTGCCTCGAACCAGTGTTCAAGCTGGCGGCGCAACGCCATCTCGGCTGCCGGCAGTATCGCTGGCGCTCCATTTAAGGAACGCGGAAAATCCTCAACCAGACGTTTTACCAGAGGCGGAGCCGCGCACAACATTACCTGAGAGCTTCCTACCCGTTGATTAAATGTCTTTACCCGCAACGCGCTGGTCGACGGTTCGTCTGCCAGCACAACATCAAGCTTATGCCCGGCCAGCTGCGCGATCAGCTCATTCAGCGATCCTTCTCTACAGATTACACGAACCGACCGGTCAAGCTGAAAGACCGGGGTAAGTTGCTGGCGTACAATCGTCTTCGGTAACGAATCAACAACGCCTACGTGCAACCGGAGAGGCCGTTGACCTGGCTCTTGGCGCACGGCCGTTAAAAGCTCCCGACCCAACGAAAAAATCTCCCCGGCATATTCCAAGACCGTCTGCCCGGTATCCGTCAAAACCAACCTCCGGGTGGTGCGGGTAAAAAGAGGAGCCTCAAGAAATTCTTCAAGTTGTTTGAGCTGCGCACTGATACTGGGTTGCGAGACATGCAGCACTTCGCTGGCTCGTCGCAGGCTGCCTTCTTTGGCGACAGCCCAGAAGTAGAACAAATGATGATAATTAAGAGAATTTTGTGTCATCGGACTGGAAACATTTACGATATTCCTTTGAAAGATGGTTAGATAAAATCTAATAATCAGTTCCTATCTTCTTATTAGTCAAACCATTCGGCGTCTGGCAGCTTCCCGCTAAAGAAATCAGGAACTGCCATGAAAAACCTTCTATCAAACGAGACAAACTTTCCTCAACAGCCGCCCGCCAACGAGAGCTCGACACACGATTTGCTGTTACGGCTCTTGTCGGAGGACCTCGCATACATCGACGCCATCATCGAGGCGGGAAGTAGTGCAATTCAGGCGAAGGATCTTCACGCCATCTTGAGCAAGCGGGACCTCATTGCACGAAAGGTTCAGACCATCAGAGAAGTTTCTCAGCAGTTGACGCACCAGTTCTGGGAAATCCTGCGAACGTTGGAAGCGGCCGCACTTGTGAACACCAAAGATCCGCTGGCGCGGTATCTGGCGGAAGGCACATTTGCTGCAGCCTACTTGCTCGAGGAAGAGGACTTGGTTCCGGACAGCATACCCGGGATCGGACTTGCGGACGACGCGATGATCGTCAAACGAGTCGTTTCGCGTAATGGGCGCCAGCTCGTGCGCATGGATCCGCCCGACCTCAGATAGCGCCAGCCCTAACCGTAGTCGCCTTGCATCAGCCAAGTCGTTAGCCACGTGCATACAAATCCTTGGTTCTGGATCATCTTTAACGCCGGCGTGCTCGCCGTTCTGGCTATCGATCTGCTAGCTTTCCAACGCAAAGCGCACGCGCCAAGCGCGAAGGAGGCAGCGATTTGGACCGCCGTGTGGCTGGCGCTTTCTCTCGGATTCAACGGGTTGATCCTGCATTGGATGGGACCGGGCAAAGCGCTGGAGTTTCTGACCGGCTATCTGGTTGAGTACTCGCTTAGTGTCGACAACGTTTTGGTCTTTATCCTGATCTTTTCCAATTTCGCGGTCCCGGTCGCTTATCAACACCGAGTGCTGTTTTGGGGGGTCTTGAGCGCGCTCGTTCTCCGCGGAATCATGGTTGCGGTTGGCGCCGCCATCGTCGCCGAGTTCCATTGGGCGTTTTATGTGTTCGGTGCATTTCTGATCGTGATGGGCGCTAAGATGCTCTTCAGCGGTAAGGAAAAGGTGGATATCGCTCGTAATCCGCTCCTGAAGCTAGCCCGTCAGATCTTGCCCGTAACCGACAAGTACCATGGCGAACGGTTCTCCGTCCACCAGCAAGGTCGCTGGATGCTGACGCCTTTGGCAATGACATTGATAATGGTTGAGGCGACGGACGCTATCTTTGCTATCGATTCAATCCCGGCGATTTTCGGTATTACTCGGGACCCTTTTATTGTCTATACGTCCAGCGTTTGCGCTGCCCTCGGCTTGCGTTCGCTCTACTTCCTGCTCGTCGGGATTATCCACAAACTCGCCTTCATGAAATACGGTTTGGCGATCGTTCTCGCTTTCATCGGCATCAAAATGTTGCTGAACGAATTTTATCCAATACCAACAGCGATATCGCTTACGATTATTGGTTCAATTCTTCTGATCGCAATTGGATTTTCTTTGCTGGCAAAGCGACAGCATAACTCCACTCCCGGCCAAAAACCGACCTCTGCCTCGTCTCAAGCTACCCATGCATTATGACAATCGATCGACACCTCTCAAACTCACGGTTATCGGTTAAACTTGAGGCTCTGCACAGGCGCTTGAAAGGTAGATCACCGACGATTGCCGAATTAAATCAAGCGCTGGAAGGGCGCGGTTCTGCCATGCTGTTAATCTTTTTGGCGTTACCACTTTGCTTCATCGCCATTCCCGGTCTGTCCGTGCCTTTCGGTATTGCCATATGCGTGATCGGTGTATGCCTGATGCTCGGCCGTGACCCATGGCTCCCCGATTTCATTCTGCGTCGGCGTTTGTCTTCTAATAGCGTGAGCCAACTTTTATTGGGTGCTGCAAAAATAGCTTCCCGCATCGAAAAGTTAATTCGGCCACGGCTCGCTTTTTTCCATGCGGGACCTGGCATGCTCCGGCTGATCGGTTTCGGCATTGTGATCGCCGGCCTTGGATTGATGCTCCCGTTGCCAATCCCTTTCTCGAATAGCATCCCTGCGTGGGCAGTCTTGCTTCTGGCAATCGGGATGATGGAGAAAGACGGGTTATTCGTCCTGTTCGGCCATTTGACCGCACTATTTACCTGGGTCTTTATCGGGCTGACCTTTGCGTTTGCCGCTGAAGGTTTCCAGATGCTGTTGGGATTTATTGATTCATGAGCGATTTCTATCGCTGCACTACATGATATCTGTTAACAATCACTTCAAACATTTGGCCGCGTGTCGCACAAACGTCCTCCGACTAACCAGGGCATACCGTCAATCCCGGAGTACATTGACGAACGCGCAGCCTTGCTAACGCCGGCGGACATCGAAAAGCTACGGACAAAACTGCCTTTGTTAAAGGTTCGGTTCGCCGCTATTCACGCACCAGAATTCCCGCACCTGCGGCAACAGCTAGACTTGCTCGCCGACTTCTTTGAGGACATTTGCGACGGCGTCTTCCCCGCTGGTTCCGAACCGGTGCGAAACCAAACCGCGTTCGCGCTTCTTTACGCGACCAAAGAAGCAGATATCATCCCGGACATTATTCCTGAGATCGGCTACGCGGACGACTCGCTCATTGCCCGCGTCGTCCTCACCCGGCACCAGGAGGTTTTCCGAAAATATTGTCGCTTCAGAAAGATTCGCTGGTCCAAGAGCTTGATCGCTCCTTAACCGCGGTCCCCGCCCCTGAAAGGCGGGATTATGAGCCTGAATGTGTAGAAGAGCTGGGAACACGCGTGCTGTGCATGAAGACAATCTTCCAGTCGCCTGCGCGTTTCTCCAGGAAGGCTGATTCGAGCCAATTCTGTTTTGTGGTCCCAAAAGAGTCGGTGATGCTCCCTTTGTTGATGTAAGCGACCCAGGCGGTATTGCCGCTAATATGTACATCCGGCTCGGTCACGTTCCATTGGTAGCGGTTGCCGGCAGCATGCTGGGCCTTGATAAGAGACATAAGGGCATCTCCGTTGAATCGGGTGCCTCCGTCAAAGATGTAAAAGTCCGGGGTAACAACAGAATCGAATTTCGCAACATCGTCGGTTAAAGCGGCACGGAAAATCGTGCTTACTGCGTCAAGGATCTGTATCTCATCAGTATCAGCGTGCACAGTTCCTGCAATTAGCGCCATAACGGTTAGAGCCCAACACTTTGTTTTCACGGAATGATTGGATTCTGGTAACCAGGGGACAGTCGACGACAGTACTGGTCGCCTAAACTCTCAGATTTGGGCCGCCTTTTGTCTAAATCGCCGCGACTCTTGACTCAGTGGGTGTCTTGACTTTTCAAGCAAGTTGCCGCTTCACACCCCGGTGCGATATTATCAAATGGCCACGTTCTTTCTCGTAGCTCAAGAGGCAGTTGCGAACAAGCAGCAGCAAGACTGCCGCCTTATCGTTCAAGTTACTAGCGCCGCTGAAGGAGGAGACAATCAGGCTCTGCAGCAGGAAGCTGAAGTCGCTATGAAAGAGAAATTTCCTGCAGCGTCAACCTTCGACCTCATTTCTGAGCAAGCGGCAGCAGGCTACGCACAAACGGACCCCGCCCCTACCACCGGATCGATGAACCTGGAATCTGGAGCCCAGCTTGCCTGGACTCTGGCGAGAACAAACTAAAGCCGCGAGGGTAACTACGCACGGTTTTCAGATTGGAGGGCGGCGCTTCCGCCTCCGCCAAGGCTTCGGCGCGACAAGGCTGTTGCCGCTGTCGCGGATTACCCAATGTGCTGGGCTTAGGCCCGCATACCCTTTATGTCTTTATCAGGAGCGAAACGGAACAAAGCTAAAACGGAAAGTCTCCTGTTCTGACTTCGTTTTCTCATCGGCTAACAGAAATTGGACGGTTATCGACCGATCCGACCGAATGACTCTCCATCCGCTACACTGAACGTTTCGAGGCACGAGCTGCTCTTTTGAGAGCTGGCATGTCCGTTCGAACTCCTGTAGCACGCCACGATTATTGAGACGGGTGATGCGCTCGAAATCGGAAGTTGATACGCTGAAGTGCTTATAGGCCCTTCTCAGAGTCCTCATGTTACATTGACCAAATTGAGTCGTTGGCGTGCATTTCAATCTGCCTTCTAGCTGAGATCTGTGCTCGCCGCCGCTGAATAGAGAGCAAAATCTTCGGCCTCCTTTGGCGAAGGATCATAGGCCCACTGAGATTGATTAAAGACTTTCGTGGCGATCAGCCTTAGATTTTTTATTGAGCGAGTTGTTTCCTGGGGAACCCGACTGTCATTCTCAAACCGACCTAACGCAGTTCTGACTGCCTCCGAGCTGGGATCGACGTCCGAGCTTGCGACCTTTGCTCTTTGCAAAACGGTTTTCGCTAAAAGCTCCCAACTCTGTTTGATTGCGCCTCTCGGATCTGTTTGGGCGAGTTTCGACAGCGCGTCCAGTCGGTCAGTTAGCTGGGGCTTGGCGGAGGGCGAAAACGATGGCGGTTCACGAAGAATCGTGGTGGCCTGCTCGATAGCGTTCTTGGGGAGTAACGCTTTGGTGTTGTCTAGAAGTTCACTGATTTCGATTTTGACCCCCGGCGCCTCGAATCTTGTTAACCGAGGAAAGAGAGCCCCAATTTCCTTGCGAAAGGCTCGAACGACCAGCCAGATGAGAATCGGCCACGCCAAGCCGGTAATGAGCGGTGAAATAGCTTTGACGATTTCCAAGGTCGTCTGAAGCCATTTCACGTTACGCAGAAGAACATAACCCCATGAAGAGGGTCAAGTCATGAACGCTTGTTGGTTGGGGAGGCGAGATTTGAACCCGCGGTCCGGCAGTTGCCGGTACGAAAAGCTTGATTACGGCGACCAAAATTTCAGTTGCACTCCCTTCCGAACGCGAGCATATGTACAGTCCTTTCAAATCGCGGGGTGGAGCAGCCTGGTAGCTCGTCAGGCTCATAACCTGAAGGCCGCGGGTTCAAATCCCGCCCCCGCAACCAACTTAACCCTCTCGGGTTAAGGCATTTATCTAGAGAGAAAGACGGATTTCATCAGTGGCTCTCGTGCAGCTAAATGCAGCTAAAATGACCCGAAATGCATCTTTTTTGACCCGAGTGTTGACCCGTGTCTCTCTTCAATTGCAAGTCGGAACGGAAAGTCAGAACTGGAGGCGCTTGCGATTTTGACACGATGTCAAATTAACGGTCAGAGATCTCGTCCGAGAGATGCGGCTTTCTTAAGCCAATCCTTGCGACAACATCTGGGCATAAAGGGCAACCCATGAGAGGAATCCTGAAAACGAAACTACTACTGGTGGCAGCGCTCTGTTGGTGCTGCGCCCAGGCATGGGCTTCTCCGCCGTCCAAATGGTGGATCGAAAAGAATACTCCGGTAGCGCTCAATGTGCAGGCTGCCCGTGATTTGAGACTTTTGGTAAAAGTGCTGGTTAAACGAGGGTTCGATATTGAGAGCGGGGAGGATTGGCACGGCATCCCCGCCGCTGCGTATGGAGAGGCCCGGACAAACCATGACTTCTACGTCACCAAAAGGGAAATGCGTGATCTACTTTGTCCCAGACGAGGAGGAAATTCCGTCGTTCGATGACACCTCTGATTTCGCAATGATGACGCCTTTTCGCGTCGCCAATAATCCAACCATCTACTTCACGGACGATCACTTCATAAAGAGCGTAGACGGACCGATGCGTCCAATAATTCCCGGTCTGGAATAAAAAAGAACGGGCTTAGAGCGGTTCCAAGAGCCCGTATGTGCTGCCCTGTTAGCCAAACAAAAACGCGCCGTAGAATTTCCCCGTACTAATGTCAGGGTATTTCCGGTCGCGGCTCCAGGTCTCAGTTTGCGCTGAAGCGGTTCGCCTCCTCTTGGACTTAGCGTATATAATTAATCGTTTCCGGTGGAATCGTTCTGCGTTTCTGAGTCGAAGGTCATGCAGTCCAAGCTATAGACTTCTGGACCAACAGCTATGACTGGAAGTATCCGAACAGCGGTATTAGGGATGCTCGCGGGAGCTGCTGCCAGCGCTCCTCTGGCGCTGAGCCTTGGCCACCCTCGCTCCAGCGTCGCCCTCGGTATAGCGATCGGCATCGCGTACGCCGTCAGCACGCGACGCACGCCGCAGGCCTATGTTGACAACCTGATGGCTGCCGGCGCGCTCGGAGTGCCCTTGTGGGGGCTGATCAGCGTCATTGCGCTTCCCTTGTTGTCCGGTCAAAGGCCCGAATGGAGCGCGGAAGAGATGAGAGCACAGTTCCCTGCACTCGTGGGATGGGTGCTCTACGGCGCCTTGCTTGGTTTGTTCACTCGGGCATTAAGCGACCTCGCGGAGCACGTCTTTGGTCCCGAAGCTGGAGGTGTTGGGCCGGTTCCAGAGCAAAGGAAACGGATCGTAATTCTGGGAGGTGGATTCGCGGGCATGAAGACGGCAGAGTACCTGGAGCAGGAGCTTCACACGAACTCATCAGCGATGATCACACTGATCAGTGAGACCAACGCGTTGTTGTTTACGCCAATGCTAGCGGAAGTGGCTGGAAGCACCCTGGAGCCCAGCCACATCAGCACGCCCTTGCGCAGCAGCCTCCGCCGCACGGAATTCATCCGCGGGCGGGTCGACGCGATTGATTTGGAGAACCGCAAAGTAGTCTTGGCCTCTGATTCCCCGACAGGGGAGTTGGTCGTTCCGTACGACCATCTGGTGCTGGCGCTTGGCTCGGTTTCGAATTATCTAGGAATGGCCAACATCGAGAAGTTGGCCTTCAACTTCAAAAGCCTGCTGGATGCCATTCGCATCCGCAATCACGTGATTGAGATGTTCGAGCGTGCCGACCGCGAGCCCGATGCATCGCAGCGGGCGCCCTTCCTTAGCTTCGTGATTGCCGGCGGCGGATTTGCCGGAGTCGAGCTGGCCGGTGCGCTTAACGACTTCGCCCGCGGTATTCTGGCCGACTATCCAAACCTGAATCCAAGCGAGCTGAGCATCGTCCTGGTTCACTCCCGAGACCGGATTCTGCCGGAATTGAGCGAGTCGCTGGCCAGGTATGCACAGAAAAAGATGGAAGCCCGCGGCGTGAAGTTCCGCTTAAATGCCCGGCTGAGTGATGCGCAGCCCGATGTCGTCGTGGTCAGTGATGGAGAGATCCGCGCCCAGACTCTGGTGTGGACTGCTGGCACCGCACCTAATCCTCTGCTCAAGTCTCAGCCCTTCGAGCGTGACAAACGTGGCGCAGTGAAGGTGGACTTCACCCTGGCCGTGCCCGGTCATCCGGGTGTATGGGCGCTGGGAGATTGCGCCGCAGTCAACGACGCCAAAACCGGCAAGCCGTGCCCTCCAACGGCACAGTTTGCCATTCGCGAGGCCGCAACCGTAGCCAGAAATATCGCTGCTCAATTGGGCGGACGGCCGCTCAAGAATTTTCATTTCGATTCACTGGGAGCACTGTGCGTGGTGGGCCATCAGACCGCCTGCGCCGAATTGAGAGTCCCTTTCGCCCGGAGCAAGTCCGTGCGTTTCTCAGGGTTGCTGGCATGGCTGATGTGGCGGGGAATCTATCTCTCGAAATTGCCGGGGATGGAGAGGAAGATTCGCGTACTGATGGACTGGATGATCGAGCTTTTCTTCCCACGAGACATCGTGCAGACGATTGATTTGCAGCAGGAGAAACCTTAAATGTCGGTATCACGACCTTCATTGACTGTGCAGGCGGTGGTAGCGGCGAAGAGTCGGGCTTGGCTTGAGCCGCTGCTTGGGCTTTCGACCGGCGTGCTGGGCGGCGCAATTCAAAGCAAAATACTCTCAGCTCCAATGAGTCACAGCATCTTGCTTGGAGGAATTTTTGGGCTCGCCTTCAGTCTTTTCTTCGCCAGACGCGCCACCACTCCGGGAGCGGGCCTGATCTGGGGCCTGGGCGGCGCATTGCTTCTTTGGTTTGTGATGCCCACTGGAGTTGATTTATTGCTCCTCCGTTCCGCTCCTTCCATGGCCATGCTGAACGACGCCCAGGCGCGATTTCCCCAGCTTGTCGCTTACCTGGTTTGTCTGGGCATGCCGGTAGGTGTGGTCCTTGGAATCCGCGGAGGCCTTCGCACCAAGGAAGGACAGCCGCAATTTCGCTGGGGCCGTGCGGTCGTGGCTGGAGGACTTGCCGGAACCATCGGTGGATTGGCGTTCAGCGGCTGGGAATATGCAGGAGGGTACTTGCCGCTGCTCGAGGGGCTGCCAGACTTCCAATCTCAGGCTAGGGCGGTAATCCTGCATTTCCTGGTGGCGCTGCTGATCGGCTCAATTTTCGGAATTCTCTTCCAGCGCGACGTGCGCGGCTATGGCTCCAGCATGGGCTGGGGCCTGGGATTTGGAATCTTCCTGTGGTTTTTCGGCCCGCTCACAGTTTTCCCCATCGTCGGCCGTCAGACTCTGGATTGGTCCGCAGAACAGGGCACCGCGTTATTCGGTTCGCTGGTCGGCTACATTATTTACGGATTCATCCTGGGTACCATCTATGCATTCCTGGACCGGATATGGGTGAGACTGTTCATTCAATCCGATCCATTGAATCGCGAACCCGAGGGTCTAGGCCTCCATTTTCTGCGTTCCATCGAATGGGGAGGGCTGGCTGGGCTGGTCGGAGGCCTGGTCTCGATTCCAGTGATGGCCGCAACCGGAATCCTGCCGAAGATTGCCGGGCTCGACACCAGTTTCGGCGGCATCAGCGGCCTGGTCATCCACCTTCTCGTAAGCGTAGGAATCGGTATGACCTACGGCCTGTTATTCCGCAATGAGGCCCCCAGCATTGGGCTCGGTGTTCCCTGGGGATTTCTGTTTGGTGTGATCTGGTGGTATGTAGGCCCGCTGACTCTTTTGCCGTTGATCTTGACCGGAGTTTACGATTGGAGGGCAAGCGCGGCCGCTGCTCAGCTCCCTTCGCTCATCGGACACTTGATCTACGGCGGGGTCACTGCATTTACATTCCTCCTGCTGGAGCGGCGGTATAAGCGATGGCTGCTTCTCGATCCACGCATTGCAGCCCGCGAGCGGCGTCGCCTTCGTCCGGTAGGAACGCCGGCCCCGGCACTGTGGTTCTTCGCGCTTGGGCTCGGAGTACTGCTGCCAATTCTACTTGGCTAAGCCTAATCGGCATCTGTGTGGGCTACCTGTAGCGACCTGAGAACATAATCGGCTCGAACCGATAACATCGCTCGTTTCCGAACCACATTAATTGAGAACGAAAGGCCGCTCAGAACCACATTTACGTCCACTTGGCGGAAGGAGCGGCGGCCGATCCCTGTGAAACTAACGTGCCGTCGGTGAGGAGAGTACCGCGTGGCTCTGGGAGGCTGAGAGCGGCAAGCGGCGGGAATCCCGCTTTAGCTATTCTCATTAATGTGGTCCAGCCCGGATGTAATCGGTCTGTTCTCAAATAATGTGGTTTCATTCTCACCTAATTCTGTTCTGAGAGGCTCGTTATTCTCACTCAATGTGGTTCCGAAACGCGGATATTATCGGTCAGGACCGTTTATGTTCTCAGGTCGCTACAGCTACCGGACGTTTTATCGATTGTCCGGTGTATTACCCCTGTTAGCCAAACAAAACGCGCCGTAGAATTTCCCCGTACTAATGCCGGGGTATTTCCGGCCGGGGCTCCAACTCTCAGTTTCTGCCGAAGCGGTTCGCCTCTTCTTGGATGGCCCTTTGCAACTCGACTAGCTCAGCCTTTATTTGCTCCGGCGAACGTGTGTCTGCAACGGCGGCGGAGGCTGCGGCGTTGACATTGACGCTCACGTAGCTTTCGATAAAGCCGATTCCGCAGCGCAACGAAAGTCGAGGTGTTGTTGTGATCGTTGTCCACAGGCATTGCAGTAAGCTGAAGCTAGAGCTGCATCGGTAATGATCCGGGTCGCCAACTTTGAGCGGCCACAGCGGCTCCTCCAGGAGGGTGCAACCGCCGCAGCTGCAGCGGTTGACCCTCCTCACTAACCAACACCGCCTTTACTCGTCAAACTCGGATTGCATTGAATAACTCCATAGTGAACTACCCTTTTTCACGCGTCCTTATTCTCGGGCTGCGATGCGGGCCCGTCGTTAGCTTTTGCGTGCGTCTGTCGTACGTTTCACGAGCGCCGTGAAACTGAAGTGTCCATCACGCAATGCTGAGCGTGTTGTCCGCTTGAGGCGGAGAGGAAGTACGCCGAGATACGCTAGCACTTTCTGAACCTGTTCGGTCGTGCGAATTTCATTCCAAGCATTCTCGATTTCGGCTTGTTCTTCCAGTCGCAAGTGCCACGATAGGGGTGGACGTTTCTTCCCGCGCGTTCCGCTTGGGGAGAAAGTGAAATCCACCGTCTCGATCGTGACCTCGAGTCGTTGCCGACGCTTCTGCAGAGCTAGCCCGTCGTGGCTCCACCGCTCGCGCAGTAATTGCAATTCGCGATCAGCCGAACATGCCTGCGCGGCACCTCGCGAGGTATTCAATGAAAGGAGCGGCGCCCAGATTTGAAAAAATGTGCCTCGATGTTTTTTTACATATCCTTTTTCGGAGGCCGGAAAAGCGTTGATTCGAATAACAAGAATATGCTTCGGCAGCTTAGTTGGATTGCGACTAGCTAAATCACTTAGGCCGTTATGTAGCCACTGGACAAGGGCGGCGACGCCAGAGTTGTCGTAATAACCGCCGTCGGCCAAATGCATGTTCATGAAGCCGCTTTCGCCTCGATCCCCTTTTCGTTGCCATCCGGCGATAGGTTTTCCATCGGGAAGGCTAGCTGCTGGAAGAGGCCGCGCTGGCGGTGAAATGAATGGGAATGCGGAAGAGAGTCTCACGGCTGTTGTGATTGCAATATCTGCTCCTTCATAGATGGAACTGAAATCCCGGAAAGCCGCGCACGTTGTAAGCCCCTCTTGCAACAGGCATGCACTGGGTGCTGTCGTTGAAAACGCGAGGCGTTCACCGGTCTCGATGATGGTCGCGTTAAAGATCACGGCGGGCAGTTCCCCTCGCGCGACATCCTTTTGCCAGCCCCTTAACGTGGCCTTTCGCAGAATTTCAGAATAACTCAAGCTCAGCTCTTTTGCGTTTCTGATCCACGCCCTCTCCAGGCCTTCTGCACGGTCGCGATAAACATCGGTAAGCAAGAAGGGCGTCACCGCTCGGATGAAGTCGGTGTAAGCCACGCCCTGAATTGCTTCGCTCAGGCTAGATTCTTTTGCCACGTCAGCAACAGCCTGTAGGATATTGGTCGAACTGCCGTTCCAAGAGCGCTCTCTCGAGAGGAATCCCTCAAGCTTGTAGGCTGTCACGAAATACATGATCCCGACGCTGCCACCAGAAACCCCACTCAGCAGCTTTAGCGACTGAGAAAATCGACCCGGCCGTTTTTCGGCGCAGATCTCTTCCAAGCCAGTCAGCACCCGTGCCGTCCACGCGGACGCTTGAATTCCGCCGCCGCCTGCCGCCACAAGAATGATCCGATCATCGTTTTCGATCGCGCGCTCCAAAATTGATCCGGAGTCCGATGGCGTTACGCAGACATCTTTCTGCTCTGAAACCTTCTGATGGATTCGATAAAAATGGTCGGCTTTCCGGTGAAGTGCCGCGACGGATAACCAAAGAAGGATTGGAACAAAAAGAGGAATCCGAAACGCATCTAGAAAAAATGAGAGCCCAGAAAGGCTCCACACTATGACAGTGGTCAGAAGCAGAAAATAGCACAAAGGTGTGAGCCGCTTGGTTTTCAACCATAAATACAACAAGGTACTGGCTACAAAAGAGACCGCGGCACGGATGTGACCTGGTTCGACTAGAAAAGCGTTTTCGCCTAACCTGAAATAGCCGCTACTTATGCAGGGTGGAAGAATAGATGCTAACCATGAAACTGGTGATTTTGCTAAATCACCACATGCATGAACCAGAGTTGAACGAACGACTGCTTGGTCGAGCAGAGATAAAATCTGTCGTGCAATAAAGAACTCCAAAAATGCCCGCGCTACCACGCCCAGAAAAAACCCGGCGATTAGGCCGCATATCACCTGGCTCCTTATCTTATGCGATGTGGCGGCAAAGACCGCCCCAGCATTCACCGCGACCATCATCGAGGCTAGCAGGATCCATCCCCATGAGGGGAACAATAGATTGCCAAGTGGCTCCCGTAGCCGTTCCTGTCCATATTTCTGCGCGATGTATGCCGTGTCGACAATGGATGCTGCGACCAGCGTCAGCAACAATCCGACATGAAACCCTGCCCGCCTGTTGTTCAGTTCATACGCACCAATAAGCAGCTCGCGACCGAAACTATGCGCGAGCAGTGGAAGAATCGTTAAGCCAAACAACACGACCCACTGAACACGGACGAGGAAAACCCATTGTGTGGAATTCGAGTCAATGAGAATTGCCAATCCGACAAAGATTAGCGCACTGACCAACCATAGAAGGTGTCTAGCCATGATGCAGGCTCTTCAGAACTTCGCTCAGAAGGACGTCGCCGAGAATGCCGGTCGGAACCACCAAGAAACAATGAGTCCGCCGAAAACGGTCAACAGCAACCCGATGAGCAACACAATTATCAGCATCATTCAAGCCAGTCGCAGGGTAAGCTGTAACGTAATTGATTGCGCCCAACCTGCCTCATAGCAACGCTTACTTAATGCGGATTGTACCAGTGAGGCCACTTCACCCGATTTCGGTGACTGGTAGTCCTTGGAATTATCAGCGCCTAGACAGGCACCGTAGCTCTAATACCGATATGGGTAACGGTAGTATGGATAGTAATAGGAGTAATCGTAGTATGGGTAGTAATATGGGTATCCAAAGCCATAGAAGCCAAAACCGAAAAAGTCCCTATCAAACCGGCGATCGCCGAAATCGCGCCCGCGGAAACCACGATCACCGAATCGACCGTGGTCTCCCCGACCAAAAAAACCTCGGTCCGCAAATCCACGCGCCCCTCTGAATCCTGAACCGAAGCCCCGCCCGCTTACACCTGCGAAAGATCTGCCAAATCCATGACCACCAAAACCTCCTCCTCCGCCACCGTGACCTCCTCCTCCGCCACCGTGACCTCCTCCTCCGCCACCGTGTCCGTGACTTAACTCTGGGAAAACGACTAATGAACAAGCTGCCAGAATGCAGCTTACAAAACTGTGTAACTTCATAAAACAAACCTACCTTCTATCTTTCTTATACCTGTTGCCGCAGGTGGTTATTCCCGCGCGGGCATTCCAGGGTGGGAGACTGGCGGGTAAGTGGAGACAATCGCTCCGTACGAAGTAGTTTCTCCTCTTTCATACATCGAATAGCTCTTCCAGGGTTTAAGGATAGAGAGCCGTTCTTCACGACCCTGCGCGTCGTCGTCGCGTTCTTGCGAAAAGCCGCCATGATCCGACAACTCGAAGTTTCTGAGGAGCCGGCTCTTCGCCGCCTGAAACTCAGCCATGAATATTAGAGGTGATTGCATGAGCGGAATGTCTCCTGTCGGATTAGCTACTACCTATCTGTTGTTGCTCCCTTTATCCTCAGGTAATTGCGTCGTCTGTAGTTATCTACCATTCTGCGCTCGTACTTATTCCCGGGCTGCGATATAGGGCGTTATCAGCTTTTGCCAGGGCTTGTCGAAAGTTCGACGAGCGCAGTTGGTTGAAACTTCCGTTCTCGCCGCGAACTCCGGTGCACTTGATGCCGCGCTTTTTTGCGCTTCGCTAGACATTGTGGACCACGAATTAGCGAGGCTTGAACGTTTGCGTTTGTACGCGACGCTTCTCAGTTGATTGGCAGACAATAACGATCCTTGACGCCGTATTGAACGGCATGATGGATGTAAAACATCGTCTTACGGAGCTTATGGGACGCTATGTCCACCTTGATACCGAGTGGGAGCCTGAATCAAATCCGGCGCCGGGCGGACACTTGCGTCGACTCCGAGTCGCCCGCTGCACCGGCTGTAAGCCATTAACTACTTCGGCGAGAAAGCTGCATCATTAGGTCTGCCATTTATAAGACTGGAAGCTTTTCCAGTCATGACAAACCGGCGCCAGCCGAATTCGCGGAGCAAGTGTTGCGCATGCCAGGTGTGGTCCATTCCACTACGCGACTTACGCCAGATGCATTTCAAATGCCGAAAGCAGATGATGATCGTATAGTCCCGCATAAAACTCTAAGTGTAGAAACGCGGAGCAAAAGCGCGCTCCTGAGATTACTACCGGTCGACCGTTAGAAATATTCCCTCGATTTCGCTGCGCCAAGTTTGTGGTCTCCGGGAATAAGTTCCTCTGGCTCTGGCTCCTGGTATTTCTAGTTATGCTGGGGCTTTCCGATTACGCGAGATTGTTTGTCCACGCGGTCGACAAAGAAAAGACTAGCCGCAAACGCTTGAGGATCCGGATTTGCGCCATCACGCCCCGCCAATTTGGCCGATCGAATTCGTAAAAAACTAACATTATCATCCCGTCTGAAACAAAAGATCATTCCATTTCCGGCTGTTGCTTGGATCCCAACAGCTATTGCTGCCGCTGCGGTCTTCGGAGCATTCCTATTCGCGAATACTGAACGATTGCTACCAGCCGAGACATCATTATTGGCAGCAGAAGTTGCTTCTGATCACATTCGATCGCTTATTGGCACGCACCTCATAGATGTTGAATCCAGTGACGAGCATACCATTAAACCCTGGTTTGCAGGTAAAGTCGATTTCTCGCCGCCCGTGCTCGATTTCGCAGATCAAGGTTTTAAACTGATTGGTGGGCGCCTCGATTATGTTGGAGGCAAAAATATCGCGGTTCTTGTCTATCGTTTTAAGAAGCATTATGTGAGCCTTTTCATGTATCGCGAGCCGAATTCTGAGCCGGCATCGAAACAAAAATTACTGGATTATCAAGGCTACAATCTTGTCTATTGGAACGTGAATGGTCTCGATTGTTGGGCTATCTCCGACGCTGCGCCCGGAACACTTGTCGAGTTCGTCAAAATTCAGCAACAAGAGCACTCCTGAAGTCTTCGGGCTTTGATACAAACCTTAAACCCTAGCTTGTTATAACGAAGAATTTGGACCCATTATCGGGAATAATTAATAGTACCCAGCCAGTTTCAAATAGTAATGAATATTCTCGCGTTTGGAAATTGGAAATGTAGCTGGCCCGGATCTTTTTATCGTCCTACTCATTGTATTCGTGCTTTTCGGAGCGAAAAATTACGAGGCGCGAAACTCTTCGCTTTGAATTGTTCCCATTGCCATGCCGATTCGTACCGTCGTTAGTTACCAGATCCCAGGCAGAGACTCCATAAACGTAGCTACCTGTTAGATCCGCATCTCGAAGATCCGCATCTACCAGCACAGTCCCCCTGAGGATTGCACCCGTAAGACGCGCCCCTAAGGATACAGCCTTCCAAATTCGCTACGTCGAGCCTTGCGCCTGTTAGGTTTGATTCACTCAGATCTCCGCCAGTGAGATTTGCTCCGACCAATGAGCGCCGCTCAGATCTGCTGAGTGGAGTCTGGCCTCGTGGAGCGTCGAACCATTAAGAACGCGGCACTGAAGATCAAGACCTTCGAGGTTTGCTAGATTCAGATTGACGCCACCCAGATCGGTTCCCTCCAGCGATGTGCCGGTTAGATCCGCTTTAAAGAGGCATGCCCCAGTAAGGATTGCACGATCTAGATTCGCCCAGCGAAGGTCCGCCTCGATGAGGTTTGCGTAGCGTAACATCGCGCCTGAGAGATCTGCCGACCTCAGATCTGAGTTAGCAAGGAAGGCACCATCCAGGCGCCCGTTTCGGAGAACTGCGTTGCAGAGGTCCGGCCGGACGTTCTGGTTCCTTTGCCTCCACTCCGAACCAAGCGGATGCTCCACCGGAGATGGCTTTGAGATGCTCTGGGTCCGCCATGGCCTAGGAATCCTGGATGTTATCTTACAGTTTGTCTATCTAGGACCGTCGGGGAAGTCGCCACGATCGCCATTCGCCCGCCAGAGCTTCCTGGGTTCTAGAGAAGCACGCAACAGGCGCACGGCGATGCTTATTGCTGGCTTATCTTCAATCCGATCGGCAAGACTTTCGCGGAAAGCGTTCGAAGGGATACCACTGCAATAGTTGTTTGTAGAGGATTCCGAGGCTAAATACAGCTTC
>Ga0207684_10002579_pt1 | contig 18172 bp, 21 predicted proteins | sample KBSK5501metaG_FD_184342 | JGI IMG/M metagenome (GOLD analysis project Ga0207684, IMG submission 184342) | Corn, switchgrass and miscanthus rhizosphere microbial communities from Kellogg Biological Station, Michigan, USA - KBS K5-50-1 metaG... | ecosystem: Host-associated > Plants > Roots >...
AAGCCCGTCGTCCGATGGAGCGTCGACGCCGTGCTGCCGCACGTCGATGACTGCATCGTGGTCACGGGCCGGGATGATGCGGCCGTCCGCGCGGCGTTGACCGGGCTCAGGGTTCGGTATGCGGTGAACCCGCATCCTGAGCACGGCCAGGGCTCCTCGATCGCCGTGGGCGCCGCCGCGCTGGAGCCGCGGACGACGGCGACGTTGGTCGTGCTCGGTGACCAGCCGCTCACGCCGCCCGACGTGGTGCCGGCGCTGCTCGCCGCGCAGCGGGAGAGCGGCAAGGCGATCGCGGCGCCGTCTTACCGAGGCACACGCGGCACCCCGGTGCTGTTCACCGCGGAGGTGTTCCCGGAGCTGCGTACGCTGGGCGGCGACTCCGGCGCGCGTAGCGTTCTGGTGGCGCGTCCCGAGCGCGTGGCGAGCGTCGAATTCGACGCCGCGATGCCCGGCGACGTGGACACGCCGGAGGACCTCGCGCGCCTTCATGTACAATAGGCGCTCGTGCGCGAGGAAATCCGGAAGATCCAGCAGTTGATGGAAGCCGCGGACTACATCACCGACGCGCCGGTGGCGACGTCGGTGCATCTCGCGACACGCTTGCGCAAGCCGCTCCTGATCGAAGGGCATGCCGGTGTCGGCAAGACCGAGATTGCGAAGGTCATGGCTCGGATGCTCGGCACCAATCTCATCCGACTGCAGTGCTACGAAGGCCTCGACGCGGCCGCGATGCTGTACGAGTGGAACTATCAGAAGCAGATCCTTCACATCAAACTGCACGAGACGTCCGGCCGCACGACGTCCGAGGAAGAGCGCGAGATCTTCTCCGAGCCGTTTCTGCTACGGCGGCCGCTGCTGCAGGCGATCACCCAGGTCGACCAGCCGCCGGTGCTGCTCGTCGACGAAGTCGATCGGAGCGACGAAGAAGCGGAAAGCTTCATGCTCGAGGTCTTCTCGGACTGGCAGGTGACGATCCCGGAGATCGGCACCATCAAGGCATCGCATCCGCCGTACGTCGTCCTGACGTCCAACCGGACGCGCGAGCTCTCGGACGCACTCCGGCGGCGCTGTTTGTATCTCTGGATCGATTACCCGGACTTCGACAAAGAAGTCCGCATCGTGCAGCTCAAGGTGCCGCAGATCAATCAGTCGCTCGCACGGGACGTGACCCGCTTCATGGAGTCGCTGCGCCGGATGCGTCTGGCCAAGGTCCCGGGCGTCGCGGAGACGCTCGACTGGGCGCAGGCGCTGGCCGCGCTCCACGCCGACCACCTCGACGAGGCGCTGGTGAGCGAGACGATCGGCGCGGTCCTCAAGGACGCCGACGACATCAAGCGCTTCCGCGCCGAGGTGACCAAGTCAGGGCTCGGCCCGCTACTCGCCACGCCCTGACGTGAGTCGCAGCCTCGATGCCGCGATGGTGCGCTTCGCGGCACTGCTGCGGCGCCACGGCCTGCCGGTCACTCCCGAGCACGTCACCGACGGCGTCCGCGCCCTCGAGCAGCTCGATCTCGCGGATCGCGAAGAAGTGCGCACCGGGCTGCGCGCCGTCTTCGCGGGCCGGCCCGAGGACTTTGAGACGTTCGACCGTCTGTTCGACGCATTCTGGCGCCCCGCCACGGAGGCGGATCGCGTGGCGGAGGCGTTGGCGCCGCCCGCGCTGCCGGAGCACGCGCCCCCCGGTCTCGAGCGTGCGGGCCGCGAGACGCTGGCGCTCGACGCGTGGCAGGAAGGCGCCGAGAGCGACGCGGGTGACGCGCCGGTCGGGGTGCCGGCCGCCTCGGAGCTGGAGGCGATGGCCGCGCGCGACTTCTCCACCTTCTCGCCGGATCAGCTGGACGAGGTCTACCGCCTGACGCTGAGGATCGCGCGACGCCTCGCGCGGCGCATCAGCCGGCGCCGGCGGCCGTCGGCGCGCCGCGGCCGCATCGACCTGCGCCGCACGCTCCGCGCCAATCTCACGCGCGGCGAGCTCATTGACCTGCGCTATCGGCGTCGCAAGCGGAAGAAGGTGCGGCTGGTGCTCCTGTGCGACGTCTCGGGCTCGATGGATCTCTACAGCCGCTTCCTCCTGCAGTTCCTGTTCGCGCTCCAGTCGGCGTTCTCGCGTGTGGAGACGTTCACGTTCTCGGTACGCCTCACCCGCGTGACGGAATATCTACGAGCGCGCTCGTATCGGGAGGTGCTGCGGCGGCTCACGGCCGTGAAGGACTGGTCCGGCGGCACGAAGATCGGCGAGTCGCTCGCTGAGTTCAATCGCAGCTGGCCGTCGCTGGTCGATCGCCGCACGATCGTCATCGTGCTCTCCGACGGCTGGGACACCGGCGATCCCGACCTCCTCGCCGCCGAGTTGCTGCGCATCAAGCGCCGCGCCGGTCGTGTGATCTGGCTCAACCCGCTGCTCGGCAACCCCTCGTATGAGCCGCTCACCCGAGGCATGGCCGCCGCGCTGCCGCTGGTGCATCGCTTCGCGGCGGCGCACAACCTCGCGGCGCTCCGCGATCTCGCGGGATCGCTGTCGCTCTGAACGCCGCTGCCGTTCGCTGCAGACATTCCGCGATCGGATGCGGGGGTTCTGCAACGCGCTGCACGATGACCCCGACGGCGGTGGGCGCATCACCGCGATATTGCAGCGCTCACCATGGCGTTCCGCTTGCAGTTCCTACTCGACGACATGGGAAAGGTCATCGCTCCACTGATGTTGCTGCTCCTCGCGATCATTCACGGTCCGACGCAGGCGCAGGCGCTCGTGTCCTCACTCTTCCCCAACGTCTTCCCGCTCGCCACGAGCGAGCCGGCGATGCTGTTGCTCACGGGGTTCGCGCTCCTGAGTCTCTCCTCGGTCGGTCGCGGTCGAACCCGGTAGCGCCGCCGCGCGGCGCCCGATTTCGTTTTTCGCCTACTGCGCGTATGATTGAAAACCGTGGCGGAACTGTTCGATCACATTGATGAATTGCGACGCGCCGGCGGGCGTGTCGCCGTCGCGACCCTCGTCAACACCCGCGGCACGACCCCGCGCAAGGAAGGCGCGAAGATGCTCGTGGGCGAAGGCGGCCGCGTTCTCGGCTCGGTCACCATCGGTGGCTGCGTGGATGCGCAGGTGATCGAGGAATCCGAGGACGTCCTGAGCAGCATGCGGCCGCGTCTGCTCGAGATGAATCTCGGCGACGAAGACGCCTGGGAGATCGGCCTCACGTGCGGCGGCACCATCGAGGTGTTCGTCGAGCCGCTGGCGCTCGACGGCTCGCCCGACGTCGGCGCACGGATGTACGAGCGCGTGCGTGAGCACGCTCGGCGCGGCGGCCATGGCGCCATCGTCACCCGGCTGGACGGGCCGGGCGGTAAGCTTCTGGTGCTCGACGACGGCAGCACCGAAGGCACGCTCGGCGACGCCTTCCTCGACGAGCGCTTCGCGGCGGAGGCGCGTGACGCCATCGCGCGCGGCAGCTCGCGGGCGCTCTTCCTGGAATCGGTGCGCGGCTTCGTCGAGGTCATCGCGCCGCCGGCCGTGCTGCTCGTCGTCGGCGCCGGCCATGTGGCGATGCCCCTCACGTCGCTCGCCAGGGTTCTCGGCTACCGCACCGTCGTGGTGGACGGTCGCCCGCGCTTCGCGACCAAGGAGCGCTTCCCGGACGTGGACGAGCTCAAGATCGGAATCCCGTCCGAGCTGATTCGCAATTACCCGATGGTACCGTCCACGGCGCTCGTTCTCGTCGCCCACGATTACAAGTACGATCTGCCCGTGCTCAAGCATGCACTGGAGACCGAGGTCGGCTACATCGGCATGCTCGGCTCCTCGCGTCGCGGCACGACGATCCTGCGTCACCTCGCCGAGGACGGTGTCACGCCCGAGGCGCTCGCACGCGTACACGTGCCGATCGGCCTCGACCTCGGTGCGCGCTCGGCGCCGGAGATCGCGCTTGCGATCCTCGCCGAGATCCAGGCCGTCCGGAGCGGCGGCAGCGGCCGGTCGCTGAGCAAGCCGACGTGAAGGCGGTTGCACAGCGGCGCGAGGGGGCGACGTCCGACCTGCTCGTCGGCCGTGTGCTCTGCCACGACGTCCGCGACGCCGCCGGCAAGGTCGCGCTCGGCAAGGGCGCCAGACTCGATGCCGAGGCTGTGCGGGCGCTGCTGGCGCTGCCGTGGGAAGAGATTCATCTCCTGGCGCTCGAGCCCGGCGATTTACACGAGGAAGATGCCGGGCGGCGGCTGGCCGCTGCCGTTGCCGGCGATGGCATCGAGGTCAAGGGGTATACAGGCGGGCAATGGACGCTGACGGCGGCGCGCCGGGGGCTGCTGCGCGTGGACGCGGCGCGGCTGGCCGCGGTGAACGTGCACGAGGGGATCGCCGTCTTCACGCTGTTCGACCGCCAGCCCGTGGATCGCGGTGAAACGATCGCGAAGGCCAAGGTGACGCCGCTCGCGATCGGCGGCGACACCGTACGCGCGGTCGAAGACGCCTCGCGCGGCGGCGCCGTGAGCGTCGCCGCGTTCCGGCCGGCCACACTCGGGACGGTGGCGCGTGAAACGCTCGCGGCGCGACAGCGTGAGCGGTTCGAGGGCGCGCTCAAGACGAAGATCGACTGGTTCGGTGGGCGTCTGTTGCCGGTGCGCTTCGCGGGCGCGTCGCCGCGCGCGGTGGCCGACGAGATGAGCGCGCTGCGCGCCGAGGGCGCGGAGGTGTTGATCGTCGCCGGCGCTAGCGCGCTCGATCCGCTCGACCCCGTCTTCGGGGGACTCACACTGCTCGGCGCTCGGATGGAACGCCACGGCGCGCCCGCACATCCGGGAAGCCTGCTGTTCCTGGCGCGCTGGCAGGATCTGCCCGTGCTCGGCATGCCGACGTGCGGCATGTTCTCTCAGGCGACGACGTTCGATCTCGTGCTGCCGCGCCTGCTGGCGGGGGAAGCGATCGGCAACACGGAAATCGCCGCGCTCGGCCACGGCGGTCTGCTGTCGCGCGAGATGGCCTATCGCTTCCCGGCGTACCGGGCCGGCGCAGCGCGCGGAGAGCTCGAGTGAGCTCGGCCACGCGTCCGGCCCTCTACGGCGAGGCGATCCGCGAGCGCTGGCGGCGGCCTCGATTTCGCGGCGAGCTGCCGGGCGCCACGGTCACGGCGGAGGACGTCAACCCGCTCTGCGGCGACCGGGTGCGAGTGCAGCTGAAGCTGGATGATGGCCGTGTCAGCGCGGCGCGGTTCGCCGGTGACTCGTGCGCGATCTGCACGGCGTCGGCGGACGTCGTGGCCGAGCTGGTGGAGGGCCGTTCGCGCGCCGAGGCGGTCGCGCTCGGCGTGGCCGACGTCTTGGGCGTGCTGCAGGCCGATGTGCGGCCGACACGCATGCGCTGCGTGACGCTCCCGATCAGCGTGCTCGCCAAGGCGCTGGCATGATGAGGCTCGACGAACAGACGCGGCGGGACTTCCCGATCCTCGAGCGGATCGTCAACGGCCGCCCGCTCGTCTACCTCGATTCGGCGGCGTCGAGCCAGAAGCCACGCTCCGTCATCGAGGCGATGGCGCGCTACTACGAAACCTCGCACGCCAACGTCCACCGTTCCATCCACACGCTGGGCGAGGAAGCAACCGAGCTGTACGAGCTCGCGCGCGATCGCGTGCAGCGCTTCATCGGCGCGGCCGCGCGCGAAGAGATCGTCTTCACGCGGGGCACCACGGACGCGATCTCGATCGTCGCCGAGGCCATCGGCCGCACCCTCCGGCCCGGCGACGAGATCCTCGTCACGGACATGGAGCACCACTCCAACCTGGTGCCCTGGCAGGTCGCGGTGCGTGATCGCGGCGCGCGGATCCGCTCGGTTCCGCTGGTCGGCGAAGGGACGCTCGACCTCGCCGCTCTGGACGGGCTCCTCACCGATCGCACCCGGGTCTTCGCATTCGCCCACGTCTCCAACGTCCTCGGGACGATCAATCCGGTCCGCGAGCTGGTCGCCCGCGCCCGCCGCGCGGGAGCGCTGACGCTCGTCGACGGCGCTCAAGCGGTGCCTCATCTGCCGCTCGATATGTCCGCGCTCGGCTGTGACTTCTACGCCTTCTCGGCGCATAAGATGCTGGGGCCCACCGGGCTCGGCGTGCTGTACGGGCGCCGCCCCGTGCTCGAGGGCCTCGAGCCCGCGCGCGGCGGCAGCGAGATGATCAAGGAGGTCTGGGTGGATCGCGCGACCTGGAACGACCTGCCGTGGCGGCTCGAACCCGGCACGCCGCCGATCGCCGAGACGGTCGGCCTCACTGCGGCCATCGAGTATCTCGAGAAGCTCGGGATGGAGCGTGTGCGCGAGCACGAGCAATCGCTCGCCGTGCACGCCGTCGAGCTTTTGAGCGCGATTCCGGGCGTGCGGGTTTATGGGCCGCGGGGAGAGCGGGGCGCCGTCGTCTCGTTCGCCATCGACGGCTGGCATCCGCACGACGTCGCCGCCGCCCTCGACGCCGAGGGGATTGCCGTGCGCGCCGGTCACCACTGCGCACAACCGCTGATGCGCTGGTGCGGCGTCGTCGGTACGACCCGCGCGAGCTTCTCCGTGTACAACTCCCCGGAGGAGTCGGCGTTGCTGGCGCATGCCGTGGCCGGGCTCGGTGCCGCGCCGTAGACCATGAGCCTGCCGGGGCCGCGCAACCCGTTTCAGTCGCCGCGCTTCGGGCAGATCGCGACATTCATGTTGCTGCCTGTCGCCGCCGATGCCGCCGGCCTGGACGTCGCGCTGCTTGGCGTGCCCTACGACGGTGGCACGTCGTACCGCACGGGCGCGCGCTTCGGCCCGCGCGCCGTGCGCGAGCAATCGTCCCTGATCCGGCCGTGGAATCCCGTGCTGAAGGTCCATCCATTCGAACGGCTGCGCGTGGCGGACTGCGGCGACGTGGACGTGGTGCCGATTTCCATCGAGCGCACCTTCGAGGCGATCGAGCGTCGCATCGACGCCGTCGTGCAGGCGGGCGCCACGCCCGTGTGCGTGGGTGGCGACCACTCGATCTCGTTGCCGATCTTGCGCTCGCTGGCGCGCCGGCACGGCCCGCTCGGCGTCGTCCATTTCGACGCGCACCCGGACACGTGGGACGAATACTTCGGCAGCAAGTTCTTCCACGGCACGCCGTTTCGCCGCGCGATCGAGGAGGGCGCCGTCGACGGGCGTCGCATGATCCAGGTCGGAATCCGTGGGCCGCTGTACGGATCGGATGACTTCGCGTTCCACGACCAGCACGGCCTCGAGGTGCTGCGGATCGAAGCCGTGAAGGAGCAGGGCACCGCCTGGGCCGCCGAGCGGCTCGCGCGTCTGCGCGGCGGCCCGGTCTACTGCTCGTTCGATATCGACGCCGTCGATCCCGCGTACGCGCCCGCGACGGGTACGCCGGAGGTCGGCGGGCTCACGTCGTTCGAGGCGCTCACGCTCGTGCGTTCGCTGGCGGGGCATTCGCTAGTGGGCGCCGACGTCGTCGAGGTCTCGCCGCCGTACGACGGTCCGGGCCAGATCACCTCGCTGCTCGCCGCCAACCTCATGTTCGAGCTCGTGAGCGTGCTCGCGCTCGGACGATGAGGCCACGCATCCACAGCGTCATCGCCCTGACCGCGCTCCTCTCGCTCGTCGCCGTCGCGCCGGCATGGGCGGCGTCCGCGCCGGTGGCCACGGTGATCGTCGACGGTGTCATCAGCCCCGTCACGCTGCGACTCGTCGAGACCTCGATCGTGCGGGCGAAGGCCGGCGGGGCGCAGGCGCTCGTCATCCAGCTCGACACACCCGGCGGTCTCGAGCGCTCGATGCGCGCGATCTGCCAGCGGCTGCTGAATGCCGAGATCCCGATCGTCGTCTGGGTGGGACCGACCGGCGCGCGCGCGGCCTCCGCGGGCGTTTTCATCACGATGGCCGCGCACGTCGCGGCGATGGCGCCGGCGACCAACATCGGCGCCGCGCACCCGGTGGCCGCCGGCGGCGGCAGCATGGACAAAGAGATGTCGCGCAAGGTCGAGAACGACGCCGCCGCGTTCATCCGCACGATCGCTGCCGAGCGCGGGCGCAACGCCGACTGGGCCGAGAAGGCCGTGCGCGAGTCGGTGTCGGTGACCGAGCGCGAAGCGGTACGACTGAAGGTCGTCGACTTCATCGCCGACTCCATTCCCGATCTTCTCGTCAAGCTGGACGGGCGCACCGTGAAGACGGCGCAGGGCGTCGTGACGCTGGCGACGCGCGACGCGATCGCCAAACCGATCGAGATCGGCTTCCGTGACCGGATCCTCGCCGTGATCACCGACCCGAACGTAGCCTACGTGCTCATGATGTTGGGCACGCTCGGCCTGATCTTCGAGCTGTCGACGCCCGGCGCCATCCTGCCGGGCGTCATCGGCGGCATCTCGCTGATCCTGGCGTTCTTTGCCTTTCAGAGCCTGCCGATCAACTTCGCCGGACTGCTGCTGATCCTGTTCGCCATCGTCCTCTTCATCGCCGAGGTGAAGGTGACGAGCCACGGTGTCCTCGCCGTCGGCGGCATCGTGGCCATGGCGCTGGGCTCGTTGATGCTCTACGACTCGCCGGAGGTCGGCTTTCGCGTGTCCTGGCGCGTCCTCGTGCCCACGGTGGCGATGACCGCTGGCTTCTTCCTGTTCGCGCTGACGCTCGGCGTGCGCGCGTTCCGCCGGCGGCCGCTGCTGGGCGTGAGCGGTCTGGTCGGTCAGATCGGCGTGGCGCGCGGGGCGCTCGGACCCGAAGGACAGGTGAGCGTGCACGGCGAGATCTGGCGCGCCGTCGCCGACCGACCGCTGCCGGACGGTGCATCGGTCACCGTCGTGGACGTTCAAGGGCTGACGCTGCGCGTGGTAGGGAGCGACGCTTCCGGGGGAGGGACGCGATGATCTCGATGGACTCGGCGCTGATCTTCGTGGTGGTGATCGCCGTGGTGATCTTCATCGGCTCCTACGCCAAGATCTTGCGTGAGTACGAACGGGGCGTCATCTTCCGCCTGGGGCGCAACGCGCGGGCGCTGCTCAATCCCGGCGGCACCGGCAACGGCCCCGGCCTCGTGCTGCTCGCGCCGTTCATCGACCGCATGGTCAAGGTGAGCATGCAGACGGTTGCGCTCGACGTGCCGCCCCAAGATGTCATCACGCGCGACAACGTCTCGCTCAAGGTCAGCGCGGTGATCTACTTCCGCGTCATCGATCCGGTGAGGGCGGTGATCGCGGTGCAGGACTATCTGTACGCGACGTCGCAGATCGCGCAGACGACGCTGCGGAGCGTGCTGGGCCAGGTCGAGCTCGACGATCTGCTTTCCGCGCGCGACAAGATCAATCAGCAGCTGCAGCGCATCATCGACGAGCACACGGAGCCGTGGGGCATCAAGGTGGCCAACGTCGAGGTCAAGCAGATCGACCTGCCTCAAGACATGCAGCGGGCGATGGCCAAGCAGGCCGAGGCCGAGCGCGAGCGCCGCGCCAAGGTCATCAACGCCGAGGGTGAGTTCCAGGCGGCGGCCAAGCTCGGCGAGGCGGCGGAGGTGCTCACGCGCTTCCCGGTGGCCGTGCAGCTGCGCTATCTGCAGACGATGCGCGAGATCGCCTCCGAGCGGAATACGACGACGTTCTTCCCGCTGCCGATGGACCTCCTCGGACTGTTTCAGACGATCCGTGGCAAGGACAGCGGCGACAGCAAGTGACCCGCAGGGTTGGAGGCTTCGCCGAAGGCGTGTAAGATACGAAGGCTTTTGACGTGGGGGGTTAGCTCAGTTGGGAGAGCGCGGCGTTCGCAACGCCGAGGTCGAGGGTTCGAATCCCTTACCCTCCACCATTTTTCTTTCCGCATAGTTCCCGGCCACTCGGCGCCGTTGGTGGCGCCAGGTGGCGACCGGGGACTCAAAGACTGATCGTATTGGTGAACCCTGAGAACGGGGATGAAGATGTCGACCATGACCGCGGTGACTCCAAAGTTCGCGCGCATCGCGCTAAAGATGGCGCACCGCGCGCCGGCCCTGCTGCCATTCCTGCCCATGTTCCGCGTCGCGGCTGAAGCGGCCGGCCTTGAATACGCCGACTATCAAGAGTGCCCCAAACTGCGCTGCCGCGGTCGCGTCATCGTTACGTGGTGGGACGGGAAGCTCGTTAGCTTCCATCGCTGGGGCGCGTCGCAGCCGTTACTGGCATTTTCCATTGCGCCACTCCAGGCCCGGCTTCAGCGCGCCGACTACGACGGCATTGAGAAAGTGCTGCGCAACCACATGCTGCGGCTCGTCGTCGCTCTCAAGAGAACGACGGTCGCCTAGCGCGCGCGCTCGCGGTAAGGGCGCGTGATGCGCACTCCGCCTATCGCCGACGCCCTCCGGCGAGCCCGACAGGCGCACGAATTGACGGTTCTTGATGGCGAGCTATAGCCGGACGTCAATCGACCGGCTGGGGGATCGCCTGCGAGACGGCGTACTGACTGAAGCCGACTTGCGACTGCTCGACGAGTATCGCCGTTCTTTTGGCGAAGCGTACGAGAGCGTCGTCACGACCATTCGGAGTCGACTCGGTTTGGAACCGACTGGCCGCCCCGCCAAATCTACTGCGTCAATAGTCGAAAAGCTGAAACGTGAAAGTATGCGTCTCATCCAGATGCAGGACATTGCGGGCTGCAGAGTTGTCATAAACGACACAGTGCGGCAAGAAAGGGCGGTCACCGCTCTTCAGGGCGCCTTCGAGAAAGTCTCGATAGTGGACCGGCGGACGAAGCCCAGCTACGGCTATCGAGCCGTGCACGCGATCATTGAATTCTCTGGAAAACCAGTAGAGGTACAGATTCGCACGGCGCTACAACACTTTTGGGCCGAACTTTCAGAGAAACTATCAGACACTGTCGATCCAGACATCAAGTATGGCGGCGGACCATCAGTCGTACGGCAGTTCATTGATCTGATTTCTAAGGGGATCGCGAACGTTGAGGATGCCGAGTCGCACCTGTCACACATCAAATCGACACTGATATCGCTCCCCCCGGGACAGCAGCGCGACGAGCTCGAACGTGCTTTGATATCGGCAGAAGCCGCTACGGACGAAGCTCGGGACGCTTTAGCGCACGCGATTCGGACCGCTACGCCGGAATGATCTTTCTCATTCGGTACAATCGTCACGAGGGTCGAATCGTGTCACTCGAGTCTTTCGAGGACTCGCAGAAGACGGCTGCCGCAAACAACCGCCTGCAGCTTGAACTTGATCTGAACCGCAGAGACGTTAAGGATGAGGTTGTTCTGCTCGAAGCGCCAAGTTTAGATGCCTTGCGTCTCACGCATCAACGATACTTCAAAAACTTTAGTGAGCTCGCGAGCGGTTCTACCGGCTAACATTCAGACGTCCTTCAATCAAACTGTGATTGCGGATTCGTCACACCCGTCATCTCAAGAACGTGCAGAAGACTAGCCTCGACTTGTTTGTCACTCAGCGTGGGGTGTGGGTGAATCGAGCCCCGCGAGGTGTTCCAGATTCTCGGCCAGGCAGCGCTCCACGGGCGCGGCAGCTGGCGCTACATGAAGCGCGTCGGTCGCCCGCCGGTACGCGCAAGCGCTCCGGACGCTCCGGCCAGCGCTGGAAGCGATCGAGGCGGCGAAGCCCCACGATGTCCGCTTTAAGGCGATGTCGGGCGACGCCGAGCGCGGGGCGGTGTACTGGTCTCCCGCGATCTACATGAGCGAGTGGCTGCCCCGATACCTCGAGGAATGCGCAGAGCGCAGGACCGGTGTGGTCACTGCAGGGCAGCCGAAAGATCGCGTCTTACGGTCGTGCGCCGCCGAACTCGACAGGCTTGTCCGCGAGCGCACGGGGCGACGCGGGGATCGGCGTACTTCTCAAGAGGGCTTTTCCGAATCGCTTTCACAAGCGCGCCGCCGACGAAGATGATCACGCTGATGCCGTCCGCGAGCTCATCCGTCGAGCGCGCGGCAAGCGGTGCTGAGTTGCCCTGGTGGCACCGGGTGGCAACTGATGCCGCGATATGCCTGATTCTGCCGACCGGCGCTCTCGTAAGTAGCGGATTTATCGATGGGGCGTCGTTCGAATCCCTTACCCTCCACCACTTAGAAAAACAGCCACTTCCAGGGACGGCGCCGCGGAGTTGTGGCGCTGAGTGGCGATTTGCGGCGGAATCGCTCGCCGCTTCAAGCAGCCGGACCAGGCCGCTCCCGGTCATCAGTGCGATGCTCCTTTCCAGCTTGGCTCGGTGAAGGCCGAGCAGCGGGTCGGCGTGCAGCCGCGCAGACGGTAGCACGCCGTGACCCCCTCCCGCTCCAGGGCCTTGACCTTGGTTGCGTCGCCCGGGATCGTCGCCAGCGGGCGCCAAGTCCCGCACTCGTTGCCCACTCGGTCCGCGCGCTCGATCTCGATGGTCGAGTACTCTGCGGTGTTCTTCCACGTCAGAATCGGCCCCTTGGCGTTCTTCCAGGCGTTGGCGCTCGTTCCACACCCGGAGAGCACCAGCGCCGCGGCACCCATGATCAATTTCCTGTTCATATGACCGACCTCGCCGAGCATGCCGGTGTCATACCTACGGCCCTGATCTCCGCATCGCGCCCTCGCGCCCCCTGGGGCGTAGGTGGCCGCTACCCACTAGTACGGGTTACTCGCGTGAAATGGACGGCCACGCCACGACAGTGGCGCTGATGTATCAGGAATCTCAGAACGCCGCCACGCCGGAGTAGGTGATCGCTCCCGTTCTGCTGAGCAGTGGTCCCGCGTGAACCTGTGGCGCCGGGTGGCGTCAGACGGTCACGTAGTGTGCATTATCCTGCGTGATGGTGCGTGGAGTGCAAGTTTGCGGGGGAATTGATTGGGCCGCCTACGAATCCCTTACCCTCCACCATTCGTCGGGGCTCAGGAGATTCCTGGAGGATCCGCGGGAACCTGAGCCCCGATGACCGTTAGCCCTTCCATCAGGAAGCCCCGGAGTTATACCTAGGGGTCGATCCGAATTGTCTGTAGCCATCATCGACGGTACGTTGCCTCGTGCCGCCCATCGCGAGAGGCGAGGCAATGAACAGGAGCAGGTCATGGGGCGCATCCTGATCGTCGATGATGAGCGTCGGATTCTGCAACTGCTCGGCGACTGCTTCAAGCACGACTACACCGTGGAAACGGCGATGAATGGCGGCGAGGCGCTCGCCATCATCCAGCGGCAGCGTCCGGATATCGTCCTGCTCGACATCATGCTCCCGGGTGTCAGCGGCATCCATCTCTTGAAAGAGATCAAGCGGATTGACCCGACGATCGCGGTCATCATGGTGACGGGGAACGACAATGTCGCGCTCGAGGCCGAGGCCCTGGAGAGCGGCGCGGTCAACGTCGTTCGGAAGCCCTTCGACCTGCAGTATCTGGATCGGCTCGTCGCGGAAATCGTGCCGAAGGCGTCGGGAGAAGCGCGCCCGGGTTGACGCCTCGACCGTCGGATTAGATTACAGACACGGCAGGGGAGCGCAGGCGTCGTAACGAAAACCCGCGTGAGATGTGCCTTGGCACTTCGCTTGCGTGAGCGGCGCGCGGAGGGGTTTACCTATGATGCCGACTCGATTGCTTGCCGCATGCGTGACTCTGGTGCTGTGTGGCATTCCATTCATTGCCCGAGCGGGGTCCGGGGATCCGCGTCTCGTCAACGGCGTGGTGGAATGGCCGGCGGTCGTCACCAACGAGGCGTTCGTGATCGTGCGCGGTGACGACGGCGTCCTGTACTACGTCGGAATCGCGGCTGCGCGGCGCGAGGGCGCGGTCACGGCCGGCGGCCGCATATCGGTGCTCGGCCTCGAAGGGCGAAGTCCTCATGAGATCACCGCAATCGGCATGGGCAGCGGACCCAGTGCGGAGGCGGCGCTCGCGCAGCTGCACGGCGCGCGGACACCCGCTGCCGCGGCACCGATGGCTCCCGCGCTCCCCGCTCCTGTCGTGGGGCCAGCGAACGAGCCCGTGACGCCTTCGACCCCTAAGCTGACAGCGCCGACCACACCGTCGGCACGGCAACCCGAGGTTCCGTCGCCGAAGTCGCCGACGAGCGACACGCGCGCGGCGGTGAGCGCTCCTGCCGTCGTGCCGGCCTCCACACCGCCGCCGCCAGTGATCGCGACGGCGCAGCCATCGACCGCCGCAACCGCGCCCATGCTGGTGCCCACCGACGACCACCGCTGGGTCGAGCTCACCGGTGAAGTGGAGACCTTGACCGGCCGCACGCTCGTGCTCAAGGTCGACGGAGGTCGCGTGAGCGTGGACCTGTCGAGCCTCAGGGCCAATCTAGAGCGGCTCGTCACACCAGGATCGATGGTCAAGGTCTATGGCGTGCCCGTCGAGCTTCGCTTCAAGGCGATGGGCTTCATCGACCCGGATGCGCGAGCCCGCGCGCCACGGCCGAACTGAGAAACGGCGATGTCGGTGACCAAGCTCGGCTTCGCCTTGAAGGTAGGGGTGACATTCTGGCTGCTGCTGGCCCCCGGTGAGAACTGGACATGGGTCATCGTGGGCGGCCACGATGTACAGCACGCCTGCGAGGAGGCACGTAACGAGCGGTTGGACGGCGACTACCTCGTCTGCGCGGCGACGCCGCCGTCGACCGCGGTGCAGCCGACGACCGCCTATCAACCGACCGGCCCTGGCCCCAGCGAAAGAAGCCCGAGTCCTGGCCTCACCTTGGGGAATGACCGTCGGCCAAACTTCTGAGCGGGAAGGACCCCGTCTCATCGGCTAGGCGCGCGATGGCGTCAAGCCGCCGCGTGATGCATCATCCTGCCTGGCGGTGCGCAACCCGACGGGGAGGCCGACATGAAAGTCGAGGAGAAGCTGGCGAAGCTCGGGCTGGAGTTACCGGACCTCGAGGATCTCTATCGCACCAATGCTTCAGGCGCGCACTACATCTCGCACTTTCCCACGCAGAACTTTCTCTACCTTTCGGGCACGACGCCGCGCAAGAATGGGCTGGCGTACTTGCCGGGCGTCGTTGGCAAAGACCTGACGCTCGAGGAGGGACGTGAGGCCGCGCGTTACGCGGCCATCACCACGCTCTCGGCCGTGAAGTACGCGCTGGGCGATCTCGACCGCGTGCAGCAGATCGTCCACATGCTCGGGTTCGTGAACTCCGCGCCCGGCTTCAACGATCAACCGCGCGTGATCAACGGCGCTGCCGATCTGCTCGTCGAGCTGTTCGGCGATCGCGGCAAGCCCACGCGCGCGGCCATCGGCTGCCAGGGGCTCGGCGGCGGCGCGTCGGTCGAGATCATCGTGACCCTACAGTTCACCGGCAGCGACGTGCGGCCGCCGCTCGCGCGCGACCAGTTCGTGAAGTAACGGCGTGCGCCGCGCGCTCTGCGTCGTGGCGGCGGTGCTCCTGTTCGCGGGATGTCGGCCGGCGCCGCGTGGGGTGACGCTCGTCGCGAGTGTGCCATGCCTGCCGCCGGGTGTCACCGGCAACTTCTTCGGTTGGCCGGTCGTCGCCTTTCAGCAGATCGTGCTCCACCAGGAGGAGGGCGACGACGTGGAGGCGCGAATCGTACGGTATCAGCTTGGCCACGACGCCGTGACCGTGGTGTGGGTCGGCGCCGATCTGATCGCCGTCGATCCGAGTCCCGACACGGCGGATCCGGATTGGGTGGACGGCTCACTCGTCATCGATGATGAGCTCACGCTTCGCGCGCACGCCGACGCGCCGTGCCAGTGGCGGCGCCACAAATCGCCGGCCTGAGTCGGGCCGGCCCCTCGCGGTCAGGACTTCTTGGCGGGACGCGCGGGGCAGGACTTGTGATACCACGTGACGCCCAGCTTCACGTGGTTACCGTTCTTTCGGATCCGCAGCTTGCACTTCGGACACGTGCCCATTCGAACACTCCTTCTCGTCGATGCGATTCGATGAAGGCCGTATTATAGCAGCACCGTCCGGGAGGGAGGCCCCGTGACCGACTGTGTTTTTTGCCGCATCGTCGCCCGCCAGACCGCGGCCGATATCGAATACGAGGACGAGCACGTCATGGCCTTCAAGGACATTTATCCGAAGGCGCCCGTCCACGTCCTCATCGTGCCCAAGCGCCACATCGCCTCGATCGCGGACCTCACGGACACCGACATCGACGTCATCGGCCGCTGCTTCCTCGCTGCGCGCCGGCTGGGAGAGATGAAGGGCTTCGCCGAGAAGGGATATCGCATCAGCGTGAACACCGGCCCCGATGGTGGCCAAGTCGTGTACCACGTTCACTTCCACTTCACGGCCGGACGAGCGCGCGGCCACGGCGCCTGACGGCGCCGCCGTGCGTCAGGCCTTGGCTTCGAGCGGGAATCCGGCGTTCGCCCACGAACCGAGCCCTCCCTTGAGGATCCGGACGTCACGGAACCCGAGCTGTCGCAGGCGCCGCGCCACACGGGCGCTGGTCATTTCGTCGGGTCAGGTGCAATACGCCACGACGGTGCGTGCCGGGTCGGCGGTTACGCGAGGAGCGCCGTCGGCGAGCGCATCCAGCGGCACGTGGACAGAGCGTGGGATCCGCACGGGACTACGCGCGTAGGTATCGGAGGCGCGTACGTCGAGGATCGTCGGGGGATCGGGACCTTCGAGGAGCCGCATCATCTCAGCCGGCGGGATGCGGAAGCGGTTACGGCGGCGACGGTGGAGCAGCAGCGCGGTCCAGCCCGCTGCACTCACGACGAGCATGCCGATGGCAACCTGGGTCCAGGGCAGCAAAGGCTCCCGCTTGAGCTCCTCCTCGGTCTCGAGGGTCATGCGTCGCACATCCGGCAGCTCGGGCACGAGCCGATTCGCCTCCATCAGCTCGGCGCGCGCACGGCGGGCGTTGCCCGAGAAATAGTCTCGTAGCGCCGCGTACCATGCGGCGTTGAACCGACTGCGCTCGCCGCGGGGCACCGGCGCGTCCTCGAGGAATTTCGCGACCGCTGCCGACGGGATGACGAAATTGAAGCCCTGAACGATGTCGTCCCGAGTGCTCGATGCCATCGTGACGAAGGTCAGCACGCCGATGACTTCCCCGGCGTCGTTGACCGCAGGTCCGCCGCTGTTGCCCCCGGCAGCCGCGGCGTCCGTCTGAATTACGGGTTGATTGGCGCGATCTTGCTTGAAACCGGAGATCGTGCCGCTGGTGACGGACGCCTCCATCTTGGCCGAGGCGTTTAGCAGCTCATGACCGAGTACGACGTCCGGGAAACCAATGACGTGTATGCGATCGCCGATCCGCGCCTGTCCGGAGTCGGCGAGCGGCAGCATGGGCATGTCCGAGGCCTCGAGCTTGAGTAGTGCGAGGTCCTGTCCCGACATCGCGTCGCCGGCAACGGGCGGGCTGTATTTGACGACAGTCGCCGGCAGACGCACGCCGTTCGCGAGCAGAACGGAGATGGACGGCTCGAGCTTTGCCCGGCCTGTCCCCGCCACCCCGCCGCACGTCTGCTTGACCGCTTTCTGAATCTGCTCGCGCGGCAGCCATTCGGGTGGGCGGTGAGCCGCCGAGACCAGGTGACCGTTGGTGATGAGCCAACCCGAGGGCGCAACGAACCAACCAGTGCCCGTCTCGCGAAACGGTGTCGGCCTCACCGACGTTTCAGCGCCGGCGCCGCAGCGCACCGTAACGTCACCGCCAACCTCTGAGATCACCAGAGCCACCGCGGGCTTGGCGCGCAGCAACGCTTCTTGAAGTGACAACGCGGGCTGGGCGGTCGCGAGCGTGGGAGCGAGCAGCATGAAGAGCGCGCTGATCAGACTGCGCACGAGCGAGATTGTAGCGCGGAAAACGAAAAGCTCCAGGAGGTTGCCCTCCTGGAGCCTTGACGACTCGAGACGACGGATCGAACTACTTCATTGCTGCGATGGCCGCCTCTGCCTTCGCCTTCGCCGTCGACATATCACCCTTCGCGCACGCCGCCTCAGCCTCCTTCACCAGACCGAAGGCCTTGCTGCTGCCAGCCTTCGCGCCGGCGAGCGAGCGCGGAGCCTGCACATCCTGGCCACGCGGAGCCTGCACGTCCTGACCACGCGGCGCCTGAACATCCTGACCACGCGGAGCCTGCACGTCCTGACCGCGCGGCGCCTGAACATCCTGACCACGCGGAGCCTGCACGTCCTGGCCACGCGGCGCCTGAACATCCTGGCCACGCGGAGCCTCGACGGTCTTGCCACGCGGCGCCTGGATATCCTGGCCACGCGGAGCCTGCACGTCCTGGCCACGCGGCGCCT
>Ga0207684_10002580_pt1 | contig 18159 bp, 15 predicted proteins | sample KBSK5501metaG_FD_184342 | JGI IMG/M metagenome (GOLD analysis project Ga0207684, IMG submission 184342) | Corn, switchgrass and miscanthus rhizosphere microbial communities from Kellogg Biological Station, Michigan, USA - KBS K5-50-1 metaG... | ecosystem: Host-associated > Plants > Roots >...
CTAAATGGATTTAAATAGGCGGGCTGTCGCCGGCGTCGATCGTATCGATTAGTTTCTGCCAATCGGACCCGCGGCGGCTCTGCAGAATGCGCACGCAACGATTCCAGCGCAAAATCGCATCATCGTTTCCGGGCGGGCGAATTTTCTCCGCCTTCTCAAAGTAGGCAAACGCCCGATCGAACAGAGGCGCGACGGCGTGTGGAGCGCGACCAGCCTCGAGTTGGGCTTTCGCTTGCCGCTCGTGAAGCAGGCCGGTGTAATAGAACCTCTCGTATTCATCCCGCAGACTTTGGAAGTTAGCCTGGGCTTCGTTGTGACGGTCGGCGGGACTGCCGTTGAATTGATCCGTGATCGAAAGCCCGAGCAAACGCAGCGCGGTTTGATTCTCGGGATCAGCGGCGAGAATATCGCGGCAAATCGATTCGGCTTCGCCCGGCTCATTGAGATAGCGATAGAGCTCCGCCTTTGAGATAGCCTCCGGAATGCCGTCTTTCGAAATTGGTTTCAAGTGCAAATCCACGTCAGTCTCGCGGGGAAAAATCGTCAGACTTCTACTTCTATGTCCGGGCCATCGACTCGAACGCTGTACCGGTTTACGGCTTGCGGGGCGGGTGGCCCGAGTACCTGGCCGCTGGTGATGTCAAAGACGGCTCCATGCCAGGGACAAGTGACTTCGGTGCCTTCGATCTCTCCTTCACAAAGCGGCCCGCCTACGTGTGTGCATGTGTTGTCGATGGCGTGGTAGGAGCCTGCCACGTTGAAGATCGCAATTTCGATTCCGTTTACCTCGACCATCTTTGCCTGGCCGTTGGGAATCTCGTCAGTCGTGGCAACTTTTACGAACTCTGGCATGGTGACTCCGGTATTGGTTTCAACTCGCCACGAGCTTATCAATAGCGCGGCGGGTCGACAAGTTTTGGTTGTAGTACACTCACTTCCGTTTCTTGCCAGATAACTTTCGCAAAAACCAGCGGACCGGATCGTAAAAGTCATCCACGACGCGCTCTTTCAAGGGAATGATCGCATTGTCGGTAATGTGAATGTCTTCGGGGCAGACTTCGGTGCAACACTTGGTGATGTTGCAGAGGCCGATGCCGAGTTCGTCTTTGAGCAACTCGGTTCGATTTAAGGAATCGAGCGGATGCATCTCGAGACCCGCGACGCGCACAAAAAACCGGGGACCGCCAAACTGCTCTTGTTTGTCGTGATCGCGCAGCACATGACAAACGTTCTGGCAAAGAAAACACTCTATGCATTTGCGAAACTCCTGCACCCGATCGACTTCGCGCTGATCCATCTTCCACTCAACGTTCGGCCGCGGTGTGAAAGGAGGGATCTTCTTGTTAACGCGATAATTCCACGAGACGTCGGTAACCAGGTCCTTAAGTACCGGAAATGCTTTCATTGGCTGGACAGTGATGGGCTCGTCCAGCGGCAAAGCGTCGAGACGCGTCTTACAAGTCAGACGCGGACGGCCGTTAACTTCCGCCGAGCAAGAACCACACTTGCCGGCTTTGCAGTTCCAGCGCACCGCGAGATCAGGCGCATCATGGGCCTGAATGTAATGCAACGCATCGAGCACGACCATGCCCGGCGCAACCGGCACCTGGTATTCGATCAGTTCGCCGTTATCGCGATCGCCACGAAAGACTCTAAAGGTTGCGTCAGCCATAAACCAATAATCACCACGGAGACACGGAGAGCACAGAGTTAATGAACCAGTCTGCGAATTCCGCTCTTAAGAACGACTACGTTGAAGTTAATGAGTAAACCTATTTTCATGCCAGTCAATTTTAAGTAAGTCAGTAATTGGGCCTCATGGATCGGTGCTAATGCTTCCACGGACTTTACCTCAACAATCACCAAACCCGCGACCAACAAGTCGATGCGATAGCCACAATCGAGCCTGACTCCCTTGTACTCCAACGGCAACGGCTTCTCGTACTCAAAGAAACACTTCGCAGCTCAAGTTCGCGAGCTAAGCATGCCTGATATGACGATTCCAGCAATCCCGGACCGAGTTGCCGATGAACCTCAATAGCCGCGCCGATAATCTCTCCAGTGAGCTTTTCGTCAAAAAGTCTTCCTTTCGGCTTCATGGTGGGAGTTCTACCTCTTGTCTTCAGTTTTGGTTTGTCTCCGTGTCCTCCATCTCGGTGGTGAATTATTTCTTTTCGTCCAGGATCGCCCGAAGATCCGAAGGCATCTCTGCGATCGGCACGTGACTCAAGTTCATCCTATCCCCATCGCGCGAGACAATGTTATTCAGCTTGCTCCATTGCTCATCATAGTTTGGATAATCGATTCGGCTGTGCGCGCCACGGCTTTCTTTGCGTTCCAGGGCGCTTAGTGCCACGGCTTCAGAGACTGTCAGCATAGCTCTCAAGTCGCGCGCCAGATGCCAACCCGGATTGAATAGGCGCGAGCCGTCAACGTGAACGTGCGCCGTGCGCTGTTTCAGTTTCTGAATCTCATCAAGACCGCGTTTCAGATCCTCTTCGCTCCGAAAGATGCCCACGTAGTTCTGCATGTTTTCCTGCAAGTCACGGTGCAGGTCGTAAGGACTGTCGCCGTCACTACGCTCGAACGGCGCCAGCATTTCCCACGTGGCTTCCTCAACTCGCGCATCATCAACCGACGGCGGACTGACTTGCTTCGCATGTTCTGCCGCGCTGAGCCCGGCCCGTCGGCCGAACACCAACAGATCTGAAAGCGAGTTTCCGCCCAGACGGTTAGCGCCATGTAACCCAGCCGCGGCTTCACCAGCCGCAAATAATCCCGGCACCTTCGATTCCGCAGTCTCTGCCTCGACGCGGATCCCGCCCATCATATAGTGGCACGTCGGTCCAACTTCCATCGGCTCTTTGGTGATGTCCACATCGGCCAGTTCACGAAACTGGTGATACATGCTCGGCAGTTTTTTCTTCACATATTCAGCCGGCTTGTGCGAGATGTCTAGGTAAGCGCCCCCGTGTTCGGTGCCGCGGCCTTCTTTCGCTTCCGTGTAAATCGCGCGCGCCACGACGTCGCGCGTCGAGAGGTCCATCCTTTCCGGATCGTAGCGCTCCATGAAGCGCTCGCCGTCTTTATTGCGCAGCACGCCGCCTTCTCCGCGAACTGCTTCGGTGACAAGTATTCCCTGCACCCCCGGCGGCCAGACCATTCCGGTGGGATGGAACTGCACGAATTCCATGTCCATCAGTTCAGCGCCCGCGTCGTAGGCCAAAGCCATCCCGTCACCGGTGTATTCCCACGAATTTGAAGTGATCCGCCAGGCTTTGCCGATCCCGCCCGTAGCGACGACTACTGACTTCGCTTTGAAAACAATGAAGCGTCCGTTCTCTCGCCAGTATCCGAATGCGCCCGCGATCCGTTCACCGTCTTTCAGCAGCCGCGTGATCGCGCATTCCATATAGACATCGATGCCCAGATTGACACCCCGGTCCTGCAACGTGCGAATCATCTCGAGGCCAGTGCGATCACCAACGTGACATAATCTTTTAAAAGTGTGGCCGCCAAAAGCGCGCTGCAAGATATTTCCGTCCGTCGTGCGATCAAACAATGCGCCCCACTGTTCCAGTTCCCGAACGCGCTCTGCCGCCTCCTGGGCGTGAATCTGCGCCATTCGCCAGTTGTTCAAAGACTTTCCGCCGCGCATTGTGTCGCGAAAGTGCGCGCGCCAATCATCTGTTCGATCAACGTTGGCCATCGCCGCGGCGATGCCACCCTCGGCCATGACCGTGTGAGCTTTGCCAAGCAGCGACTTGCAGACCACGGCGACGCTGGCGCCCTGAGCCAGCGCTTCAATCGCCGCGCGTAACCCCGCCCCCCCGGCGCCAATGATCAAAACGTCGTGTTCGTGCGTCTCGTATTTTTCCGTCACAGTAATCTCAAATCCCTGATGACACCGGATGCCACCAGGCGCACATACAAATCAGCGAGCCCCACCGAGAATAGACTTAGCCATGCGAACAGCATGTGACGCTCGTTAAGAAAAGAAACTTTACTCCAGGCGCTGTGCCGTGGACCTCCGGCAACTACGCACGAGAAACAATCGACGTTGCCGCCAATGATGTGTCTGAGTGAATGACACGACAAAGTGTAGCCAGTCAGCAAAATGATGTTCGTTAACAAGACCAGGGAACCTACACCGATTCCGAAATGTTTACCGGCCGGCGAGTCAAACCAAAAAGCCGTAATGGCGTCGTACCAAAGGATGACTAAGAAAATGATTGCAACGTAGAGAAAATAGCGATGCAGATTCTGGAGGATGAAGGGGAAGCGGGTTTCGCCGCTATAGCGATGCGGATGTGATTCGCCGACGGCGCATCCAGGCGGATCGAGAAAAAAGGCCCGATAGTAGGCTTTGCGGTAGTAGTAGCAGGTGGCGCGAAAACCCAACGGCGCCCACAGAATCAAAATAGCCGGCGACAAAGGCCACCACTTTGGTTTGATCAATGGCGAATAGAAAGGTGAGAGATAAGGCCCGAATTCGTAATAGTTATTCTCGAACGTGCGCCACGTCGCGTAAACGCTGAACGCCCCCAGCACGAGGACGACCGGAATCAGCTCAATCCACCACGCATCGCGGCGTGCTGTAGCGCCAAAACCGCTGCGTGCCAATGTGCTTCTCGATTGAGCCATGGACTCGGCGGGACTGAAGCTCCTTTAAGTGCGGGCGTATTCTAACATTGGCGCTTAATGATGCAACTCTTCAGTTCGTTTGGAATATTTCGCGCTTTCGCGCTCAATGCGGACGAGACGTCCGCGCTCCCAGCGCTAAGGCACCAGCACAACCTTGCCAATATTTTTTCGCGCCTCGATATAGCGATGCGCTTCGCCTATCTGGTCGAACGAAAACGTGCGATCCACATGGGGCTGAATCCAGCCTTGCTCGATGCCGCGCATAATCTCGAACGTCCAGCTCGCAACTTTCTCGCTTTCGCCCCACATATGACCGAGGTTCAAGCCGAACACGCCTTTGTTGCGACTCATCAATCCCAGCGGATGAAACTTCGGAGTCTGTAGCATGGCTTTGAGCGCGCGCAGTTTTCCCCGAATCCCTGATGCCGATGCCGTCGATATACCAAAGACGCCCATGCGACCCGTGGTTCGTAAAGCGCGATAGGTCCTCTTCCAGCTCGCGCCTCCCAGTGGATCGATTGCCAGTTCAACACCACGTCCTTTTGTAAGATCCATCAAGACCGGCAGCCAGTCCTGACCGCGGTAATCGATTGCGTGATCCAATCCACGCTGTTTCAGGAAGGAGTGCTTCCCGGGGCTGGCCGTTCCGTACGTCACCGCGCCGATATGTTTCGCGACGTCCAGGGCCGCCAGTCCGACGCCGCCACCGGCATTGTGAATCAGGACTGATTCACCTTTCTTCAAGCCGCCCATGGTAACCAAGAGGGCCCAGGCCGTCAGGTAATTCACCGGGATCGCCGCGCCCTGTTCGAAGCTCAACGTCTCCGGTTTTTCAAATGTCTGGGCAAAGGGCACGGCGACCAATTCAGCCTGGCCACCGAATCGCGTCATCGCAATGATTGGTTGGCCCACCAGAGACTGATCGACTTCGGCGCCTACCGCTTCGACGATGCCGGAAACTTCGTAACCCATTATGCAGGGTTTTGGAGGGCCATCCGGGTACAAACCCTGCCGGGCAAGGATGTCGGCAAAGTTCAATCCCGCGGCTTTCACCCGAATCAGAACCTGGTCCCGCTTCGGAACCGGATCGGGGCGCGTTTCGACCTTCATCACATCAACGTCACCGTTGCGCGTGGTTCCTACGGCTCGCATAATTTTAGAGTAGCATAGACTTTAGTCTGTGATTGCACTTTAGGCGGCGGGCCTGGCGTTGATCTATGTCAACGCCTTAATCTCAGTCCAACTGCGACGCTTTCGCTCCGCTGCCGAGGACCATCTCCACTCTTCGGGACTCCTCACAAGACCAGCTTTAACTGGGTTGTTCTCGATGTACGCAATGATTCGAAGGAACTCATTTTCATCGCGGGGCCAATGGTCAAATGATTCCTGCTGCCAGAAGTGTTCTCCCTCCCTCTGGAGTATTTGGTTGGCTTTGCGCGCCGTGTACCCCTTTATGCTCTTCGTAATCGTGCTCAATGGCACAAAGGAAGAGCTTGAACTCTGTTTCGAAACAGGTACCGATTTGGGCCGAAGAAGAAGGTGAAGATGATTTACCATCACGACATAAGCCCAAAGCCGGTAAAGTTCCGCGTAACGTCGAAGGAGGGCATCCTCCACCAAGGCTGCAACCTTAGTTTCACCGAGCCAGCGCGGGCCACTCTCAGCCCGATCGAGAATCGCATCAAGTTTCGCGAACAGTCTTTTGTTCTGATTAAGTTTGAGTTCCGCGATCTTCTCAGCCGACGCCTTGGCTTTCTCCATCTCGCGGTTAACTAATCCCTGCGTCTCTTTCAATTGTCGCATTACGTTCTCCGGCAAAGAGCCATACAAACGGCAAGTGAGAAAGATTGCGGCGCCTGGAGGTTGCCAGTGCGGGAGATTCCTGTGATAGAAGGTCTTCAACGAAGTGGCGTCTTAAGAAAAGTTAAGGCGCAGAGATCACGTCTCTGCGCCTTGTCCAGTGTCTCGCAAACGAACAAGCTAATGAATAAGGTGTCGCAGTCACAGACTAAAGTCTATGCTACTCCGACTAGCCCTGCTCCGCCGTTTTGGTCTGCGGCTTGTTCGGCTGCGGCACGACGCGCAGGTAGGGCTTCACAGTTTTCCAGCCGCCGGGAAATTTTTCCTTTGCTGCTTCGTCGCTGAGCGACGGCACGATGATGACGTCGTCACCGTCTTTCCAGTTCACCGGCGTGGCCACGCTGTAGCCCGCCGTCAGCTGCAACGAATCTATCACCCGCAGGATCTCGTCAAAGTTGCGTCCGGTGCTCGCCGGATAAGTGATCATCAGCTTGACCTTCTTGTCAGGGCCGATGATGAACACGGAGCGCACGGTGAATACATCGCTGATCTCGGGATGGATCATGTCGTAGAGTTCCGCGACTTTGTGATCCGGATCGGCGATCACTGGAAAGTTCAACGCCGTCCCCTGAGTTTCGCGGATGTCCTCCGCCCAGCGCTTGTGCGAATCGGCTGGGTCGACGCTCAGCCCGATCACCTTAACGTTGCGCCGATCAAATTCCGGTTTGAGCCGCGAGGCTTCGCCCAACTCAGTCGTGCAGACGGGCGTGAAATCTTTGGGATGCGAAAACAGACAGCCCCAACTATTACCCAGCCACTCGTGAAAATTGATAGTTCCCTCGGTGGTTTCGGCAGTGAAATCGGGGGCTATGTCTCCTAAACGTAATGCCATGATTGGTACTCCTTTTTCTTTTAGAGTCAGTTAGACAACGCTGATGCGCAGTGAAGTCGAGCTGGACTGATTTGTGATTTAGCTACGCCGACTTTTATAACTAAACCGCAGGCAAGTCAAGGGAGAGGGAGTCGTGGCACGCGCATCCTGCGCGTGTGAATCACGGGTCAGAGGCCCGTGCCACACCAGTTACACCGCCACGATCGCGATCTTGTTCTTATTAGCCAGCCCAATCATTTCTTCGCGATCAAACATCAGAGTTTTTTCCGCAGTGAGACAGAGGCAAGTCGCCCGTGATTCAATCATCGATTCAATTGTGGGCACGCCGACTACGGGAACGTCGAAGCGCATGTCCTGATCGGGCTTGGCGATCTTCACGACCGTAAGGCGGCCGCGCACCAGTTGGCCCGCGCGCCGAATGACTTCGTCGGTGCCCTCCATGGCTTCGATCGCCACACAGGCGCGATCCCGGACGACGATGGTCTGACCAAGATCGAGCCGGCCAATTTCGTTCGCTATCTCGAGGCCGTATTCGATGTCGCCGCGCTCACCTTCGTCGGGGGCGCGCCTGGTCAACGTGCCGGGTTGCGGAAGCTGGTCCTTTAAAAAGTAAGTCGAATCAATTAACTCGATGCCTTCGGTTGCCAATTCAGAAGCCACCGCGCCGATCAGCGCATCGGTGTTGCGTCGCGGGAGTCGCAGCAACATCTTCAGCGTGCGCAGATCTGGAATTGCACTGCTGAAAATCTGCACGTGCTTGACCTGACCAGCCATGATCGCTTTTTCCACGCCTTCGTTTTTGAAAAAGCGTAACAGCTTGCCGAGTTGGCCAATGCCGATCCAGGTAAGCCTGTCCGCCAAGCCTTCAATTTCGGGATCGGTTTCTTCGCGGATGGCTGCCACGGCGATGTCAGCACCGGCCCGCTTCGCGCCTTCAAGCACCAGAAAAGGAAACTTGCCGTTGCCTGCGATTAAACCGAACTTCATAGCTTTCGATTAACCCTGGTGAATCAAGAACGATTTAACGCAGAGGACACAGAGGCTTTCGCAAAGGACGCAGAGGAAAACTTCGCGGTCTCGGCGAGAACCTCTGCGTACCTCTGTGGTTAATTCTACTTCACGACGCCGCGTTTCGATGTCTCGACAAATCGCACCAACTCGTTCACTTCTTCCGAGTTTTTGATCTCTTCACGAATGCGTTCGAGCGCCTGGGTCGTGTTCAGTTTCGAAGATAGCAACAGATGAAAGGCGTGATGCAGCGCAGCGATAGTTTCGCGCGAATAACCACGGCGGCGTACGCCAACTTTGTTGAGTCCATAGCACTTCGCGTGATTGCCGACCGTCAGCGCGAATGGCAAAGCATCCTTAACCACCACCGAATAGCCGCCGACATAAGCCTCGCGGCCGACACGACAAAACTGATGCACGCCGGAATAGGCGCCGATGTTCGCGCCATCATCGACGATCACATGACCGGCGAGAGTCGCGGCGTTGGCCATGATTACGTCGTTCCCGAGCAGGCAATCATGAGCGACGTGCGCTTGTGCCATTAAGAAGCAATCGTCGCCGGTCCTGGTAAGTCCGCCACCGCCGGAAGTGCCGCGATGAATCGTGGCGAACTCTCGGATACGATTGCGACGGCCAATCTCAGTTTCCGTAGACTCGCCGGCAAACTTTAAATCCTGCGGGGGCAATCCAATCGAAACGAATGGAAAGACGTGAGTTTCTTCACCGATGCGCGTGCGGCCATCGATGACGCAGTGCCCATCGATACGCACGCCGGAGCCCAGTGTCACGTCGTCCCCGATTACTGCGTACGGGCCAATGTAACAGCCGCTGCCGATTTGGGCCTTGGCACTGACGACGGCGGTCGAATGAATCTGCATCAAGGATTCGCGGCTTTGAATGGGAGAAGCGTTCATTGGGAAGAGTTGGGACGGTCGGCGATGATGCTCATCAATTCTGCGTCGGCACAAAGCTGGCCATCAACCTTTGCTTCGCCGCGCATACGTTGAATCCGCGGACCGAAGCGCAACGCGGTGACTTCCAAAACCAGGGTGTCGCCGGGAACGACGGGCCGTCGAAAACGCGCTTCCTTGATACCGGTGAAGAGCACGAGTTTCCGGTCGCGGTCTTCTATTTCCCGCAGGGCCAGCAGCGCGCCACATTGAGCCAGGGCCTCAATCACCAGCACGCCCGGCATTACCGGCGCGCCGGGAAAATGTCCTTGAAAGAACGATTCGTTGATGCTGACCTGTTTGATCCCGACGATGCGCTGGAGCGGAGCCAATTCGATTATTCGATCGACCAGCAGGAAGGGATAACGATGCGGCAGAAGCTTCTTGATGCCTTCGGAATCGAGAACCGTTTCCATGAGTTTTCCGGGGTCAAAAGCGGACGTTCAGAGTTCAAGCTTTAGCTTTGTACGATACGAACGAGCAGCCTGAAGGTTGAACTCTGAACTTCAACTCTGAACGCAATTGACCGAGTCACCTGGGCGTCGTCGCTGATGCGGTCGCGGGATTCTTCAAGTTATAATCGCTGATGAAAACCTTGGTAATGTCGATAGTTTCCGACGCATACAGAAGCCCCGGCACCTGGCTGCCGTCGAAAATCATCGTAATCGCGTGAGCCTTGGCGTAAGCATCCAGGGCCTTACCGACATCATCTTGCAGCGGGCCCAACACTTCTACACGCCGTCTTTGAAGAGCCGCCTGGGCATCCTCGCCCTTACGTTGAAATTCTTTCTTTAGCTGATCGAGTTGATCGATCTTTTGCTGTGTAACTTTCGGATCGGCTGCGTTCTTCGTCTTGTTGAGGTCGTCATTGAGCTGCTTAATCTTCTGTTCCATCAAGATCAGATCGTCCCGCGTCTTCTGGAATTCCGAATTTAGTTTGGTCAACAAGACGGCGAACCGCGCGATGCCCGTTTTCGGATCCTGAAACGCCTCGGAAAAAATAATCGCGACCTTACTCACGGGCACGTTTGTAACTGGCGCCTGCGGCCGTGGTTGAGTCCCCGGCGTCTGAGCGAATACGGCGATCGCTGCGACAAATATGAAAGCAATGATTAAGCCAGTTCTCTTCATGGATGATTCTGCCGGCTTCAAGTCGAAGATGCGGAGACCAGCGCTATCGCCGCACCTCCGCATCCTGAGCTGAAAGCATGCTCGAAAAAGGTCGCAATTACTTCGGCGTCAACGACGCTGTCGCCGGGTTCTTGCTATTGAACTCCGTGATAAAAGGCCTGGTAATATCAAGCGATTCAGAAGCGCTCACGATGCCCTGGATCTTTGTCACGTCGAGGATCAGTGTGATGCCATGAGCTTTCGCATAGGCGTCGAGGGCTTTACCAATTTCCTCGTAAACCGGCCCCAGGACCTCCTGCAGCCTTTTTTGATACGAAGCCTGGGCGTCCTCTCCCTTTCGCTGGTAATCCTTCTTCATCTGCTCGATCTTATCGTTCTGCTGGGCGGTAACTTTGGGATCCTGCACCGGAGCTGCCTTATTCAAGTCGGCGGTGGCCTTCTCAATCTGCTGCTGCAGCCCCTGCAGCTCGGTTCGCCGGGGCTGAAACTCGGCATCGACGCGTTTCATAGCCGCCACCAACCGAACGATGCCGGTCTTTTCGTCGGCAAATTCGTCGGTATTCACGAGCGCGATCTTCGCATCAGGCATGTTGCCGGTGGCCTGTGTAGGCGCGGGGGTGGTGGTGCGTGGCTGCGCGTGCACCGATCCCACTATGATGACCGCGAAAAAAGCGACCGCGGCTATCGCACGAAATATTTTCATAACTCTCTTGTAATACTCCTTAAATTTGAGAAGCGGCTTGGGCTCAAGTGTTAGTTGTGCAGGCCGCAGGTTTGGGTTGCTAAGCGCCCGTAGCCATCGCTCCTAGTTTTATGAGTCTCAGAAAGTGCGGCCTACGCTAAAGCGAAAGACGCTCTTTTTCTCGTTAAAGAAGAATGGAAACCCATCAATGATCTGGTCGCGACGCGCGTTGGGATTATACGCATAAATAAGGCGAAAAGGCACGTTGAGAATAGGTACCTGAAAGCGAACTTCGGCACCCATGCTGGCGCGGATGTCGGTAAACTTTGCAAACAAACTTTGGTTGAGCCGCACGACAGTGTTTGTTTGCGCTTCCCCGCGCAGGAAAACCTGCTGCAATCCAAAGGGCAGCCCGGTGAACGGGTCGACCGGACCCAGGCGGAGGGCCTCGTCAAACTCGGCCCGGGTGATGAGGCGATTGTCGCGAGCAACCAGGCCGCCATTGGTGGTTAAAGCCAGATTTGAGAAGTTATTGCACGCCGCCAACGTAGTGAGGCTGATTCCGACCGCTGTGCCCAGCCGCGGACACGGGACCAGCCCCACAGTTCGCAGGAAGGGATCGTCAGCCAAAAACTCGCTTGAGTAGGTTTGGTCGCGTTTTGAGCGCAGATTGAAGGCCGAGCCGACATCGACGAACAGCGCGGCGCTAACTGTTCTGCCAATGATGGGAATCCGATACTCGAAATTTCCCAGCACCTGAGTGTCGGCGCCGGTGGCTGTATAAGCACGTGGCAGTTGCGCAATATTGCTTCCCGTCGCCCCGGTAAAGCGCCCGATATTTCCCAGCGATGAGGGCAGGCCTGGAACCGCAGACGGCGTGCCGGTGGCATTTGTGGCAATCACGACGTTGCGCGAAGTGATGAAGTTGTCGAGCGGTGTCACCGGGCTAATCGATCTCACGTTATAACCGCGGATCGTGAATTCGTCGCCGAGGAAGAAACGCTCGTAGATGGGCACTCCGTCAACGAAGGCCAGCGAGTTCGCGTTTCTCACCTTGCCGCTGGTCGCGAAACTTCCCACCGTGCCGGCCAGAATTCGAAAGCCGAAAACCTCGGGATTCGGAGACCGTTTCTTGCGCATCGCGTAAAACTGCGTGAACTCAAGCGTGGGTTGATAGGTGCGCACGTCGCCGCCCAGACCGGCGAAGCCAAGTCCGATAGATAGCGAGCGTCCCGCCGTCGGATCGATGCTGGCATTGCGGGTGTCATAGACGAAAGAGGCCGTCGCGCGGCTACTAAGAATGCTCGGCTGACGATAGATCACGGGAATAAACTGCTCGGTAGAGCCGGTCGTGTTGACTGCCGGATCTTTCACACTTGATTGAGCAATTTGATAAGACAGGCCGACACGGGAAAACTGTGTGAAGGGCCGCTTCTTGTAAAACTCTGACAGAGGCGCGCTGGCAAAAATCGAAGCGCCCAGCGAGTTGCGCGTAAAGAGGTTTTCCGCGCTGGTATTGAAGAAATCGAGCGTGTTGCCAAACAGTCCCCGATTTGCCGTGGTGTTCTGCGACAGAAAAGTCCCTTCGCCAAAGAACTTCTGCGAGTAAGCAAATACTGAAAAGCCGGCGGTGATGGGCCGGTTGTTGATGTAGGGCTCAGTGAAGGAAAACTGAAACGACCGCTGCCGGTTACCCGCGGCCAGATTCAACGAAAGAGTTTCCCCACGGCCGAACAGGTTGTTCGTCGAATATTCGAGGCCGAAGAACGATCCGCCGATACCGGAAATACCGCCATTAAAAGAAATCTGCTGACGGCCTTTCTCTGACACCTTAACCGTCACATCGACCAGGCCTTCTTCCTCGTTAGTGCGATAATCCGCGTCTTTGTCTTTGTCGATCGGATTGAAATAGCCAAGCTGGTTCAGGCGGACGATGGAATACTCGAAGGAATTCTGATTGTAAATGTCGCCTTCGTTGATCAGCACTTCGCGCCGCAGCACGTTATCGCGCGTAAAGGTGTTTCCCGTGAACTCCAACCGGCGCAGCGTGAACTGCTTGCCCTCGTCAATGGTGATCAGAAAATCGGCAATACCTTCGTTTGGGTTTTGCGGATTATCCTTGAAAGTCGGCGTGATCTCAGCCGTGTACTGAATGAAACCTTGCGAACCATAGGCTTTCTTAAGATTCTCGTAAAGCGCTTTGCTCAGTGCCTCCCCGTTGGCGACCTCTCCCTTTTGTAAGCCGATGACGTTCTTGATCACCTGCTCAGAGAAAATCGAGTTGCCCTCGATTTTCATATCACCAAGCCGATAGAGCTTGCCGTCGATAATCGGCACGGTGATACGCAGCGTGTCGTCAACTGAAGAAAGGAACGGCAGCGGCAAGATGGGGAATCCAGTACGACGCCGACCCAGTCCTTCGATCTTTGGTTCGCCGTGGCGGGCCTGCAAGTAACCCTTGGACCGCATGTAATTGTCCACACGGTGAAGGTCGTAATCGAGCTTCGAGCGATTCAGGATATCTAATTCACGAAAACGCGTTATCAGTCCGGCCTCCTTGACGTAGTTCATCTGATCGCGAAGCTTACCGCTCTTGAAGACCTTGCTGCCTTCAAAGCGAATTTCGGCGACGCGTACGCGCGGCCCTTGGTTGACTTCGAAGGTTATGGCAATCGAAGTAGCCGAGACCTGCTCGCGATTTACGTTGATCGTTGCGTTGGGATGTCCCTTTTCCGCCAACAGTTCTTTCAGGACGCGCGTAGCATTGCGGACCTTGACCGGATCTTCGATGGCTTCCTTGGAAACCCCGACGCGCCGCTCACGAAACGTCTTGAGCACATCGGATTCCGAAACGCTTTTCAGTCCTTGAAACTGGATATCACGAATGATCGGCAGTTCAACGACGATGAAGGTGATAATAACTCCGCCGCGTGGTCCTACCTCTTCCGTCACGCGGGTGCCGACTTTATCGAAAAAGCCGAGAGACAGGATGGTTTGCAAATCGCGCGCGACCTGATCCGGATTATAGTTGTCACCCGCACGGGTTTGAATGTAATAGATGATGTCGTCTTTGCGCAGGCGGCGATTGCCGATGATATCGACATTCTCAACCACGCGCGGCGGTGTTTGTTGCGCGCGGACGGGCTCCGCGAGGAACAAAGCAGCAGTGCCAATGACGACGCTTAGTATGGTCAGCGAGACAACGCGATAAGAGTGCATAAGTGCCGGTTCCCTTAGAGGTTCCTCTGGGGACGTAACACAAGCCTATGAAAAGTTTCAGCGCTTACTTCGGGAAAACCGTAACACAAACCCGGCGCGGTTGCGCAACCTGGGGAGCACTTGGATTCACCGCAGCCCTTGCTCGTTGCCAGTTTCCAACCTAACAAAGCGGCGCATTATACAGGGAAAATAAAGCGAAAGTCCAAACTGGATAAAATAAGCGAGGTTTAGAGCGCCAACTCCAGTCGCGTCTATTTTGTGACATGAGCCCGACTAAAGTCGGTACTCTCTAGACCCGATCCAAGTTGGTTAGGGAGTCACCAGCAAGTCATTGACCTGTTCGATTCCGGTTTCGTCGATCGAGATCGAGCGAAAGTTCAAATCCTCACCCTCAACAAACATCTCGACCAGCGTAGCATCGCCGAGCTGGCCCTGGATCAGCGCTTCTGACAGCGGATCTTCGACGTGTTTCTGCAGCGAGCGCCGTAGAGGACGGGCGCCGTAAGACCGATCGGCGCAGGTCTTGTTGACGATCCAGCGTTTGGCATCGTCCGACAGACGCACAATGAACCCATGGTTGGACATCGTGCTGTTGATCTGATCGATCTGCAACTGAAGAACGTCCAGCAACTCAACATCTCCCAACTCGTCGAATATGATGATCTCGTCGAGCCGGTTGATAAATTCGGGATTGAAAGTCTGGCGCACTGAGTTCATCACCATTTCTTCCATCTTGGTGCGCGAAACATCGTTTGAACCCTGGAATCCCATCGCTCCTTTTTTCTGAATAAAGCGCGCGCCGATATTCGAGGTCATAATAATGATGGCATTCTTAAAGTCTATGGTATTGCCGAGCGCGTCGGTAAGTATGCCATCTTCGAAAACCTGGAGCAGCACGTTGTAGATATCGGGATGCGCCTTTTCGATCTCATCGAACAGCAAAACGGCGTACGGGGAACGCTTGACCCGCTCGGTCAACTGCCCTCCTTCTTCGTGTCCCACGTAACCGGGCGGCGAACCGATCAACTTTGAGACGGAATGCTTTTCCATGAACTCAGACATGTCAAACCGAATCATTGAACGCTCGCTGCCGAACAGAAACTGTGCCAAACAACGCGCCACTTCGGTTTTGCCGACGCCGGTAGGCCCCAGAAAAAGAAACGAACCGACCGGCCGGTGCGGGTTCTTCAGGCCGGCGCGCGAACGCCGAATGGCGCGCGCCAAAGCTGAGATGGCCGGCCGCTGAGAGATCACACGCTTGTGCAACTCAGTTTCAATGCGCAGCAACTTCTTTGATTCTTCTTCTTTCAGCGAGGTGATCGGAATTCCGGTCCAACGCGCAATGACCTCTTCAACGTCCGCCCGGCTGACTTCGGCCATCACGATAGTGTCTTCTTCATCTTCTATCGGGGCCTGAGCCCTCCCATAAGTGGCGCGCTCCCACTCAGTCAGCGACGCGGTAAGCGCATCCAGATTGCCCTGCTCGGCCCTCACGCGCAGCTTAACCCGCGCTCCAGCTTCGTCGATAACATCGATTGCCTTGTCCGGCAGGAATCGGTCGGGAATATAACGGGTTGATTGTCGGACTGCGGCCTCGAGCGCATCTTCGGTGTAGCGCACCTGATGAAAACTCTCGTAACGTTCGCGCACGCCTTCGAGGATTTGAACCGCTTCATCTTCCGACGGCGGGGGGACCTTGACTGCCTGAAAGCGCCGTTCCAGCGAACGATCCTTCTCGATTGACTTGCGAAACTCCGCGGGTGTTGTGGCCCCGATGCATTGAATTTCTCCGCGCGAGAGCGCCGGCTTCAAGATATTCGCCGCGTCGAGCGATCCTTCCGCCGAACCCGCGCCCACCAGAGTGTGCAACTCATCGACGAAAACAATGTACTGCGGATTCTCGATTAGCTCGCGCATGATTTGTTTCAAGCGCTCTTCGAATTGGCCGCGGTACTTTGTGCCGGCCACAATCAAACTGATGTCGAGCGAAAGGATTCGTTTGTTTTCCAGAAAAGAAGGAACGTCGCCGCGCACGATCCGCTGCGCCAGACCTTCTACGATAGCAGTCTTCCCTACGCCGGGCTCGCCAATGAGCACCGGATTGTTCTTGGTGCGGCGGCAAAGGATTTGCACAACGCGCTCGATCTCAGCATCACGTCCGATTAAAGGATCGAGGCGATCGTTTGAGGCGTCTTCCGTTAGATCGCGCGAAAACTCGAGCAGGTGCGGGATGTCTTTGCGGTGACGGGCGTCGGCGCCGCTTTGCCGGGCAATCTCATCGCGAACGGCGGCCAGCCGCAGCCCGCGCTCGAACAGAATCTGTGCAGCCATCGAACGCTCTTCGCGCAAGAGCCCGAGCAGCAAGTGCTCTGTGCCGATGTGCCGGTGTTGCAGGCGATCGGATTCTTCGTGCGAGTAATGAAGAACACGCTTGGTCTCAGGAGCCAGCGGCAGTTCGACTGACGTCGGAATCCGCTCACGCAGCAGCGTGCGGCCTTCTATCTCTCTGCGGATTGATTCGATGGTAATCTGCGCGCGTGGGAAGAAGCGGCCGGTGAGAGTCTTGTCTTCGCGCATCAGCCCGAGCAACAGATGCTCAGGTTCAATCGCCGGCGCGCCAAACTGCGAAGCCTCATAGCGGGCGAAGAAAATTACCCGTCGCGCTTTTTCTGTGTAGCGTTCGAACATTCAGTTTACCTGGACGTCTTTATAATTGCAGGCATTCTTACCGCAAAATCCCAGGGCCGCGGGCATTATAGCGCAAGGTGCAAGCGGCAAGAAGCTTTGTTTTCTACAAGGGTTATTTGGTTCCGCGGGACGACGCCGATTCGTTCCCGCAAATAGGCCCCCGACTTGAATAGATTGACCACTTAGCATCCAACAGCCAACGGCGACACGCATTGTTTTTCCGAGTTTGGATCTCACTTAATACCATTGCTTGTCCATGCCCGGACTACCTGAGGCAGAATTTCTGGAAGGCGACAGCATCTTCAAATGCCGTCCTTAAGTAACGGCCATCATCGCCTCGCCACCCATCACAAAGACCACAGGTGCCCCAATCTGACTGAGGGCGCACAGTCAGATTGAATTGGCCGTCCTCGCGAACGGCGCCAGACTATCAGGACTAACCTTCTCCAAATCAATCATTTGTCCCTTAATGTCGCGGTTGGCACAGGTCTCGCACTAACAGCAGCGCCCGTGGAGTGTCTCCACGCGGCGTGCTCTTTAAAAGTCTTGACGCGAACCGCACCCCGAAGCGATTCCAAAACTCGAGACAACTCGGCCGGGACTCACCGATTCGGCACTCACAAAGCGATGACCAAAAGGCCGCTGACCCAAAAAACTCGGGCCGGTGAAAATTAAGACGCCGGTAATGGAACAGATAATCATGAAAAAGAAAAATGCCCCCGCTGTTATATGGATCACTATCCTGGCTTTGCTGCTGTCGACGTGCGCCAGTTTTACTCTTAGTCAGCGCACCGCGGCCCAATCAGCCAATCGTTTTCCCGCACCGCGCGCCGAAGTCGGCGCCGACAAGAGTTTCCCCCTGCTTTCAAGATATGCAACCGACCTCAGTTTGCTGGCTCTGCGAGGCAAGCTGGAAACGCCTCTTGGCTACGAAGCTGATATTGCCCGCGTCATTGAGAGCCTCTCGACGAGTGGCAAGACTCCTGTGGTGGTGGGCGAATCCGATCTCGATCGTGACGCCATCGCCTGCGGCGTGGCAATGAAAATAGCCTTCGGTGACGTGCCGGCAACACTGCGCAATCGGCGCGTTTTTCGTCTTAGTCTCGATGCGCTGGCCAAGGGCGCGCGAACCAGTGACGAATTCG
>Ga0207684_10002582_pt1 | contig 18136 bp, 16 predicted proteins | sample KBSK5501metaG_FD_184342 | JGI IMG/M metagenome (GOLD analysis project Ga0207684, IMG submission 184342) | Corn, switchgrass and miscanthus rhizosphere microbial communities from Kellogg Biological Station, Michigan, USA - KBS K5-50-1 metaG... | ecosystem: Host-associated > Plants > Roots >...
TCAGTTCTGTGACGCTTGCACGCGTGGGCACAGATGGTCACTCTACCTGGAAAGTGACCGTCACGGGCTCGGGCTTTCAACAGGGAGCGGTCCTCCTGGTGAATGGCTCGCCAGCAGGCGTTGCGGTCAGCGTAACGCCCACTCTGCTCGTAGCTCAGCTGCCAGACAGCGCCGTCAAGGACGGTCCTGCTACCCTAGGTGTGGGGAACCCCGATCATACCGCGATCATCTCTGGCTCGATCACCCAAGACGCTGATGAAAACGAGGGTGGTGATCCCAATAATGGCGACTCGGGGGGAGGCGACAATGCTACCAGTACCCCCACTCCGGGACAAGCTTCGCCCACAGATTTTGGGGGCTCTGATGGAGGCGGCGCACACTAGCGCTGGCAAGCGCGGCAGATACTGGTGAACGCGACATGCGCGCGGAGGGGATCGAGAGCATGGGCGAGGCACCGGAGAGAACAAACGAGCGTGACGCGGCTGTCACGACGGACGCTGGCCAGTCAGGCGAAGATGCGCGCGACCTGTTACGCCGGATACCCGACGCCGCCAGCGCCTTGCTCGACGAACTTGAGGCCGCTGGCCTGAACCCCATCCATGCGGCAAGCGCCAGGCTGCGAGCTTCATGCGCTCGATCGCAGCCTGCCCCGGCAGTCGGTGGATGATCTCGTGGCGGAATGCGAGGCGTTCGCGTTTGTCAGCGGGCCTTCAGCGCTAGCCCAGGGTGACACCCGCGCCTGCCGGTGCTCCCCATGCCCTCGCTCCACATGACGGTCAACCTCGGCGATGCGTACCAGGCGCACGGATCGGGGACGGAGGGCGGCGGACCTTGCGTTGTGGCGCCTGGTCGGCGAGCCAGTCCTATGCTGCGGCCGACGAGCGTCTGCTCATCTGCGACAGCCGCCCAAACACGCCCGTTCCTCCCGGATGATGACCCCGATTCGCTCAGCTACGGCCGTCCAGGTATGGCGCGCGCGTGCCATGGCGGCCGCCCTCGCCCCCAACGCCCGTCGCTCCTCGGGCCGCGCCGCAAGCGCGCCCAGATGGGCCGCGAGGGCGCCGATGTCACCCGAAGGGTAGAGCAGCCCCGTCTCGTCATCGCTCAGGATCTCTGGGATCTGGCCCTGGCGCGCGGCGACCACCGGCCGACCAGCGGCCATATATTCGAAGATCTTGAGGGGCGAGAAATAAAAGTTCGGCACCTCGAGGTAGGGCGCAACTGTGATGTCCATCGCCGCGAGATACTCCGGAATCTGCGCATGCGCCACGTTGCCCGCCAGGATCGCGACACTCTCTAGCTGGTGATGCGCCACCGTTCGCTCGATCGCCGCCCTGGCCGGACCATCGCCGACGATCAGGAGGCGCAACCGCGGAGCATCGCGTCGGGCGCGCGCCACCGCTTCCACCAGATGCTCCACGCCATGCCAGGACTTGAGGCTGCCGACGAAGCCGACGACCACATGATCGGAAGCGTATCCCAGCCGGGCGCGCAGCTCGTCTGCGCGATATTCCGGCAAGAACCGATCTGCATTCACGGCATTGGACAGCACCAGCACGCGGCCGGGCCGCGCGCCGCGCGCCCGCACATAGGCGGCCATAGATTCGGAGACGCACAGTGCACGGTGGGCGCGCCCAAAGATGCGCCGCTCGCACCAGCGCGCCGGCCAATCGAGCGCAAGCCCGGCCGCGCGTCCGCGCTCGATGCGCAAGGGAGCGTTCACCTCCAACAAATGCGGCACGCCCAGACGAGTCGCCAGCGCGCCCCCCGCAAGCCCGAAGAGCGCGTAACGCTCATAGACGCAGTCCGGCGCCCAGCGCGACGCGAACGAGGCGGCGGCGAGGCGCAGCGTGCGATTGTAGGCCAGCTCATGCACCTCCCTGGCAAGCTGCTTCCCATTGCCGAACGGCGCTCCCGCCGCACGCAGGGCCGCCTCGACACCAGGTGCGAAGAGTGGCGCGGGCACGTACACAACCTCGGCGGAGATCTCATTGCCCTCGCCTACGTTTGGCGTCAGGATCACCACCTCATGCCCGAGCAGGCCGAGCGCCTCGGTCACCTCGCGCACATGTACCGAGGCACCCTTGAATCCGCGTACGGGGATCCCGAAGTCGGCGCAAAGATACAGGATTCTCACGCTCGCACCCGCTCCGGCTCATCGGCAGGATACGCCGCATCCACGGGCTGCCCCGGATCGGATGTCAGCGCACGCGCGAAAAGCTCATCCAGGCGCGTGGCATTGCGCGCCTGGTCGAACCGCTCGATAACCGTCCGGCGCGCCGCCTCGCCCAGGCGCTCGCGCAGCCCGGCGTCGCCCAGCGCGGCGGCTAGGGCATCAGCCAGCGCCCCCGCGTCGCGCGGGGGGACGAGCAACCCGTCGCGTCCATCCTCGATCAGCTCTGGGATGCCCGAGACGCGTGTCGCGACGACCGGTATGCCCATGGACATCGCCTCCACCAGCACGTTGGGGATGCCGTCACGGTCGCCATTGTCCAGGATGACGCACGGCAGCGCCACGATGCTCGCCTCGCGATAGACGCCGACCAGGTCCTCCTGCGTGCACGTCCCCAGGAACTCGACATACCCATCCAGCCCAGCGGCCACGATCTGGTCCCGCAGTCCCTCCTTCAGTGGCCCATCTCCGACGAGCTGGCAGCGGAACAGGACGCCGCGGGCGCGCAGCAGCGCGCAGGCCTCCACGAGATGCGCAAGCCCCTTCTTCTCGACCAGGCGTCCCACAGCCAGGATCAAGGGCGGGCGGCGCGCAATGTCCGGGGCGGCGTCCCGCAGCCGAAAGCGTCGCAGATCCACGCCGTGGTAGATGCAATGGATGCGTCGCGCCGTCGCGCCATCCACAAGGTCCGCTAGATAGGTGTGATTGTGGCCCGTGCAGGTGACCACGAAGCGAGCCTCGCGGATCCGCTCGGCGACGCGCTCAGGTGGCGTGGTGTAGATGTCCTTGGCGTGCGCGGTGAAGCTGAAAGGCATATCGGTCAGCAGCGACACGAACTGCGCGGTAGCGGACGGTCCGTGGGCGAAGTGGGCGTGCAGGTGGCGGATGCCATGCCGTTCGAGTTCCAGCCCGAGCCAGCCGCCGCGCAGGAAGTGCCGTAGGCCCGCTAGCGGGTCGTGGCGCGAGAGAGCGCGGCCCAGCGTCCGCAGATACCGACGCGGCGCCCGGCGCAGCAGCCGCGCGTGGGCGCGGGCGAGCGCCGTCAGTCTCCCCCACCCGACCTGTGGCAGGTACGCGACTGGGGCCGCGAGACGCGCCACGTCCGGGTGAACGGTCCGCTCGCCTGGATCCATCATTGAGTAGACCAGCAGACGCACACCGCGCTCCTGCAGCGCCAGCATCTCCTGCAGGATGAAAGTCTCCGAGAGGCGCGGGTAGCGCTTGAGCAAATAGGCGACGCGCGGGGCGGAGGAAGCGCTGATGTCCTCCATTGCCTCGCCGGGCGCGCTCATCGACATGGCACGATCCTTCTCCGGCCTCCCCACAGCTACCACGGGCGCGGAGGCTCCGTCCTGACGATGCTAACTCGCGAGTACATGCCCGTTCGTGGCCTGCCGCAATAATTCGCCGACGGCGCGGGCGGTCGCCTCGATGCCGTCGAGCGCGCCCGCGGCCGTGAAACGCGCCAGCGCGGCGCTGTGGCGCGACGCCGCAGGCCCCACGCGCTCGCTCAGTATATCTGTCACCTGGCGCATGAGGAGCGTGGGCGTGAGCCGATCAGGATCCAACGATCTCACCAAGCCGAGCGTATCGAAGGCCTGGGCGCGCAACAACTGTTCGCGCCTCGGCTCGACACGTGGGACCACCAGCGCCCGCGCGCCTACCGAGAGCACCTCGCACAGCGTGTTGTACCCACCCATGCATACCACCAGATCGGCCGCCTGCATCAAGCCAAGCATGTCGTCCACGAAATCCAGTAGGCGCACGCCCTGACGCCCGGCAGCAAGGGCCGCGAGCGCCTCGCGCTGCGCCACCGGCATGAACGGTCCGGTGACGACGAGGCTCGCCACATCGCGGGGCGCCCCATCCTCCCCCAGGCCCTCCAGATAGGCGGAGAGGAGCCCGAAGCCATCGCCACCACCGCCCACTGTGACGAGCGCCAGTGGCTCACCAGCCGGGCAGTAGCGGGCGCGGATGGCGTCGATATCGGCGCCCGACCGCTCGCGTGGCAGATAGCCGCAGTAGTGCGTCTTCGCGGCGATGGAGGGTGGTAACTCGTAGGCGGAGGCGACGTCCAGCACCTGGGGGATGCCATAGACCAGGATCGCATCGTAGAGGCGCTCGAGCGCCTCGTAGATGCCCCGCTTCGCCCAGTTCGCACGCACCCGCTCCGGCTCGTCGACGATATCGCGCAGGCCGAGCGCCACCTGCGCCTGAGGGTTCACTTCGCGCAATTCATTGAGCGCTGGCAGCAATTCTCCCTTCATGCCAGCGGGCGCATGGTCCACCAGCGCCACGTCGGGCGCGAAACCGCGCGTCGCCTCGCGTACCAGCGCGGCGCGCATCCCGACGATCTCGGCGGGCTGCAGGCGCAGCGTCCGCGCCTGATACTCCTCGTCCGCGACCTTGACTACCGCCGGCAGCTTGACGTAGTCCACGTTGGGTGGGAGCGGGAAATGCTGGATAGCCGGCGATCCGGTGAGCAGCAGCACCGAGAGGTCAGGGAACTGCCGGGTCAGCCCGAATGCGAGCGTCAGGTTCCGCCGCAGGTGGCCGAGACCATAGGTGTCGTGCCCGTAGAGGAGCAGCCGGGGGCCACCACGCGACCTGCCTACAACGGGGACGACCGCGCGTGGCGCGGTCGCCGCGCCAAGTTGCCATTCCACCTGCCGGCGAAGCCCCTCCCCCAGCGACGCCGCCGGCTGCCACCCCAACAGTTCGCGGGCAAGCTCCGTGGAGGCTGCGGTGTGCAGCGCGTCACCCCGCTGCCCGGCGCGCTTTTCCGCGCGCACAGGACGCCCGATCAACTCGCCGAGCCGCGCCAGTACGTCGTTGATCGTCACGCTGGAGCCGCCGCCGACATTGATGACCGCGCCCACGCCTGCCTCGGCCGAAGCTGCGCGCAGGCAGGCCTCGACCACATCTTCCACATAGGTGAAGTCGCGCGTCTGGCTGCCGTCCCCATAGAGTTGGATCGGCTCGCCGCGCGCGATGGCGCGAATGAAGCGGTTGAACGCCATGTCGGGCCGCTGGCGCGGGCCGTAGACGGTGAAGAAGCGCAGCGAGGTGATCGGGAGGCCATAACTCTTCCAATACGCGCGCATCAAGTGCTCGCCCGCCAGCTTCGTCACCCCGTAGGGCGAGAGCGGCTGCGGCAGGGCGTCTTCGCGCATGGGCAGGGGCGCGTCGCCATAGATGGAGGAAGAGGAGGCATAGACGACGCGGCTCGGTGGATGCGCGCGCAGGGCCTCCAGCAGCCGCTGTGTGGCCTCGACATTATTGCGTGCGTACTCGCCGAATTGCGCGCCCCAGCTCCCGCGCACGCCCGGCTGGCCGGCCAGGTGGAACACCCAATCGATGCCCTCCACGAGCGGCTCCAACTCCATCTCGCACAGGTCGTCTTGGACCAGCTGGAACCGCTGATTGTCGCGCAAAGCCGCGAGGTTTCGTCGCTTGAGCGCTGGCGCATAATAGAGGGTGAGGGCATCAACCCCTACCACCTCATGCCCGAGCGCAACCAGACGCTCGGCGAGATACGACGCGACAAAACCGGCGACCCCGGTGACCAAACAGCGCATAGTATCCTCTCCCGTCTCTCTGGGGGCTCTCGCTCTGAGAGTCCAGAGATTGAACTATCATTCATTCCGCGCCACTGCACCCCTCATAGTCCGCTCGACTCGCGCGGCCCGCCGCGCGCCAGTGTCCGGGTGGCTCCGCGCGCAGGCTCGTCCGCGAACTGCATCGCGTGCAGCTGGGCATACAGACCACCCATGCGCAAGAGTTCGCGGTGGGTGCCCCATTCGCGAATCTCGCCTTGATGCAGGACCAGGATGAGGTTGGCGCGCTCGATGGTGGCGAGCCGGTGGGCCACGACGAAGGTCGTCCGGTCGCGCATCAGGCGGTAAAACGCATCCATGACCAGCGCCTCGGATTCGGCGTCCAGGCCACTCGTCGGCTCGTCGAGCAACAGAATGGGCGCATCGCGCACAATGGCGCGGGCGATGGAGATGCGTTGGCGTTGCCCGCCCGAGAGCGTGCCGCCGCGTTCGCCGATCACCGTCGCGTAGCCGTCGGGCAGGCGCGACACGAACTCGTGGACATTGGCCGCCTTGGCCGCGTGCAAGATCTCGATGTCGCTCACGCCGGGCCGGCCGTAGGCGATGTTGTCGCGGATGCTGCCATGGAAGAGCACGGGCTCCTGCAGCACGAGGCTGATCTGGTCGCGTAGCGACGCGAGCGTGAAGCGGCGCATGTCGATCCCATCGAGCAGCACGCGACCGGATTGCGGGTCGTGGAAGCGCGGGATGAGGCTCATAAGCGTGCTCTTGCCGCTGCCGGTCGCGCCGACCAGCGCGACGAGCATCCCTGGCTCGGCCTCCGCGCTGACGCCGCGCAGCACAGGGGCGCGCTGGTCGTAGCCGAACCAGACATCCTCGAACGCCACCGCCCCCCGGAGCGCGGGGGCCGAGCGCGCCCCCGGCATGTCACGTACGTCCGGCTGGATGTCGAGCACTTCTTGAATGCGCTCCGCGCTGGCGTTCGCTTTGCTGAACTGGGTGGAAAGTTTGGAAAGTTGGCGCGCGGGGGAGAGGATCGAGCGGAAGTACGTGGTGAAGAGCAACAGCTCGCCGAGCGTCACACGGCCGGACAGGACCTCGCGAGCCCCCAGCCAGACGATACCGGCGAGCGCGATCACACCCACTAGATCTACCAGCGGGCTCAACTCGGATTGCAGCCACGAGATCGTCAGGCCAGCGTCCAGGCTCTGGCGCGTCTGCCGCGCGAACTCCTGCGCCTCTTCATCCTCGTTGGCGAACGCCTGAACCACCTGGATCGCGCCGATCTTCTCCTGGGCGGTGGCCCCCACCTGCCCCTCGATCTTGCGCAACTGCTTCGTGGCCTGGCGGATACGCCTGCGGTACGAACTTCCCACGAAGAGCAATAGCGGCGTGGCGCCGACCATGAGCAGGGCGAAACGCCAGTTGACGACGCTGACCACGATCAGGATGCCGAGAACCGAGAACACATTGGTGAGCAGGGTGTTCAGCCCCGAGGAAACCATGTCCTGGATGGCCTGGATATCAGAGGTGAGCCGCGCAGAGAGGTCACCGGCCCGGCTGGTCTTGTGGAACGAGATCGAGAGACGCTGGATGTGGTCAAAGATGCGGACACGGAGCCGATAGACGACACGCTGCCCGATGGAGGCGGTGAGCAGTCCGCCCAGGAATGTGAAGAGCGCATCCACGAGGGCGAAGAGCAGCATCGCCGCGATCATGATGTTGAGCAGCCCTAGCGGGGCGAGGCTCCGGCCGCCGATCACGCCGCCCAGGAACGAGCGCAGCGGCTCCTCCAGTTCGCGCTTGCCCAGGACATTGTCGAAGACGACCTTGATTGGCCAAGGGCCAAGCAGATCCATGGCGGTCTGCATGAGCACCGCGATGAGCGCGAGCAGCGCGCCCCACCAATAGCGCACCAGATAACCCCAGCACAACCGCAGCGCCTTCATTTCATCACCCCTCATGCCCCGGCGCATTGCCGCATTGCCGAATCGCCTGGTCTAGCAGCCCGTCGTGTTATAGCTCACGGAATACGTCCGTCCGTTGTTCGCCGAGATGGTGATCTGGCCCGTCACATCGACTTTGAGCCCTTGCACGTAGACTGTCGTCTGCTGCCCGGCCTGTGGCAGCGTCCCGCTCACCTGGGCGCCCCATGAGACCCCGTCGCGACTGAGCCGCATATTGCTGCTATTGTCTGGTGACGCCGTCCAGGTGACGGATCCTTGCCCGGACGCATAGGCGATCGTGAAGGTGGCGGATGACCCGCCCGGACATGGATCCTGATTCAACTGCGAGGTGGTGAGGACCGGTTTGCCGGAGGGCGTCGGTGTCGCCATGGGCGCGCCGCGCGGGGTGGCTGTCGGTGTCGCCATGGGCGCGCCGCGCGGGGTGGCTGTCGGCGCGCCCACGGCGCTGGTGGAAGACGCGCTTGTGGCGGTGGGCTCCGGGCCCGCGGTGGGACCGCCTAAACCGATGCCGTTGGGCGAGACTTTGACGCCGCCGGATGCGAAGACGAGGGTACCCAACAGGAACACAATCAACGCGAAGGCCGTCACCAGCACCGAGCCGGGCATCAGGAGGCGCCCACCCAATGGGAGAACCCGGGAGGGTGCGCGCGCGCGTCGCGCGTCGCCCCCAGCAGCCAACAGCCCGATGATGGCGATGAGATCCTCCAGCGCGTCCCGCACTGGACGTTCTTCCAGGGCAGCGCGCAGCAAAGGGGCCCGCATCGAGGTGGAGGCAGTGGTCATGCGCGAGAGGCCTCGGCGCCTGGTCGCGGCGCGCAGCAACGTCTCCAGGGCGGAGACGAGCCGTCCGGCCTCCGCGCGCGCGCGCGCCTCGTCGCCAGCAGTCAAGGCGGAAGGAGCGGTCATCAGCGCATAGGCTTCGCACTCCTCGAGGAGGTCGTCCAGAGATTGCCTGGGGAGTCCACGGTCGAGCGCGTGGAGTTGGCTAGAGGATGCTCGCCGCAGCTTCCCATCAATTCCCGCGGCGTCGAACGCGTCCAGCAGGCGCTCGATTGCGGGGGGGATATCGCGCAGCAACGTGCGCGTATCTACCGCAGGCTGCCCTGACGCGGTCCCCGCCCTCCCCATTGGGCCGACCTTTGCCCTGCCCATTCATCCCACCCTCTGCGGGGCCGCTCCCGCGTCACGAGTTACAACGCCGTTCGCGCCAGTGTTCTCGGGTTGATCTCGTCCCGCTCGCCATCCCAGTGGCGGCGCGGCGACGAAACCACCCTATGTAATAGGATGCGGAATCCCATCGATTTGTTAGGGGTCACCGAGATGCAGATATGGCGCTCACTGAAACAGAAGAGGCGAGTGCGGGGCCTGCTCTGGGGGCATGAGAGCAGTAGTGGCTGAGTGGTTGCCCTTCGGGAGGGCTGCAGGTCTGACCGCTTCAGACTCCAGCCGTCCAGCGCCGAACGCGCCAACGACGACCTCTGCTTCGCTGCTGTGGGATGGCTCGCCAGCGAGGCGTCGGGCCGGTCGAGATGGGCTAGGGCGAGAGCGTACGCGTTGGGCGTTGGGCGTGGGGCTGGCACACGCGGCGTCACGAGGCCACTATCGCGCAGGAGCCGAGGTAAGGTCACGCTGACCAACCCACGCGCCTTGAGCGCCGTCAAGATCTGGGGCAACGCCTGCACCGTCTGCGAGCGATCCTGCAGCTCGGTGTCCGGCGCGCCGTCATGCAGCAGGATAATCGCGCCGGGGTGCAGATTGGCGATCACCCGCTGCGCGATCACCGCGGCGCCCGGTCGGGTCCAGTCGTGCCCCTCCGTGTCCCAGTTCACAATGATGTAGCCCTCGCTGCGAATCTCGTTGGCGACCCCACTGGTGGCGGCGAGGACGCCGAACGGTGGACGGAAGAGCCACAGGCAGGGATCATGCATCGCAGCGGTGAGAATGGTCGCCGCCTGCGCCAGATTGGCGCGGACCGCCAGCGGCTGGGCCAAGAGCAGATGGTTATGCCGCAGGGTGTGGTTGCCGATCGCCATCCCGGCTTGCCACTCTTGCTCCACGAGCGCCGGATAGGTCTGCGCGTGCGTGCCAATGGGGAAGAAGGTGGCGTGCATGCCTGCCGCCTGCAGATCTGCCAGCACTTGGAGCGTCCAGACGGGGTTGGGGCCATCGTCGAAGGTCAGCGCCACCTCATGGGCGACCGCTGGCGGGACGGTGGGAGTCGTGGTGGGTACGCCTCGTGGCGCACCTTGCGCGGGTCCTGCGGCACTGACGATAATCGCGTTCGACTTCGCAATGGGAGCCTGGCCGTTGACGCAGCCCTGGGGCGAGTCTGGTCGTGGTGGCAAGCTGAGGGCAGGAAGCGTCGGCGCCGGAGTCGGCGTGACCGTGACCGCGCCCATGCGGGCGTCAAAAGCGCCCCACAGTTCCAGCAGATACAGCTCACTGTTGCTGAGGGGGGAGGCGACGAGCGCGACCAGCCCGAGCAGGATCGCGCCACTCACCAGCACGCCCACACCGAAGGCTATCCAGCGGCGATGGATACGATGGATGTGTGCGGCATGTGGCGCTGGGGGATGATCTGGCGTTGGGTCGGACGGTGGAACGGGGAGGGAGCGTGTCGCCTCCTCCTCGTCGCTCCCGCTCTCGTTCATCTGACTGCTCGTCCCTGCGCTTCGAATTCTCAGATGTGGTGCCTCTTGTGCAAGGATAGCAGCTGCGTTTACCGCGGGCAATCCTCGTGGGCCTGTTGGTCGGAGCCTTGGACGCGCGCAGACGCTCTTGCAGCGGTGGAACAAACCGCTGTAGGAGTCATCACAGTTAGTGGCAACACGACATAGCGCTCTTGTGACAACCGATTCCTCCTAATTTCTTGGGAGGAGTCGGTTGTGTCAATCTACTGCCTTGGCATGGGGCAAGTGGATCCACTACGCCACCACCACAGTCAGACTACTCGGTGAACAGGTAGCCGCACTGCGGGCATTGCCGTGCAGCGCCGTCAATGGTACCACTGGCTAAAGCGAGAAGCGCTGTATGCAGCTCGCGATGACTAATTTCGATGCTCCCCATTCGCTCGACCAAGGCGAGCATAAGGCGTCTCACATCGTGGTCTGAAAGTCTACGTGGCGCCCCAGTGGCAGGAAACGGTGATTGGGCATCGGGAACAATTGCGAAGCGGGTCGGACCGGGGCTTGTTACTTCGCCAAAAAGGAGCCTATCTGCAGCCATTGCGACATCCCACTGGAACTGAGCAATTCTCGGACGAAGGTCAGCCCGAATCGCGCTCAGCGTGAGACTGTTGATCCAGCGAGCCAGTCCCATGCGTTCGAGGCACACCATGTCTTGGACGCCGCCTGGTGTTTGGACCGGGAGTAACCGCGCGAGTCGATTGAGGATCGCATCGTTTTTGATCTTTGCCCGTTGCGACCTATCGTCCATACCGCCTAGCATGATGAAACAGAGATGTTTGACTGGAATGAATGCGCCATCATCGTACAGGAGCACAGGCAGTTCAATGTCTCCCCATTGAGCAAGGTGAAGCGTCTCCTGTCGAAGCACAAGCCCACTCATATAGGGTTTTCTCCTAAGGGGGGGTGAAATTCACCCCCCCTAAAATAGTTCTATTCGTTGATAGACTGCCGCGATACAAACCTTGCCGCCAGCATCTTGATCACGTCTGCACGTGAAGCGGCAACACCAATCCGCCCAAAGTCCTGCGCGCTTGGTAGCTCCTTCAGCCAGAGAGTGATGCTGTTACTTTTGACTGGCACGCCCATCGCCTGAAGATGGTCTGCAATGTCGCTGGCAAGCAAGACATCAGGTCCGTTTAGGAGCCAGTCATATCCACCGTGTGCTCGCAGGCGGGCAATGGCTTGTTGGAGCTCAGGATCGTTCATAATGTGCCCTCACTGCCGTAATCGGGAAACACGAGCTATTGGTAGTATATCTCAGAAACGCGATGCATGCGCATACTTCGCAAAACTTGCATAGTGTGTTATAATGAAAAAAGAGGCCGAGTAATAGATGAGTGCTCGGCGCGTATCTTACCAACTGCATAGAGGAACACGCTGGAGAAGCAGGTGACGCCTCGGGAGTAAGACGGCTTGAGGAAAGCCGCGGCCCGTTTCATGCCGCCTGACCAGTGTGACGACAGGAAGCGAGAGAGATCGTGGTGCGTCGTGCGCCCTGCGATCCCTCCCTTCCACTCCCGGGAGGCAGCGGCGCGCAGCAAGAGCAAACTGCCTCGACGCAATGTGCCGATTCGTTGTGCCCTGTGTTGCCTTTCTGGAGGTTCCATGTCCACTCCTCATGCGGTTCGCAGGCGTGGCGCTGCTGTGAGCGATGCTCCTCCTGCGGCAGTCTCACCCTGTCCTCTTCGCGCTGGATCGACGCCAGCGCTTGCTTTGCTGGCTGGTCGTCCGCTCGTTCCCGATCTTGCCGAGCGGCTGCTCACCGGGTGTCTGCACGACCCTGCTCCACCACGGACCTATCCCGTACTGATCACGCGTACCCGTCCCAAGCGCTGCGCAGCCCAGTATCACGCCTGGTGGCGAGAACTCGCGCCGAGCCTGGCGCTCTTGCACACTGCTACTCCTGAGGACTCCAGGCGTGATGGCTTTGCTCGGGCATATAGAGCTGAGCTCAACGCCTTACCGCTGCGCGCATGGTATCGTGCGTTGCTTCACCTGGCGGAGTGGCTACACACCTATCCCACGGTGACGCTTCTGTCGTACGAGCGTGTGCCTGCCTTGCTCGAGCGCCAGATCGTCACCCAACGCAGTGTGCTCCGTGCTTGGCTGCTCAGCGCGCCAAGACCTCAGCAGTCAACGAGTGAGGAGGGAGTGCGATGAACCAAGATCACTCGACCCTCGTGAGTCACCCCGTGAAGGCGCCTCGCCGCTCCAGGTCGCAGAATGAGGCGCACGCCATGCTCGCTCGCTTGCGTCGCGCGAGCGTCGCCGAGTCAGCGCAAAGTTCTCGCGTAGATGCGTCGTTGGTTCCCTTGCCTTGGGGAGAAAGAACATTGCGTGCTGACACGCCTGCAGCGAAGTTGCTGCTCAAAGTAGAGGAGGCGGCACAGCTGCTCTCCCTCTCACGCAAGACGCTTTATGACCTCATGAGCCGTGGCGAGTTGGCCTCGCTCAAGATCGGTGGGAGTCGTCGGATTCCGCTCACCGCGCTGCATGCCTTTATTGCCCGACTGGAGGCAGCGGCATGAAACGACGTGGGGATCATGAGGGAACCATCTACCAGCGCGCCGATGGGAGATGGGAAGCGCGCGTCACGGTGGGCTTTGGCGCGCGTCGCTCCTTCTATGGCGCGACTCGTCAGGAAGTCGTGCAGAAGCTGCGCGAGGCGCAGCAGGCACTGGAAAGCGGGCTACCGCTCGGCGATGGTCGTCAGACCACGGCGCAGTTCCTGGAGAGTTGGCTCCGGGCAGTCGAACATCGGCTGCGCCAGAGCACCTGGAACCGCTACTGTGAGTATGTCGCGCTCCACATCGTGCCCTCGCTTGGCCAAGTGCGCTTGACCAAATTGAGTCCGCAGCATGTGCAGCAGTTCTATGCCCAGAAGCTGAGCGAAGGATTGTCCTCCACGACCGTGCGACACATGCACGCCGTGCTGCATCGGGCGCTTGTCCATGCCGTGAAGTTAGGGCTGGTTCCGCACAACGTTACTGATGCCGTCGAAGCGCCACGCATGCGCCATGCGGAGATCCACCCACTCAGCGCGGCGCAGGCGCGTGCCTTCCTGGAGGCGAGTCGGTCAGAGCGGCTACATGCGCTCTTTGTCCTGGCGCTCGCCACTGGCATGCGTCAGGGAGAACTGCTTGCGCTGCGGTGGCAGGATGTCGATCTGGCGCACGGGGCGCTCCAGGTGCGCGCGTCGCTCCGCTATCAGGTCGGGAAAGGCTTCGTCTTTGAGGAGCCCAAGACCAAACATGGTCGGCGGAGCGTTGCGCTCCCGCCTGACGCCGTCGAGGCGCTCCAAGCGCATCTCGCGCGCCAGGAGGCTGAGCGCCAGACACTCGGCCGGGCATGGCGCGATGAAGGACTCGCCTTCGCCAGTGAAGTAGGTGGTCCTATCGAGGCCACCAATATGATGCGCGGCAGCTTTCACCGCGTGGTCGAGCGCGCTGGCGTGCCGAAGATACGGTTTCACGATCTGCGGCATACAGCAGCGACATTACTCTTAGGAGCCCGTGTCAACCCAAAAGTAGTGAGTGAGATGCTGGGGCATAGCGCCATCTCGATCACACTCGACATCTATGCCCATGTGCTGCCAGATATGCAGCAAGACGCTGCGACGACGATGCAGTGGCTGCTCTTCCCGAGAGAGTGACTGTCGTCAATAATGTCGTCAAAACCCCAAAATGGCAGAGAAGCGGCTTTTCAGTCCGTCCACTGAAAGCCGCTTGAATTCAAGGTTTAGAAGGGGCAGGTGGGACAGGAATCGAACCTGCAACCTGCGGTTTTGGAGGACAAGGCGGGCAGTCTTTAGCAGTCTGGCGGCGTTCTTCGCGTCATACAAATCTTGAATTTCAGTGGATTTGCGTATTTGCCCATCTGAGCCAGTTTGCGCGTTCTGCTGTCACAACTGCTGTCAATTTGATCTGTCGTGAAGGCCGATGCCGCCTGCCATTTCCACCGGTGGCGCTGCCGCATGCTGATGACGGCGGGATAGAGATGAGAGTAGGGCGCTTTCGCGCAGCAGATGCTCGCTGCATGGTAAAATGCCGCGGCGCCTGCCTCCTCGTGTTCTCTGCGGGTTCTTCTCCGTGCACCCCTCAAGGCTGCTTATGGCATCAGTGCCTCCTGCTTCAGGATCGCGCGAGCGCATTGCGGGGGTCAACCGCAACGTCTTTCTGCTCGGCGTCGTGAGCTTCTTTGCCGACACCGCCGGTGAACTGGTCTATCCCCTCATCCCCCTCTTCATCACCGTGACGCTCGGCGCGCCCGCCAGCGTGCTTGGTCTGATCGAGGGGGTCGCCGAGAGCGTCGCCAGCCTCCTGCGTGTCGTCTCCGGCTGGATTGCGGATCGTGTCGGGCGGAGCAAACCCCTCGTCGCGCTAGGCTATGGACTCGCCGCGCTCGCCAAGCCGCTGCTGGCGGTCGCCCTGGCCTGGCCCTTCGCCCTCTTCGCACGCGCCCTGGACCGCATCGGCAAGGGACTGCGCGGCGCGCCACGCGACGCCCTGATCGCCGCCTGGACGCCAGAAACTGAGCGGGGGCGGGCCTTTGGCTTCCATCGCACGTTTGACACGGCTGGCGCGGTGCTCGGTCCCCTTCTCGCGCTGCTGGGCCTCTGGCTCACCCAGGGCAACCTGCGCCTCTTGTTCCTCCTCGCGACCATTCCCGCGCTGCTGGCCGTCCTCGCCATCATCCCGGTCCGCGACCGCCCCCGTGCGCAGCCATCCATGCCACGGCGCGCCCCGCCGCTCTCCCTCAGCCTGGCGGGCTACAGCCGCCCCTTCAAGCGCTACCTGCTGGTGACGCTCATCTTCGCGCTTGGCAACAGCAGTGATGTCTTCCTGCTCTTACGCGCCCAGCAGCTTGGCTTTGGCGCGATGATGGTGGTCCTGGTGTACGCGCTCTACAACGTGGTCTACGCCAGCCTCTCCCTGCCCGCAAGCATCCGTTCGGATCGGGTGGGACGCCGCCGCGTGCTGCTGGTGGGCTTGCTCATCTTTGCAGCCGTCTACCTGGGATTCGCTGTCGTCACGAACTCCGCGTTCGTCTGGGTTTTGTTCGCGGTGTATGGCGCTTATATCGCTTTCACGGAAGGAGTGGGCAGGGCCTTCATCGCTGATATGGTCCCCGAGGCGCGACGCGCCACTGCCTTTGGTCTCTACAGCGCGCTGGTCGGCGTCATGGCGCTGCTTGCCAGCGTGATCGCCGGCATGCTGTGGGATCGCGTGGGTCCGGCGGCTCCCTTCCTCTATGGCAGCGCTGCGGCCATCCTCGCGGCGGCGCTCCTCTGGTTCTTATTGCCCGCCAGAGCAACAGGAGCGAGCGCCACTGGCTGAGCGGCTGGAGGTGGCATCGACGCTTCGAGTGAAGACACCCGATAGCACGAGAGGGAGAGAGATCGATAAAACCAGTGGTGCCGGCGTGCGCCTGCTTCCACGGCGGCGAAGTAGAGACCAACCACAGCGGTAGGAGCGTGAGGATGGGCCCCCAGATGTGCCATCCTCACGCGCTCCGCCCAACAGCACACCTGACGGATTACCAGCGCGGGTGCGCGGTAGGTCAGGCAGGAGCGGGCAAGTTCCCTCCTGAGGATGTCAAGGCGCATCTCCATTTACTTCTTCGTGATCTGCTGCTCGATATCGGGAATCGGCGCAGCCTGGCAGACCGAGGCGGGCTGCTGATTGGTGGACTCGCAGATCGCCGCCGTCATGTAGTTCGCGTTGCTGACGATGTTCTTCGTGACCTGATCGTTGGGATCACTCAGCTTCGCAGTGATCTGCTGCCAGCTGAGGCCCTGAAGTGAAGCGGTGTCGTAGCCTGCGCCGACGGTGATGTACTGGTTCGCGTAACTGATGAACGGAATGGATCCCGCTGTCTGCGTATACGGCGGCGCGTCGAAGGTAATGATGATGTCCTGTTGCTCAGTTGTCGGCGTCTGCAGCGGTTGGCCCGTGCGATCGGCATTCTCGACGCTTGCCCAGTCGACATACTGGCTCGTGTAGGAAGCGCGCTGGAAGGTAAAGGTGTTCGTCTGCGGGAAGGTTTCCGGCGCATCAGCCGACTTCATCAGGCGCAAGTCTTGGTACTCGCCGAAGCGGCTCATCGCTATGATCAGGCTCAGCGCTCGGCGGCGCAGTAGGGGCAATATTCCGCGCCATAGTAGAAAACTTGCGGCTTCCCAGTGGGTCCCTTGTGTACGGAAGCGCCAGTGGAGATCAGCGGGTCCTTCAACCCACCGGTCCCCACTATGGCGAAAATGGTGGGGTCGGGATTCATCATGGCGTTGAGTACGTCAGTCGGCACAGGGTTCCCCACCCCACTCGCCGAGGAGCCGCCTTGCCGCGAGAGCAGCGCGAAGAGGCCGATCAGCGCCGCCACGGTCGCGATGGTCACAATGATCGCCGCGTTGCGCTTCCACCAAGGCTGCTGTGCGGCGCGCCGTTGCGCCGCGCCACGCGAGAGCTGGGAAGACGGGCCAGGTGTGGCGCCTGCTGCTCGTCGAGCCCGGTTGGTGTTCCGTCGGCCACTGTGTGGGTTTTGCTTGGCCATCTCGCCATCCCGTTCCAGGCGCGTGCGTGGCGGGCTACTATTGCGCGCCATCGCTGTTCAGCCACTCCGTGAGCCAACTACTGTCATAAGAAATCTCGCAGTCGTGTCCTCCTGCGTGTGTGGAGGACGTATTACCACGGTGAGCTCCCAGCGACCAGGCATCGTCATCTCGACCTGTCCACGATAGTCGCCAGGGTGGCCAGCATCACCAGCAAGAAGTGGCGTGACCTGCGTTCCCATGTCCATGTCGACCATCTCCATCCGCACAGAGACCACCGCTCCGTCGATGGGCTCGCCTGTCGGATCACGCACGACGACGGTGATAGTGTTCCGACCATACGCGGTCGATGAGATGTCCATGGTCACCGTGAGTCCGCCCACGTTTTGTGTCTGGGTGGAGGGATCATTCTGAGCCGAGGAACTCGGTGTCAAGCCAGACTCGACGAGCGGGAACACGCTGATTGTCGCAACGACAACCAACACCACACCAGACAACACGACCTTTTCGCGCCACCGTGGCGCCAGGTGTTCGGCCAGCAGCAGCGCTGTCAACCCGATCAGCCACACGAGGTTGGTCATGCCCACTCCAAACATGATGAGCATCAGGGCCTATTCAGACGCTAGGCAGACTGTGCCATAGCGCCATCCGAGTCGCCACGCGCTGACACTGCTTGCCTCTTTGGCGGTACCCGTGGCTGCATGACAGGCGCGCAGCGCCCGCTGTTTGGGAGGGAGCAGCTGGTACACGCCGGCCATCACCAGCACTCCCACTGTGATCAGCTGCGGCCGCGCTGCGGTCCATGGGTTCTGCCAGAGCATCCACCGCAGCGTGCCATCCGCGATCAGGGCCAGCACGCCGAAGACGAACCAGACCAGGAAGAAGGCGCAGAAGAATGTTGCTGCGGCGACATATGCCGACGAGCGGGGACGACCCTTAGACTCCCTCCACATCGCCGCGGACAGCATCGGGAGAGTGGGCAGCGTCATCATCGCGGCGAGCATCAGGAGCCAGGTCGCGAGGAAGATCGAGAGGACAAGCCACCAGGAGACGCGTCCTTGAAGGTACCAGGACAGCCAGGTATGATCTTTGATCAGGTAGGCGTTATTGGTCAGCGTGAGCGCGATGTAAGCTCCCCATGCCAACGCGACCAGGAGCCATGGCCAGACTGTAGTGTGGCGATGAACGGTCATGCGCGCTCTCCC
>Ga0207684_10002585_pt1 | contig 18132 bp, 16 predicted proteins | sample KBSK5501metaG_FD_184342 | JGI IMG/M metagenome (GOLD analysis project Ga0207684, IMG submission 184342) | Corn, switchgrass and miscanthus rhizosphere microbial communities from Kellogg Biological Station, Michigan, USA - KBS K5-50-1 metaG... | ecosystem: Host-associated > Plants > Roots >...
CGGCGCTGCCAGAAACCGTCGAAGAGCTGCTCATCCGGACGCGCCGGATCGTCGCCGACCTCGCCCCGTTCGAACCCGGTCCGGTTGTGCTGGCGATGAACGGCACCGACCATCGGCCACCGGAAACACAGATCCCAGAGCTCTTCGCCAAAGCGAACGCGATGCAGGACGAGTTCGAGTTCCGCATCGGGTCGATAACCGAGTACCTCGCCGACACCGCCTCTTTGTCCGGCCTGCCGCTCTGCCACGGAGAGATGCGTTCGAGCGCGCGCGCGAACCTCCTCATGGGAGTGATCAGCGCGCGCATGCCGCTCAAGCAAGCCGAGTTCGCCGCCTCGACGGCGCTGGAGCGGTACGCGGAGCCCCTGTCGGCCATCGCGTGGCAAGACACGGGCCGGCTGCTCGAACGCGCCTGGCGATGGATGGTGGAGAACTCCGCACACGACTCGGTATGCGGCTGCGGCATCGATGCGGTGGCCGATCAGGTCCTCGCGCGCTACCAGCAAGCCGCGCGCATCGCAGACCTCGTGACGGCCGACGCCATCGAAGCGCTCGCTGCGCGCCTCGACACAAGCGGGCTTGCCGGCGAATGCGTCGTGGCGTGGAACCCGTCGCCGCGCGCGCGCGGCGGCGTGCTCGAGGTAACGCTGACTCCCCCGGGCGGCCCGAAAGACCTTTCGTTCCGCGCGCCTGATGGCACGATCGGCGCTGCACAGGTCTTGTCGACGGAAGCGCAACGCGTCGTCGACATGACCCTTCGCGGCGACCAACTTGCGCGCATCGTTCCGACGATCAACTCGCGCCGGATCGGTGAGCTGTACATCAACGGCATCAGCGTCGAGACCGGGCGCACGACGACCATACGGCTCGCGATGGGGCCCGTGCTGGACGGCGCGATCGACGTCGAGCAAGCGAAGCAAGACGTCGAGGCGGTCATCGCGCGCAAACCAAACGCCAAGTTCCACGTGATCGCTGAGGGTCCGCCGCTGTGCCGGGTCCTGGTAGCCGCGCCGGCGATCGGCGGGCTGGGGTGGATCACGCTCGAACCCGTGTCCGGCCAGAAGCCCAGCGGGAACGCCGCGCGCGCAGACGGCCATCGACTCGACAATGGACTTCTTCGCGCGGAGGTGCAGGGCGACGGCCGGGTGACCATCATCGGGCCCGACGGCAGCAGGTTCGAGGACCAGTTCGGCATCGAAGACGGCGCCGACGCCGGCGACGAGTACAACTACTCTCCGCCTGATCGCGACCTCGTCGTCTCGGAGCCCACCGAGCCGCCCGTCGTCGAGGTCGTCCAAGACGGGCCCGTTCAAGCGACGCTTCGCGTGACGCGGCGCTACCGCATCCCATCGCGGCTCGACGCGAACGAGCGCGGGCGCGCGCGCAAAACCGTTTGGATGCCGGTCATCATGGATCTCACCCTCAGGGCAGGCGAGCCGTTCCTTCAGGCCTCCATCGAGATCGCGAACGAGGCGTCGGACCACCGCGTGCGCGCGCTGTTCCCGCTTGGAGCGGTGGCGACCCACTCGCACGCCGACGGTGCGTTCTACGTCAACGAGCGCGGCCTCGAGGGCGAGGGCGATGCGCATGAGGTCGGTCTCCCGACGTTCCCGTCTCGTCGCTGGGTCGATGCATCGGACGGCGCGCGCGGCCTCGCCGTGTTCCACCGCGGCACGCCGGAGTACGAACTGGTCGACGGGTGCGGGCTCGCGATTACATTGCTGCGAAGCGTCGCCTGGCTTTCACGTCAAGGCATGCGCAATCGCGCGGGCCCGGCAGGGCCGATGCTCGCGACCCCGGGTGCACAGTTACACGGCACGCACCGCTTCGAGCTTGCCGTGTACCCCCACGACGACGATTGGTCGGCGGCCGGCGTCCACGACGTTGCGGAAGCGTTCAGCTATCCACTGCGCGCAACGGTGACGCGGAAGCATTCGGGCACGCTCGGTGTCTCGGGTCACGGGTTGCAGCTCGAACCCTCGTCGATCCAACTCTCGGCACTCACGAAGAACGGGAGCACGTTGACCTGCCGCGTGTACAACGCATCGGACGCTCCCACTGATGCTCGGATCCACGTCGCAGATATGTGGCGGGATATGCCCGCGCGTCTCGTCGGGCTGCTCGGCGAAGAACGGGAAGAGCTCCGGTCGAACCACGGCGTGATCGCACTGAAGCTACGACCGTGGGAGATCGCAACGATAAAGCTGGGCTGAGCGTTAGGCGCCGTCGTGACGACGGCCGCTCATGAATTCGAGCAGCCTCCGCCCTTCATCGCTGTCGGTGAACCGTGTTACATGCGCGCGCAACTCCTCCGCGACGCCTTGCGCTTCCTCGAGAGGACCTGCAACGCGGATGAGCGTGTGATCGGACTGGGGATACGAGCCGATCGACGTGTTGGGGAATCGCGACTGCAGCTCGGTAAGGATCGACGCGAAGGTCGATTCGGGGAAGCGGTGTGTGACCTCCTCACGCCACAGCGACACGCCGGTACCTTCGAGGAATCGAGGCTCAACCGTTTCGGTGAAGACGGCCTGGAGCTCGCGCGGCGGCCCCGGCAGGATCACGATGCGGGTGCCGGCGTGCTCGACCGTCACGGCCGGGATCACGCCGATGGACGTGGGAAGCACCTCTGCGCCAGACGGCGCGAGGGCCATCTTCCGCAGACCTTCGACGCCGAATGCATCGTGCGAGAAGCCAGCACGTCCGACCGAAGCGACGATCTCCTCGATGCGAGTCGCGAGCGGCGGGCACTCAGCCAGGGGTGTCCCGAGCGCCGCCGCTATCCCTTCCATCGTCCGGTCGTCGTGCGTCGGACCAAGGCCGCCGCAAACGAACACGAGCGTGGCCGGCCCGCTTATCTCTCTCGTGAGCTCGGCTGAGATCTCCGTCGGATCGTCCGAGACGATCACGACTCGCCGAAGACGGTGGCCGTGGTGAGCCACGCGCGTGGCGATGAAGGCAGCGTTGGCGTCTTGGACGTGACCGGAAAGGATCTCGTCCCCGACCACGACGACCGAGATGTCCATGGCTGTGAGCAGGATAAGGCAACTCGGTACCATGTGGTCATGATCGTTCGGTGCGGACGTTGCGGGGTCGAGCTCGATATCGCGGGCCCCGGAGAATTCATGTGTCCTTCCTGTGGGACGCGCAACGTCGCGCGCGGGCAAGAGCCTCCTCAGAACCCATTCGGGGTCCCGGACCTCGGCGCGTCGGCACCGTCCGAACCCGCTCCAGGTGTCCAGTGGGTGCGGTGCCCTTCCTGTTCTTACCGGTTCGCCGTCGGGGAGATGGCAGAGGTCTCCTGTCCAAGCTGCTCGACCTCCATCGACCTGGCAGAACAGGGCCTTCGGACCGACCCGGCTTGACACTTCCGTCAGGAGGAATCGGCCCGGACCCGTCGAAGCGCTAGTACGAGACTGTTGGGCAGACGACAAACTGGGCAATCCTTTCATTAGTGGACTGGCGGCCGGAGGACGACATCAGCGCGAAACCGGAATACTCGGGTGGCCTCTCGAAAGCGACGCATCAGATCGAACGGCTGCTCAAAGAGTTGACTTCAACCGTCGAATCCGCCGAGCACCTCACGCGGATCGGTGAGCCAGAGCGCGCCCTGAAACTCGTCGAGGAGCAACGCGAGTCGCTCTACAGCACGGTCGACTCCATCTCTCGCAACGTGAGCACGCGCCGCTCGCCGTTCGAGAAGCTACGGCGTCGCACGCCGATCCTCGTCGCCGCGGCGCTTCTGACCGTGTCGGGACTTGCGATCTCCGTGGGAGCGCTGACATCGACGGGTGCACCCCAGGCAGCTCAGGCCCGGCTTCGCCAAGCCGAGCGCATCGTCGACCCCGCGATGCGCCTCAACGCGATCTACGCTGCGTACCGCGACGTGGTCCGTACCAATCCCACCGCCGTTGCTCCCGGCACCGATCTGAATCGCGACGTGACCAAGGCGCTGACCAAGACCAAGACGGATGCGCAGAAGGATCCCTCGCAGACCGCGCTCGTGAACCAAGCGACGGCGCTGATCGACGCGGTCTCACACGGGCAGACCCCGCCACCACCGCCGGCGCCGGCGCCGACGCCCCCTCCGCCGCCGGGCGGCTCGACGCCCAGCGGCGTCCCGCCGATCCTCCCGCACTAAACGCGCAGCTCCCTACGCTCGAGGGTGGCATTGCGCGCGCGGGGCGCCCGGTAGGCTGACCCAACGATGCATCGCGTTGCCGCGATCGTTCTTTGCGCCGCTTCGGTTCTCTTCGCCGGCCAATCGTCGTCGGCGACTGTTTCGCGCGCGGCTACGCCACCGCCGCAGGGACTGATCCTCACGCCGACGTCTCCGAACACACTTTTCACCTTCGAAGGTCTATACCCACAGAAGAAAGGCGTGTGCGATTTCAAGCAGCCGAAGCCGTTGCGCGGGAAGTATCGAGGGCGGCTCGAACTGGTTCTGCGCAACGACGGCTCGATCGGCGTCATCGACGCGTTGTCGTTCTCGAACTACTTGCGCGGTCTCGCGGAGGTGCCGAGCTCGTGGCCCGAGGAGGCTCTCAAGGCACAAGTGATCGCGGCCCGCAGCTACGCGCTTCAATCGCTTCGGGCGACGCAGTCCTTGTCGGGAAGCCGTGGCTACGACATCTGCTCGACCGATGCGTGCCAGGTGTACCGGGGCGCAACGATCGAGCTTGGCGCGTTCGGCGAGCGCTGGGTGCAAGCGGTTGAGAGCACGCGCGGCCGAGTGCTGACGTACAACGGGAGGGTGCTCCCGGCCTACTACTTCTCGACGTCGACGGGACGCACGCGATCGTCGTTTCCCGGCGGCACACCCCAGCTGTGGTTGCCGAGCGTTTCGGGTGAAGACGGCGCGGCGCCGCTCGCAACCTGGACGGCGACGGTGACGTTGAGCGACCTCGCTGCGGTGATGCAGAAGGGCGGGGACTGGCCCGGCGGCGCCATTAGCAGCGTCTCGCAGTCCGGCGACCACGTGACGGTCGCCGGGAGCGGCCATTCGGTGACGAAGCTCCGTTCGACCATCGAGAACGATCTGAACAACGAGGGGCCGTGCCTGTTCCCGAAGACGTACCCATCGCAAACGGGTTCCGCGAAGCACGGGCCGCTGCCACAAACCGTTCCATCTTCCACGTACACCCTGACGCAGAAGAGCAGCACCGTGACGTTCAGCGGACGCGGCTGGGGCCACGGCGTCGGCATGTCGCAGTACGGCGCGAACTACATGGCGGCTGCCGGAAGCAGCTCGACGCAGATCTTGAAGCACTTCTACGGACCGGCCCAGATCACGACCGTGCGGGAGCCGGGCGAGATCCGCGTTTTGGCGGGTGATGGCCTGAACCTGGCACGCATCCAGATCGTCGGGCCGGTGCGCGTCACGACCGAGACGGGGAGTGTGCTCGCCACGGGCAACTTGTTCCAAGTGCAAGGAGGCAAGACGCTGACGATCACGAGAGGGATCGGGCCGACCCTCACGCCGATCCTTCAGATCAGCCCCAGCGTGACGGCGGTCAGCGCGCTGCCGGGCGAACAAGTCACGATCGCCTTCACGAACTCTCGTTCCGCGCGCATCTCGATAGAGATCGCCGGCACGAGCGGCGTCGTCCTGACGACGCCTGAAGCGTCGTTCGTTTCAGGATCGAACTCGGTCAACGTGCCGCTGAAGGACATGAACGGTACGTCGTTACCCGACGGCTCGTACACCGCGACGGTGATCGGGTTCGACGGGCTTGATCATGTCCGGAGCACGCCGGTCGCGATTTCGATCGGGGCGCCGACGCCGGCGCCGTCTTCGGGCGGGAACGACGTGGGAAAGACTTCACCGTGGCCATACGTGCTCGCAGCTGCCGGCGCTCTGATCTTGATCGCAGGCGGGGTCGGTCTCCGTCTCGCGCGCGCTAGCCGAACGTGAACGTGTAAAGGCTGAAGCCTTTCGACACCGTCAGCGTCAGTCGATGCACACTTGCCGTAGGCAGGTGCAGCACGCGGAAGAGATCGTCTCGCGACACCACGATCGTCCCACCCGTCGCATCCTCGCCCAACAAAGATGCTGGCACCGGCTTCCCGTCGAGGAGCACCGATGCGGTCGCCTTCGGGCTCGCAGGCGCCGCCACGATGAAGACGTTGCGCGCGAAGAAGGGAAGCTCGACGCGCGCACCGTCCTGTTCGGCGCGCATGAACTCTCCGCCGTTGAACCACTTGCCCGCGAGGAAGAAGCTGCCGTTCGGTCCGGCGTCGGTTACCGTGCGCGCGTCGACGGCCCGGTAATCCACGATCTGACCTGGAACGTACCCTTCGGTGTTGGCAAGAGAGGACTGCAACCCCCCACGGTCGAATCCGGCGTAGATCTCAGGCGTCTGGTGAGGGTTGAACGACGTCTCGCTGAAGTTGATCGGGGGCGGCAGGTGTGCGCCCGTCTCGGCCAGCAGCGCGCGCAGATGGGTCTGAAGATCTTCGTCGCCTCCTTCGCCGCTTAGGTCGAACGCGATCTTTCCGTTCCTGTCGATCAGATAGACGTGGGGCCACGAATTGTTGAGGTACGCCGTCCATGTCGACATCTCGTTATCGACCGCGATCGGGTATGGGAGCCGGTAGCGTTTCACCGCCGCTTTGATGTTGGAGAGGTTCTTTTCGAACGAGAACTCCGGTGAATGCACACCGACGATCTCGAGCCCCGCCTGGTGGTAGCGCGCATAGAACTGACGCACGTCCGGAAGGGTCCGGATGCAGTTGATGCAGCTGTAGGTCCAGAAGTCGATCCACACGACCTTGCCGCGAAGCTGCGTCAAGGTGAGGGGCGGAGAGTTCACCCAGGCGTTGATGCCGACGAAATCGGGCGCCGCTCGGCCCCTTTTTTGCCCAGGAAGCGATCCCTGAAGCGACGTCAGGCTCACCGCGGCGATGGTGATTGCGCCCGCGAGCACCGCGATTCCGATGCCGATCTGAAGCCGTACCCGTTTCGATCGTTCCACATCGGAGAGCCTAAGGGCTCTCGCGCGCGCTTGCTCAGGCCGGCGGCGGGATGGGTTCGCCGGTCGGCGCTTGCACGCGCCGCAGCGACAGGGCGGCGATAAGCGCGACGACAGAGAAGATCGATGTCGTCAGTCGCGGACCGATATGGTCGGCGAGCGCGCCTTCAACGACGGCGGCGAACGCGCGCGGCGCAAGGAACGCGAGGGTCCACACCGCGCTGACGCGACCCCGAAGGGCCTCGGGGACGTCCTGCTGGATCGTCGTGGTGAAAGCCATCGTCGCGGTGATGTAGCCGGCTCCCGCGAGCAAGCAGGCGGGGATCGCCCAGCCGATGTTCGGGGCAGCACCCAGCCCGAACACTCCCACGAAGAGGAACAGCAGACCGATCCACCCGAGGCCGCGGTGGGTGATCGTGCGGATGAGGCTTCGGCCGGCGACGATGATGATCGCCGCTCCCCCGCCCCACGCGGCGACGATCCACCCGGCCCCGCCGGTCTTCAACCCGTACCGATCCGACAGCGCCGGCGACAACGTGATGATGGGATCGAGAGCGATGCCGATCGCAACGATAGACAAGAGCATCCAACGTGTGCGGAGATGCCGCCATGCGTACGCCAAGCCCTCCCTTATCGGACCCGGCGGTGCGAACGCGATACGCGGGAACGGAACGTTGCCGATCATGACGAGCATCATGATGAGAACGAAGAACGACGCAGCGTTCAGTCCGAACGCCCACGTCGGTCCAAGCGTCGCAAGGGCAACCGCCGCGATGATCGGGCCGATGACGCGCGCCAGGTTGAACGAGAGCGCGTTCAAGCCGATCGCGTCGCCAAGCTCGTCGGGCGGAACCATCAGTGGGATGAGCGCCTGCATCGTTGGGATCGCGAGTGCAACGCCGATCCCGAAGCCAAACGCGATCGCGGTCACCACGTACCGATTGGCATGCCCGGTCTGGACGAGGATCGTCAGCATGACCGCAAGGATGCCCATGACCCATTGCGCGCGCCTGAGCAGCCTGATGCGATCGACGCGATCTGCAAGCACACCGACGGGAAGCGCAAACAAGATCACAGGGATGAACAAAGCGAAGTTCGACACGCCAACCCAGAAGGACGAGTTGGTTATCTTCAGCATGTAGACGCCGAGCGCGACGTTGTTCAGCCACGTGCCGATGTTGGAGATGAGGTTGCCGGTGAAATAGAGCTTGAACTCGCGACGCCGCAGTGGTGATCGCGCGCGCGGCTCTCCGGCGCTTGCGTCCACCTCTTCCACGGCCATCAGCGGCAGCCTACCCAGACAAAGACGGGAGCCCGACGCGCGCACGTGCGGGCGCGCGCGCCGTGCTCCTCATCAACCTTCGGCCGGGGTGCCACCCTCGCGGGTTCCCACCCCGGCGCATTGAGTCACGCGACCTCGACGACCTGCGGACGCGCCTCGTCCTTGCGGGGGCGCCCCCGTCCACGCTTGCGGTCTATGACCCTGCCTCGATCGAACAGCTGGCCTCCCCAGACGCCCCAGGGCTCCCCGCGCTCGATCGCACCCTCCATGCACGGGAGGCGAAGCGGGCACGTTTGGCAGATCGCCTTGGCCTCTGCGATCTCGTTCTCGGCCTCGCTGAAAAAGAGGTGCAGCAGGCGAGCGTCTCCGGTGGCGCACTTCGCGTCAGTCCAGTTGATCGTTCCGATTGTTTCCACCTACTCCACCTCCCTCGGTTCCTCCGATCGGGGCCTCCCCGACCGGCCGTTCTGGGCCCTGAAAAGCAGAAGGGCCATCGGTTTTCCGATGGCCCGGTAGCTCTGGTGTTGTGTGGTTTCCGTTAGGTGGAAACCTCCTGAGTACCGGGCTTGCGCTTCGACGTGCCGACGAGCCACGGCATACGCGAATCGGCCGCCTGCGCGGCCTGGGTGTTGATCACGTAATGCCTGCTCATCGCCAGTTACTCACTCCTTCGGCCCGAGACCTTTTGCTCGGATGACGCAGTATGCCAGCCGCGCCAAGGCCTGGTCAACGCAATTTGGGGCTTGGAGGGGCCCTGCCGGCCCATGTCGCCAAAGTGGTCAGCTAGTCTTGCCTGGCCGTTCCCTTTTCAACTATTGAGTACCAGGACGGTTGCTATGGGGGCGGAGGATGACCCAGCGGGTCGCTTCAATCATCGATGAGCCTGTTCGAGGGTCGATACCCGAAGTCGGTTTCCTCTCTCTCCCGGGTATCGAACGCATGCGGGCGATCATGGATGAACGCACTCCTCTCGCGCCCGTTCAACACCTGACTGGGGTTCGGCTCGTTCAAGTTGGCCACGGTTCATGCACTGCGGTGATGCCAGCCTCACCTTGGTTTCAGACCCAAGCAGGATTCTTCGTTAGCGGCGTGACCGCCTTGGTGGCGGATTTCGCATTGGGCGGCGCGATCATGAGCGCTCTTCCTCCCTGGACGTTTCCGGTTACCTCGGAGATCAACTTCACGTTCCTTCGTCCTGTGCAGGTCGATGCGGGGAAGCTCATCGCTCGCGGAAAACTGATCGACGCCGGTCGCAACCAAGCGACCTCCGAGGCACTGATCGAGGATGGCGACGGGAGGCTTCTCGCACACGCCACAACGCGATGCTTCATCCGCACCGCGGAGCCGCAGGAGGTCTCGTTCGAGGCGAAAGCCTCACAGACCTACGACTCGCCTGATCCATTCCTCCGTCCGATCCCCGATGATCTTCTTTCACCTGAAAGTCTTCGGGATCTGTCTGGAATACAGCTTCTCCGATCGCTGTCTAGCGGTGCGTTGCCCGCGCCGTTCATGATGCTCACTGGATTGTTTCTGAATTTCGATGTTCTCCCCGGAAGGGTTGCGAGCCCCTTCCCTGCGGCAGCTTGGTTTCAATCGCCTGCCGGAACGATCTATGGAGGGTTTCTCTGCTGGGTTGCGGATCTTCTCAGTAACGCAGCTGCAACTTCCACACTCGAACCGCAAACAGGAACGGCGGCCCTTGACTTAAAAGTGCATTTCCTGAGGCCCGTACTCCCAGATTCCAGTCTTCTGTACGGAGAGGGCGAGGTTGTCCACGGCGGAAAAGGACTCATCGTCTGCCGCTCGGAGATTCGAAACGCCGAGCAGAAGCCCTTGGTGTTGGCCGTAGGTTCCTTCATGCGACGCCAGATCCGAGATTGGGTGCCGGTTGTTACCGCGTAGACGGGCCCACACTCATTGGCATCGCATCTCAGCAAAGGCACTGGGAGAACTCTCGTGCCGTAGTGAACAAAAGATGCCGGCCTCGTGACGAATAGGAGCGCTCACTGAGCAACCGCGAATACGTGCCACTCTCCCGGTACGCCCTTTAGCGAATGGGCGCCTCGATCCTCAAACTCAAGTCCTGAGCCGGCAACCAGGGGCGGAACAGCTCCGGATACGAGAATCTCGCCCGGCTCAGCCTCGGCCATCACGCGTGCGGCGATATGCACAGCGATACCACCGACGTCCTCACCGCGAAGCTCGACCTCCCCGGTGTGAAGCCCGGTCCGCAGCTTGACTCCGAGTTCGCCCACAGCTTCGTTGATGGCTTGCGCGCAGCGAATTGCGCGCGCGGGTCCGTCGAAGGTAGCCAGATACCCATCACCGGTTGACTTTACGGCCTGGCCCCGATGGCGCTCGATCTCACGTCGCACCATCAAGTCGTGTTCATCGAGCAGCCAGTGCCAGCGCTGATCGCCGATCTCTGCCGCATGCTCGGTCGAACCGACGATGTCGGTGAACAGCACAGTCGCTAGAACCCGGTCGTCGAGGGGCGTGGCTCGCGCGCCGGTGAAGAAGGTCTCGACCTCGCCCAAGACCCAGTCGACATCGTGGATCCAGAAAAGGCCCCAGAACCCCGGCCGCTCGACGAAGCGCGCGTCCGGGATGTGCTCGGCCATATAGCGACCATGATCCGGTCGGATCCATGCGCTCCCCGCATGCGCGATGACAAGTGTCGGCACCTTGATTGAGCTCAAGATCCCACGACAGTCCCAACTCATGAGGACGGCGGTAGAGAGCTCCGCTGCTGCCTTGCTCATGGTGTGGCGCTCCATGCGAGCGAACCACTCGCGGAAGCGATCATCGGCGATGAGCTCTGGCGCGGTGACCCGGAGATTCCTGCCCGTCCCGAACTGCGATGCGAAGTTCGTAAAGAAACGTTGGATCGCTTCATCGGGGAGGCCCCATGGATAATCCTGGGACCTACGTAACGTCGCGAAGCAATCGATCAGCGCCATGGCCTTCACGCGTTCGGGATGGGTAGCCACGAAGAAGGCCAGACTCCCACCGCCTTCTGAGGCGCCGAGGGCAAACGCGCGTTCTGAACCAGCCGCGTCCATGACCCATTGCCAATCTGAGGCCCACTCCTCCTGTGTGGGGGGCGCTCCCAACGGGATGGGATCCGAGAGTCCCATCCCTCGGAAATTGCAAATGATCAGTCGAGAAAAGGATGCAAGACGCCGGTAGAACCGTTCGAGCTTGGGATCCTCCCACATGATTTCGAGAGTGCGGGGGCCGGCATGGAAGATCAGGTCGATCGGCCCATCGCCGACGACTTGGTAAGCGATGTGACCGCCGGGACTATCGGCGTATTGGACCGGCGGCGGCTTCATGGCGAGGGAGTGGGCTCTCAGAAGTACCGCGGGTACTCGAATGGCTCGCCTTCGACGGCGATCTCTTCATCGGCTCTCTGAAGGCGTCGGGCAAGCCCTTGAATCACCTTCTGGGCGACCGCCGGTGTGCGACGCATCAGATCCCGGAAGCCATTCGCGTCGAGCTCGTACAAGGTCATCGGACCATCCGCGGTGACGGTTGCCGTCCGAACTCCTTCGGTCAGAAGTGCAACCTCTCCGAAGAACGAGCCGGGCCCGAGCTGCGCGAGGTGCTTTTCCTTGCGAGTGACCGTGGCGGTACCACGGCCGATGATGAAGAACGACGATCCCTCTGCGCCTTCCTTCGTGAGGGCTGCTCCCTCCTTCGCCGGTATTTCGCGCACGGCCGACGCGATGGTCTCCAACTCCACCGGCGAGCAGTCCGCGAACAGCGGCACGATCCGAAGGTGGTCGAGGATCGCGTGCGCCTCGGAGACGAGGCGGGACTTGAACGTTCTCGACTCGGCCTTTCCGAGCCGGCGTCCCCACGCCGCCACGAGCAGGAGCCCTCGCCACGCGTTGTTCGGGTTCGCGAGATTGGCCAGTTCTTGATTCAAAGCGCGCGTGCTGATACCGCCCTTCGCCGTCATCGCCGGACGAACTCTCTCGAGCGTCCAACGACGCATCCCGGCTTCGGCGCTGCCGCCCCACATCAGCCGGTCACGCGCCTCCGCGTTCACGTCCACCAAACCACACTCAAGAAGTTCACCCGGAAGGCGCCGCCCGTAGGCTGCGTCGTATCCGGCGGCCTCCATAACGGCAACGAGTCTGCGCGCGACGCGCTCGCTCGTCTTTTGGATCGATGCCGGATGAACGAAGCCGAGAGATGGCTTGGCGAACAATGGCCCCCAGTCGAGATCTTCGACGACGATCCAGCCTCCGGGGCGAAGGGCGGAGACCAGTTTCTTGAGCAGAACGCCGCGGCTCGGAAGATGTTCGAGGAGCAGGCGTGCGTGGATCAGGTCGAACGATTCTTCGGGTAGTTCGTCGGTGATGATGTCGTGTCGAAGGACCTGGAGGTTCGGCTCTGTTAAGGCCTCGAGAAACCGAGTGTCGATGTCGGTCGCGACGACACGGCCCTCTTTCCCAACTTGATGCGAGAGCCAACGCGCGATCGATCCACCGCCGCCCGCGACCTCCAGGCAGCTCCATCCTCGATCGATCCCGATCGAGTCCAGCACCCGGATCGTCCCGGGGTCGAAGTACCGCTCAAGGGCGGAGAGGCGTTCGCGCTCTTTCTCCCATGCGTTGTCGAAAACGTAAGAGCCCATGCCCGCCCCCTTTGCCCGATGGGTCCGCTTAGATTAGCTCTCGTCTATACGCGGAGTCATGGATCGCCTTGGTTCTCGGACTTCGGCCGGACCAGGTACAGCCGCCGCTCGCCCCCCTAGCTGACCACCTTTGTGCCACGGCCAGGGGGTCCCCCTCCTAGCCCGTCAACGCAATTTGGCGGATGGAGATAGCAGCACCGATCTGTCCGGAAACCGGACGCAGGCCGATCGGCCCGCTCAGCGTGGATGGCTTGAGGGATCCTGAAACCCCCCAGCCTCGTTGCCGAATCCCAAGCCATGCTTCTCCATCAGGGAAGCGGCACTGCTCCAGTCCATCTCAACGCCGTACTCGTTGGACAGAGCACCTATGCGGTCTAGGAGGTCCTCTCCTCCTTCGGGCACAAGTCGGCCCAGTTGCTCTAGATACCGCTCGATTCCGGCGGGCCAGAAGATTTCCAAGTAGGTCGAGGGCGTCGAAGCGGGGTTCCAGTACGTGTGTCGGACGCCTCGAGGAGCAAAAATCAACGCGCCCACCGACTCGCGAATTTCTCGATCGCCGACCTGCGCAGCGAACTCGCCTTCCATCACGTACCAGAACGCATCTTCCTTGTGATGGACGTGAAGGGGCCCGGCCAAAACCCTCGGACCGATCGGGGATTCAACGATACCGAACGTTCCGCCCGTCGCATCCCCCGCAACGAGCACGCGCGCCTCTATGCCTCCGAGGCTGAAGGAATCCCGGTCCTCCGAACGCACTACCCATGTCTCTGCCATGGCCCCTCCTTCACGTAGCCAGCAGTATCACCGGAGGGAGGCGAGGGAAAGCCGGTTGCCCCAGTCAAGGTCCACGGATTGCCTTTACCACCGAAAGATGGCCTTAGTGGGCGATGCCTATTCTCGGTGGGGACGCTAGACCGGCATCACCGTGAAGCCGATCGAGGTCATGGTCGTTGATGATGAGCCGGACATCCGGTTCATGCTCCGTATGTACATCGGCGGCCTGCCTGACTTCGAGATCACTCGGGAAGCAGGAAACGGCGCGGAGGCGCTAATGCAAATGGGCGCTGGATGCCCGGACGCCGTTCTACTCGACATCGGCATGCCGGTCATGAATGGCATCGAAGCAACGTGGCAGATCCGCGACCTGTGCCCTCAGACCAAGATCATCATCCTGTCGGCGTTTACTGCTGAGTCGCTCGTGTCGGAAGCGATGGCGCGGGGAGCTGATCTGTACCTTGAGAAGACCACGCCTCCGAAGGAAATCGCAGCTGCCGTCGAGCGACTTGTGCGAGCGGCATGAAGCTCGTAGCGATAAGGGCTGATTTCGCAACATCTACTCAGAGACTGGTCAAGCTGCTGCCGACGAGACGCGGCGGCCGACGCGCTCGCGGCCGGAAATACTCGATTAGCCATGTCTTTCGCTCAACGGTCTTTCGCTGAAGGGAAGGATGTCAACGATCGACTCGCTGCTTACGGAATGCAGCAGTGCCCCAAATAGTCTCTTCTCTCAGTCACCGGGCTTGGTCAAAAGGGAATTTCCAGTCGCGACGTAACAGTCTGTCCTGCAAACCCTGGCTACCTTCTCGGCTCGTACCGCATCGCAACTGCGCCCGAGCCGAACTCCAATTGGCTCACGAGCTTCAAGTCGACATACTTTGATAGTCCTGCGAACAACGTCGGCCCGTGGCCCGCGATCCTAGGATGCACCATAAACTCGTACTCATCGATCAACCCCAGCTCCGTCAACGCCAGTGGGAGCATCACACCTCCCACGAACAGTCCCTTGCCCGACTCCCGCTTGAGTTGCTGAACGGCCGTGCCCAGGTCCCCGCGCACGAGTTCCGCGTTCCAATCGACCTGCTTGAGGGTGCTCGACACGACGTATTTCTTTGCCGCGTCGATCGCCCGAGCGAAAGGCTCCGTCCAAGCAGGCATCGCTCCCTTCCGTGGCGACCGCCACGCTGCCTCCATCATTTCGTACGTCACCCGGCCAAAGAGAAGAGCATCGGCCTGCTTGAGGTTCTCGGCCGCGTGACGATGCAAGTCTTCGTCTACGATCCCCGCGCGATGATCGCAGCACCCGTCCAACGTGACGTTGATGGAGTACCGAAGGGGTCGCATTGAGTTACTTCTCTGACGGCCGATAGGTCGCGAGCACGACTCCGGTCGTGGAGACGGTGGTATCCACAAGCTCCAAAGTTCGTTTCGGGTTTTCCTCACCGAACAGCCGCGCACCGCCCCCAAGAATCAGGGGATGGATCATGACCCGATACTCATCGACGAGGTCGTTCTGGATCAGCGATTGCACCAGGTTGCCGCTCCCGATAACCAGAAGGTGGTTGCCGTTCTCCTTTTTGAGCTCGCGTATCCCCGCCGCGAGATCGCCCTTGATCACTGTCGAATTGTTCCACGGCAGCGGATCGCGAAGCGTCTTCGATGCAATGAACTTCGGCAGGTTGTTCAGTGGTTCGCGGACCGCGCCCTCTTCGTCGGGAGCCGTCGGCCAGTACCCGGCGAAGATGTCGTACGTCTTGCGACCGAGTACGAAGCCCCCCGCTCCCGCGATCCCTTCGACGATGAAGTTGCCGAAGACTTCGTCGTGATATGACATCTGCCAGCCGCCGTACTCGAAACCGCCGCTCCGATCTTCATCGGCCCCTCCTGGCGCTTGCATGACTCCGTCCAGCGTGACGAATTCGCTCACGATGAGCTTTCGCATGGCCAACGCTCCTTCCCGTCGGATGTTCCCCACAGCCTAGGACGAGCGCCGGTCGGAGCCGAATCGGCATCCTGTCGTCGCATCGAACGTAATTGAACAGTGCGGGTCCCTATACTCAAGGACATGACGATCCAGCGGATGGACAACGTCGCCATCGTCGTCGACGATCTCAAGGCTGCCACCGCGTTTTTTGTGGAGCTTGGTCTGGAGCTGGAGGGCGAGGCGGCAATCGAGGGACGATGGGTAGACCGCATCGTCGGACTCGACGGTGTCCGAACCGACATCGCCATGATGCGGACGCCGGACGGCCACGGCCGGCTCGAGCTGACCAAGTTCCACTCGCCGCCGGCAACCGCCGCCGAGCCGAACGCACCGGTGAACAGGCTGGGTATGGGTCGCATCATGTTCGCCGTCGACGACCTCGATGACGTCCTCACCCGCCTGCGGGCCCACGGCGCCGAGCTCGTCGGCGAGGTGGTGCAGTACGAGAACAGCTATCTGCTCTGCTACCTCCGCGGGCCCGAAGGGATCATCATCGCGCTCGCCGAGCAGCTCAACTGAAGCGTTTGAAGCCGAGGTCGTCGTGACGCGCGCACAAGTGCAACCTGTCCTCGTGACGGGAGCCACCGGCCGGATCGGGCGCGTTGTCGTCGACGAACTTCTGGCCGCAGGTGTGCCGGTGCGGGCGCTCACGCGCCGACCGGCGGAGGCGAAGCTGCCGGCGGCCGTCGAGGTCGTGCCGGGTGACTTCACCGTGCCCGACTCGCTCGACTCGGCAATGCATGGCGTCAATGCGGTCTTCCTCCTGTGGACCGCCCCGCCGGACACCGCGCCAGCCGTGGTGAAACGCATCGCGTCACACACGCGGAGGGTCGTCCTTCTCACCTCGCCGCACCAGACGCCGCACCCGTTCTTTCAGCAGCCGAACCCGGCGGCCCGCTTCCATGCCGAGCTCGAGAGCCAGATTACGGCCGCCGGACTCGAGTCGACATTCATCCGCCCTGGGATGTTCGCGTCGAACGCGCAGTTCTGGTGGGGGCCCGCGATCCGTGACGGAGACGTCGTCCGGTGGCCTTACGGCGCGGCCGAGACGGCACCGATCGACGAGCGCGATGTCGCGGCCGTCGTGGCGCGCGCGCTGTATGAGGACGGCCACGCGGGTCGCGATTACGTTCTTACAGGTCCCGAGTCGCTGAGCCAGTCAGAGCAAGTGAGCGTGATCGGGTCTGTCATGGGGCGCCAGATCCGGTTCGAAGAGCTGTCGCCAGAAGAGTTCCGGCGTGAGACGGCGACGAGCTGGCCGGCTCCGATCGTGGACATGCTGCTCACGGCGTGGGGTGCGACGATCGGACACCCCGCGTACATGACTACCTCCGTAGCCGACATCGTCGGATCGCCGCCACGGACTTTTCGCCAGTGGGTCTCCGATCACACCGACGCGTTTGATCCGCAAAAAGGCTCGTGATCTCCCGTCCATAGCCGATCTTCAGCACGCCGGCCGAACGGTGCGTCTGAAGAGGAAAGTTTGTCCTTTCGGCCATGCCCACTCTCGGGGTCTCAAGCGTCTAGTCCATAGAGCACCCTTCGAATGAGGCTGGATGATGCGACGGATCTCGGTAGCGTTCACCGTTCTCCTCGCGGCCTGCACGCAGGTCGCCCATGTCCCGCTGTCGGTTCCCGTCCCCCTTGGATCGAAACCCGCGGTGTCGGTTCCCGCGAAGCCATCGCCTTCAAAAACCCCCGCTCTCTCCTGCGTTCAGAGGGTCTTCTCTGCATTGACCGAGCGGCAACGGGTTGGGCAGCTCTTCATGCTCGGGCTGGCGAACGATCAGCTTGGTCCCAAGGAGACGACTGCCATCCTCTCGAACGACTTCGGCTCTGTTTGGTTCACGGAGAAAAGCGGACTCGGAACGCAACGGATCCGCGCGATCACGGATTCGATCCAACGGCTCGCGCAGTCTCGAGTTACCGGCACGATCAAGTTCTTCGTCGCTGCCAATCAAGAGGGTGGCGAGATCCAGTCGCTGTCTGGGCCCGGGTTCTCAACGATCCCGCCGGCAGATCAACAAGGAACGATCGATCCAAGCGCGTTGCAGCTCGACGCCCGACGCTGGGGCAATCAGCTTGCCGCGGCGGGCGTCAACTTCAACTTCGCTCCGGTCTTCGACGTCGTCCCGGCAGGGACCGAGTCACAGAACCAGCCCATCGGCGCCTTGCACCGCGAGTACGGCAACGACGGTCAGACGGTCGCCGACCACGCATTCGCGTTCGTGCGCGGTATGGCGCGCGCGGGCATCATGACGACCGCCAAGCACTTCCCCGGTCTCGGCCGTGTGACGGGCAACACCGACGACGTCAGCAACGTCGTTGACAACGTCACCGGCAGAGACGACGCGGACCTGTTCTCGTTCGAGCAAGCCGTCGGTGGCGGCGTTCCGTTCGTGATGGTCGCGCTGGCGACCTACACGCGCATCGATCCGAAACATCTCGCCGCGCTCTCGCCGGTTGTCATCCA
>Ga0207684_10002586_pt1 | contig 18131 bp, 21 predicted proteins | sample KBSK5501metaG_FD_184342 | JGI IMG/M metagenome (GOLD analysis project Ga0207684, IMG submission 184342) | Corn, switchgrass and miscanthus rhizosphere microbial communities from Kellogg Biological Station, Michigan, USA - KBS K5-50-1 metaG... | ecosystem: Host-associated > Plants > Roots >...
CGTTTGAGCACACTGAGGCTTCCCTTGTAGCCCATGGCCAGTAAGCGGGGCAACATCGCCTCACACTTGTAGCAATGATCTTCCTCGATCCACTTCTTGACTTGTTCCTTGAACGGATCAAGCTTGGAACGGCGATTGGGACGCGGATGGGGCATGGCGACCAGTTCCGGGTGGCGCAGGTATTTGCGCACCGTGTTCCTGGCTATGCCCAAGGTGATCGCGATGTCTTGAATGGACTTTCCTTGGCTTGCTAATTCGTGTATGGTATTCACTGTCCTGCTCCTGATCATGGCGGTCTCCTGTGGGAATGCTCAACAACATTTCCCATAGACTACCGTCATATCGGGGGGTGGTCAATTTTATCTGGGCGCAATTATACACGGTCGTTAATATTTGTATGCAAGACGTGCGGTCTACTTGAGAACACGAGGGGGTGAGGGTATCCCCGCAAGGAGGGAGCTTCGCTCTCGCTCCCCATGTACTCATGAAGATAAGGAATGTCAGCAATTCACAGTGTGTACCACTCAGGACGCAACCACATTGAAAAGGGTCAAAAATCATGGTGCAAGCTGCATGGTCCTGAAAATTGTACAAAGTCACGTTCAGAACGGAGAAGAGTATGTCCAGTTTGAATGCTCATGTTGAACAACGCTTACGTAACGACCCGCTTGTCTGGCTCATCACGGTACGACCCGATGGGCGTCCACATGTGGTACCCCTCTGGTTTTTCTGGGATGGCGAGACATTCCTAATCTGTAGCGAGCCGAACACCCAGAAGCTGCGCAACCTGCGCCAAAACCCAAATGTCATGCTTGCCCTGGACGGAGCGGGGAATCTGGGATACGACGTGGTAGTGGTCGAAGGCACAGCAGAGTTGCTCAATGAAACCTCATTGAGCCTGTTGAAGGCCTACCCTGCCTTTGCCGAGAAATACGAAGTCTTGTTGCAATCCATCCATGAGGCAGGCTTAGTCAACAAGGATCGAGACTGGCAGGCCTTAGCTGCCGACTATTCACAGCCCATTCGGGTGACTCCTACCAGGTTTCTGTTTGGCTGAGATGTAAGCCAGCGAGTGATCTGTGTCAACCACTCCCAGTGAAGGCGAGGAACTCGGTGGCATGATGCTGCCGAGTTCTTTTTTGGTGGGTGCAGTCTATTCGAGAATACAGGGGTGGGTATCAAGTGGTATACTTTTCGATTAACATTTTGAGAGAACACTAGGTGGGGTGGTCAACTTTTCAGGATCATCCTCACATTTGGTGATTTTGGAATTGCAGAGCTATTCCTTCTCAGCTTGAAATGGCTTCTGAGGTGAGGATACCATCTGGAGATTGTTACATAAGCTCATCTGTTCCCCAAATGTGAGGATGATCCCACGGGATACGCAACGAGCTAGAAGCAAGCAAGCAATAAAGGGAGAGAGGATGGTTGCCGGAGGATGCTGAAAGCAGACAAGGCCTCTCGGCCCTCATGATCAACTCAGAGGGAAGAGAATGCATCATAGAAAAAGCTATCGTGTTTGCTGGTTCCTCCTTGGTCAGTTGCTGGCGAGGAATGCGGGAACGAAAGCCTCCGTGATGCGCAGTTGGGGTGGTCCCCACCACGCATTGCGTGCGAGTCGGTCGCCCCAACTCCAGCGGTAATGCCTGCCGCACCGCACGCGGTGAGCGAGGAGGAGCAACACCCCTGGGAAGTTGAGCGAGCGCGATCACCTCGACATATTGCCTGCGCCAATGAGCCATCCACGTGCGGCGAAGCGCTCGCCCTGCTACATCCACCCACCGGATGGCTCCGAGAAGAGCAGGATTGTGCTCCACAGACGCAGAACGAGGTAAGAGACGGCGGACTGCACTGACTCGACGAGCACGGTTGCCTTTGGCTCCTCGACCCAGGCATTGTCCCCGCAGTGCACAGTACGGACAATCCATCTGGGAGGCCACATAGACGGCCCGCTGCGTCAAGGCATTTTCACGCGCGCACTTCGCTTAGCCACAGACTTGCTCCTGCTGGGCAACGAAGCATGCCATTGTCTTGCAGAGTAAAGGACTCCGCCCCCAAGCGTCCCGTTGCTCCTCCAAACGGTCTGGCCCACTGCCACGGGCCGTACTCTTCTGGTGTGTTTTCCGCTGCTACGAAAACAGAAGGAGCTTCTTTGGCGGCAGCCCACTCGATCTCGCGTAGCGTGTCCGTTTGCATCTCTTGCCCAAGCGCTAGCCGCAGATTCCACACCCACTGACACGTAATTTGCCAGAGTTCTTGTCCGCACTCCGTGTAGGAACACCAGCGATCGGGATCTTCTTCGACATCTTCATCGGCCAGGACAACTTCAAAGGCCCCACGCCCATGATACAGATTGAGCACATCCTCGACCAGGAACCCATCAGTGGGTAACGTTGTGATGAAGACCTCGTACACCCACTCTCCGATGCACTTGCCTACGGAAACTTTTTTGCCCGACTCAGGAGCGCGATGCCGAGCGACAATGACGCGGAGTGGAGGCATGGCTTCGTTCAGTGAAAGCCAGCCACCATCAAACACTTCCACTGCTTCGTTCGTACTCACCTGGGTCACACATGCCGCTGGCTCACTCGCCAGCACCTGTTGGAACGGATCGGTGCTCCAGGACTCGATATCCTCGCGCCCGTGTGACCAGATGCACGCCTGCATCAATGAGGAGAGTAATAGCTACGCTATCACCATATTGCCCGTCGAGGCGAACCAGAGCGACTTCTGGAGTGAATGCAAAGAACCTGAGATAGCTCGTGATGGCTCGGAGGGCCGAAGCCAGTTCCCCCTGATAGTCACCATTGCCTCGGCCTGCATAGGTGCCGATCCATTGACGAGTATGCATTTGAAGCGCGACAGTGCGTGTGCGAACGACCTCCCCTCGTTTTCGTCCGGTGAAGCCTGGCGCACAGACTGCATCAAGTCGGCGTCGAGGGGAAGGCATGATTGGATCACAGGGCAAGGCTCGCTGTCGTGCGGCCTGGCGAGTGGCATCGACATCAAAGACGAGGTAGCGGCGCCCCTGGCGGTCCCAGATGCCGCCAATGGAATCGTTGCTCCATCCTTCGGCAAAACTGGATTGCTCAAAGAGCGTACGAAACGCTTCCAGACAGGGACGATCCACGTCAGCCAGGAACCGGCTCAAGCTGGAGCGATGGGGAAGACAGTTCCGCCCAAAGAGCGCCATGAAGGCTGTCCCGAAAGGAACGAGACGCTCAAAGAAGTCGGAGAGCGTGCGTTCTCCGCTGATGGCATAGCCAATCAACAGAGCGAGAAAATCAATCGGTTCATACCTGCCGAAGCGTCCTCGCACGAGACGGACCTGATGCGCGAAAGCATCAAGCACCTCTTTCTTCGCCAAGTGGCGCGCGATGATGACGACTTCAGCGAACCATGCAGGCACTGAAGGCCGATCACAAGGGGAGGTGTGAACCTCAAGGCACGAGTCGAGTATCATACACACAGAGACCTCCTTTTGAGAAAAGATGTTGTTTCCTTCTCAATTAGAGGCCTCTTTTTCATTATGCCGCTAGCTTGCTTACAGCTCGTTGCGTATCCCGTGGGATGATCCACTTTTCGGTTAACATTTTGAGAGAACGCTACGTGGGGTGGTACACTTTTCGGTTAACAGAAACAACCGTTCAATGGGTATTTCTGAAAGCCATTGCATACTCTGCGATTCACTTGACACGAACATGGGTAATTCGTTTAAGGCGCGGCCTGGCTACTGCTACGTAGTCATTCATCTTCAGTACCATTGAGCGATCAAGGCGTGCGGCGTTGAAGTAGATTTCGTCGTTTTCGAGAAGCGAGGGATCGACGACCAATTCAAGTTCAGGGTTGAAAGAGAACGGCAAGATCGTGCCCGCAACACTACCCGCAAGCCTTTCAGCGATGTCCGACGAGGCGAACGCAACATAGGTGCCCTCTATGAGTGCCTTGACAGCATTCAAATCTACTCTCGCATCGCCCGGTACGACTGCGAGAATATACCTCGTAACCTTCTTGCCAATCTTGACCATCAGGACGATACATTTCGCCGCCTGCGAAAGCGCATTGCCACGCATGGGACTGACAAGTTCCGTTCGTCCTTCAGGTTGATGGTCGATCAACCGATACGGCACCTCATGCTCATCGAGAAATGTAATAAGTTGCGTGTATGTGTCTGACTGATCCACACATAACCTCCCTTTGAATATTAATGAACGCTAAACCAGAAAGGTGCTTGTTTTCTCCTGTTTTCATGGTAATAGCTCACCACTCCAGGAATAAATCACGAGTCGACTATATTCATCAACCGAAGAACTGAAGCACACCGCTCCAATGCATCAAGAATGATAGGGATATCCTGCTCTGAAGTCGACCAATTGACAAATGCCGCCCGAATGGCAGGCTTCCCCCCGAAGAATGTTGGAGTGAGTAATACCTGCCCATCCTCTTTGAGATTTTCCAGGAACTGGTCACGCTGCATGTCGCTGGCGCCGCGTAAGGCGAAGCACACAATGTTGAGGCGAACAGGCGTTAAGAGTTCAAAACTTGAGGATTGCTCTATCCCCTGACCCAGGCGCTGTGCTAGAGAACAGCATCGTGCAACCAGTTCTCGATACCCTGACCTTCCATACGCCATCAACGTCACCCATGCTGGCAGAGCACGGAAGCGCCGTGAATCTTCAGGAGTACGATGCAACAGATCTGGACCTGCGCCTAGATAAGCGGCGGTAGCCTTAAACACCTCTTCTTGTAATGCAACATGGCGGGTAAAGATGATGCCGGAGTCATAGGGCACATTGAGCCATTTGTGTCCATCGGTCGTAATCGAGTCGGCAGCTTCCAAGTCATGAAGTAAATGAGCACGAGCAGGATCACAGGCAGCGTACAGGCCAAACGCGCCATCGACATGCAACCACGCTCCATAAGCTTTACACACTCTGGCTAGCGCCTCTATATCATCGAAATCCCCGGTATTTACCTCACCGGCGCTGGCTACGACAATGGCAGGTTTACCGCCTTGTGAGGCCAATCGCTGAGCGACTGCCTGGGGATCAACGGCTTGCCTCGTAGGAAGACAAGACATGTATTCAAAGGTCTGTCGACCCATACCAAGGATGGTCAGTGCCTTCAAAATACTGGCGTGCGGCGCTCCACCGAGGACCGGAATGGGTGGCATATTCCAGAGTCCCTGTTCTGAAACGTCGACCCCCATTCGCTGGGCTGCCCACTGGCGTGCCGTGGCAAGCGCTACCAGGTTCGCTTGTGTCGCGCCACTTACAAACACTCCTTCAAACTGCTCAGGAAGAGCGAAAAGATCTCGCAGTAATCTCACGGTTTCTCGCTCAACCGTCGTGGCAATCGAATCGCCATCGCTGCCCACATTTTGATCATAAGCCGAGGCAAGCCAGTCTCCCGCTAATGCAGCCGGTGTACTTCCACCGGTCACAAAGCCAAGGTAGCGCGGACCGGGAGATCCTGAAAGTTGTGCTTCATATTTGTCACGAAACAGCGAGAGAGCCCCAATTGCACCCACACCTTCGTCCGGTAACACGTCGTGTGGAAGTGGTTGCAGAGCATAACCAGCAGGCCTCGTGGCAAGGCTCTCTAGAAACTGAAAGGCTGCTGTTTGAGTAGTCTCAAGAATGTATTTCATATGATTATTGTCGTTTTGAAAGATCATCAATAATTCTCCTCACAAAACTTCCAACAAAGTAGTCAGTCCTTCCTGAAAAAGTCCTGACTCACAACCAAAACCGACACGAACGAAACGCTCGTATGCGCTCCCATAAACCTCTCCCGGCAGCAGGAGGAGACGCTGCTCTTGCGCCAAACGACGACAAAATGCAGAGGTAGAGAGATATGTTGGTAGTTGCACAAAAGCGGTATATCCGGCTTCGGGACGACTCCATGATAATATTCCTTGTGATCTAGTGATGGCTTCTGCCAGTTTGTCGCGGTTAGCTCGTGCAGCCTCCAGGCGCGGAGCTATAATCTGTGCTGAATGACGCAGCGCAAGTTCAGCCAGGAATGAGCCTGGCGCGCTACTACACATAGTCGAATAATCACGCGCGGAGCTTAGAAGATCAAGCAGATCATGCCGGCGACTGGCAACCCATCCCACGCGTAACCCGCCCAGTCCCCACGGCTTGGTCATATCTCCAATAGATACTGCATCTTCGACGACATCGACTACTGAGGGCAATGGTTCGCCATCCAGGGTAATCAAACGGAAGACTTCATCGTTGACAAGGATGGCGCCCACACGCTCAGTCATCGCGGCAATCGCCTGCATTTCCTCCCTGCTCAGCACAGAACCAGTGGGATTATGTGGGTGCACGAGATAGACCAGGCTCGTCTTTTCATCAATGAGCCTGGATAATTGCTCAAGGTTCGGCTTCCAATCTTCTTCCTGGCGCAATGACAGTCTGCGCACTTCAATCCCCAATGATTGGGCGATACCAGGAACATTGCCATAACAAGGCTCTTCAATCACTATATTCATTCCAGGCGTGACCATCGTCCAGATCAGCAGTAGCAGCGCTTCACTCGCCCCTGATGTGATACGAATATCACCGGCATCGAGCGTAGTATACTGATCGGCAACCGCCTGGCGAAGGCTTTCGCTGCCCGGGTTTTCGATGTAATCGAGCTCAAGATCGAGGTATCGAGCCGTCGTTTCTGCATTCTCGAGTTCGAGCAGTTCCCGTGTCGTCACTGCAAAGGGGCCACTGGCGGCCAGGTTTCGCATGCCCGGCACAAATTCGTACTCGGCAAACCAGCGTTCCAGGCGAAATGGCGGAAGTTGATGTAGCTCCATGAGAGATCCCTTTCCTGAAAGAACCGTGAATGTATCGATAGTTGTATCATATAATGCAGGCATCTCTTAGACACCAACCATTATAAGGAAATAACATGAAGCGCTGCCAGCCATTTACCTCTGGGTCGCAAATCAACGCTGCGCTCACTCTTTCCATAGTAAGGCAAGGTTCAAGTGTGAAGAAGAGCCCTTGACCGTTTGAACAGTCACACCGTGTCACCCTGAGCCCATTCGCTTCGCTCAGGGTAAACTCCGCGAAGGGTCCGTTGCGAGAGGCACCCAGATGCTTCGCTGCACTCAGCATGACAGGGCGGGACCTGGCTGGTGCTGAGGACCTGTCACGTTCATATGAACCATGGCTAAAGATCAATTACGTACAGAAGAGGAGCACCTTCCTATGACATCACTGCTTATTCAGCATGCTGACTTAATTGTATCAATGGACGATAACGATACACGATGGACAGATGGAGGCATCTATGTCGTTGATAATGTGATCCAGCAGATCGGCCAAACAGAACATCTCCCCCAAAACGCAGATCATACGCTCAATGCGAGAAATATGCTGATTCTTCCAGGGTTAGTTAATACCCACCATCATTTTTACCAGACACTTACGCGCAATCTTCCTGCTGCTCAGAACGCAAATCTTTTCCACTGGCTGCGTACGCATTACCCCATCTGGGCGCGCCTCACCCCCGAGGCTATTTCCATCAGCACAAAGATCGCCCTGGCCGAGCTTATGCTCTCGGGCTGTACGACTTCGAGTGACCATACCTATATTTGGCCCAATGGTGCCAGGTTGGACGACCAGATTCAAGCTGCGAACGAGATGGGCGCCAGGTTTCATGCTGCCCGTGGCTCTATGTCGGTCGGAGAATCGCAAGGCGGCCTGCCACCGGACGAGGTCGTAGAGCAGGAGGATGCGATCCTGCGAGACTCTCAGCGCCTGATCGAGAGTTATCACGACGCCAGTCGCTACGCTATGCTCCGTATTGTGCTTGCACCTTGCTCGCCTTTCTCCGTATCCCCGGTCCTGATGCGGGAAAGTGTTGCGCTAGCGCGTTCCTACGGCGTTCATTCACATACGCACCTTGCCGAAACGTTAGATGAAGCGGAATACTGTATTACCACATTTGGCAAGACTCCTGTGGAACTGGCAGAAGATCTCGGCTGGGTCGGCCCAGATGTGTGGCACGCCCATATGGTGCATCCTGGAACGGACGAAATCAACAGATTGGGACAGTCGCGGACTGGAATAGCTCATTGTCCAAGCTCAAACATGCGCCTGGCATCAGGCATTGCACCCATCCGCTTGCTCTGGGAAGCTGGCGCGCGTCTTGGACTCGGCGTGGACGGGTCTGCATCCAATGACGGCTCTCATCTACTGGCTGAGGCGCGGCAGGCGCTGCTCTTGCAACGTGTCACCGGAAACCCCGCAGCTCTGAGCGCCAGAGAAGCATTCTGGCTGGCAACGCGGGGCGGTGCTGCCACGTTAGGACGCGACGATATTGGCTACCTTGCACCTGGCATGGCAGCCGATTTCATCGGCTACCACCTCGACACGCTTGACCTGGCAGGAGGAGCAGTCCACGATCCCCTGGCGGCGCTTATCTTTTGTCACCCCCCAAAGGTAGATTTAAGTGTGATCAATGGACGAGTACGGGTTCAGGATCAGCAACTACTCGACGTTGACCTCCCTATCCTCATTGAACGCCATAACGCGATCGCCCTTGCTCTTGCTCGTGGGGAACTGCAATAGTATTACTCATGGGTGTATGAATTGTTTGTTGGTAATCAACCAATCGGGAGCGGGTGGCGGAAGGCCATAGGGGCCGGTTCACCGTGCCCACCGCCGATTTATCGGCCTCCCACCAGCCATCTCTCGGCTCCGGAAAATCCCTCGGTTGGCCGGATTTCTTCGATCAGAGGCATGATTTGTGACGCCTGTGATGGGGCCGATAAATCGGCGGTGGGCACGATAAATCGGCCCCTACACTGTCCTTACGCTCGTTTGCCAACAACTAATTTATACACCCATTACTCACCCCACCCTTGCTTTATCAATTACCTGCGCAAGAATCCTTATTCCAGCCTCAATATCCTCAGGCGAGGCACAACTAAAGGTAAGACGCAGCTTATGTTCACCATCCGCAGGATTCACGAAGAACCCTTCACCTGCCGACACTAATACCCCTTCCTGCAGCGCCAGGCGCTTCACATCCTGAGCAAAGACATTCTCCGGCAAACTGAGCCAGATGAAAAAGCCCCCAGCCGGATATGTCCACTCCACATCAGAAGGCATGTATCGTTCCAGAGCTGCTAGCGCTACGTCACGGCGCATTTTGTAGAGTGACTGCAACTGCAAAATGTGCTGCTCCAAAGATCCGCTCTGGCAGTACTCAGCAACCATATGTGCCACGAAGGGATTCGCGCCACCTCCCATTTGCATCGTCCCACAATTGAGACAGTACTGGATAGCTTCTTCGGAACCGACCAGCCAGCCAAGTCGCAATCCAGGCGCGAGCGTTTTTGAGAAACTGCCAATGCTGAATACCTGCTGGCCATTCGCCAGTGCATAGAAGCTGGCGGGCACTGCGCCCTCAAAAGAAAGATCGCGATAGACATCATCCTCTACAATTAGCAAGCTATATTGTCGGGCTATCCTGATAATCTCGCTACGCCGTGCTTCAGACAACGTGCTGCCTGTCGGGTTGTGAAAGTTCGGAATGGTATACAACATACTGGGAAATGTACCGCTCGAGCGTAGCTGTACTACCTGTTTTTCTAATTCACCAGGGATGAGTCCATTTTCGTCCATAGGGATCGAGCGCAATTCAACCTGGTGATCCCGAAAAACTTGAATGGCGTCCACGTAAGTTGGCGCCTCAACCAGCACCACTCCGCCAGGTTTTGCATACAGCCGCGCGAGCATATCTACGCCATGTGTTGAGCCTGCAATCACCATCAGATTACCGGGCTGTAGTGAGAGGCCCTCCTCTCGATTTATTTTCTCCACAAGAAAATTGATCAGGCCTTGTGGTCCCTGTCCTGCGCCATACTGGAGCGTGGTATATGCATAAGGAGAGTTTATGACGTGAAGCATTGCGTTGCGCAGTTCAGGTGTAAGCAGCGTCTCCGGGTCCGGGTGTCCAAACATCAGTGGAATCGTATTCTGTAACATTCCTTGTGGTAAATCATTTGAGATCATACGTATGTCCTTTCCCCATAAAGCGTTCAAGGCCAAATGGCTGAATCAACTCTGGTGTTTGCCAGGTGGTAATCAACTCTGCTATCGTCTTGCCTGTAATCGCACTCAGTTCAAAGCCACCAGGGCCATGCCCCGTTGCCAGGATCACATTCTCCCAGCCGGGTGCTTTGCCAAGAATTGGGTATGAGTCCTGCGACCATGGACGTAGACCTGACCAGATATCCGCGATCGCGGCATGTTCAAGTTCGGGCACCAGTTGGATAGCGCTGGAAAGCAGCCATGCGATGCCGCCCGCTGTATTACTTTTATCGAAACCCACTTGCTCAACCGTTGCGCCAACATAGATCGTGTTATCAACCTTGGGCACAAGGTAGAGTTCATTGCCAGAGATCGTATGCTTTAGCGGCGTTGCTGGCTGTCTGAGCGCAAGAATTTGTCCGCGTGCAGGGAAAACAGGAATATTCAAACCTAACAAGCTCCCGATATGCGCTGACCACGCGCCTGTAGCAATCACGACACGCTCACAACGAATTGTCTGGCCCTGCGCCGTCTGTATACCTGTGACCTTGCCAGAGCGCTGCTGGAGACCTGTTACCTCGCTATGCTCATAGAAGTGAGCACCTGACTTGCGAGCAGCCTCGGCGTATGCCCTGGTCATCAATCGTGGCCTGATACCAGCTACCTCTGGAACATAAAGAGCGGCAACTATTGCATGATGTAGCAAAGGTTCGTAGCGATGAACCTCATCTCCTGTTAACCATATTGCTTCTGACCCTTGTTCCTGCCAGATCTCAGCATACTTTTGCAGCGAAGCTTGGTCATCTGTATTCGTTAGCACATGCATGGCACCTGTTTGAAGATATTCTACCTGCACGCCGCTCACAGCTTCAATCTCTGCGATGATCTCAGCAGTAATTGACCAGCTCGCCAAAAAGAGGTCGGCACCCGCTTTTGGCCCTGTAAGCACCTTAGCCGGAGCAAGTACTCCGGCAGCGGCGCTGGAAGCCTCGGCTGCAATCTCCTCTCGTTCTATCACGCTGACATGCACGCCAGCCTTGCTCAGTTGGTACGCGATAGAGCAGCCGATCACGCCTCCTCCGATAATAGCCACATCTGTTGCTTGATTCACACTCATGTTGATACTCCTTTGCTCTATTGTAGCATCAATTCCCCAGAGTCGATTATGACTTAACGGTAGCGTTTGGCATATTGGCTGCTTGTTGGTGGTTGACTCGTCTTTTTCCTCACCTATTAACAAAGACACCTGCACTTTTCACTATGCAAATGTCTTTTTTGGAAGATGCTCTTACTTCTTTTGGGGGCCTGACATTGTGCGTGAAGCAGCAGGCAAATCCAAACAGTTTACATCTCTACGCAGAGATTAGTAGGGTAGAGGAAATCTAGAACATTCTTTCTGTACATCTTGGGACAATTTTATGATCTCTCCGAGGAGAAGGCGTTGCTCTTGCTCTTGGCGTTTTCTCGATAATTCTCGACTTTTATCTTGGATCTTTTTTGTATAACTTTGGATATTCTCTATACATTTTGCCCTCATGGTGTCTTCTTCTGTCATGGGATTTTCCTCTGTCTTGCAGTACCCAACAGCATCGGAAAAATGAGTTTGCGCATAAAACCTCCTCTGTGTTCTCAAGAAAAGCGCACGTACCGCAATCAACAAGAACTCGGCAGCATCACGCCACCGAGTTCCTTGTCTTCTCTGTGAGTGGTCCACACACATCACTAGCTGGCTTGCCCTGTGGTAGGGATCAGCCCAAGTTGTTCCAGCATACTTAAGCGGTCAAAATAGCCTTCGACCCGCTGCACCTTGGAAGCCCGGACTTCAATGAACTCACATCCTGGAAGAACCAGACTGCGGCGTGTCGGGGGGAGACCACGATAGGAGCCGGTGTTGGTGCCATGCATAACCCAGCGCCAGACCGCCAAGTCTTCGGTGATCGCATGGACAGCCACCGTCTCAAAGGTCGCATCTGGGAAGGCAACAAACGCTCCGCCAATATGGTCTTTGAGGGCTTGCCCTGAGAGTGGTTGAGTCGTTGCGGGATCGCTGTACGTTCCATCAGGAGCGAAGGTGGTGAGCCATGCATCGAGATCCTGACGATTAAAGGTGTCGATATACGTTTTGACAATCTGGGGGAGTTCCATAGTGTGTTCTCCTTCCTCTTTCTGTGTTGGTTCCTTTCTAGGATGCGTGTGTGTACGAAACTAAGAGAGACAACGGGAGTTGACAGCAAAACGACACAGATGTTGAGGTGAGAGAGCGGGCTCTCCCTCAGCCTACTTTGCCTTGCGGAACCGCACCTCACCGACCGCCACGATCTCGTGTGGGCCAGCAGCAAACGGTGCCATGTTCTGTTTGATCCACTCGGCGGCTCTTCTGGTCGACTCTTCTACCTGCTCTTGCGTCTCAAACAGACTGATGGTCAATGCAACGTCCTCCCCAACTTGCACCCCGACATACTCGACAAAACCTGGCACACTACTGATAATAGGCATCAAGCCGCTTTCAGCTAGCTGTACCACCTCATCGGTTGAACCTGGTTGTACCTTGATCCGCCGGATAGCTGCATACATAGCTTGTCTCCTTTCTTTGGTTTTCACTCAGGGTAAGCAGTCCTTACCCTGTGCATCGTTATCAACTCCATCCACTCTAAAGACGGTGTGCGTCTCCATTTTTCAGCTACGATTTGCAGGGCAAGGTACTAGCTGACCTACCCCATCGAAGGGATCACACCAAGCTGTTGCATGAAACCAAGGTAATCCGCCTGGTTCCAGCTTTCGACGGCCTTACCTCCAGCAATGCGGACGATGGAGATTCCCGACACCGTTACCTGCTTGCCAGTCGCAGGGAGAGGCATCGGCGTCACGATATCACCGGTGTTGGTGCCACGAGCTGTAAAGCGCACCACCACCTGGTCTCCTTCAGCGATCAAGTCGTCAATGGTAAAATGGACGTCGGGGAAGGCGTTGTAGTTCTCGGTGGCCCAGCGTTTGTAGTCTTCGAGGGTGCGAACGTTGGGAAAGCCAGGATCATGGTTGATCCAGTTGGAGGCGGCTAGCTCATCAAAGACAGCTACATTCCCCTGATTCCAACCCTCCTCAATCCAACGACGAACGTTCGCCTTGTTGTCTTCGGTTGACATAGAAGAGACTCCTTTCTGTGAATGGCTTCCTTACTCGGATGCGTGTATGCACGAAACTGAGAGAGATAACGGGAGTTGACAGAAACACGACGATATGCGTGGAAAGCGAGGGTACCAGGAGCTAGTGTACCTGATAGATACACCAATTGCAATAAGCAAGCATTGTTTATTTGGCAAACGATTTGCTTGCTGGCAGCACTGGTTCTGTGCGGACATGCGTGAGAACACGAAGGCATAGTGCGAAGCAAAAGCTAGTTCGGGGAAAACTTAGTCTTTGCCGCTTCGATATTTAAATATCTATGACGTATTGCGTGCGGGAAAACACCAAAAAGTCGAGATAATCTTTCTTGTGCGACGCGACCAGGTTGGGCTTCTCAACAACTATGAGACCCCCCTAGTGTTCTCTCCCAAATGTTCCCCGAAAAGTTTTACCACTCGATACCCACCTCCTAGTGTTTTCAGTAGCATGGGAGTGTTTTCGATAACCGAAAAGTATACCACTTGATACCCGCTCCGTATTTTCCCTCTTGACTTTTCCCATTAAATACTCTAAAATAGAGATGCTCTAATTTAGAGTTAGTAATGTCGGGAATACCTATGACAAGCAGTGAGAAGAAGGAGTTAGTAAAACAAGTTATCCTTGGAGCAAGAGAATATGGGATTAACACCGTGTTCTTTCGCCATATTGTCGGTGAAACCCTCGGTGTGAATGTGACAGACATGGAATGCCTTGGACTCCTCTTCTTCAAAGGTTTCGCTACTCCTTCAGAACTTTCGAAATATACGAGGTTGAGCAGTGGTTCAACAACAGCGATGCTTGACCGCCTTGAGAAAAATAACCTGATTGAACGTCGCCCTAATCCAGAAGACAGGCGCAGCACGCATATTGTTATCGTGAAGGAAACGGCAGAAAAAATTGCTCCTTTATTCGCATCTGTGAAACATGCACAGGAAGAACTTATCTCCAGCTATACCCAAGAAGAATTGGAGCTTCTCGCAGATTTCTTTACAAGGTCGGTATCTATGTGGGAAGAAGAACGGGAAAAGCTACAAAAGACTGTTGAGAAAAAAGAAAGGATGAAATATCAGGTGAAAGGAGGTGAAACGCATGAATAGTATTGAGAAACTGATCATGTTTCACATGGCAGTTGACAAAGCGGACGATGTGAAAGCCTTTTACGAGGACAACTTGGGCTTTAAGACCACGGCAGATACAGCGTATGGCGGGCAGCGCTGGATATCAATGCAGTTGCCTGGTGGCGGGGTATCGCTGAACCTCACGACTGCCCATGAAAACATGAAACCGGGGACACTGAAACTGTACGTCTCAACACCAGATGTTGAAGCAGCTTACAAAGACCTGAAAGCCAAGGGTGTCAAAGTCAGCGATCAAATCAATACCGATCTCTATGGTCCAGGATCAGGAGTCAGGTGGTTTGATTTCAATGACCCAGATGGCAACCATTGGATGGTTGTACAACCGTAGGGCACACTCGGGTAAAAAAGTAAAAAGAGATAGGCAGAACAACCTATCTCTTTTTTTGAGAAGTGGTACACTTTTTCGGATCATCCCACGGGATGCGCAACGAGTGCGCTCTGAGAAGTCGAACTGGCGTGAGAAGGTCCTGGTAAATAAGGTGACAAGTGAGCAGTTTTCAGGTGGAGAGTGAGCACTTGGCGTGAAGCGTGAGCAGCACACCCATTCACTGTTTGAAAAGTCGCTCCACATCTCGCTTCATCCATCACTACCTTGTCAATAAGGGGTCTTGTGCCGCGAAGACGGGTCATGCTCACGGTTTTGTCTCGTGAATAGGGCCTTTCCTCACGCAGCAAAGCCGTCTGGAGAAGAGCTTCTAAGTCAGCAAATGCCTTCACCTCTGGTGAGTCATGGTCTGTTCGCGTGAAAGCTCCCCATGACGCTTCCTGTTTCCACTCCTGCCAGAGAGGACGTCGTGCGAAAGCCCGGGGAGGGGCCTTTGCGTTCTGAGATGCCCTCCTCAGAGGAACAGCAGGAGGAACACCCACGGCCTATGGCACTGTTCATGGCGCTTTAATGACGCTTCCTGCTTAGACTAGGAAGAGAGAGGGCGAGGGAAATCAGTTGGACAGTGGCCCCACACCCTGCCAACTGGGTCTTGGCGTGAGGAAACACTCTCGCAGAGCTCGATCTCGCCCCTTGTCAGCAACAAGCGAGAGTATGGAACGGGCCGGTGAAGGCACTTCAGCCCACGGGCCAGCTCGTGGCGCATCCCGTGGGAGTTACGAAATGCCCTCATCTAGAATAAGTTCTAGGAAGAGAGTCCAGGCAACACTAGCACCAGGTAGGCTATACGCTGTTTTCTGGGGCATGTTGCGCTCCCTTGGAAGGAGAAAGAACGGTGACACAACATGACGTTCATACAGAACATGTCCATACGCACGGTCCTGAGTGTGGGCATATTGCCATCGAGCATGAGGGGCATTTGCACTTCCCTCATGGGGAGCATTACGATGAGCATGTGCTCGCCATCAGTCAACAATATCCTGCTTCCTGTACGCCGGTGGAGTGCGCTTGCGATCATATTGATTGCCGGCACCAGCGGATTCCGCATGCAGATCATGTCGATTATCTCTCTCATGGTCAACTGCATCATACACATGGCGATCACTGTGACAATCATGGTCCAGTTGTGACATAATAAGCGAGTGGTCATGAAGGCGAAGAGTGAGCCAGAGCCATATCCTCGCCACTCTGATCCATCTGGTGACACCCTTTTCGCCAACTATCACTCCTTTTTGGCACACGATGCCTGGGCGTAATCAGGTGGATCTCAGAGGTGTCAAAAATCCCAGAACCTTGGAACGTGAGGCCTTGCTGGCTGCGCTCCAGGCAGCGAGCCGACCTGAGTTTCGCCCTCGCGGTGAGTAACCAATGGAGCACAGAGACGTCGAAAAAGAGAAAGGAGATGAACACCATGGAATCACTGGCTTTTGCCTTCCCTCTGCGGGCAGGCAAAACGGAGGAATGGAGAGCCTGGATCAGGGAGATCGTGGGACCACGCCGCAGGGAGTACGAGGCTTTCAGCCGGAAGCTGGGTCTCAAGACGCAGCGTGCGTACCTCCAGCACACCCCGCAAGGGGATCAAGCGATCATTTACATGGAGGGAAATGATCTCCGGCGTACCTTCCATGAACTGCAGATGTCCCAGGACCCGTTTGCGGTTAGGTTGCGGCAACGCACACAGGACCTCTTTGGGGTCGACTTGACGCAGACCGTACCGGGAGCGCTCTCCCAATTTGTCTTTGCTGGGCCCAGCGCTCAAGAGGATGAAGCGAGTTATCAGGCCTTAGAAGGGATGGAACGACTGGGCATGATCAGTCCATGAGAACGGGTCAGCCAGTCCCCTCTTTCACCTCGCAAAGGGACGACATGCTTGTAGAGCGGACTGGCGGAATCCTGAGCCCGAGAGCACGCCGGTCACTGGTCCGGAGGGAGACGAAGAGACTGTTTGTTCTTCATCATCGGTATCGCTCCATCCCTTGTTCCATGAATAAGGTTGAAGGTATGGCATCCCTGTAGTGAAGACACTCTTCAACTACGAGGTCGCTCTTTTATGTGAGCTGCCGTGAAACAGGAAGGATCCGCCAATCTGTTTCAAAGAGACGCTGATGCAACTCCAATTCGACAATCGCGGCAAGGATACCTTTCTGTCGCTCTGCATCCTCCTTACTCGTGACTTGAAACGGCCAATAGCCTGCCGTGCTTCCAGAAAGATGAGGATGAAGAAAGCTCTGGGAGTAGTTCACCACAATCCGTACTGGTGGGAGTGCTCCGTGGGGCCACGTGTCACCTGAGCAGTCCGTTGTTCAGGCCAGCTGAGCTCAAAGCGCGTTTCCAATCCGCCGGACCCATCATCTTCAGGACCGATGACCTGTATTGCGCCGGTTCCCTGTAAGAACAGGACGTTGGCCTCCTCAGGAATCGCTGTAGCGAGAGGGCGAAGGAGTTCGATACTCCTGCGATAGATTGCCTCTTTCGCAGTGCGGTTTTGCACCCCCTCATACGTGCCAGTGCGCAAGTCCTGGAGATGACGAAGCAGGTCGTTCGCACGGATGGAGGTCGACTGCTGATGGTTCATCGTATGTTTCCTTTCCTCTTCACTCGACACGGGAATTTCCCACGGGATGCGCCACGAGCTGGCCCGTGGGCTGAAGTGCCTTCACCGGCCCGTTCCATACTCTCGCTTGTTGCTGACAAGGGGCGAGATCGAGCTCTGCGAGAGAGTTTCCTCACACCACAGCCCAGCTCCTGCACCTCGTCCTCCTTGGTCCTAGTGTAAGGAGGAAGCGTCATGAAAGCGCCACGGGCAGCGTCAGAGGCCGTGGCTCCACGATGTCGGCAAACGTAAGAGCCATGAAGGAGGCTCTCACGCCAGTTCGACTTCTCAGAGCACACTCGTTGCGCATCCCGTGGGATCATCCTCACATTCGGGGAAAGCTCTTCTATAATGTGGAATGAGACATGTATTTAAGCATTGAAAAAGGAAACAGTCGGAACTATAAACTCAGCAATCCCCAAAAGTGAGGAAGAGCCCGAAAAGTAGACCACTCGATTCCCCCACCGTCTTTTCAAAGCATGATATACTGATCCACGGAAGTCTTTTCACCGTGTGTTTGACAGGGGGAAGACACGCTTCCCCTGACCGACACGACAGAAAGGAGACCATCGCATGTCCACCGAAGACAACGTCGACAAGAAGGCGACGAAGAAGCCGGCGAAGGCGATCAAGGGATTTACGAACGAGGAACGAGGCGCGATGAGGCAGCGCGTCCAAGAACTGAAAGCGGACAAGGCGGACGGGGAAAGCGCCGTGCTCGCCAAGATCGGCGAGATGCCGGCACCGGATCGCGCCCTCGGCGAGCGGCTCCATGCGATCATCAAAGCCAGCGCGCCAGCCCTCTCGCC
>Ga0207684_10002587_pt1 | contig 18127 bp, 17 predicted proteins | sample KBSK5501metaG_FD_184342 | JGI IMG/M metagenome (GOLD analysis project Ga0207684, IMG submission 184342) | Corn, switchgrass and miscanthus rhizosphere microbial communities from Kellogg Biological Station, Michigan, USA - KBS K5-50-1 metaG... | ecosystem: Host-associated > Plants > Roots >...
CTCTCGCGAAGCTGATCGAAAAAGGCGACGGCCCGGCGACCGTCCGCATGGTTTCATCGAACCTTCGCCTCGTCGTCTCGATCGCGCGCCGGTACCGGTCGACGGGCATACCGCTCCTCGACCTGATCCAAGAAGGGAACTTGGGGTTGCTGCGCGCAGTCGAGAAATTCGACTGGCGCAAGGGCTTTAAGTTCTCGACATATGCGACGTGGTGGATCCGGCAGGCGATCCAGCGCGGCATCGCAGACCGGGGCCGCACCGTCCGTCTGCCGGTCCATATACACGAGCAGCTTGTCCGGCTGCGGCGCGAGCGCCGCGAGCTCGAAGCAACCCTCGGACGCGAAGCCACTCCCGATGAGCTTGCGCGCGCGGCGGACATGCCGGTGACGCGCGTGCTTCAGCTCCTCGGCGCAGGAATGGCGCCGATCTCGCTGGAGACACCGGTTGGCGACTCCGGTGATTCGACGATCGGAGACTTCGTCTCCGACGAGAAGGACGAGCTGTTTGGCGACGTCATGCGCGCGGTCGGAAGACAGGAGCTGGAGCGCGCCCTGTCGACGCTGCCCGAGCGCGAGCGGATGATCTTGGCGCTTCGCTTCGGTCTGACGGGTGAAGAGCCGATGACCCTCGAACGCATCGGGGAACGGTTCGGTCTGACGCGCGAGAGGATCCGTCAGCTCGAAGCGAAAGCGCTGGCGAAGCTTCGCCACCCCTCGCGGTCCGGTGCGCTCCTCGTCCAATCGTAACGGCTGCTTCTAGTACGCCGGCGGATCGCTGGCGGGGAACGTCTCTTCCAACGCTTCATCGATGTCCTCGTCGGCGATCTCAGGCTTGTTCTTCGGCGGATCCCGAGAGGCTTGATCCCCCTTCTCCTGATCCTGCTCCTCGGTGCTCATCCGGTGCCCCCTTCCGCGCCCATCGCCCGTCCATTACCCATCTATAGGGGAGCTCTCCAGCTTGCGGTGCCAGCGCGCACCACGAACACCGCCGACGATGCCTCCGACGAACATCGCGAACACGCCTGCACCTGCGACCGCCATACCGAGATGGATCTTGAGGTCGCGGTCGATCGGCAGTCGCGTCGTCTGGAACGAGTAGTTCAGATGCACGCTCGTGCCGAGATAGCCGACAAGAGCTCCCACGCCACCGGCAACGATGATGGCGACAACCGGGACGAGCAGCCCGTTGAACCCACCGGCTCCGCGCGCCATACGTCCGGCCGTGTAACCGCCCCACAAGTACGCGAGGAACTGCGCGACGACGAGACCGACGCCGGTGAGGACGGTGGCCCGAACGAACGAGCCATTCTGGATGGTGCCGTCCGATTTGATCACGCCGGTTGCCGCCAGCAAGCCCGCGGTGACCGCCATCACGAGCACCATGGCGCCCGTCGCCACGAAAGCACCGGTAAAGATCGCGGGCAGCGAAACGCCGCCACGTATGACGGACAACCGCTCGCGCTGTCCATACGTCGCCGTTCGATCGTCTATCTCCGATCCTGTACCGGGTGCGGCGGCGGTTTCTTTGCGGACGCGAAGCTCATCCTTGATGCGGTCCGCGGTTGTACTTTTGCGTTGGGTGTCGCCACGCATCCCCGGGTCGAGATCGTCATATGCCTGAGTTCTCTTGGCCATGTTTCATCCGCCTCCTCTCGAGACCCCCCTTGAGACTTACCCGACGCGCGACGTCGCTAATCGCAGGCTTTTCCAGGGCGGATACGCTGCGGATCAGCGCTTTTTCGGCCGTTGTGGGACGGCGCCGTTCGCAAGCATCAAGGCGTCGAGGAGAACGAGCTTCGAGTGCGCCGCGCGCATCCGCACCTGGTCTCGCTCGACGCGCGCGCGACTCGGTGTGGCGAGGAACAAGCCGGCCGCTCCGAATGGAACAGCTATGGCGTAGACCCACAACCGTCCGGTGATGAAGAACCCGACCAACCCGAACAGGATGACGCCGTTGTACAGCGCCCACGCGAGGAAGAACACTGCGCGGTAGGTCGACGCGAGATCGATCGGGTTGCGCGCATCACCGAACAGGCGCGCGCGCAAACGAACCAGCAGGACGATCGTCAGCAATCCATCGCCGGCGACGACCGATGCAACGAGCGTCGTGCTGTCGGGCCGTTGCTGCGGGTGAAGATAGAAAAGGATGTTGAGGAAGAGGAGCCACGCGACGGGGGCGGCGACGGTCACCGAGCGCATCGACACGAGCACGGGCATCGCTTTCCCGCGCCGCGTCCGCATCTGAAGCGTCGGAACGACCAGCACGCGCCAGAAGTTCCCGAAGGCCGGAACCCAGCCGGGATCTTCGGCCACGCTACTTTTCGGTCTTCAGCCCGGCGAACGCTGCTTCGAGCAGGGCGGCCTGCTCGCGCTGATGGATCTTCAAACTCCCCGTCGCAGGGCTGGCACTCTCTTCACGCGCGACGCTGCGCAGCGCGACGCCCGATCGCCGCTGCGCGTTGAGTTGCATGTAGCGCCACGCCCCCATGTTCTCCGGCTCCTCCTGGACCCAGTACAGCTCGTCTGCGTGCGCGAATGAGTCGAGGACCTCGCGCAGATGATCCGCCGGGAAGGGGTACAGCTGCTCGACACGAACGATCGCAACGCCGGGGATCTTCTGCTCGTCGCGATGCTCGACCAGCTCGTAGTAGATCTTGCCTTGGCAAAGGATCACGCGCGTCGGGTCTTTAACCTCGTCGTCGGTGATCACTTCACGGAAGCGACCCGCCGCCATCGTGGCCGACGCGCTGCGCGCGGCAGGGTTCCGAAGCAGCGACTTCGGCGTCATGATCACCATCGGCTTGCGGACTTCCATGAACGCCTGACGCCGTAGCGCGTGGAAGTACTGGGCCGGCGTGCTCGGCGTCATCACTTGGATGTTGTCCTCCGCGCCGAGCTCGAGGAACCGCTCGAGGCGCGCGCTCGAGTGCTCGGGGCCTTGGCCTTCGTACCCGTGCGGGAGAAGCAGCACGAGCCGCGAGGTCTGGCCCCATTTGTCTTCCGCTGCGCCCATGAACTGGTCGATGATGACTTGCGCACCATTCACGAAGTCGCCGAACTGCGCCTCCCACAGCACGAGCGCGGCCGGATCGCCGAGCGTGTAGCCGTACTCGAACCCGACCACCGCGAACTCACTCAGCAACGAGTCGTAGACGAAGAACTTCGCGCGCGCGCCATCCAGGTGCTGCAGCGGAACGAACTCCTGGCCGTTCTCTTGATCGACGAGCACCGCGTGCCGCTGGCTGAAGGTTCCCCGACGGGTGTCTTCGCCCGCGAGGCGGATGGTCTTCCCTTCGAGCACCAACGTTCCGAACGCGAGCGCTTCGCCAAGGGACCAGTCGACCTCGTCCCGATCGAGCGACTCGAGGCGACCGGCCAGCCACTTCGCGAGCCGCTTGTGCACGTGGAATCCTTCAGGAACGGTTGTGATCGCGCGCGCAACGCTCCGCAGCACGTCGAGCGGAACACCGGTCTCTGCCGGGACGCTCGTTCCGATCGCCACCGGGCGCTTCCACTCGATCGCAGGCGTCTGCGAGGGCTGCCGAGTCTCCTCGAACGCGCGCTGGAGCTCGTTGTGGAACTCCTGCAGCGTCTCCTCTGCCTCTTCCAGCGAGATGTCGGCACGGTTAACCAGCGCCTCGGTGTAGAGCTTTCGAACACTTCGGCGGTTCTCGATCCGCCGGTACATCAACGGTTGCGTGAGCGCCGGGTCGTCGGTCTCGTTGTGCCCCCACCGCCGGTAGCACCACATGTCGATCACGACGTCCTTGTGGAACGTCTGGCGGAAATCGTGCGCGATGCGCGCGACCCGGACGCATGCCTCGGGGTCGTCGCCGTTCACGTGGAAGATCGGCGCTTGGATCATGCGCGCGACGTCGCTCGGATACGTGCTCGAGCGCGAGTCGGTCCACCCGGTCGTGAAGCCGACCTGGTTGTTCACGATGACGTGCACGGTGCCACCCGTGCGGTAGCCCTTGAGCTGCGACAGGTTCAGCGTCTCCGCGACGACCCCTTGGCCGGCAAACGCAGCATCGCCGTGGACCAGCAGCGGGAGGATCGGATACTCCGCTCCTCGGTCGAGCAGGTCCTGTTTCGCGCGCGCGATCCCTTCGACCACTGGGTCGACCGCCTCGAGGTGGCTCGGATTCGAGGCCAGCGCTACCGGCAGCTTCTTACCGTCCCGCGACGTGTGAACCCCATCTGCTCCGAGGTGATACTTCACGTCGCCGGAACCCTGCGGGACGGAGGGATCGATGTCGCCTTCGAACTCGCGGAAGATCTGCGAATACGACTTACGGATGATGTTCGCCAGCACGTTCAGCCGGCCTCGGTGGCTCATCCCGAGCTCCACCTCGGTCATGCCAACGCGCGCGGCTTCGTCCAGAACGGCGTCGAGGATCGGGATCAAGCTTTCGGCGCCTTCCAACGAGAAGCGCTTGTGGCCGACGTACTTCGTGTGCAAGAACTTCTCGAACGCTTCCGCTTCGTTCAGCTTGCGCAAGATGTGCAAGTGATCGTCTTTGCTCAGCGTGTCGGAGACACCCTCCACCCGAGCCTGGATCCATTCTTTCTGCTCGGGTTCCTGGATGTGCATGTACTCGACCGTGAGCGTCCGGCAGTACGCGTCGCGCAGGATCGCCAGAATCTCGCCGAGTGGAGCTTTCTGATGGCCGGCAAGCCCGCCGGTGACGAAGTCGCGGTCGAGGTCCCAGATCGTGAACCCGTAAGTGGCAGGGTCTAGTTCGGGATGGATCGAGGGCGGCTCGGCCTGAAGGGGGTCGAGCGGCGCGATCAAGTGTCCCCGCACGCGATACGCGTTGATGAGCTGGAGCACACGCGCTTGTTTCGCTTCCGCCTCGATCGAGTCGTGGGTCGGGTTCCGGTCCTGCAGCCAACGCACCGGTACGTACGGGACCTGCATGCTCAAGAAGATCCCGTCGTAGAAGTCCTGTTGCCCGATAAGAAGGTCGTGCACCCGCCGGAGGAAATCACCCGACTCCGCACCTTGGATAACGCGGTGGTCGTAGGTGCTCGTCAGCGTGACGACTTTGCCGACGCCGAGCTCGGCCAGTACCCGGGGGTCTGCCCCTTCGTACTCCGCCGGGTAACCAATCGCGCCGACGCCGATGATCGCCGACTGCCCCACCATCAGGCGGGGCACGGACTGGACCGTCCCGATCGTCCCCGGGTTCGTCAGCGACACCACGGTTCCACTGAAGTCGTCGGGCGTCAGCTTGTTCGCATGAACTCGCTTGATCAGGTCCTCGTACGCGGTGAAGAAGTGCGCGAAGTCCATCGTGTCGGCTTCTTTGATGTTCGGAACGAGCAGCGTTCGCGAACCGTCGGGACGCTTGACGTCGACCGCGAGACCGAGCGTGACGTGCTCATGGCGGACCGCAGCGGGCTTGCCGTCCGCCATCTGGTACACAACGCGCATGCCGGGCATCTCCTTCAACGCCTGCACGACGGCCCAGCCGATCATGTGGGTGAAGCTGACCTTCGCACCGCGGCTGCGCGCGAGGTGGCGGTTCAAGATGTTGCGATTTATCTCGAGCAGCTTCGCGGGGACCTGGCGAACCGAGGTGGCCGTGGGCACGCCGAGAGAGGTCTCCATGTATTTCGCGAGGGTCGCGTCGGCCCCACGCAACGGCTGTGCGCCCGCGGTAGCCGGCGTGCTCGGCGTGCCCTTCACCGCCTCCGGTTCGGGAGGCTTGGGTTCCGCTTTGGGCTTCTCAGCGCGCTGAGGGGCCTCTTCGTGAGGGGGCGCGACCGGGGCTTGCCCGTCCGGGGTGTAGTCGGCAAAGAAGTCTCGCCAGGGCTCGGAGACCGAGTCGGGGCTGTCGAGATACTGCTGATACATCTCGTCGATGAGCCACGTGTTCGGTCCGAACTGAGCCGGTTCGCGTTCCATATACGTCACTCTACCGTTGCGCGCGTTTTGGCTACCGGCCGGCTTGCAGGGCGGCTATGGGCGGACGATCTGCGACCGCCCAAGGATGACCCGCAGTGGCGGCCGATCCTCACCGCGACGCCGCCTCTCGGCCTCATCGGTGATGGCGTCGGCGTAGACCTCCGAGGTCCGAGCCGCCGTCTCGTCCACCGAAAGGTCTGGTGGGATCACGACTTGTTTGGCCACGGGCAGCTCGAAGATCTCTTCGATCCGTGCTCGCACATCGTCGTCGGGGACGATCGTGCGGCGCGATTCGTAGGTCAGCCACCACTCCGCTTGCGAGACGAGATGCCCGACATCGTCGAGAGACCCGCCACTCCGGTCGTACTCGCAGTCGCGGAGCGACGAGACCAAGGGCAGCTCGAAAAGGTTCTTTGCCGCAGCACCGGCCCACGATGTCTCCCAGCCGTGTGCGTGGATGACGTCGTAGCGACGGGACGTCCCCAGTTGGGTACTCCGTTCGAGCATCCCCGCGCTTAGCTGCAACGCCCACGCCAGCCGGTCACTCGCCGGCACGAAGGGCGGATACTCGGCGACGTGGACGACCCGAAGGCGCTCGACCTCGGGCTCGTGGTCGCGGCCGGGCTGCTCGGACACGACGAGATCGACGTCGTTGCCCGCTCGCGCGAGGGCGGCGGCAAGTGAGTGAACCGGCTCGCCGGGACCGGCATCCCCGGCGGAGATCATCAAGATATGCACGAGGTGGGCGATTGTGACACGACCGGCAACGGGACCGCCAGATAGGCCAATCGAGCCTTGTCGCGCGCGAGGGCCCTCCCTAGTTTCGACCTCACGGCGCGCTTGTTTTGGGGAGGGGGTGGCGCTCGGCTCGACTGCGCCGCAGGAAGCACATCGAGGAGGAGCCTATGAACGGTGCACTCATCATCACATGGGGTGGCAGCGTCCCCGGTCGCGAGGCCAAAGGCCTCGAAGTATTCGGCAAGGCGCTCGCGTACTTCGACGAGCTTGCGAAGACGGGCCGGGTTCACGGCCACAAGGAGTACGTGTCGCTGACCGGCAACATCGACGAGGTCGCCGGCACGATGGTCGTTGAGGGATCCGTGGAGGAGCTTCTCAAGATCCAGGCGGAAGAGAAGACCCGCGTGCTGCTTACGGAGGGCGCGCTCATCTCCAAGAACTTCACGGCGCGCGTCTCTATCGGCGGGGATGAGCAAACGCTGACGAAGGAGATCACCCTTTACAGCCAGACGCTGCAGGGGCTCGGCTACCTGTAGCCTTCCAGCGAACGTGCGACGAGGGGCCGTTCCGGCCCCTCGTTGTTTTCTGGAGGGAACCATGCCGAGCGGCTTGTACCGGCTCTTCGACGAAAGCGGCGCGCCTGTTTCTACGGAACAGTTCCGCTGCGCGCCCGGACCGATGGGCTGGCGCTACTTCTCGACCGTTCAAGACGATCGTGGAGTCACGAATGTCGACCTGTCCGTGGATGCGTCGTGGCGACCGGTTCGCGTGCGCATCCAAAGCCCCGACCATCACCTGCTGGTGTCTGTGCGCGCGGGGCAATTCGCCGGCATCCTGGACGACGCGCATCTCGACATACCGTTCGATCAGGCCACGATGACGGTCGACTATCCATCGCCGTGTTTCCCTTTGGCGACGATAAGGCGGCTCGGCGAGACGGCCGAGATCGATGTGCTTAGGTTCGATCCCGAGACGCTGCTCGCGCACCCCGAGCATCATCGGTACGAAGCTGGTGACACCAGAGAAGTAGCGACGCCGGTTGGTCGCTTCGCCGCGCGCGCGTGGCGTCCCGCCGCGCCTCGCCCGCGCTTCTCGCGCGCGCTGTGGGTCGCGGGAGACGTCGTGATAGCCGGCGAGGGTCTCGAGCTGGCGGCGTACGATGCCGGAGGGCAGGGTCCACGCGCGATCGGCTAGTGGGTGCCCCGCGCGCGAGCGCGGCGGAACATCACCACGATCGTGATCGGGATCAGCACGAGCAGCACGAGTCCGAACCAGTCGGGTATCCCGGGCGTTGAAGACGGTCGCACGTTGGGGTTGATCGGTTCGATCGTAGGAAGGCTCGATCTCACTGCGACAGCCGAGACCTCGAGCACGCGCACAACGTCATGCGGGACTGCTGCGCGCGCGTACGGCGACGCCAAAAAGGCGAGAAGGGCGACCGCCACCACCAACAACACCATGCGAACGTTTCGTCCCACGTGGTCCCTTCTCGCTTCGATCTCGAGCTGAAACCTCCCTCATCTTCCCACGCTGCCCTCGCGGACGCCTGCGCGGCTTCACGCGCAGCCCGGTAGGCTCCGGCACCGATGAAATGGTTCGGACGGAAACGGGACGCGGTCGGGGGCGCTCAAACGCCTCCGGCGCCTCCCACCGACAGGCCCCCACGACCGAGGACCGACTGGCGCACGTACGACGACGTCGCCCCCGACTACGCGCGCGCGGTTGCGCCGCAGCTTCGCCCGGTCGCGTCCGACCTTCTCGCCTTCGCCGACGTGCCGGCGTCGGGGAGGCTGCTCGACGTGGGAACGGGGACCGGCGTGGTGCTGGAAGCAGCCGAAGGCATCGCCGCATTCGGGGTCGATCCGTCGGTCCCGATGCTGAAGCAGGCTCACCCCGGTGCGATCGCCGCCGCAGAGACGATCAACCTTCCGTTCCGCACGGACACGTTCCATGTAGCGACGGCCGCATTCGTGTTGCCGCTTTTCACCAAGCTCGGTACCGCGCTGTTCGATGTGATCCGCGTTCTACGACCGGGTGGCCGGCTCGCGGTTGCGACGTGGGAAGCGGGCGAAGACGAGCTGCAGAAGACGTGGCGCGAGCTGGCCGAGCGCGCGGTCGGGCTCGAGCTCCTGCGTGACGAGCTGCGCGATGTCGAGCCGTGGTCTTCCGTTGCCGGCGACCGCGCGCGGCTCGAGCAGGCGTTGCGGGACGCCGGCCTTCACCCCGTTCAAGTCGAGCGGCGGAAGTACAAGATCACCATCTCGCGCGATGACTACATGACCGAGAAGACCACCGAAGCGACGGGGCGTTTCGTGCGAGAGATGCTGGCCGACGAGTGGCCGCAGTTCCTGGACCAGGCGCGCTCGGCATACGCGTCGGCGTTCCCGGAGATGCTGGTGGACTTTCGAGACGTTCTGTTCGCTGCCGGCACGAAGCCTTAAGAGTGACGAAGCCCTACGAGACTGCTACCAATCGCGCAGGCGGCTTCAGCCGAAGCGTGAAGGTGGACCCCTCACCGAGGACGCTGTCGACCTCGATCGTGCCGCCGACGGCCGCAGCGAGCTGGCGCGCGATGTAGAGGCCGAGGCCCGTGCCACCGGCCGCTCGCGTGAGCACGTTTCCGAGCCGATGGAAACGGTCGAAGATGCGGTCGATCTCGCTCGCGGGAATGCCGGGCCCGCGATCGGTCACGCTGATCGCGATGCCGTTCTCGTTGTTTCCGACGTGGATCTCGATCGGCTCCTCTGTGGGCGCGTACTTGATCGCATTGGAAACAAGGTTGGAAACGATCTGACCAACGAAGAGCTCGTCGCCGCGCCCGCGACAGTCCCCCGTCGAGTCGAGCACGATAACGCGGTCGGGATGGGCGGTGCGGAAGTCGCTGGCGACCCGTTCGGCGATCAGCTGCACGTCGATGATGGCGTCGTGACCGCCGCCGTCTACACCGCGCTCAAGCTTGGCGGCGTCGAGCAGATTGACGACGAGACGCTCGAGGTGCTCGGCCTGCCTGAGGATGCTTTGAGCGGCCACGGTGCGGTCCGCCGAGCTGAGCGAATCGCCGGCCTCGACCAGCGTCATCGCGAAGCCCTTGATCGGAGTCAGAGGAGTCCGCAGCTCGTGCGACACCGTCGCGACGAAGTCGTCCTTCAACCGCTCCACCTCGTGCGCCCTCGTCACGTCTCGCACTACGAGGATGAGGAGGTGCGGCCGGCCATCCGTTTCGTTCACCGGGGTCGCCGAACACGCGAGCCACCGCACACCGCCGTCGCTCGTGATGATCTGGAGCTGATTCGGAAGCGCGCCGCCGCTCGCCCAGCGATCGACCATGACGTCGACACCGGCCTCATCGCGCGCGCGCAGCCGGTCCAACCCGTGTGCACCGACGGTAACGGCCGCCGGGTAGCCCGTGATGGTCTCCATACCGCGGTTCCAGAGCTGGATCGTGCCGTCGGGAGCGAAGGTCACGATGCCGTCGGAGGTGTGCTCGACGATCTCCGCCAGCTTGCTGCGCTCGGAGAGGATCTCGTCGAGCAGCGTCCCCTTTGCCAGCGCGCCGGCTGCTTCGCGCGCAAGCGTCTCGAGGACGGCGAGCTCTCCTTCTTCAAAGCCTTCAGGACCCGTGCAGTCGTAGGCGCACAGGACGCCGACGACTCTTCCGTCCGCAAACAGCGGCGCGGCGATGCAGTCGCGCCTGCCTTCCGCCTTGAGCAATGCGACGAGGGACTGTGCCGATGTAGCGCGCGTGATACGCGACGTGCGCCCACGCAGCGCGAGAGCCCACGCCAGCGACTCCGAGGCGGCATCCTCGACGGTGACGGCGGTGCCTTCCGCGTCGGTCGTGTATACGATCCGAACGTCTCCATCTCGCACGACGAGCTGTGCGATGCCCGCTTCGAAGCAGTTACGAACCTCGGTTACAAAGTGAGGTATGGCGTCGCGAGGATTGATCGGACCCACGAGCGCGCGCGTCGCGCGGTGCATACCGGCGAGCCGCGCCTTGTCGGCCAGCACGGCCGCATAGCTTCGGTGCGACCAGCGCAAGACAAGCAGCGGAACAACGAAGAGCGCGACGACGAGAGGGTTCGAACGATAGGACGCGACGAAAAGCATGCCGAAAGACGTATTGATCGCCCATCCAACGACTTGCGCGGGAAGGATGACTCTGATCGTCCGGGCGAACTCTTGTCCCTCCGCCAGCGCGATAACCCCAGCGAAGGCAAAGGTGTTCGTGAGAGCCCAGACCGTCAACGCTGCAACCATCGCGAGAGCGGTACCGCCGGACAGGGTCGGGCCGGAACGAAGCTGGTGGAACACGATCGTCGCGAGCCCTGCTGCCAAAACCCATTGCGAAACGTTGAACGTCGCCTTGATCGGATTATTGCGTCGGTAGACCTCGATCGTCAGATGCGCGACCGCGACCAATGCGATCACCGCGATCGGGGGAAGCGCAAAGATCGCAGGAGCCAGCATGGCTTCAAACAGATCGACGCCCTGGATCTGATCGCGAAGCTGGAAGCGCAACTTCAGACCCGCAGAGACCGTCAGGAGCGGCAATAACGTGGCCGCCGTACCCCACGGCATGTGCACGGGGCGGCCGTACACAAGAGCGATCAGTCCGGTCGTCAGAAGCGCGGCCGCTGCAAAGAGAGCGACATAGATGCGGATCGGGGTCGGGAAGGCATTCGCCTTCCCGACCTCATGGGGGGAGTTCTGTGCCTCCACTAGCTGGCGTCCCAGACTCCGTACCAGCCTGAGCCGTACCAGCCCGAGCCGTACCACCCGGAGCCGCCGGGCTGTCCGTACCAGCCGGAGCCGTACCAGCCCGAGCCGTACCAGCCGGAGCCGTACCAGCCGGAGCCGTACCAGCCGGAGCCGGCGAACTGGCTGACCGGCCAAGTCAGCGACGTCCAGGGAGTCGTCACGTAAAGCAGGTTAGAAAAAGTGAGGAGCTGCGCGGTCTGCATGCCGCTGAGGACCGTTCCCGTGGGGTCGTCGAGCTGTGTCTGGACGCTGCCGCGGCTGAGGTCGAGCGAGCCCATGCCGTTACCGGGCGTCACGCCTTGGTTGGCCAGGCCCGAGGGCGCGTTCAGTGCGCCGTACACGTCGATCTCGCCCGACCCAACGTCGTTGGCGTCGTTCGACGCGACGTTGCGCGCGGTCGACATGAGCGCGAACTTGATCCGGTCGGGACTCCAGGTCGGGTGAGCCTGGAGCAGCAGGGCAGCCGCTCCAGAAACGACGCCGGCGGACATCGACGTGCCGCTACCGCGACGGTAGTTCGCGTCGATGTAGGTGGGGAAGTTCGTGTCGACGGCGCTGCCGGGCGCGCGGAGCGAGGCGATATGCGCGCCGGGAGCCGCAACGTCGGGCTTCGTGAGCCCGTCCGCTGCGGTCGGTCCGCGCGAAGAGAAGTTCGGCAGCTCGTCGTCACCAACACCCTGCGTGCCCTTGTCGTCAACGGCGCCGACCGTTATGACGAAGGGGTCGTCGGCAGGCTTCGAGATCGTCTGCGGGTTGGGGCCGAGGTTCCCGGCCGATACCACAACCGCTATGCCGGCTTGCCACGCGCGCTCGACCGCGTAGTCGAAGGGGTCGGTCTGGTACGTCTGGGCACTGTCGGTTCCCAGTGAAAGGTTCAGAACCTTGATCCCGTACGTGTCCTTATACGAAACGACCCACTGGATGGCAGCGAGCACCTTGCTGACGTCCGCGGAACCGTCTGCGCCTGCGATCTTCACCGAAACGAGCTTCGCGCTGGGCGCGATACCCGTGTATGCGCCGCCGGAGGAAGCGCCGCTGCCGGCGATGATCCCTGCGATGAACGTGCCGTGACCGTAGGAGTCGTTGCAGTTCGACTCACCCGAGAAGTTCATGCATGGAGCCGTTTGGAATCCGAGTGCGTCGGTGGTAACGGTCTTCACCCTGCCGGCCAGGTCGGCAACGTTCGCGATACCGGTGTCGACGAGGGCAACGGTCACGCCGCTACCCGTGTAACCGCTCGACCACGTTCGGTCGGCGTTCACGGACTTCTGGTAGACGGAGCGCAGCTTCGAGGGATCGGGCGATCCGAGAACGTGAACCGGTCCATCGAGCGAGATCGCGCGCACCGCTTCCGTCCGCGCGATGGAGGGGATCGCGGTTGACGGAAGGGTCGCGGCGAAGCCTCCGGCGATCGAAAGGTCCTGCGTTACGGCGCCACCGGCGTGCCGGACCGCCGCTTCAGACTGGGGGACGTCTGTCGTCTGCACGATCACTTTGACGCGGCCGTGCAATCCGAGGAGCGCGGGGTCGATGTGGGCGACGCGACCACTGGTCGTTGCGGCGAGCGGGACGAAAACAGCGGCGGCCGCTGTGAGGGCGGCTATGAGGATTGCTGTTCGGCGTTGAACTGTCGCGACGATCGTCATCGGGTGGGCCCTCCCTCGACTGCGGCGACTTCGCCGTTACACGATTCTTCGACCTCACGCCGAGAAACGACATAGACCGAGGACGCTAAATGATCGGGTGATCTTCTGGGTAAGGGGTGGTTATTTCGGGTCAGCCTGTGCCCGACAAATCATCGCTTGCCCGTCGAGAAACGGCGTACCGCCGTAGGCTTCGTGCTCCAGCCGTAGGCTCGGCTGCCTAGCGCATCCCATCCGCAAGCCGGAAATACTCACCTGATTGCGACTCTCGTATCCAATCGTCACCAAAGACGCTCGTCATCCCTTCGATCTGGGAGTCGTGCGCCATGACCGCTTGCACCTTCAGCTCGAGCAGATCCGGAGGGATCTCGAACTTGATCGCGAGCTCGTCGTCAGGCGTAACCGGCGGCGTGCCCGGCGCGTAAACGTTGAAGCGATTGAGAAACGGAACCCATCGGTCGGCGTACGCCTTCGTCACCGTTGCGTAATAGAGAGACGCGCCTTTCGGGGCTGCTCGACGAAATGCTTCCGTCGTCCACGCACACACTGCTTTGTGATCGTCGTGTCCCGTCATCCCCTCGGGCCCGAACGTGATTACCGTATCGGGTTGCACCTCTTCAAAGAAGGGAAGGACTTTCGCGACGCCTTCTTCGAGCGGAACCTTGTCGGCTGTGCCGTCGTACACACCGAGCCACGAATGCTCGGTTACACCGAGGATCTGCAGGCAGCGCATCAGTTCCGCGTCACGGATCTCGCCCATCTTCGGCGTCGGCCACCGCTCCTCGTCCCACGTTCCGGCCTCGCCCTTCGTGGCCGTCACCACGTATACGCGCTGGTCGTTCCGGCGTGCGGCCGCCATCAACGCCGCCGACAGGTACGCCTCGTCGTCGGGATGCGCCCACACGCCCAAGATCGTTCCGAGCTCACTCACGTCCTTCATCGAAGTCCCCCAGGTCTCATCGTTGCGTCTAGACGCTCGCCTATCTCGGCTGCTACGTCCAGCAGCCGGTCGATCTCCGTCGCTTCGGTGCGGAAGTTGATGATGCACGCGCGCAGCACGAACCGTCCGTTCAAGACCGCGTTCGAGCAGTACGCGCGGCCGTCCATCTGAAGCTCGGTCATGACACGTTCGTTGAGCTCGTCCAGGTACTCGTCGCGTCCGGGGCCTTCGGGAAGGCTGCTCGGCACATAACGGAAGCAGCAGATCGATAGAACGGTCGGCGCGACGACCTCGAAGTCTGGCCGTTCCGTCGCGCGCGCGTCGAGATATCGCGCCAGCTCCGCATCGTGCGAGATGCGTTGTGCGTAGGCTGCTCGTCCGTGAGCGAGCAGAGACACCCATACCTTCAGTGCTTGGAATCCGCGGGAGAACTGCGGGCCCATCTGCGCGAAGTCGGTGCCGCGGCCGGTCGCTTCGAGGTCTTGGTGGATGTAGCTCGCATGGACCGTGAAGGACTCGGCGAGGTTCTTCACCTCACGCATGAGCACGCACCCGCCCGAGTGCGGCGTGTAGAGCCACTTGTGGGGATCGAACGCGATGGAGTCGGCGCGCTCGATGCCGGCGAAAAGGGGATGAAGATCGTCCGCGAGGATCGCGGGGCCGCCGTACGCGCCGTCGACGTGAAGCCAGAGGCCAAACTCTTGTGCCAGATCGGCCAGCTCGGGGAGCGGGTCGATCGCACCGGTCGCGACGGTCCCGGCGCTGGCGACGATCGCGATCGGGCGCGCGCCTTGAGCAAGATCGTCTTGGATCGCCTGCCGGACATCGGCCGCCTTCATCCGGAACTCGTCGTCGGTTGCGATGTGACGAACCGCAGACTCCCCCAGGCCCAGCATGTCGGCTGCTCGACCGACGACGGAATGGACCTCCTCCGACGCGTAGATCGTCATCGGCGGAGCACCGGAAACACCGAGGGCACGCACGTCGAACCCGGCCTTTGAATCGCGCGCGGTCTTCAGAGCGACGAAGTTGGCCATCGCTCCGCCGGAGGTGAGGAGCCCGCCCGAGCTTGCAGGCAGCCCGTACTGGACGGCGAGCCACCGCGTGAGCTGTATCTCGATCTCACTGGCGGCCGGCGACAAGCGCCAGCCGCCCACGTTCTGGTTCACCGCAGCGGCGATCAGGTCGCCGGCGACGCCCGGGACCGTGCCGGGGCCGGAGACGTACGCCATGAAGCCGGGGTGACCGGGGTACATCGAGTGATCAAGGACGACGGACCGAAGGTGTGCCATGAGATCGTCGAGCGGCATCGGGTCGTCCGGCACGTCGAGCGTGACGGCCGCGCGCACCTCTTCGGCTCGCTCGCGGCGCGAGATCGGCAGATCGGGCAGCCGGTCGAGGAGCTCCACCCAGAGATCGAGCGCGCGCTCCCCCAGTTCGCGCGCGCGCTTCGAGTCCCAGTCGAGGTCGCGGAACGGCTCGGGCGCTTCCATATGAGGGTGAAGGTTAACGCGGGCCGATCGCGAAGACCGCCCAGATAACACTGCCGAGGACGACGATCGTGACGAGCCACTTCGACTCGGGTGGGAAAAGCTCGTGTCGCCAGAACAGCACGAGGCCGACCGGGAAGAAGAGAAACATCATCAAGGCGATGAACCAGAGCCGCTCGCCGAGCGGAACCGGAACGTCTTCTTCGGCAGGTGTACGACCCTTGTTCGAGATAAGAACCTCCCATTCACGACGATAGCGCAGAGCCCCCTTTGCGCGGTGCATATGCCCTTTCGCGGACATCGGCCAACCGTTTAGACTGAGCGCTCAACTGGTCGCTGGCCGGGTACCCGGCACGAGGAGGTCGCGTGGCCGACACGACGGATCGCTTCTTGGACGCCATCGCGGAACTGCAGGCGGTCGCCGACGAGGTAACGCCGGACGACGCGGCAACGTCGTTCGACGAAACGACGCTGCAGAACTTCTGGCGCGACTGGCCGCACATCAGCGGATGGGCCGGATCACTCTGGCGCAAGCTGAACGAAGACATCGAGCACGCGGCGGCGCCGGCCACCGACGAAGATCTTCACGAAGTGGGCGATGCGGGCTGATGGCCACCTTGGGCGAGATCATGACGAAGGACGTCTACTCGACGACCGGTGACACGCCGGTCGTGTCCGCTGCCGAGACGATGGTGCATCGCAGACATGGATCTGCGGTCGTCATGGAAGGCGGATGGCTGGCTGGGATCTTCACGGAACGGGACGTCTTGCGCGCGGCCGCATCGGGGAAAGACCTCCATGCCACGCCGGTGTCGGAGTGGATGACGCGCGACCCGCAGACGGCGACGGCCGATATGGACTCGGAGGAAGCCGCGCAGATCATGGTGGCGAACGGGTTCCGGCACCTCCCCGTCATGGATGGCAACACGGTCCTCGGGATCGTCAGCCTTCGAGACGTGCTCGGCGCGCGCATCGCACGCTCTACCCGCTAACCATCACTGCGCTTCGCTCATCGGCATGATCACTTGTGTCGCCGTCGCCTTGCACGCGACCTTGTCACGATCGTCGACAAACGTGGCTTCGACGTGCGCTTGACGCCGGCCTCTGTTCAAGACCTCTGCGACGATATGGAGGTCCGTCGTGACGGGCCGGAAGTACGCGACGCGCAGATCCGATGTCGTGAAGAACTCGTTGTCCGCCAGCGTCGTTGACATCGCCAATCCAGTGAAGCTGTCCGCGAGCGCGGCGAGGTAGCCGCCGAAGACCGATCCGCCGGCGTGAAACATGTCTTTGTCGAGCTCCCAGTCGCCCCAGACCCGCCCCGGCTCCCAGCCCGCGATGCGTGGAAGGCGCATCGCAACGACCATCGGCGGCGGCGTCCCCGTCCCGGCGACGATGTCGTCCAGGAATTTCGCCCAGAAGCTCATCGCCCGAAGACTACCGAACCGGCGTTTTCGGAAGCGTTTCTCCGGCGGCGGCGAGGACAAGGCCTGAGATGGTGGGAGCCCTGCGATCCGCGTTCCGACCCAACCGCGTAAGCAGTCGAGGCGGAAGGCGCGACCGGAACGCGGGCGCGCTGATGCGGCCCGGGGTGGTCCGGGCGCGGCGTCTACTGCGTGGTCTTCGGGCTCCGCTCAGAATTGCCGGGCTAGAGAGGTGCGTCAATCCCGGGCGCGGGCCGCGCGCGCGGCGTGCTCGAATAGGTTCGGCCGCGCCGGCTGAAGTCGATCGTGCCGTCAGTCCTCATCGATACCCGCCAACGGAATCGGTGGACACGACGGTGACATCGCCTGCACAAAAGCAGCAGGTTGTCGATCACCGTCCGGCCGTCCTCGATGCGCGCGCGGATGTGATGTGCGTCGCACCAAGACACCGGTGCGTGGCACCGGGGGAAGCGGCACCCGCCGTCCCGTGCGGTTATGGCGGTCCGCATCTTGCTTGAGATGGGTGTGATCGCATCGCCTACGGCGGCGGGCCTTGCGCCGTCGAAAAGCACCGGCACGATCGTCGCGTCGCACAGAAGAGCATCGGTCGCAACGGGCGTCAGCCGCGCCGGCCGTCCCGATAGGGACCACAGCAGGCGCGCGCTCTCGGACAGACCCTGTTGCGCGAACGCGTCGACGTTCAGGGTGGCAAGCAGACGCGGCCGCGGCCGCATGCGCTCGGAGTGCCCGCCGTTCATCGAGCGCTCGCAGATCGCCACAAGAGCATCCAGGTGCTGTTGCCCGCGGGAGGGAGCGTCCGGATCGTCGGGCGAGACCGGTTGCTCGGCCGCTGCGTCCAGCGCCTCGAGGATCGTCGCAGCGGACTCGGCGTCGGCCTCGCCGTACAACGTTGCGCCGCCGTCGAGCTTCCCCTGCACGGCCAGGAACCGGCGCTCGATCGCTCGGTCCTCCCGCGCGAGCGCGAGATCGGCACGGATATTGGCCACCTCGTCGTCTACACGCGCGATCAGCTCTTCGGGGTCCGCATCGCGCGACAAGTCCGCGTGCCGTGCGATGAGCTCATCGATGGAGGAGCGCTTCGACGCATCGACCGAACGCGTCGCGCCGACGATCGCGCGCACCTGATCCCAGGAGAGGTCACCGCGATCGAACGCAGCCTTTGTGAAGGGCATCGCGAGCAACGTGGTTGCCGCATTCATC
>Ga0207684_10002588_pt1 | contig 18117 bp, 8 predicted proteins | sample KBSK5501metaG_FD_184342 | JGI IMG/M metagenome (GOLD analysis project Ga0207684, IMG submission 184342) | Corn, switchgrass and miscanthus rhizosphere microbial communities from Kellogg Biological Station, Michigan, USA - KBS K5-50-1 metaG... | ecosystem: Host-associated > Plants > Roots >...
TGCGCAACCCGCTCGTCATCGAGGACGTCACCGAGGTGTTCCGAGGCGGCGGCTTCGCCGTGTTCGCGGGCGCCATCGAAAAGGGCGCCATCGTGCGCGGCCTCCGAGCACCGGGAGCCGCCGCGCAGCCGCGCAGCTTCTTCGACAAGCTCAACCAGTGGGCGCGCGACGAGGGCGCCCCCGGGCTCGGCTACGTTGTCCTGGCCGAGGGTGCCGCGCGCGGGCCCATCGCGAAGTTTCTCGACGAGGCGCGGCTGGCCGCCCTGCGGCGGGCGACCGGTGCCGTGGACGGCGACGCCGTCTTCTTCGTGTGCGACAAGCGCCCGGCGGCGGATCGTCTGGCCGGCCGGGCGCGCACGCGCCTGGGAGAAGAGCTGGGTCTGCTGGAGAAGGACGCCTTTCGATTCTGCTGGGTGATCGACTTCCCGATGTACGAGCGCGACGAGGAAACGGCGAAGATCGAGTTCAGCCACAACCCGTTCTCGATGCCGCAGGGCGGCCTGCACGCGCTGGAGACGAAGGACCCGCTGACGATCAAGGCCTACCAGTACGATATCGTCTGCAACGGCGTGGAACTCTCGAGCGGCGCCATCCGCAACCATCGTCCCGATATCATGTTCAAGGCGTTCGCCATCGCGGGCTATAGCCGCGAGGATGTCGAGACGCGCTTCGGGGGAATGCTCAACGCGTTCCGCTACGGTGCGCCGCCGCACGGCGGCTCGGCGCCCGGCATCGATCGCATCGTGATGCTGATCGCGGGCGAGAGCAACATCCGGGAGGTCATCGCGTTCCCGATGAACCAGCAGGCGCAGGATCTGCTCATGCAAGCGCCGGCGCCGGTGCCGCCCGAGCGCCTCAAGGAGCTCCATATCCGCGTGGTAGACTTGGAGAAGGAACGCTAAGGATTGAGCGAAGCGACCACCATCACGCGCCGCCTCTCGCTGGCGCCCGACGTCGACCTCGTCCAGCTCCTCGGGCGCAACGACGACCACCTTCGCACGCTGGAATCCCAGTTCGACGTCCGCATCGTCGCGCGCGGCCATGACGTGATGCTCAAGGGCGACGAGCGCCAGGTGGTCAAGGCCGAGCGGGCGCTCACCCAGCTCGCCGAGCTCGTGCGCAACGGCGCCCCCGTACGCGCGATGGAGGTGCGGGCGGCCGCGCGGATGGTCTCCGACGACGAGGCCGCCGACGTGAAGTCGGTGTTCGCCGACGCGATCTCCGTGCCCTCGCGCAAGAAGTGGATCACGCCCAAGACCGTCGGCCAGAAGCGCTACGTGGACGCCATCCGCTCGCACGACATGGTCTTCGGCATCGGCCCCGCCGGGACCGGCAAATCGTTCCTCGCCGTGGCCATGGCCGTCAACGCGCTCATGAAGCGCGAGGTGGCGCGCATCGTACTCACGCGCCCCGCCGTGGAGGCGGGCGAGCGGCTCGGCTTCCTGCCCGGCGATCTCTACGAGAAGGTGCACCCCTACCTGCGTCCCCTGTACGACGCGCTGTACGACATGCTCGAGTCGGAGAAGGTCGGCGCGCTCGTCGAGAAAGGCGCCATCGAGATCGCCCCGCTGGCCTACATGCGCGGTCGCACGCTCAACGACGCCTTCATCATCCTCGATGAGGCGCAGAACAGCACCACCGAGCAGATGAAGATGTTCCTCACGCGGCTGGGCTTCAATTCCAAGATGGTCGTGACCGGCGACATCACGCAGGTCGACCTGCCGGCCTCGCGGCACTCGGGGCTCATCGAGGTCCAGCGGATTCTTCGCGGCGTTCCCGGCATCGACTTCGTGTACTTCGACGAGGGGGACGTCGTCCGCCACCGGCTCGTGTCGGCGATCATTCGCGCCTACGGCGTCCACGAGACGCGCACGGCGGCGGCCCGCGAGGACGGAGCACGGTCCGAGCCCTCCTGATGCCCGCGGCGATCGAGCAACGTCAGCGCCGCGTTCCCGTCTCCACCGCACGCCTTCGCCGCGCCGTCGATCGCGCGCTGAACGCCGTCGGCCGGCCGGCCGGCGTGGTCGAGGTGAGGGTCGTGGACGACGCCGAGATGCGCCGACTCAACGCCGACTGGCGCGGCATTCGCCGGCGCACCGACGTGCTCGCATTCCCGCTCGAGACCCCCGGCTCCCCGAACGGGCTCGTCGGCCAGATCGTCATCTCGGCGGACGCGGCCGCGCGCCAGGCGCGCCGACTCGGCGTCCCACTCGCCCTGGAATTCGATCTGCTCGCCACCCACGGTACGCTGCATCTCGTGGGCTGGGACGATCGCGATCCCGTGGAGGCGGACCTGATGCATCGCCGCGAGCGCCAGATTCTCGGCCGCACGCCCGCGAGATTGTGGAAGGGACTTCTCGGTTGACCGGGCGAGGCGGAGCCACCCCCGCTACAACAACCCGCGCCGGTTTCGCCGCGCTGATCGGCCGTCCGAACGCCGGCAAGTCAACGCTCCTGAACCGTCTCGTGGGCGAGAAGCTCTCGATCGTGTCGTCGCGGCCGCAGACCACCCGCAACCGGATCACGGGCATCCGCAACCGTCGTGACGCCCAGGTAATCTTCGTCGACACGCCGGGTCTGCACGCCGGCCGCGGCCAGCTCGGCGAGTTCATGCAGAAGACGGCAGAGCGTGCCGCCGCGGAGGTGGACCTGGTCTGTCTCGTCGTCGACGCGTCGGCGCCGGAGGGTCCCGACGACCTCGTGCTGGCGCCGCTGCGCGCCTTCAGAGGGCCCGTCTTCTGTGCGCTCAACAAGGTCGACCGCGTGAAACCCAAGGCCCGGTTGCTGCCGTTGCTCGAGCGCTGGCGGGCCGCCCATGCGTTCGCGGAGCTGCTTCCGATCTCCGCGGCCGACGGCACCAATTGCGACCGTCTGCTCGAGCTGATCGTGCGGGCGCTGCCCGAGCACCCACTGTTCTTTCCGGCGGACGCCACGAGCGATCAACCCGAAACGTTCTACGTGGCCGAGGTCGTACGCGAGAAGGTCTTTCACTTCACGCACCAGGAGGTGCCCTACGCCGTGGCCGTGCGGGTGGAGGAGCTCACCGAGCGCGCCCGGCCCGAGCGGCTCGACATCCGCGCCACCGTGTTCGTCGAGCAGGAGTCGCAGAAAGGCATCCTCATCGGCAAGGGCGGCGCGATGCTCAAGCGCATCGGCACCGAAGCGCGGCGTGAGCTCGAGGGCTTCTTCGGCATCCAGGTGTTCCTGGGGCTCACCGTGAGCGTGCGCCGGAACTGGCGACGCGATCCCCGCGCGCTGCGCGAATTCGGATTCCTGCTGACGTCCTGACATGGCGCTCGGCAAATCGGCGGCGGTGGTGATCGGCTCGTTCGACCTCGGCGAAAGCGACCGGGTCGTGACCTTCTACTCGCGTGAGCACGGCAAGGTGCGCGGCGTCGCCAAGGCGTCGCGCCGCATGCGCTCACGCTTCGGCGGCGCGCTGGAGCTCTTCACGCTCGGCGAGCTCGTCTTCTTCGACACGGGGCGCAGCGAGCTGGTACGCGTGGACCACTTCGACGTGCTGGAGCCGTTCGCCGCCGTGCGCGTGGATCTTGAGCGTCTCGGGCAGGCGGCGTGGATCGTCGAGTGCGTCGGCCGGCTCACCGCCGAGCGTGATCCGCACGCGGCACTCTACGGACTGCTCACGCGCGCCCTGCGTGCGCTCGCGGGCGCCGCGACGCCGACACGCGTGGCCGTCTGCTTCGGTGTCCGCTGCCTGGACGTGCTCGGCCACCGACCGCGGCTGGATCGCTGCGTCGAATGCGGGCGGACCTATCCTTTCGCGCGACCCGCGCTCGACGAGGGTGGGGTCGTGTGCGAAGCGTGCGCGGCGCAGGCGCCTGGCGCGACGGCAATCAGTCCGGCCGCGGTGGGGGCGCTGAGCCGTCTGCGCGCGACGCGCTGGGAGGAAGCGCTGGCCCAGCCGCTGGGCCGCATCGAGGCCGAGCTGCGCGCCGCCCTGGAGGCCCACATGACACGTCTCATCGGTCAGCCGACGCGTACGGCGAAGTTCCTGCGCGAGGTGCGGCGGCTGGCCGAAACGACTGGGGAGCGGCGATGAGACATCCTATGTCGAATCCGAGGCGCGCCACGGCTTCGCCGGGGCGCGTCCGAGCGTTGGGGGTCTGGGGGCCATTTCGGGGCCCCCAGCACGAGTGGAAATACCCTATGTCGAATCCGAGGCGCGCCACGGCTTCGCCGGGGCGCGTCCGAGCGTTGGGGGTCTGGGGGCCATTTCGGGGCCCCCAGCAAGAACGATGAGCGCGGCAACCATGGACGTGATCGTTTCGCTCAGCAAGCGGCGCGGCTTCATCTTCCAGTCCAGCGAGATCTATGGCGGCACCGGCTCGTGTTGGGACTATGGCCCGCTCGGGGTCGAGCTGAAGAACAACATCAAGCGCGTGTGGTGGCGCGACTTCGTCCATCAGCGCGACGACATGGTCGGCCTGGACGCCTCGATCCTGATGCACGCGATGGTGTGGAAGGCGAGCGGCCACGTCGACCACTTCACCGATCCCATGGTCGACTGCCGCGAATGCAAGCATCGCTTCCGCGCCGACCAGGTCGAGGAGATCGACTGGACGCACTACTGCCCGGCCACGAAAGGCAACAAGTTCACGATCAAGGCCGGCGAGCCCTGCAAGCATTGCGGCGCACGCCGCACGCTGTGCCCGGACTGCGGCAAGGGGGAGCTGACGGCGCCGCGCCACTTCAACCTCATGTTCAAGACGTTCATGGGCCCGGTGGAGGAGGACGCCGCCGTGACCTACCTGCGCCCGGAAACGGCGCAGGGAATCTTCGTCAACTTCGACAACGTGCTGCAGTCCACGCGACGCAAGCTCCCGTTCGGAGTCGCGCAGATCGGCAAGGCGTTCCGCAACGAGATCACGCCGGGCAACTTCATCTTCCGCACGCGCGAGTTCGAGCAGATGGAGATCGAGTTCTTCGTCAATCCGCATGAGCGCCTGGACGGCCGGCCCGCGGACGAGACCTGGCATGACCGCTGGATCGCCGACTGTCAGGCGTGGTTTGCGCGCTACGGCCTCTCCGCCGAGAACGTCAAGCTCCACGAGCACAGCCGCGACGAGCTCGCGCACTACTCCAAGCGCACGGTGGACCTGCTCTACAAGTTCCCGATGGGCTGGAGCGAGCTGATGGGCATCGCCAACCGCACCGACTTCGACCTCAAGCAGCATTCGAAGTTCAGCGGCAAGTCGCTGACCTACTTCGACGAGGAGCGCAAGGAGCACCTGGTACCGTTCGTGATCGAGCCCTCGGCGGGCGTCGATCGCGCACTGCTGGCCTTCCTGCTCGACGCCTATCAGGAAGAAGAGGTCCGCGGCGAGAAGCGCGTGGTGCTGCGCTTGCACCCGGAGCTGGCGCCGATCAAGATCGCCGTCCTGCCGCTGCTGAAGAAGCGGCCGGAGATCGTCGCGACGTGCCACGACCTGCGCCGCCGGCTGACGCGGCGCTGGCTCACGCTCTACGACGACACCGCCGCCATCGGACGGCTCTATCGGCGCCAGGACGAGGTGGGCACGCCATACTGCGTGACCGTCGACGTCAAAACCGTCGGCGACGCCGAGAAGGGCGAGACGGGCGACGGCAAGGTCACCATTCGCGAGCGCGACACGATGCAGCAGATCCGCGTGCCGATGGCCGACCTCGAGATGGTGTTCGGCCGCCTGCTCGATGCGGGCACGCCGTGGAGCGAGATCGCGACAAGCTATCCTCGCGCCGAGGGCTGAGCGAAGAGCGCTACGGGCCCTGCATCTCCGTGCGCCGCGCGGCCGCCGCGGGCGGCGACGCTTCCACGCTGGTCGACATCGGCAACGCCTCGCGGGGCAACGCCGGTGGTGGCGTCGCCGCGGCCGACGACGAGGGTGAGAGCGGCGCGGCCTGCGGCGTTCCCGGCAATGGCGACGAGAGCGGCGCCGCCTGAGGCGTTCCCGGCGCCGCGGGCGGTGGCGCAGTCGGCGGCGGTCGGCGGCCACACGCCAGCGGCTCGGTGCCCCGCACGAACGCCATCGTCACCACGCGGACGCACTCATTCGACGGATCCAGGTCGACCGGGACGAGCACGACCTTGTCTGGAACAGGAAAGTCCTCGCGTGGACTGTCGCCGAGAACCTTGCCCATGTACGCCACCCAGATCGGGACGGCGACGCGCGACCCCGTCTCGTCCTTGCCGAGGCTCCGCGGGCGGTCGTAGCCGACCCACACGCCCGTCGCCACGCGCGGCGTGTAGCCGACGAACCACGCGTTGGAATAGTCGTTGGTCGTCCCGGTTTTCGCCGCGATCGGCCGGCCGAGGACCTTGGCGGCCTGTCCGGTGCCCCGCTCGACCACACCGCGCAGCATGTGCGTGATCACGTAGGCGGTCTCCGGCGCCACCGCTTCGCGCGGCTCCGCGCTGGACTCCTCCAGCAGCTTGCCCTGCGCGTCGGTGACGTACCGCACGGTGGTCGGCGGCAGCCACGCGCCCTGGTTGGCGAGCACGGCGTAGGCCGACGTGAGCTCCAGCAGTGTCAGGTCGGAGGTCCCGAGGGCGAGGCTGAGGTTGACGTCCAGCGGGCTCGTGATCCCGAAGCGGCGGGCGACGCGGACGGTCCGGTTGAGCCCGATCTGCTCCTGCAGCTTGACGGTCACGACGTTGACGGACTCCTCGACGGCCTGCTGCAGGGTCGTGGGGCCGCGGAACTTGCGGTCGTAGTTTTCCGGCTTCCACGTCTGGCCGTTTGAGCCGATCGCGTACGACACGGGCGCGTCCTCGATCCGGCTGGCCGCGGTGAAGCCCGACTCGAGCGCCGCGACGTAGACGAACGGCTTGAACGCGGAGCCCGGCTGTCGCCGCGCCTGCACGGCGCGGTTGAACTCGCTGCGGAAGAAATCGTAGCCGCCGACCATCGCGCGCACATAGCCGGTCTGCGGCTCGATGGTCACGATCGCCCCTTCGGGGTGCTCGCCGGGACGCGCGGTCTTGCTGCGTCCCTCGAGCGCCTTGAGGCCCTCGCGCAGCGACTGCTCGGCGGCGAGCTGCATCGTCGGATTCAGCGTCGTGTAGACGTTCAGCCCACCCTTGAAGACCATGTCGGCGCCGTACTTGCCCTCGAGCGTCTGCTGCACGAACTCGAGGAAGTACTGGCCGGTAGTGCGCCGCCGTTCGGGCGGGATGAGGCCGAGATCGGCGCGCGCCAGCTTCTTGGCGTCGGCGTCTTTGAGCGCGCCGTACTCGACGAGCCGGCGAAGGACGACCTCGCGGCGACGCTTGGCGGCGTCGGGGTGATCGAACGGTGAGTAGGTCGACGGCGCCCGCGGCAGCCCGGCGAGCAGCGCGGCCTCCCTCAGGCCGAGCTCGGTCACCGATTTACCGAAGTACGTGCGCGACGCGGCCTCGACGCCGTACGCGCCGTTCCCGAAATACACCTGGTTCAGGTACATCTCGAGGATGCGGTCCTTGGGATAGCGGCGTTCGAGCTCGAGGGCGAGGGCCGCCTCCTTCATCTTGCGCTCGAGGCTCTTGTCCGGGGTGAGGAACAGCACCTTGGTGAGCTGCTGCGTGATGGTGCTGCCGCCCTCCACGATCCGGCCGCGCCGATAATTCTGGTACACGGCGCGGGCCACGCCGATCGGGTCCACGCCGAAGTGCGAGTAGAAGCGGCGATCCTCGGTGGCGATGACGGCGTCGCGCAGGGACTGCGGAATATGCGCGAGGGGCACGAAGATGCGCCGCTCCACGTGCAGCTCCGTCAGCAGCTCGTCGTTGTCGTCATACACCTTGCTGCCCTGCAGCGGTTGGAACGTCTCGAGCGTCTTCACGGAGGGCAGGCTGCGGGGCAGGATCGTAAATGCCCACAGCGCGGCGACGCCCGCGGCGGCGGCCATGACGAGCGAGCCGATGCCGACGAGCATGAGAAGGAAGCGGAACCAGCGCCGGCGGCCGGGCGCAAACCGCCGGCCCCCGGCCGGATTGCTCTCAGAGGCCATGCGTCGCCATTATACCGACCCCCAGTGCCTCGCTTCCTATTGAACGCTTCGCACGCTGAACAGCAGCGCAAGATATGGGTTGCGCTCGATCGTGGCAGAGACCCTGTGATCGCCGGCCAGGCGCAGTGGAGGCGGCGCCGGGTGATTCGGCTCGAGGAACACCGCGGAATGATAGAGGCGGTCGAGGATGGTCAGATAGCCGGGCAGGTCCTGGAGCGCGGGGATCACCTGATTGCCCTGAAAGCACTTTGGACACCACGCGGCAAGGCTATCGACGTCGAACAAGCTCGCCGGGATCCGTGTCGCTCGGAGGCGGGCGTGCACCGCATATTCCTGCACAGGATGGTCGTCGGTCTCCGGGCCCGTGGACGTGGTGGCTCTGGCGAGCGTGTCTGCGGATGCGGTAAAGGTCCCGATGACCTCCGTCAACGTGCCGAGAAAATTGTGCTCGAGGTCGGCTCGAAGCTCGGGCGTCGCCTGCATTCGTGTGAGAACCGCCATCGGATCCACTTCGATGGTTCGACCTGCCGTTCCCATGAGAATCAGCTCGCTGCGGTATCCGGACAGCAGGACCGAGGCCGGAAAGACGTCGACGAACGCGCGGACCATCGCGAGGGTCGTCTCCGCCGGCACCTGGTAGGCGGGCAGCCATTGGGTGAGGTAGCCCCCCGGCTTCAATCGGCTTCGTGCGAGCTGATAGAACTCTTTGGAATAGAGGGAGGCGACCCCGGCGGCGGCGAGTGGCGGCGGTTCGAGGGTGATGAGGTCGTACGTGCCGGGCGGCTGCAATGTCAGGTGATGCCGGCCGTCGTTGACGTACACCGCAAGGCGCGGGCTCGACATCACGTTGCCATTCGTCGCGGTGAAGAACGCCGCGTGGCGGAGAACGTTCTCAGAGAGGTCGGCGATCTCCAAGCGGTGGACCGAGGGATGCAGAGACGCGGCGTGGAGCGTGTTGCCGACACCGAACCCGATGACGAGGACACGTTCGGGCCCTTCCATCGACAGCAGCGGGATGTGGGCGAGCGCCCGCATGTAGCGGCGCGCGTCGGGAAGCGTCGCGGACATGGCGTAACTATTCGTGACGAGGCGGCGCCCTTCGCCCGTCACTTCCGTGACCATGACCGTCTCGGTCACGCCCTCTTCGATGTGCAGCCGTCGTTCGTGTTCCCGGAGTGGCGGCAGACTGTGCATCGCGATGTAATCCGCCGGCAGCCGGAGCCAGATGATCATGGTCACGGCGGCGATCGTGGTCGACGCCGTGAGGACGACGAAGCCTCGCCGGGCGGATCGCCGCGGCGTTGACGACGAGATCCAGGCGGCGACGATCAGTACGATGCCGATGCCGACGCTGACGAACATCACGCCGGCACTGCCCTGCAGACCGAGGGTCGGCATGAGGACGAAGGCGGCCATGATCGAACCGGCCACCGCCCCCGTGGTATTTGCGAGATACATCGCGCCCGCCCGCCGGCCGACGGTGGCCGGCAGGCCGGCGATCGCGGCCGTCGCGAGCGGATAGGCCGCGCCCATGAAGAGCGCCGGCAACGCCGCCTCGCGAAAGAGTGGGCGACTGATCAGCCCAAGGCTGATCTGTTCGCGCGCCCAGCCTGAGCCCGCGACGAACGCCGACGTCGCTGAACTCTGTTCGAACAGGATCTGACGAATGTCCGCCGACCACAATCCGAACGCCGTGGACGCGATGAACAGAGCCTCGCTGGCGGCGAACAGGAGTAACGGGTGTCCAACTCGAGTAGCCAGAGAGCCGCTGAGTAGCGCGCCGGCTCCCATCGCGAGGAGAATGACCGTGGTGAGCAGCGAATAGACCGCTCGGAAGGGACCGACAAGCGCGGTGATGTGGCGGAACCAGAGAATCTCCATACCCATCGCCGCGAACCCCGTCAGAAAGATGGCGACCGCCACGAGCACGAAAACGTGCGTCGATCTCGCGGCCTCCCCGGGGATGTCACGTGGCCGAGGAGGTTGGCGTCGCGGGCTCGGCTCGGGAGCGCGAACCGCGTGCCGGGTGACGAACAGGACGCACGATCCGACCGCCAGGTTCAACAGAACGGCGAGTGCCTCCGTCAAGCGAAGCCCGAGGTGAGGGATCAGCGCATAATCAGTAAGGAAGCATCCGATCGCCGCGCCCGCCGTGTTCATTCCGTAGAGAGCGCCGATCTTCCAACCCGCCGCCGTCACGTCGTGCTGCAGGAGGTGGCGAATGAGCAGCGTCAGAGTGCCGCCCATGAGCGCGGTGACAGGACCGAGCACCAGAATCGTCAGCGCATACTGCGCGGCGTGAGAGGTCCAGGAAGGGACAAACCACCCGGCAGCAGTGCGGGTGTACCACGCTGGGAAATCGTCGAGCCGTCCAAGGCCCACCAGGAGAGCACAGCCCATCGCGCCGATTGCCAGCTCGGAGTAGCCAAACGCCCGGACGGCGGCGTACGGTCGAACGATGTATCGTCGGTCCGCCCAGACTCCCGCCACGTAACTGCCGACCCCGAGGCCGGACATGAACACCGCGAGGACCAACGACGCCGCGAAGACCGTATTGCCGAAGAGATTGCCGAACTGACGGACCCAGACGACCTGATAGATGAGGCCGCTTACGCCAGATACGAAGAACAACAGTGGCCATCGCATCATCGCGGCCGATAGTAGCACCGCGAATCATGTGGCGTGTTCCGGTGCGATAATCTCTCCGCTATGCGCTCGGATCTCCTGCGCGATTTTCAGCGGCGCGAGCTGATTGCGGACGTTACCACTCCTGACGAGCTCGACGCCCACCTCCTCTCAGGCCGCCAAACGGCCTATGTGGGCTTCGATCCGACTGCCGATAGCCTGCACGTGGGCAGCCTCCTGCCGTTACTGGCGCTGCGTCGCCTGCAACGAGCCGGGCATCGACCCATCGTGCTCGTCGGGGGCGGGACCGGGCTCATCGGCGATCCCGCCGGCAAGTCCGGCGAGCGGGCGCTGAACCCGAAAGAACAGGTGGCGGAGTGGGCCGAGCGGCTCAAGCGTCAGGTCCGGCCGTTCCTCGACTTCGATCGCGGACCACACGCGGCGATCCTCGCCGACAACTACGCGTGGCTCTCCGAGCTCGACGTGATCGGCTTCTTGCGCGACGTCGGCAAGCACTTTCCCGTCGGCGCCATGCTCGCCCGCGAATCGGTGAAGACGCGCATGAGCGCAGGGATCTCGTTCACGGAATTCAGTTATCAGGTCCTGCAGGCCTACGACTTCATGTCGCTGATGCTCCTGCATGGGTGCTCGATCCAGCTTGGCGGGAGCGACCAGTGGGGCAACATCACCGCGGGCGTCGAGCTGATCCGGCGCGTCCACGGTCGCGCCGCGTATGGTCTCACGCTGCCGCTGGTCACCAAGACCGACGGCTCGAAGTTCGGCAAGACGGAGTCCGGCACGATCTGGCTCGATCCGGCCAAGACGTCGGCCTACGAGATGTACCAGTTCTGGCTCAACACGCCGGACGCGGACGTCGTGCGCTTCCTGCGGTACTTCACGTTCCTGCCGCTCGAGCGCATCGACCAGTTGGCCGTGGTCACGCGCGATGCGCCCGAGAAGCGCGAGGCCCAGCGCGTGCTCGCGCGCGAGGTGACGGCGTTGGTGCATGGCGACAAGGCAACGCGCGAAGCGGAGGCGACCACCGAGGCGCTCTTCAGTGGGGATCCGGCGCGGGCGAAGGAGCTTGCCGGCGTGGCGGCCCCCGGCGCCACCCTCCCCGCGGAGGCCGTCGGCTGGCCGCTCTGGAAGATCCTCAAGGAGGCGGGTCTCGTTCCGTCGACCTCGGAGGCGCGCCGTCTCATCCAGCAGGGCGGAGTCGAGGTGGACGGGGCGCGGGCCAGCGCGATCGACCAGCTCGTCGCCGCCGGAGAGCACACCGTCAAGCTCGGTAAGCGCCGAATTTCCCGGGTGATCATCCCGGCCCCCCGCGTCTGACTTTTCGACCCCGGCCGCAGTCGTCCAAATGCTTGACAGCCTAGTGACGGATGAGTATAGTCAGTCTTCGCCTGCGCAACCCGCGGGCAACGGTTTAGAAGTAGATCCGGTCACCTTCCAAAGCTGACCGCAGCGCTCTTTGACAGTCGCATATGTTACTGGCTCACCGAAAAGGTGTGAGCACCATCCGTTCTAACGAGTACCTTGCGCTCGGCCGAGTGACTGCAGTTTCAATGCAGTAACACGTTCGAGCTTGAGGACCAGGTTCATCGCTTTTACTTGGCGAGTTTGATCCTGGCTCAGAGCGAACGCTGGCGGCGTACTTAACACATGCAAGTCGAACGAGGAGTGTCGGTGTAGCAATACATCGGCGCTTCTAGTGGCGCACGGGTGAGTAACACGTGGGCAACCTGCCCTTGAGTCTGGGATACCCTCTCGAAAGGGAGGCTAATACCGGATACGTTCCTCGGATCGCGAGATCTGGGGAGGAAAGGCGGCGAAAGCTGCCACTCTTGGAGGGGCTCGCGGCCTATCAGCTAGTTGGTGAGGTAATGGCTCACCAAGGCTATGACGGGTAGCTGGTCTGAGAGGACGACCAGCCACACGGGAACTGAGACACGGTCCCGACTCCTACGGGAGGCAGCAGTGGGGAATTTTCCGCAATGGGCGAAAGCCTGACGGAGTGACGCCGCGTGGGGGACGAAGGCCTTCGGGTCGTAAACCCCTGTCAGAGGGAAAGAAGGGTCGCCGGGTTAATACCCCGGTGATCTGACGGTACCTTCAGAGGAAGCCCCGGCCAACTCTGTGCCAGCAGCCGCGGTAAGACAGAGGGGGCAAGCGTTGCTCGGAATCACTGGGCGTAAAGGGCGCGTAGGCGGGATGGCAAGTCGGTCGTGAAATCCCTCGGCTCAACCGAGGAGCGTCGGCCGATACTGCCGTTCTTGAGGGATGCAGAGGAGACTGGAATTCCCGGTGTAGCGGTGAAATGTGTAGAGATCGGGAGGAACACCGGTGGCGAAGGCGGGTCTCTGGGCATCTCCTGACGCTGAGGCGCGAAAGCGTGGGGAGCAAACGGGATTAGATACCCCGGTAGTCCACGCTGTAAACGATGACGACTAGGTGTGGGGGGGGTTAGTCCTTTCCGTGCCGCAGCTAACGCATTAAGTCGTCCGCCTGGGGAGTACGGCCGCAAGGTTGAAACTCAAAGGAATTGACGGGGGCCCGCACAAGCGGTGGAGCATGTGGTTCAATTCGATGCAGAGCGAAGAACCTTACCTGGGCTTGACATGCTGGAAGTAGAAACCCGAAAGGGGGACGACCTGTTAAGTCAGGAGCCAGCACAGGTGGTGCATGGCTGTCGTCAGCTCGTGCCGTGAGGTGTTGGGTTAAGTCCCGCAACGAGCGCAACCCTCACCCTATGTTGCCATCAGTTCGGCTGGGCACTCTTAGGGAACTGCCGGCGAAGAGCTGGAGGAAGGGGGGGATGACGTCAAGTCCGTATGCCCCTTATGTCCAGGGCTACACACATGCTACAATGGTCGGTACAGAGGGTTGCCAACCCGCGAGGGGGAGCCAATCCCATAAAGCCGATCTCAGTTCGGATTGCAGGCTGCAACTCGCCTGCATGAAGTAGGAATCGCTAGTAAGCGCAGATCAGCAGGCTGCGCTGAATACGTTCCCGGGCCTTGTACACACCGCCCGTCACACCACGAAAGCCAGCTGTACCAGAAGTCACTGCGCCAACCGCAAGGAGGCAGGTGCCCAAGGTATGGTTGGTGATTGGGGTGAAGTCGTAACAAGGTAGCCGTAGGGGAACCTGCGGCTGGATCACCTCCTTTCTAAGGAGCCACGAGAGTCCGGTGTTCGTCGTTTCGATCCGATGGATCTCCTCGATCGCCGGGCTCTCCACGCTCTCTCTTCGGTGTTCGCGCCCTCGTTGAGCCAGTAACATTTTTTTCGCCTGGGGCCTTTAGCTCAGGTGGCTAGAGCGCGCGCTTGATAAGCGCGAGGTCCCTGGTTCGATCCCAGGAAGGCCCACCAAGTCTTGTTGGCGGGGATGTAGCTCAGATGGGAGAGCACCTGCTTTGCAAGCAGGGGGTCGCCGGTTCGAATCCGGTCATCTCCACCAGGCGTGAATGAGACACGATCGACGCGAGTCCATACTCGCTACGATCTTTGAAAACCGAATACGGAGATTCTCGAGTGTAGCCAGGCGATGTTCTCCACTTGTAAGTGAAGAAGTAAGTTCGTGGTCAAGCTACTAAGAGCGAACGGTGGATGCCTTGGCGCCGGGAAGCGATGAAGGACGTGGCAAGCTGCGATAAGCCTCGGGGAGCCGCAAGCAGGCATCGATCCGAGGATGTCCGAATGGGGGAACCTGGGCGGAGTAATGTCCGCTCGTCCCTGACTGAATCCATAGGTCAGGGCACGCGAACCGGGGGAACTGAAACATCTCAGTACCTCGAGGGAAAAGAAATCAACCGAGATTGCCCAAGTAGCGGCGAGCGAACGGGCAACAGCCTAAACCAGATCCGAGCAATCGGGTCTGGGGTTGCGGGGCGCTCATAGGGGAAACCCGGAGAGTTACCAAGTCAGGCGATAGTCGAAGGCTCTGGAAAGTGCCGCCAAAGACGGTGATAGCCCGGTAGACGAAATCGCACTGATCTCTCTGATGAGCGTTCCCAAGTACTACGGGACACGTGAAACCCCGTAGGAATCTGGGGGGCCCACCCTCCAAGGCTAAATATTCCCCGGCGACCGATAGTGAACCAGTACCGTGAGGGAAAGGCGAAAAGAACCCCGGTGAGGGGAGTGAAATAGAACCTGAAACCGTTCGCTTACAAGCGGTAGGAGGGCTATGCCGTCGCAAGACGGAAGGCCTGACTGCGTGCCTTTTGCATAATGAGCCGGCGAGTTACTGGTACGTGGCAAGGTTAAGCGTCGAAGGCGCGGAGCCGTAGCGAAAGCGAGTCCGAATAGGGCGACAAGTCGCGTGCCGTAGACCCGAAGCCAAGCGATCTACCCCTGACCAGGGTGAAGCTGCCGTAACAGGCGGTGGAGGCCCGAACCGGTGTTGGTTGAAAACAGCTCGGATGAGTTGGGGGTCGGAGCGAAAGACTAATCAAGCTTGGAGATAGCTGGTTCTCCCCGAAATATCTTTAGGGATAGCCTCGTACGTGACGCGTGGTGGTAGAGCTCTGAATGGGCTAGGGGTCCTACCAGATTACCAAACCCAATCAAACTCCAAATGCCATGCGTTTGAGTGCGGGAGTCAGTCGACGCGGGATAAGCTGCGTGGACGAGAGGGAAACAACCCAGATCGCCAGCTAAGGTCCCTAAGTGCGTGCTTAGTGGGAAACGATGTGGAGTCGCTCAGACAGCCAGGAGGTTGGCTTAGAGGCAGCCATCCTTTAAAGAGTGCGTAACAGCTCACTGGTCAAGCGATTCTGCGCGGACAATTCAACGGGGCTCAAGCACGCCACCGAAGCTGCGAGCTCAGTAGGGAGACCTGCTGAGCGGTAGGGGAGCATTCCGCGATAGGTTGAAGGTCGACCGCGAGGACGGCTGGACGAAGCGGAAGAGATAATGCCGGCACGAGTAGCGATAAAGCAGGTGAAAAACCTGCTCGCCGAAAGCCCAAGGGTTCCTGGGGAAGGTTAATCCGCCCAGGGTTAGGCGGTCCCTAAGCCGAGGCCGACAGGCGTAGGCGAAGGACAACAGGTTAATATTCCTGTTCCGCCGTGGTGACGTTATGAGCAATGGGGGGACGGAGAAGGTTAGGCACCGCCCGCGATCGGAAGTGCGGGTCCAAGCGCGTAGGGAGCTCTGATAGGCAAATCCGTCGGAGCGCCGCAAGGCAATCCTGAAACGTGATGGGGAGGCCTTCGGGCCGTAAACGGGCCGATACCATGCTTCCAAGAAAATCCTCTAGCCAGTTGCCAAGGCGACCGTACCGGAAACCGACACAGGTGGGCGAGGAGAATATCCACAGGCGCTCGGGAGAACTCTCGCGAAGGAACTAGGCAAAATAACCCCGTAACTTAGGGAGAAGGGGTGCCGCAGTAGGGTGTCAAAGCCCGAAGCGGTCGCAGTGAAAAGGGCCAAGCGACTGTTTACTAAAAACACAGGACTCTGCCAACTCGCAAGAGGAGGTATAGGGTCTGACGCCTGCCCGGTGCCGGAAGGTTAAGGAGAGGGGTTAGTGCCCGCAAGGGTGCGAAGCTCTGAACCGAAGCCCCGGTAAACGGCGGCCGTAACTATAACGGTCCTAAGGTTAGTCACAACGCTAGCCCCCGCTGCTCGAGAGAGCGGCGTGTGCATCCGGCTAAATGCTGGGACGTCTGTGTATCCGACGGTACTCGACAACGAGTGATAATCCGTTCGGTGCAGACAATCAGCAGGAAAGATCGCGCGACGATTCGCGGCGCGCGAAATCCTCAGAGGCCATACGCCGGATCTCCAGCGCTCGCTGGAGAATGAGATGGTCCGAGCTGCATGGCGACATGCAGAGGTGAGCGGAACCGAAACGACTCACCCGTTCCTTCAAGAACGTAACAAGGCTGAGCGAAATTCCTTGTCGGGTAAGTTCCGACCTGCACGAATGGCGTAACGACTTGGCCGCTGTCTCCGCGAGAGACCCGGTGAAACTGTAGCGCCAGTGAAGATGCTGGCTACCCGCGACTAGACGGAAAGACCCCGTGAACCTTTACTGTACCTTGGCATGGAGTTTTGGCGGAGTCTGTGCAGGATAGGTGGGAGGCTTTGAAGCCGGAGCGCTAGCTTCGGTGGAGCCGACGTTGAGATACCACCCTGACTGTGCTGGAGTTCTAACCTTGGCCCGTGATCCGGGTCGGGGACAGTGCCAGGTGGGCAGTTTGACTGGGGCGGTCGCCTCCTAAAGCGTAACGGAGGCGCTCGAAGGTCGGCTCAGCACGGTTGGAAATCGTGCGACGAGTGTAAGGGCAGAAGCCGGCTTGACTGCGAGACCTACAAGTCGAGCAGGTGCGAAAGCAGGACCTAGTGATCCGGTGGTCCCGAGTGGAAGGGCCATCGCTCAACGGATAAAAGGTACTCCGGGGATAACAGGCTGATCTTGCCCAAGAGTTCACATCGACGGCAAGGTTTGGCACCTCGATGTCGGCTCATCGCATCCTGGGGCTGGAGCAGGTCCCAAGGGTTGGGCTGTTCGCCCATTAAAGCGGTACGTGAGCTGGGTTTAGAACGTCGTGAGACAGTTCGGTCTCTATCTGTCGCGGGCGGAGGACGTTTGACGGGAGCTGCCCCTAGTACGAGAGGACCGGGGTGGACGGACCTCTAGTGTGCGAGCTGTTCCGCCAGGAGCACCGCTCGGTAGCTATGTCCGGCAGGGATAAGCGCTGAAGGCATCTAAGCGCGAAACCCGCCTGAAGATGAGACGTCCCGGGGCGTAAGCCCCCTGAAGGGCCCTGGTAGATGACCAGGTTGATAGGCCGGAGGTGTAAGCACCGTAAGGTGTTCAGCTGACCGGTACTAATCGCCCGTGCGGCTTGACCACGTTGGACTCATTCATTCGCATTCCGCGGGAAACGCGTCTGGCTGCACTCGAGGATCTCCGTGTTCGGTGGCGGCGAGGAAACTCGCCGCTTTGATTCGATTCCCGGTGGCGATGCCGGAGGGGCCACACCCGTTCCCATCCCGAACACGGAAGTTAAGCCCTCCTGGGCCGATGGTACTGCGTGGGCAACTGCGTGGGAGAGTAGGTCGCTGCCGGGGTTAATTTGATCGAGGGGGCGCGAAGCCCCCTCGAACTCCGCTGCGAGCGCCCGGGTCGATCAATTCGGCCCGGGCGTTCGTGTCTCCAGTGACCCTTGGCGTCGCGGGGCCGGGTGTGCTATGCAACCCGCTCACGGTCGGCACGCTGGTGCCGAGTCGTCGGAGGGCTCATGGCGTGGCGTGCGGTCAAAGGCCTGGTTGCTTGGTACGGGGAGCTCACGCTGGCCGTTGTCTTCCTCGGCATGGCGTTCTATGAGCTTCTCGAAACGTTGACCGAGCCGGGCGGCGGCCATCACTCCGTCCTCGGCCCGATCCTGCACTGCCTGCAGGTCGTGCTGATCGTGACCGCGACGGCGCTGCTGCTCCGGGCATGGCGCGGCAAGACCGCCCATGCGCATGAGCTGGCGCGGCTCGTCGGGC
>Ga0207684_10002590_pt1 | contig 18114 bp, 15 predicted proteins | sample KBSK5501metaG_FD_184342 | JGI IMG/M metagenome (GOLD analysis project Ga0207684, IMG submission 184342) | Corn, switchgrass and miscanthus rhizosphere microbial communities from Kellogg Biological Station, Michigan, USA - KBS K5-50-1 metaG... | ecosystem: Host-associated > Plants > Roots >...
CCGGCAATTTTGTTTGCCATCGAGCAACATAAAAAAGCAATCGTCTCCACCCACACGATCAACCTGCAGGAACAGCTCCTTTACAAAGATATCCCCATTTTAAAGAAGATTTTGCCGGTCGAATTCGAAGCGGCTCTCATGAAGGGGCGGCAAAATTATCTTTGCCCGCGACGGCTGGAGCGCGCGCTCCACCAGCAAAATGAGCTTTTCACCGGACCGGAGCAAAACGAGCTGACCAGACTTGCAGAGTGGGCGCGCACGACGCGCGACGGTTCGCTTAGCGATTTGTCAGTTGAGCCCGATCCAAAAGTTTGGGCACAGGTTTGCAGCGAGCCGCACATCTGTACGACGAAAAGCTGCGGGCAATCGAACTGCTTTTACCAGCAGGCGCGCCGGCGACTTCTCTCGTCCGACGTGATCGTCCTCAATCACACGCTGCTCTTCATACTTTTGGGGAGCCCCGACCAACAGGCCGAGCGAGAAAGCGGTTACCTTTTTCCAAACGACTTCATCATTCTCGATGAAGCGCACACGGTCGAACAAACCGCCTCACGTCAGATCGGCATCGGTATCTCGCAATACGGGCTACGATCGACAATCCAACGGCTCTACAACGCGCGAACGCGAAAGGGCCTGTTCACGGTTATGCGAGACGCAGCCGGCGTGAGATTGGCGGCGGATCTCGTCGATCAAGTGGACCAGTTTTTCGCTGCGATTGAAGCGCGCTCCGATTTCCGTAAAGGACGCGAGTTTCGCGTGCGCGTGCCAGAGTTTGTCGCGGACACCATCACGGGACGCTTGACCGCGTTGCAGGCGCGGATCAGTGAGGTCACGAGGCGTGCGGATGACGAATTTCTCAAGGCGGAATTGCAGGAGCTTGGCCGGCGGATTCGTGACGCTCGAGACGGCATCGCCATCTTTCTGGAACAAAGCGCGCGCGAGCATGTTTACTGGGTTGAGCAAACCGGAAAGACCGCACGATTCCTAACGCTCAATGCGGCGCCCATCGACATCGCGCCAGTGCTGCGTCGCATGATTTTTCGCGAAGACTGCTGCTGCGTTATGACGAGCGCGACACTGTCCGTCGGGCGTCCTGATCTCGCTTATTTTCGGCAGCGCATCGGAGCCGGCGAAGCCACGGCCCTGCTCCTCGGGAGTCCATTCGATTTTCGCACCCAGATGAAAATCTTCGTCGTGCAGAAAATGCCAGATCCACGCGATTCAGGTTACGAGGAAGCGCTCGAGCATTGGGTCGCGCACTTTGTCGAGGAAACGGACGGGTACGCATTCGTGCTTTTCACCAGTTATCGCGGCATGCAGCACCTGGCCGATCAGATGCGGGAATTTTTTGCGCGAAAGAAATTCAATCTTCTTGTCCAAGGCGGAGGCGCGCCCCGCGGAAAGCTGCTCGAACAATTCAAGACCACGCCGCGCAGCGTCCTCTTTGGAACGGATAGTTTCTGGATGGGTGTCGATGTTCCCGGCGAAGCGCTCTCGAACGTAATCATCACGCGACTGCCTTTCGCAGTTCCGGATCATCCGCTGATCGAGGCGAAACTTGAACTCGTGGAGGAACGCGGCGGCGATCCGTTCACCGAATATTCTTTGCCGGAAGCGATCCTAAAACTTCGTCAAGGTGTTGGACGGCTGATCCGAACGAAGAATGATAAGGGCATCATCGTCATTCTCGATAACCGGATCGTGAACAAGCCGTACGGGCGCGCGTTTCTACAGGCATTGCCGAAGTGCTCGGTAAAAATAATCTGATCTGAAATGTTCGCTTGAACGTATTCAACCTTTGACATTAAATTGAGCGCATGGAGCGCTCTGATTCGCGAAAGATCGAGTCGGCTAAAGCTCCTGAGTTTCAGCAAATCCTTGGCATCCTGCACAAGTGGGGAATTCACACGCTCGGTCAACTCGCGGCACTAGATAAAGAGGAGCTGCGCGCACGGCTTGGCCCGGAAGCATTTCGGCTTTGGGAACGAGCAAATGGCACATCGACTCGCCTCCTGAAATTTGTTCAACCACCGGAGTCGTTCGAGGAGAGCTTCGAATTCGAACATGAAATCGAAACGGCTGAGCCGCTGCTGTTCATGCTGCACCGCTTTTTGGAGCAACTCGCGTTGCGACTGGGCGCGATCTATCTGGTCGCAAAGGAACTGACCCTGCGAATCACTTTTGCGAATCCGCCCGCCGTACGGCGGGACAGATCCGCCGGGGCGGACAAACAGATTTACGAACGTGTTTTCAAAATTCCGCAGCCGACCAACGATGTCGATCTTCTGTTCCGGATGCTGCACACGCATCTCGATAATTTTAAATCGGAATACCCGATTATCGCTGTTTCATTGGAAGCCGAGCCAGTCAAACCGTCGCAGCAACAATTTGGTTTATTTCAAACATCTTTGCGCGATCCAGATCAGCTTTATGAAACGCTGGCCCGGTTGGTCGCCTTAGTCGGCAGCGATCGTGTCGGAACGCCGGTCTTGGAAGAAACGCATCGGCCCGACGCGTTTCATATCGAACCATTTTCGTGGGAGGTAGGGGCGATTGACCTCAATCGCCTCGCGTCAACGGCCCCGTTACGCGCGGCGCTGCGGCGTTTTCGACCGAATATTGCCGCATCGGTTTTGCTGGCACGCGAGCGACCAATTCATCTGCGCAGCCTACACGTGAGCGGCGCAGTTTCCGGAGAGCGTGGTCCTTATCGCGCATCCGGAAATTGGTGGGACGAAAAATGGTGGGAGCGCGCCGAATGGGACCTGCAACTGGAGAATGGAATTTTGTGCCGCTGTCATCAGAGCGAGGAAAATTGGGAGATTGATGGAGTTTATGACTGAGAATGTCATCTCGAGCGGAGCGAGAGATCTCACGAAAGGACGATTGAGCACTCTCAGTTTCCAGCGTGATCAAAGCTTTATAGGTGAGATCCTTCGCCTGCGCTCAGGATGACATGTCATGAGCTACGTCGAGTTACATGCATGCAGCGCGTTTAGCTTTTTGCGGGGTGGTTCGTTTCCGGAGCAACTGGCCGAGACGGCAGCGGAACTGGAAATGCCCGCGCTGGCGTTGCTCGATCGCAACGGCGTTTACGGCGCGCAACGATTTTCCGTCGCCGCTCGCGAACATAACGTGCGTCCGATCGTCGGTTGTGAATTATCGATGGAAGACGGCAGCATTCTGCCGGTGTTGGTCGAAAATCGGACAGGCTACAAAAATCTTTGTGAACTGCTGACTCAGGCACATCTGCGCAGCGAAAAAGGGCAATGCGCGATCGGGTTGGATGAGCTGCCGCAATTGGCGGAAGGTTTGGTCGCACTCTTTGGCGCAGACGCTCCCCAGAACGCACGTGCGCGGTTTTTAATCGATGTTTTTGGGCGCGAAAATGTATTCGTTGAAATCCAACGGCATTTTTTGCGCGGGGAAGAACGCGTTAACCGGCAACTTGTCGATCTTGCGAGTCATTATCGATTGCCAATCCTGGCAACGAACGGTGTCCAGTACGCGAAGCCCTATGGCCGCGAAGTCCTGGATGTGTTCGCCTGTATTCGCGAACACACGCACCTCGACGCTGCGGGAAAATTGCTTACGCAAAACAGTGAGCGTTATCTCAAGAGCGATACGCAAATGCGTGAGATTTTTCGCGATTTGGCCGAAGCAATCGAGAATACATCGCAGCTGGCCGAGCGACTGACGTTTTCCCTCGAGAACATTGGCTACGAATTTCCATCATTTCCCGTTCCGGCAGGCCACAACATGGATTCGTTTTTGCGCACGATCGTTTGGTTCGGTGCGCAACAGCGATATGCGGCGATCAGCGCGAAAGTGAAATGTCAGCTTGAAGAAGAACTCGCGCTGATCACCAGGCTCGGCTTCCCCGGCTATTTTTTGATTGTCTGGGACATCGTCAATTTCTGTCGCGAGCACGACATCATGGTGCAGGGCCGGGGCAGCGCCGCGAATAGCGCGGTTTGTTATTGCCTCGGCATCACTCCGGTCGATCCGGTGAGCAATAATTTAGTTTTTGAGCGGTTTTTAAATGAGAGCCGCAAAGGCTGGCCCGATATCGATCTCGATCTTCCCAGCGGTGATCGGCGCGAAAGTGTGATCCAGGAGATTTATCGCCGCTACGGTAAACATGGCGCGGCGATGACCGCGAATGTAATCACGTATCGCGGACGCAGCGCGGCGCGTGAAATCGGCAAAGCGCTCAATTTTTCGCCGAGCATCATCGATCGTTTCTCACATTTGTTTGCGAGCGGAGATTTTCCACACACGCTCGAGCTGGAATCGCAGATCAAGCAGGCTGGTTTGCGAAAAGCGCATCCACGCATGCCGGCATTCGTTAATTTGTATCGAGCGATCTACGGATTGCCGCGTCATCTTGGTCAACATTCCGGCGGGATGATCATCTGTCAGAACAAACTCAGCTCCTTTGTGCCGCTGGAAAATGCGTCCATGCCGGGACGGGTCGTTGCGCAATGGGACAAGGACGATTGCGAAGACCTTGGTATCGTGAAGGTCGATCTGCTCGGGCTGGGCATGATGTCGGTGATGCAAGATGCATTCGAGCTGTGTCGTGAGCGTGGGCGCCCACTCGATCTTGCTCATATTCCAAAGAATGACGCTGCCACGTTTGAGATCATGCAGAAGGCCGACACGATTGGCGTTTTTCAAATCGAGAGCCGTGCGCAAATGGCGACCCTGCCGCGGATGCAGCCGAAATGTTTTTACGACGTAGTGATTGAAGTGGCAATCATCCGCCCGGGCCCGATCCAGGGCGATATGGTGCATCCGTATCTGGCGCGGCGCGCCGGACGCCAACCGGTCACATATTTTGATCCGCGTCTGGAACCGGTGCTCGGGCGCACGTTGGGTGTCCCATTGTTCCAGGAGCAAATGCTCAAGATCGCGATGATTATGGCCGATTTTTCCGGCAATGAAGCCGAGGAATTGCGGCGCGCGCTCAGTTTTCATCGTTCCGAGGAACGGATGCAAAAAGTTTGCGCGAAACTCCGGGCGGCGATGAAGCGGAAAGACATCGGACCGGACAAGATCGACAAAATCATTCAATCGATCTCCTCATTTGCGCTTTACGGATTTCCGGAATCGCACGCGATTAGTTTTGCGATTCTGGCTTATGGCAGCGCATATTTAAAAGTTCATCGCGCACCGGAATTTTACGCGAGTCTCTTGAACAATCAGCCGATGGGCTTTTATACGCCTGCGACGATTGTGAAAGACGCGCAGCGGCACGGATTGAAGATCAAGCCAGTTTGTGTCTCGCAATCCGACTGGCGTTGTACAGTCGTTGACGACAGCACGGTGCGTTTGGGGTTTTGCATGGTGAACGGTTTTCGGCAGGAACACGCGGAAGAGCTCGTTAGGCAGAGACAAGATCGGCAATTCGAGTCGTTGGATGATTTCAAGCGGCGCATGCCGCTTTCAAAAGACGAATTGCGCATGTTGGCCGAACTCGGCGCGCTGAATTGTTTCGCCGAACATCGGCGCGCGGCCATGTGGCGGGCGGAGGAACAAACGCCAGAGGCGCTGTTTACTGTAGCCGAGACCGGCGATCCTGGCTCTTCAATGAGGACGTTGTCCCCGGCCGGGATCACCGATCCCGGCTACAACGTACCGCTCGCGCGAATGACGATGCCGGAGCGGGTGAAAGCGGATTACGAAACAATGAACCTGACGACCGGACCGCATCCGATGAAACTTTTACGTGAAAGTCTGCCGAATATTTGGCGGGCGATCGATCTGGCGCAGGCGCGCCATGGCGCCACAGTGCAGATCGCCGGCAATGTCATTTGCCGTCAGCGACCTGGCACAGCAAAGGGATTTGTTTTTATCAGCCTGGAAGACGAAACCGGCGTCTCAAATGCAATTGTCGATCCTGACTTGTTCGAACGGTTTCGGCTCGTGATCACTGAGGAAATGTTTCTGCTCATCGAAGGTGAAGCGCAGAATTCGGATGGCGTGGTTTTGATTAAAGCACGGGTAATTAGAGCGCTCGCACATGAAAAACTCATCGGGAGTGAGTCGCACGATTTCAGGTGATAGAAATGTGGAAGCGACCTCAGTGCCACGATTCTGCGGTTTCTAAAAATCGGGACGCTAAGGTCCCTTCCACATTAAACCTATTCTCCGGCGTGATGCGGCGCGGGCACTTTCGGTTCGGTGCGTTTTTCTGCCGGCTTTTGATCGGATTCGATCCATTCGGTGTGAAAAAAACCCGGCTTATCCACGCGTTCGTAAGTGTGTGCGCCAAAGAAGTCGCGCTGCGCCTGCAAGAGATTGGCAGGCAAACGCGCCTGGCGGTAACTGTCAAAGTAAGCAAGCGACGCAGAAAATGCAGGAACGGCGACGCCGTGCTTGATAGCTGTTGAAACCGCGACGCGCCAATTGCGCTGCGTCTTCCGGATGATCTTCGTGAAATACCGATCGAGCAGAAGATTATGCAGTGCGGGGTCGCGCCGATACGCCTCCACAATCCGGTTCAGAAATTTCGCGCGAATGATGCAGCCGCCTCGCCAGATGGTGGCGATATCGCTAAGGTTGAGGTTCCACTTGTATTCGGTGCTCGCGCCTCCAAGAAGCTCCATCCCTTGAGCATAAGAAACGATTTTGGATGCATAAAGCGCGTCACGCACCGCATTGACGAGACGCGTCCGATCGCCTTTAAACTTTCGCGCCTTCGGTTGCGGCAGAATTTTCGATGCGGCCACGCGCTCTTCTTTCCGCGACGAGATCACGCGTGCTTCAACGGCGGCGTTAATTGTCGAGATGACGACTGATTGTTTAATCGCGGATTGAAGCGTCCAGATACCGGTTCCTTTTTGTCCGGCTTTGTCGAGAATTACATCGACCAGTGGTTTTCCCGTCTCCGGATCAATCTTTCGGAAAATTTGGGACGTAATCTCAATGAGGTAGCTATCGAGTTCGCCTTTGTTCCATTCCGCGAAAGTTTCGGCCAGTTGTGCAGCGTCCATTTCCGCGATGTCTTTGAGGATTGCGTAAGCCTCGCAGATCAACTGGATATCGCCGTACTCGATGCCGTTATGCACCATCTTGACGTAGTGACCGGCGCCGTCCGGTCCCATGTATCGACAACATGGCTCGCCGTCCACTTGCGCAGCGATCTTGCGGAAAATGGGCGCGATGATTTCCCATGATTCGCGCGAGCCGCCCGGCATCAGGGAGGGACCTTTGAGAGCACCTTCTTCGCCACCGGAGACGCCGCAGCCTACAAAATGAATTCCGCGGTCCTCTAACTCCTTGCCACGTCTTTGCGTGTCGGTGAAAAGGGAATTGCCACCGTCAATGATGACATCGCCCTTTTCGAGCAGTGGCGCGAGCTGATTGATGACAGCGTCAACCGGCGGGCCCGCTTTCACCATGATCATCGCTTTGCGCGGGCGCGTGAGCGCAGCCACGAATTCCTCTATCGTCTGCGTGGGCCGAATGTTTTTCCCTTTGGCCCGCCCGCTTGCGAATTTCTCCGTGACTTCTGTGGTGCGGTTGAAAACAGCGACAGAGAATCCTTTCGATTCCATGTTCAAGGCGAGATTTTCGCCCATCACGGCCAGACCGATCAGGCCAATATCACATTGATTCGTGCTCATTTTCGTATCTCCTTGTGTGAGCCTCAATACAGAGGAGATTCACTGTAGCGAGCATTTAGAGGGCATGGCAAATCCGGTTTGCGAAGTTTTATTGACGGAAGCGCAGCTCACCGCGCCAGAGAATGAGGTCGATCCCGGCGCCGGCGCCGTGGTCGTTTTTTGGGGCGTTGTTCGCGAGGTTGAAAATGGACGCAAGATAGAGGGCATCGATTACGAAGCGCACACAGTCATGGCCGAACATCAACTGCGATTAGTCGCAGAGGCGGCGACGGAAAAGTTTCAATTGAAGAAGATCGTGGCTCATCATCGGATCGGTTTCGTTCGCACTGGCGAGCCATCATTAGTCCTTCAAGTTAGTGCGCGGCATCGCGCCGCTGCTTTCGAGGCGGGGAAGTGGATTGTGGACGAGCTTAAGAAAAAAGTGCCAATCTGGAAGCGACCTCGATTCAAGGTTGAGAGTCTGCGCCGCGCCCCGCAGAGCGAGGCGGCTACAGCGAAATGAACTGGGCGAACCGAATAACTTTAAGCCGGCTGCTGCTGACGGTGCTTTTTGTGGTGGCGCTAAATTCTTCGTGGCATTACGCGCGCACATCCGCACTTGTGATTTTTCTCATTGCCGGGCTGACAGATTTTATCGATGGGGAAATCGCCCGGCGCTACGGAGTCATCACAAATTTTGGCAAGTTGATGGACCCGCTCGTGGACAAGATTATGATGGCGGCGGCGTTCATTTCGCTGGTGCCCCTCAAGGCTGTTCCGGCATGGGCAGCCACCGCTGTAGTAGCGCGCGATTTTTTGATTACTGGTTTGCGTCTAATGGCCAGTGCCAAGGGACGCATTCTGCCAGCAGAGCGGCTGGGAAAACAGAAAACTTCCTGGCAGATCATCACTGTCATTTTCTTCCTCGTCCTCCTTTCGATGGCGGAATTGCGATACGCGAATGAAACATCGACGTGGTGGTTGCGGGCCTGGGGCGAAGCTGGTCCCGCGCTGGTGTGGATCACGGTGGCGCTCACGATTTACTCCGGCTTGGGTTTCACCTGGCGGAATCGCGAGCTGATCGCCCCGGATCAATAGCGGGCAACGGGAATCGAACCCGCATGGCCAGCTTGGAAGGCTGGAACTTTACCATTAAGCTATGCCCGCGAGATGTAAAAATGAACTCCGAAAGCGTTCGCGAGTAAATAGTGATCGGTGAATGGAGAATAGTCAAAGCTAAGTGGCACGCGTTGCAGCGCGCCCTCACCACGGCGAGCAGGCTCAGGTCGCGCCCTGCCTATTTCTCGAATGCAGTCGCGATCAACGTGGCGTTGTGGCCGCCAAAGCCGAACGAATTGTTTAGTGCGACGCGCACCCTTTTTTCGCGGGCGACATTTGGCGTGTAATCGAGGTCGCATTCTTCGCCGGGATTTTCCAAATTGATCGTCGGCGGAATCACCGAATCGCGAATGGCCAGCGCGCACGCGGCCATTTCTATTCCACCGGCGCCGCCCAACAAATGGCCGGTCATCGATTTAGTGGAACTAACGGACACTTTGTGGGCCTGCTCGCCAAATACCTGCTTGATTGCGCGCGTCTCGCAAAGGTCCCCGATGTCGGTCGAGGTTGCGTGCGCGTTGATGTAATCGACCCGATCGGGAGAAATCCGCGCGTGTGCGAGCGCCAGTTGCATGGCGCGCACGGCGCCTTCCCCGTCGGGCGACGGCGCGGTCATGTGGTAGGCGTCCGCACACGCTCCGTAGCCTGTAAGCTCGCAATAAATTCGCGCGCCCCGCGCTCTGGCGTGTTCCAACTCCTCCACCACGACAACACCCGCACCTTCACTCATGACAAAACCATCCCGGTCGCGATCGAACGGCCGCGACGCGCGTTCCGGGGCGTCGTTGCGTGTGCTGAGCGCTTTCATTGCTGAAAATCCCGCAAGGCCGATTGGGACAATTGAGGCCTCCGAACCGCCGGCGAGGAAAATATCGGCATCGCCAAATTTGATGATTCGCCAGGATTCACCGATGGCGTTATTCGATGTCGCGCAAGCTGTGACGATACAAATGTTCGGGCCGCGCAGGCCATACTCCATGGAGATGATTCCGCTCGCCATATTGCTGATCAACATCGGAATCGTGAATGGCGAATTTCGGGACGGTCCTCTGGTCAACAGGATCGTCTGCTGATCCTGGAGTGTCTTCAGCCCGCCAATTCCACTGCTAACAATGACACCGAAGCGATCCCGGCGCCTTAGAGTCTCCACGTTGATCCCCGCATCATCGAGTGCCATCTTCGCCGCTGCCAACGCGAGCTGCGCGAAGCGATCCGTGCGGCGGACGTCCTTCGGATTCTTAAAGAATGGTTTCGGATCGAAATCGCGCACGTCGCCAGCGATCTGGCAATCATAGTCGCTGCTGTCGAACGCTTCGATCTTGCGAATACCGCTGACCCCGTTCTTAAGATTCGACCAAAACGTCTCCAGATCGTTGCCAACCGGCGTAACGACGCCCAATCCAGTGATGACGACTCTGCGATCGTTGTTCATTTAGTGATTTGCCGATTTAGTAATTTAGCAATTCAACAGTTTAGCGGTTCGACGATTTAACGTGACATCAAAGCACAATCGTTAAATCTCGAAATCACGGAATCCCTAGATAATCTTAGCTCATTCCCATTCCGACGCTCTGCACGGTCTGGAAAAGTTTCCCTTCGGTCCTGATCGAGGGCGCGATGATGATCTCAGTTTGCTGAAATTCGGCAATGTTGCGAGCCCCGACATTACCCATGCAGGTCGTGATCGCGCCGACCAAATTTTGGCTGCCATCGTCAACTTCCGCCGGACCGAAGAGGATTTGTTTCAGTGACCCGGTGGTGCCAACCCTGATACGCGTCCCGCGCGGGAGGTTTGCGTGTGGAGTAGCCATGCCCCAATGGTAGCCGCAACCGGGCGCTTCCTGCGCCTTGGCAAATGCGCTGCCCACCATCACGGCGTCCGCGCCGCAGGCCAGCGCTTTACAAACGTCACCGCCTTTGCTCATCCCGCCATCAGTGATGATAGGCACAAAACGTGATGTCTTTTTGAAATAAGCGTCTCGCGCAGCGGCGCAATCAACTGTCGCTGTCACCTGTGGAACACCGAGACCGAGCACACCGCGTGAAGTGCAAGCCGCTCCTGGTCCAACGCCAACCAAAACCGCAGCCGGACCGCACTCCATGATCTCAAAGGTCACATCGTAGCCGACTGTGTTTCCGACGATCACAGGAATGCCCATCTCGCGGCAGAATTTTGCCAGATCCAGAGATTTATACTCCGATGAAATATGCCTCGCAGTGGAAACCGTGCTCTGCACAACGAAAACGTCCGCCCCTGCCTCTTGCGCAATCTTGCCGAATTCAACGGCACGCTGCGGGATGGAACTCACCGCCGCAAGCGCGCCGCCATCCTTAATCTGGCGCACGCGGGCCGCGATCAAGTCTTGCTGGACTGGTTCCTGGTAAATCCTTTGCAGCAGCGCGGTAACTTCGGATTTGTCTGCCTCTACGATTTTTTGCAGGACTTCTTGCGGATTCTTGTAGCGCGTTTGCACTCCTTCGAGATTTAGAACGGCTAGCCCGCCCAATTTGCTCATGGCAATGGCGAAACGGACATCAACGACTCCGTCCATCGCGCTGGCCAGAATGGGAATCTTCAATGCGAGTGGCTCCGTGTCTTTCCGCGGCAGGCGGAAAGCAATATCCACTTCGTTTGGATTAACGGTCACTCGGCCCGGCACGAGCGCGATTTCGTCGAACCCATAGGTCACGCGTGCTTTGCGATTGCGGCCGATCCACATTCCCATATCAAATTTGCTCCATCTTAAATCGCTCGTTTAAACTTCCACAGCGCGGGCACCGAGGAAGCAATGCGTCCGTTCGATCTTCAAATTCAAACGCGCAAATCACGCAGCGCAACCGGTGCTGTAAAGCGCGGCGCTCTCGTCGCCGGCGATTCCACTCCCCCAATATCCAGAGGAGAAAAACCGCCGCAAGAAAAAGCAGCAAATAAATCGTGACTAAGGCGGAAAGACTAACGCGAATCACGGGTTAGCCCCGAAAGCGTTCGGGGTCGGGGTTGGCCGCGGGCGGGCAACGTCGCTGCCCCATTCCATCGCTGCGATCCCCCAGGTTAGAAATGAAGTGACTTTCTCGGCGCTTGTCGAGGTTCGGGAAAAACGGCAGAGCGTCAGATAACGACGCGCTTGTTCATCAAGAGCGGGGTCGCCTGACGAATTGAGAGGAAAGCAGTAGCGAACTTCGCCGATCCCGCTAACGGCGATGCGAAAGCGGACGGTTTCAGGCGTCTCCCAGCTGGATACGGCAAAACCCAGGTCCGGCAAAATCGCAGGGCCAAAAGCCTGAAGTTCTTTTGAAAACGCGATCGATGTTGTGGTGGGAGCAACTGCGGAAGCAGCTTGTCGATGGACGAACGGAACGGCGCCTGGTGGCTGCGAGCTTGGGATGCGTTGATCGAGATCCCGCGATGGAATTTCTTTCAACGCTGGTTCCACGGCAACATAGGACGGCAGATGAGCCACCCTGGGTAAGGCACGTAGCTTTGTCTCAGGAGGACGCTGAGTTGTGAAGGCGAGCGCGGGATCCTCCGCATCGATCCAGCGAAGCAGCGTGCGGCCTTCTTCGGTGGCGGACGTGATCGAGCTTACACGGGCTGGCGGCGGCAGAAGCGCGACACTGGGCGGGTAGACGACTTGGAAAATGTAGAAGCAGAGAGCATGCGCGATTAAAGAAAGCGCCAGAAAAGCCGTGATCGAGGTCCTTCGCTCCCGAGGTAATTCCCAATTAAAAAGAAGTTCGGTAGCGAACTTAGGGGCGGAGATGTTCATCGCGGCGGAGTCGCGGCCAACGCGACGGACGAGATGCCGTGTTCAAGCGCCGCGTTTGTCACCGCGGCAACCGTTTCATATGAAGTCGAACGGTCGGCCCTGATAATAATGGATTGGCCCTCCCGCTTGGCTGTATCCAGCAGCGGCCCCAGCTGCTCGAGCGTAATTTTTTGGTCTCGGAAATAAATGGCAGGCGCTGCGCCACCCGTGATGCTGATGATTTGCTGGTTAGTCTGCGGACCAAGCGTAAAACGCGAGAACGGCATTGAGACGGAAATCCCGGGTTGCAAAATGAAATTCGAGCTGAGTAACAGAAAAAAAACCAGGAGGAAGACGAGATCGACCAGTCCCAGGAGGATTAGCCAGCCGAAGTTATATTCCTTCGTCCGGCTAAGCTTCATGAGGCGCTGCAGTGCTTGTCTATTTACCGAATCGTCGATTTAGGAATCGATGCGTGCCTCGGATTGCGCCGTCTCCTCGGGCGATTGAAAGCTGATGATACCACTGATCGGCCGGCTCTCCGTCAACATGTGGACGATCTCAATCCCGGCGCGCTCCATGTCGTGGAGCATGGTGTTCACGCGCGAAGAGAGATAGCTATAAGCGACAAAGGTTGGCATGGCCACGACCAAACCTGCTGCAGTCGTCAACAGGCTCTTGTAAACGCCGCCGGAAAGCTCGGTCACCGTCGCGTAACCGCCACTTGAGCCGATGGTGCCGAAGGCATCGATCATTCCGGCAACGGTCCCAAGTAAACCCAGCAACGGTGCGAGAAAAGCGAGCGTTGCCAGAACTCCGAGAAACCGTTCCAGCTTGGGCACCTCGAGCTGGCCGGCTTCCTGGACAATCTCACGCAGTTCCGATCTCGGTGCATCGTGCCGGATAATCGCGGAATGGATCACCCGAGCCACCGGGCCTGGCGTGCCGGCCGATTCATGCAACGCCTCCGCGAAGTTGCGGCGCCGGATAAGATTCGAGAGGCCCTTTAAGAATTCGCCAACGTGGATCGTCGCTCGGTGCAAATAGAAGAGGCGTTCGGCAAAGACAGCGATCGAAACGATGCTGCAGGCCAGAATTGGCCACATCAATAATCCGCCCTTTTGAATGTAATCAATCACGTCCGTTTTTCTAGTCCTCTTTGGCGATCGTGGCAAGCCGTCAGCCAATGTCGATCTTTGCAGGCTCGATCAGTTTCGGATTTGTTTGCCTTACCGCGAAGTTTTCGCGCGAGATTTTGGCGAAGCCGTCGGACTCGACAAGGACCCGGATGTGCGGCCAATCAGTTTGCCGTTTGCATCAAAGATGGAATAGCCGGTTTGCTTCCCGTTTTGATCGTAGCTGTAAACGATCTTATGCAAGAGGGTACCGTCTTCTGCGCTCTGGGTTTCATCCTCGAGACGGCCCGCGCTGTCGTATTTGTACCGACTCTTGAATCGAAGGCGTCCATCAGGTCCGAAGATCGTCCCACTGGAAAAACGACCCAGGTCATCCATGTCATAGCGAATTTTCTCGCGGACTTTGCCATCCTGGCTCGTTGTGGTCGCGATGGCCTTGTGCTGTGCATCATCGAATTGGTAAACAGTGCGTGAGCCATCCGCGTTCATCGACACGGTCACTCGATTCGCATCGCTCTCAGTTTTCGCTGGCGATTGTGTGAATGCGATTTTTGCCGCAACAAAGAAAATAGCGCAGCCGGCCGCCGAGGGGAGAAAACGCTTCATGTCAGGGCAGTTTACGGGCAAGAAGATTGGTCGCAAATAGGCATGATTTTTTTATTGACCCCGGTTGGGCGAAATGGTTAAAAGTGGAGGAAGGTGGAGGAAAATGGATCAAATCTCCACTGACCTATGGATTTGCCTTCTCCAACGCAATCTTTTTACGCCGGCGAATTTCGTCATGCCATTGACGACAAAAACCGCATCACGATTCCGTCGCGTTGGCGACGGGATGAAGCGGAGGAATTCATTCTTTTACCGGAGGCGAACCATCAATTTGTCCTCGTTATGTCGCCCGATGAATTTGCCCGCATGAGCTCGGCTGCGGAATCGAACGAAGCGGTTTCCGCGCGCGACCGCCGTGTTTTCTTGCGGCAGTTGCACTCGCGTGCACAGCACGGAGCCGCGGATCGACAAGGCCGTCTCGTTTTGCCCGAAGAGCTTTGCAAAAGAATCGGACTAAAAGGGGAAGTTGCCCTGATCGGTGGCCGAGGGCGTTTTGAAATTTGGAATTTGCAGCGGTGGAAACGGGCGCATGAGGAGGAAACGCCCACGTATCAACATGTGGCGAACGTAATCGGTTTGTAAGCATTTGATCGGCTTGGAAATATTATGAACTCGTTGCTGCTCGAGCGGTTCGTGCGGTTCGCGGCCGATCCGCTGATTGCCGAAGAGGAGGAGGCGCAGGAAATGGAGGATTTTATTTATCATCGTCCAGTGCTGGCGAAGGGAGTCGTGGAATTGCTCGAGCCAAAACCGGGTTCTCTCGTGGTTGATGCAACCTGTGGCGGTGGTGGCCACACCGAAGCGCTTTTGGAGAGTGGCGCCAACGTTCTGGCCCTGGATCAGGATCCCGACGCGGTCGAGCATGTGAGCGAGCAACTGGCGCGGTTCGGTCCGCGCCTCACCGTGCGACAGGCGAATTTTCGACACACGGCGAAAGTTCTCGACGACCTTGGGATGCGCATCATCGGCGGCGCGCTTCTCGATCTTGGCGTCTCGTCCCGGCAACTCGAAAATGCAGAGCGCGGTTTCAGCCTGGTGCGCAACGGTCCCCTCGACATGCGCATGGATCCACGGAACCAGCTCACTGCCGCAACTATTGTAAACGAGTACAGCGAAGAACAATTGACCCGGTTGTTCCGCGAGCTGGGAGAGGAACCCGCCGCGCGTCGGATCGCGAGCCTGATTGCAAAAATGCGGAAAACCTCCCCCTTCCGCGAAACTCTCCCACTAGCGCACGCGATCGAAAAAGCTGTTGGTCGGCATGGTCGGCGTCATCCGGCCACACAAGTTTTTCAAGCGCTGCGCATGGAAGTGAATGACGAGTTAGGCGCGCTTGAAGATGGCCTGCGCGTTTTGACTGCGCGACTCGGGCCCGCGGCGCGCATTGCCGCGATCGCTTTTCATTCTCTGGAAGACCGGATCGTGAAAAACTTCTTTCGCGATCACAGCCGGCAATGGCTCGACCGCCCGGAATGGCCTGCGCCGCAGCGCAACCCAGATTATGACCTCAAGTTGATCACGCTGAAACCGGTCGAGCCGACCGAAGATGAGCAACGCGCCAATCCCCGCTCACGCAGCGCAAAATTGCGGGTGGCCGAGAAAATCTAAAATGAAGCGTTCGCATCGAAAAAATTGGAATGCGGTAAACGCAGCCTCGCTCGCGCGTTGGATTGTCATGACCGCGTTTCTTGCGCTTGCCGGATTGAGCTACGTCTACTTGACCCTGCAACTCTATCATTTGGGCGAACGCAAAAAAGCGGTCGAGAACGAGCTGATCAGTCTCCGCACACAAAATGATGTTGCCAGTGTGCAAATCGCCGCCTTGACCTCGCGCTCGGCGTTGCAGCGGCGATTGAAGGAAGGGTACTTGAAAATGATCCCGATTTCCGAGAACAACATTGTCCGGCTTACAATTCCCGCGCGACCGGCGGAAGAAGACGCAATTCAACCGGTGGCAAACCGGTCTCGCCTTAGATGAACCCGAACAGTCGAAGCCGATGTGCGCTGGTCTGCGCTGCTTTTATCGCGCTCTTCAGCATCTTCTCGTTTCGTCTCGTTTATCTTCAAGTAATTAAGCACGACGAGTACGCCGGTCTTGCTGCTGAAAAACACGGATACAAACAAATCATTTATGCGGAGCGCGGCACGATCCTTGACGCGAACAACGAAGTTCTCGCCCACAACATTCCGGTCGAAACTGTCGTGGCTGACGCCACGCATTTTAACGACGCGAAAGGAGTTGTCGATCTTGTCAGTAAAGAACTCGGCATTCCGGCTGAGCAGCTCGCGGAAAAATTAGGCAGCGACCGGCGATACATTGTGATCAAGCGTGAAGTGCCGGAGTCGCTGGCGAGCACGCTAGGCGAGAAACTTCGCGCCGGAAACCTGCGTGGAATTTATTTCGAACATGATGCCGCGCGGATTTACCCGAATGGCTCCATGCTTTGCCACGTCATCGGATTCACCGACTTCGAACATCGCGGGATTCAAGGTGTGGAAGCTTCGATGGAGGAATATCTTCATGGGCAGGACGGTTATCGTTTCATCGAGCACAACCGCGCCGGCCAAGAGATCGTGCCCTACCGGGGACAGGAGCGCGCCCCACGCAACGGCTACCAAATCCATCTTACTGTCGATCTTGCTCTGCAGAACATTGTTGAGAACGAAATCGACGCTGCGATGCAGCAGTACTCCCCCCAAAAGGCCACAATCATTCTGATGCGACCGCAAACGGGCGAAATCCTCGCCATGGCTAATCGCCCAAATTTCGATTTGAACCTTCGCTCCGAAGCGAAGCCCGAAGAAATGAAAAACCGCGCCATCATCGACATGATGGAGCCGGGTTCCACTTTTAAGATCGTGGCCGCCGCCGCCGCGCTCAACGAACGCAAGCTACGGCCTGATTCCACGGTCTTTTGCGAAAATGGACTCTGGAATTTCGGCGGCGCCGCCCTGCACGATCATCGCGCTTTTTCCTATCTGAGCGTGCGTGACGTTCTCATCAAGTCGAGCAATATCGGCGCAGCAAAGCTCGCGCTGAGCGTCGGCGAATGGAAGTTTTACGAATACATTCGTCGCTTCGGATTTGGCGAACGCACGGGAATCGAGCTTCCCGGCGAGATCAACGGGCTCATTCGTCCTCCGCAATCATGGAGCAAAATTTCGATCACCCGCATCCCCATGGGCCACGAAGTCGGAGTCACACCATTGCAAATGACAGTAGCCATGGCGGCGATTGCCAATGGTGGCAAATTGATTACGCCACGCATCGTGAAATCGATTACCACTTCCGATGGCAAAATCGTCAGCTCGCTTTCTCCGGTTGTATTACGTCAGGTAATTTCGCCTGAAACAGCGCGCCAAATCGGTGATGCGCTTCGAGGCGTCGTCAGCGATCGCGGCACTGCGGCCGCGGCGGCCATTCCGGGTTTTACCATTGCCGGCAAGACCGGGACCGCCCAGAAAGTTGATCCCAAAGGCGGATATCAAGAGGGAAAATACGTCGTCTCTTTCGTCGGCTATCTGCCGGCTGAGCGCCCCGAGCTCGTCGGTCTTGTGATGCTCGACGATGCGCAAACGAGCAAACCGGAGCTGAACTACGGCGGGCTTGTTGCAGGACCGATCTTTTCCCGGGTCGCTGAAAAGGCTGCCCAGTATCTCGATCTTGAGCCGCATGAGGAAATTCGCAAAGCAACTCCGGTGGAGCGAGTTCGCAAGGCTGTGCCGGTAGAGCGAGTCGCCTTAACCAATGCTTCGCATCATTGAACGCCTTACCCCGGAATGTTGAACCCTCATGCAGCTCAAAACTCTCGCCGCCGCGCTTCCAATTCGCCAGGTCATCGGGACACTTGATCGCCCGGTGGAAAGCATCGCGTATGACTCGCGGCGAGTGCAAAG
>Ga0207684_10002591_pt1 | contig 18113 bp, 17 predicted proteins | sample KBSK5501metaG_FD_184342 | JGI IMG/M metagenome (GOLD analysis project Ga0207684, IMG submission 184342) | Corn, switchgrass and miscanthus rhizosphere microbial communities from Kellogg Biological Station, Michigan, USA - KBS K5-50-1 metaG... | ecosystem: Host-associated > Plants > Roots >...
AGTGGATCCTGCAACATCACCACCATGACAGGGACCGTGCAAGGGATTCACGTGCGCTATTGTCAGCCGCTCCATCGTGGAGATGGCTATGCCTATGCGAAAGGAGTGGCGCTTCCTCCCCAGGCGTAAATGCTGGGGTCTCCGCGCCAGAGTAGTGATGAGCCAGCTATTCCAGCCCTTTCGACGGCTCCACTGGCAGCTCACGCTGACCTATGTCGTCATCACGCTGGTCGCCGCCCTCACCATCGAGGCGACCAACGTCGCCGGGGCCATCGCCGCGTATAAATCGCTCACGTGGTCCTCGCCCGACAAACTCGTGGGGGATATGACGTGGATCGCGCCACAGATTGCGCCGTATCTCGACACCACGTCGCCAAACGATGCGGCGCTGGCAAGCGACGTGACCGCTCTGGCTCAGATGATCAGCGCCGAACGGCCCGCGACGAAACAGTCAATAGGTAAGAACGGCGCGGTCCAACCAAACAATCCGGCGTTTCAGATCAAGTCCCGTGGCGCGCATGTCACTGTCGTCGTGCTCGACGCCCAGAACCGCATAGTGGCCGCGGCGGCCTCAGACGACATCACGGCGGGTGGCGCGGATGGGCCGCCGCAGGCCGCGATGAGCGCGGCGCTGGCTGGTGGCCTCCACGGCGAGGAGTCGCAATTTACGGGTACGCTCGCCGATGGGCGCACGGTGGCAGCCGTGCCTCTCGATAGCTTCGACGGGCGCCAGGTGGGGCTGCTGGTGATCGCCGCCCAGCTCCAGCAACCCCAGGCGCCGCTGCGAACCCAGTTCGATCTCGCGCTGTCCGCGATCCAGCAGCAGGACCTGCTGCCGAGCGCGTTCTACTTCCTGCTGCTGGCCAGCGTCATCGGGACGCTCTCCGGTCTGCTGGCCTCGCGCAGCATCCGGCGGCGGCTGCGGCGCATCACCGCGGCGGCGGAAGCCTGGAGCGATGGGAATCTCGACATGGTCATACAGGATGGACGGCGGGATGAACTTGGGCTGCTGGCCCAGGACCTGAACGGCATGGCTTCGCAAGTCCAGCGGATGCTCACGGCCCAGCAAGAGCTGGCCGTCCTGGAGGAGCGCCATCGCCTGGCGCGCGACCTGCACGACTCGATCAAGCAGCAATTGTTTGTGGTGACGATGCTCGTCGGCGCCGCTCGCGCCGATCTCAGCGACCAAGTAGGCGCCGAGCAAACGCTGGCGGATGCGGAAGAGCTTGCCGGGCGGGCGCAACAAGAGTTGACTTCCCTCATTCGCGCCCTGCGGCCAGTGGCGCTCGCCACCAAGGGCCTGAGCGTGGCGATCCGCGAACTGTGCGCCGAATGGTCACACCACACCGGTATCCCCGTTACGATCCAGATACCTGATGAGCTGCCACTCCCGCTCCCGGCTGAACAGGAACTCTTTCGCGTCGTGCAGGAGGCGCTGCACAATGTCGCCCGCCATAGCGGCGCGACGTCTGTTGAGGCGCTTGGCGCGGTCGAGCGGAACCGACTCATCCTGAGCGTCACCGACAATGGCCACGGTTTCGACCTTCAACAGATCGAGCAGGACGGCAAGCTCGGCATCGGTTTGAGCACTATGCGCGAGCGACTGCAGCGCCTGCATGGGAGGCTTTCGATTGTGAGCTCGGGCGCCGGCACACACATTGAGATCGAGGCGCCATTGTCGCCGACGGATCCTGCTGAACTCTCCATCGAAGCGACTGAACCGCGCAGATTGATCGACGCGCCAAAGTAGACCAGGAGGCGCCACCATGAACGAACCAATAACGCTGCTGATCGTCGACGACCACCAGATGGTGCGCTGGGGCATACGCAGGTTTCTTGAGAAGCAGGGCGACATCGAGGTGGTTGGCGAAGCGGCGTCGGGCGAGGAGGCGCTACGGCTCACGGCTGATCTGGCGCCAGACGTGGCGCTGGTGGACCTCCTCATGCCTGGCATGGATGGCATCGAGGTGACACGCCGGATCAAAGAGCGCAGCCCGCGCACTCAAGTGATCGTCCTGACCTCGTACCATGAGGACGAGCACATCTTCCCCGCGATCCTCGCTGGCGCGCTGTCCTATCTCCTGAAAGATGTCGGCGCTGGTGAGCTCGCCGACGCGATTCGCAAGGCGACGCGCGGGGAAGCGGTGATGCACCCCCATGTCGCGGCGCGCGTGGTTGGCGAGCTACGTCAGAAGTCACGCGCGCAGGGCGCGCCCGCGCCCATATTGCCCGCGTTGAGTGTACGCGAGCGCGAGGTGCTGCGTCTCATCGCCGAGGGGCACAACAACGCCGCCATCGGCGAGCGGCTGGTTATCAGTGAGCATACCGTCAAGCGGCATGTCAGCAACATCCTGAGCAAACTGCACCTTGCCGATCGCACACAGGCGGCGGCCTATGCCTGGCGTGAAGGCCTGATTGACCGCTCGTAAGCGCGGCGCGCCGTTTCCCGGTGGCGCGCGAGTCGCTGGATTGACTTCTCGATCTGTATCCCAGCCCTTTCACACATGGGATACATATGGTCGCTGGAAACCATTGCGCCGCGTCCTTCGTATGGATGGGCGAGCGCGCCGCGGCTAACGATTCCGTTGACTGCCCCGCGCGGCCATGCTACCATCGAGAAATGGCCTGGCGCATTCATGTGCGCGCCTGCCACCCAGGGGAGCTTCTATGTCATCATCGCTTCTTCGACCGCGTCCAACACGACGAAATCTTCTCGCGGTCATGGCCGCCGTGGTTATCGGCGTCTTCGCTCTCACCGGCTGCGGTCTGAGCGCCTCATCCGATCCACTGGTGGCGGCGCGCGTGAATGGGCACGCGATCCCCCTGAGCGCCTACGAGAGTCTCGTGCGCCTCAATCGCGCCAACGCCGCCTTGCAGGCCACCGCGCCTGACTGGCAATCGCCGGGTGGCCGCTCGCAGCTCTATCCGATGGAGAAAGATGCGCTCAGCACGCTGACAAACCTCCAGATCATGCGTGACGCGCTCGCCACGCAGAAGATCAGCGTGACGGCGAGCGAGGTGAAAGCGGCGCGCGATAGCCTGAACAAGCAGGTGGATGGCCTGAAGGCGCAAGGGAAGTCGAATCCCGGCAATACGGCGCTGCGCGACCTGATCGACGCGCTGACGCCGGACACACTGGACATCCTGGCCCAGCGTATGGCCGTGCAAAACGCCCTGGTCAAGGCGCCTGTCTTCCCCAGCGCGCATGTCCGTGGCCTCCTGGTCGAGCATCAGCAAGAGGCGGACGATCTGCTGGCGCAGGCGAAGGGTGGCGCGGACTTCGGCAAGCTTGCAAAAGAGCACTCGATTGACACCGCCAACGCCGCAGAGAGCGGCGAACTTGGCAGGGTCTATATTGGCCAGTTCAGTGCGCAGTTCAGCGATACCGTCTTCGGAGCGCACGCGACGAACGACAAATTCTTCGCGATCCCATTCGGTGACAACTTCGCCGTCTTCGAGATCACCGATCGCAAGTCGATGGCACTGGGCGATGTGACAGACGCGCAGCAGCAGCAGGCGGTCATCTCCGCCTGGATGAATACATTGCCGAAGCCGACGGTCGAGCAGTACATTACTATCGGCTAAGGGTGATCGAGGTTTTAGAGGGCAACGAATGGGAGCGCGCCACATGAGCGGCGAGAAGCGTGGCGCGAGAGCGAAGCCTGGGCAGACGCCTGCGTCGGCGCCTGAGATCATCGTCGTTGGCCTTGGCCCTGGACGATGGGACGACCTCACCATTGAGGCGCGCGACCTGCTGCTGAGCGCTCCCAAGATACTCTGTCGCACGCTGCGTCACCCCACCGTGGACGCCCTGCGCGAACATCGCCGCGATCTTGCGATCGATTCGTTCGACGCGCTCTACGACGAGGCCCGGAGCTTCGCGACGCTCTACCCTGCGATGGTTGAGGCGCTGCTCAGCCACGCCGCCGGATCCAACACGCTCATCTACGCCGTGCCGGGGCACCCGCTGCTCGGCGAGGAATCAGTGCGGCTGCTGCGCGCCGAAGCGCCCGCGCGTGGTGTGGCGGTACGCATCGTCGCGGGCCTTTCCTATCTTGAGCCGGTCTGCGCGGCGCTGGGACTCGATCCACTTGAGCGCGACCTGCAACTCCTCGACGCGACGCGTCTGGCCGATATCTCTCCCGCCGCCATGATGGGCGCGCTGCTGCCGACCCGCCCGGCGCTCATCGCGCAGATGTATAACCGGCGCCTGGCCAGTGGCGTCAAGCTCGCGCTCGGCGAACTGTATCCCGACGACTGGCAGGTCACCCTGGTGCGCTGGGCTGGCATGCCGGAGGAGGCCGTCGAGCGGCGCGCGCTCGCCGAACTGGATCGCGGCGATGAGGCGGATCACCTGACGACGCTCTACGCGCCGCCTATCTCCCCGCTCGCCGCGCTTCGTGTCCCGGAAGGCCTGCGCTACGTCGTTGAGCGGCTGCGCGCGCCGGATGGCTGCCCGTGGGATCGCGAGCAGACACACCAGTCACTGCGCCCATTCGTGCTCGAAGAGGCCTATGAAGTCGCCGAGATATTGGATGAATGGGATGGCAGCGCCGAGCTGGCCGAGAAGCTGGTCGAGGAACTGGGCGACCTGCTGCTGCAAGTCTACCTCCAGGCGCAGGTGGCGCACGATGAGGACCTCTTCCACATCGGTGACGTCTACCAGGGTATCACGGAGAAGCTGATCCGTCGGCACCCGCACGTCTTCGGCGAGGCGGAGGCGCGCGACGCGGCGCAGGTGCTGCGCAACTGGGAGACGTTGAAGAAGGCCGAGCGCGCCGCGCGTGGCGAAGCGGTCGCCACCGAGAGCGTCCTGTGCGGCATCCCCAGGAGCGCGCCTGCCCTGTATCAGGCGTATGAACTGAGCAGGAAAGCCGCCAAAGCTGGGTTCGATTGGCCCACCGACGACGGCGCGCTGGAGAAAGTGGTCGAGGAGGCGCGCGAGTTGGCGGCGGCAGTGGCGAGTGGCGATCAAACTGACGCGCAGGCCGAGTTGGGCGATCTGTTCTTTGCCCTCGCGGTGGTTGGACGCAGGCTCGGCCTGGAGCCGGAGCGCGCGTTGCACGCTGCGAACCAGCGCTTTCGTCAGCGCTTCACTGCGATGGAGGAGCGCGCCACCGACGAGGGGCGGGCGCTGGATACATTGACTATCGACGAATGGCTGGCCTGGTGGGCCGACGCCAAGAGCGCTCTGGCCAGTGAGGCGGTATCGGCTGTCGACCACCCGTAGAGCATTCGCAACCGTGCTGTTGAGCGAAAGGAACGTGCGTGCGTCGCATCTGCGTCTTCGCGGGATCGAGTCCCGGCGCGCGCGCCCGGAGTACGCCATCGCCGCGCTGGCGCTCGGTCGTGAGATAGCACGGCGTGGAAGTGGCCTCGTCTATAGCGGGGCGAGCCGTGGACTGATAGGCGTGCTTGCCGATGCTGCGCTGGCCGAGGGTGGAGAGGTCATCGGCGTGATCCCGCATGGCCTCTTCCAGCGCGAGGTGGCGCACCACGGCCTGACGACGCTGCCACGCACAATTCAGTTACTATTTCAATGACGGCCACTTGTTGCGCGAGCGCTGGGAATCGACGCACAAGGACGACTGCCCCATCGTCTTAGCACGACACTTGCAAGACGCGCTCTGAGCGTAGGAGAAGCCAAGAGGAGGCGCGGCAAGGGCAAGGTCAAGTTTTTCGAGCAGGCGGAGGCGACCCAAGAACCGGTGTTGCTGAAGGTGCGTACCAAGAGCGGAAGCCTCATCATCACGCAGACGAAGGCGCTCAAGCGCGACCAGATTACTAGCGTCGAGCACCGTAACCTGGGCATCATCTTCGGCGAAGCCATCATCGGCGTGTGCTTCGACGCGCTCGCTGTGGTGATAGGCAGGGGCGACTTGCCTGGCGTGCGGGCGCTCCTGCAGGATGCGGACGGGGGCGACGAAGACTGATCGTTGACTGACTGCTGCTAGGGCTATCTGCGCAGAGCGTGCGGGTGGTCTTCTTTTTGTGTACAACGGCGCTGCCGATGGGGCTGCCCGGTTGGTGGCGTAGCTCTGTGCGTACGCGGGGATAGAAATATACCTCATGATACATACGTTGCATGACCTTCACCCATAGGGAAACACCTATGCTTAGGGAGTTACTTTTCATTTTCAAGAGAGTTACTCTTCATACGAGTGGTAGACATGTAGGATTCAGGGGCCGCGAAGTCACAGCCCTTGGCACTTTCTCCCCATCTGTGGTAGCCTACCGCTGAGGTCGGAAGCCTGCACACATTGGGAGGACGCGATGGACGTGAGCGAGGGCGCTCGGCTGCGAGTGGTGGTCTACCGTCGCGTCAGCGACACCAAGCAGGAGAAGGACGGAGACAGCCTCAGCACCCAGCAACAGGACTGCTTCGCCTGGGTGCGTGAGCGTGACGGTGTGCTGGTCGCCGACCTGGCGGACGTGCACACCGGTAGGGAGCTTGAAGATCGCCCGACGATGGCCGAGGCACGCAAACTCATCCGCGCGCGCAAGTGCGACGTGGTGCTAGTGCGCAAGTTCGACCGGCTGGATAGAAGCCACGAGATACGCGCGGTGCTGCGCTACGAGGCGCGACGCTTCGGTGTCCAGTACGCCAGCGTGGTCGAGGGCATGGTGGACGAGACGCCCAACGGCAGGCTCAACGACTTCATCCGCGCCTTCATCGGCGAGGGCGAACTCGACAACATCACGGAACGCGCCGTGCGTGGTATGCGCAATCGCGCCGACAAGGGCCTGCCGTTGGTGGGGCCACGCCCGCTCTACGGCTACCGTTGGGTGGACCCAAAGCGTGGTGTCTACGAGCCGGACCCCACCACGGCGCGAGTCGTGGCCGTAGTCTTCACCCTCCTTGCCGATGGTGGCTCGCTGCATAGTGTCGTGAGGGCGCTGGACGAGCGCAGAATTCCCACGCCATTCGGAAAACTGGGCTGGAACCGCGACACATTGCGCAAGATGGTGGCGAATGGTCGCTACTGGGGCGAGGGCCTGAACTATCGTCACGCCTATTCCCGCGAGTACCGTTACGATGCCAGCGGGGAGCCGCGCAAGGTGACGGTCAAGACCTTCACCGGGGTGGAACGTGGTACGCCCATCACCGAGGGCCTCATCCCACCCATCGTCAGTCGTGACCTCGCCGAACGCGCGCTCGCGCAGGTGCGCGCCAACGATACTGGCAGGGGGCGCAACAGCGCCCGGCCCGACGCCTTCTTGCTGCGCGGCGGCTTCATCCGCTGCGGCTCCTGCGGCACACGGCTCGTCGCCACGTTCCGGGCCGTCAGCGCCGGCAACCATAACCCGCTCTACCGCTGCCCCAACGCGGGCGGCTGCCCCAAACCCAGCATTAGCGTGTCCCGCATCGATGGACCCGCCTGGGCAGCGGTTGAGGCGCACCTGGGCGACATGTCCGTGTGTGACCGTCGGCTGGCGGCGCTGCGCGCGTCCTACGGTGAGGAGCAGGAGGAGAAGGCGGCGGCGCTCGACGCCGAACTGGTCGACATCACCGGTCAACGTGAGGGCATGGCCTGGGCCGTGGCGCAGGCGGGGGCGAACACGCCCACCGCCACCAGTCTGCTCGGCGTGATGGCCGCGCTCGACCAGAAAGAGACGCGGCTGCGCGCTGCACGCGACGAGGCGGCGGGCCACGTCATCGAGTGGCAGCGCGTGCAGGCGCACGTCGCAATGCTGCATACCTGGGCCGAGGAGGGGCGCCGACGCGCCTTCACCTACGCCGAGAAGCGCTTCATCCTCTGGCTGCTGGGAGTCCAGGTCAGACTGCATCCCAAGGAAGCGGAACAGCGCGCCACCATCCGCATCGACCCGTTTGATGAGCCGGACACGAGCTATCTGCCGCTGGCAGGCGTCGGCCTGGCGGACCGGACTGCGGAGTAGAAGGGCGCGCAAGGCGCTGATGGCCGACCTCGCCGATGGCTTCATCGCGCTGCCCGGCGGCTATGGCGCCTTCGACGAGTTGTTCGAGGTTGTGACCTGGGCGCAACTGGGCGTCCACGCCAAGCCCATCGGCCTGCTGGATGTGCGTGACTACTTTGCGACGCTCATAGCATTGGTCGAGCGCGCCGCCCACGAGGGCTTTGTCCCGCCCGCGCAGACCGCGCTCCTGCTGCGCGCCGAATCTCCCGCCGAGTTGCTGGACCGCCTCGCCGCCTTCCAGTCTACCGTCAAGCCAGCGCCGAGCGAGCCGCCACCGCAGCGGTGATGGTCCGCATTGGACATCGGCGCGCTTCATCTGGAAGCGCTTCAGATCTCAAGGCTCAGTTCGCCCATGGAGGTCCATATGACGTCTGAACGCTCAACCCGCAAGCACAACTTGCCTGCTCCTGTGTCAAGCTTCATTGGGCGCGAGCAGGAGTTGCGCGAGATTGAGCGGCGCTTGGGTGATCACCGGCTCATCACGCTCACGGGAATCGGCGGTACTGGAAAGACCCGTCTCGCGCTTCAGGCGGCGCTTACTCAAGGCGCTCAATTCTCGGATGGCGTCTGGCTGATTGAACTGGCGCCTCTCGCAACGTCAGAACTGGTACTTGAAACGGTCGCTACCGTGCTCGCGCTGCCGGAGGCTGCCGGTCTCTCACCCATCGAGCGGCTTGGAGCCTACCTGGAGTCCAGACACCTGCTCCTCGTGCTGGACAACTGTGAACATGTTGTAGAGGAATGCGCTCAAATCGTTGCCCTCCTCCTGGCGCGCTGTCCGCGGCTGACACTCCTTGCGACCAGCCGTGAGCCACTCCTGGTGAGCGGAGAAGTGGTTCTGCACGTCCCGGCTTTGAGCCTCCCCGATCCGTCGCGGCCTTTGGATCGGGCGCGTTTCCTTCACTACGACGCTCTCCATCTCTTTGTGGAACGAGCACAAGCGGCTTCCCCTTCGTTTCGGTTGACCGACGACAATGCTGGAGTCATTACAGAGATCTGTCGTCGACTGGATGGTCTCCCCCTGGCGCTCGAACTGGCGGCAGGGTGGATACGGGGCATGGGTGTGGCGTCACTTGCGCAACGGTTGGATCAAGGCTTCCACCTGCTGACGGGAGGTGCTCGCACCGCACTTCCCCGCCAGCAAACGTTGCACGCCACTGTTGATTGGAGCTACCGTCTTTTGCCCGAACCAGGGCAGGTCGTCTTGCGGAGGCTGGGCATCTTCGCCGGGAATTTTTCGCTTGAGGACGCGGAAAGCGTCTGCGGCGGAAGGTATCTCAGCCAAAACGGACAAGAATCCATCACCTCTGACACTATGCTCAACCATCTGCTGGGTCTGGTGAACAAGTCTCTGGTCCACTTCGATCACGACAGCAACTGTTATCACTTGCTAGAGACGATGCGTCTCTTCTGTCTTGAGCGGCTGACGGAAGCCGGGGAAATGCCCGATCTTCGCCGCCAGCATCTTGCCTGGTATCTCCAGTTGGCCGAGCGCGCTGAGCCGAACCTTGCTGGCCCAGAACAAGCACGATGGTTCGCACGGTTGGAAGCGGAGCAGGCGAACCTGCGGGCGGCGCTGGGATGGGCGTTAGACGAGGGCGAGGCGAGGGCGGCTGCGCGCTTGGCCCTTGCGGTGTGGCGCTTCTGGCACACCCATACCTATCAACGGGAAGGGCTGCGCTACTTGGAATGCATCCTGGCGCTGGATGCGGTCACTCCCTTGCCTCAAGCTGTGCGCCCCCGCCTCTTGAATGCGCTGGGCGTGCTCGCCCACAGTCTGTACCAGTTTGACCGCGCCATGTCCTACCATACAGAGGCGTTGCGCCTGTTCCGCGAGGCGGGCGACCGCCTTGGCATGGCGCAAGCGCTGTGCGATATTAGCCGGCAACACTTCGAGGAGATGCGACTGAAGCAGGCCAGGGACGCTGCCAGAGAGAGTTTGGCTCTTGCCCGAGAGTTAAAGGACCAACGAGCGGTGGCCCATGCCCTGCTGTTGGATGGGTTCGCGGCAACCGAGGGCGACCAGGTCGAGGACGCCATCCCCTCCCTGGAGGAGAGCCTAGCCCTCTTGCGGGAGATGGGGGATACCGCCAACCTGGCCATGGCCATGTCTACCCTGGCGCGCGCCGAAGGCAAACGGGGGAATCATGAGCGTGCAAAGCCCCTGCTGCGGGAGGCGGTGCGACTTCAGGTCCAGTTAGGAACCTACATCGATCTCATCGGCCCGCTCGTCGCTTTGAGTTTCATGGCGATGCAGACCCCAGCTGAGCCCGAGGGCGCACGCTACGCTGCGCAGGTGTTTGGAGTGATGGCGGCCTGGACAGAGAAAATGGCCCAACTGGGCGGAACATCTCCTTGGGCGGTGGGGCCATTCCAGCAAGGAATCGAGCAGGTCACAGCGATCCTTGGCGCGCATGCCTTTGTGCACGCCTTTGCGGTCGGCAAGCAGATGACGCCTGCCGACCTAGTTCGTCTCGCGGAGCACATCACCGCTTTCCCCTCTCCAGCTATCCTGTCCAGTCCCCCGCATCATGCGCCAGCGCACGCTCATCTGACCGCCCGTGAGGTAGAGGTGCTGCGCCTGGTCGCTACAGGACTCACGAATGCCCAGGTCGCCCACCACTTAAGCATTACACCTCGGACAGTCAATGCCCACCTGACAGCCATTTACAGCAAACTGGGAGTTGCGTCGCGAAGTGGCGCCATCCGCTACGCTCTGGAGCACCAGCTTGGCTAAGGGAACGCAGAGAGGACACGGGTCTGGTCTTTTCACCGCATGGCATATTGTTACAACTAACAACCTCCTGTGTTTTCATCCTTCCCCATAAATTGGTACATCTAACGATGTGGTTCCCCTTCAATTCGGCGAGAGTAGACACAGGTGGTCTGGTGGCGGGCGAGGGTCAGACCTCGGCGCTTGCATTCGTCTTTCGCTCTTGATCGTGGCTACAGCATGCGACGAGACACTGCGACTGATATTCATGCAGGCGCAGCGCCTCCACTACTGGCACGTGTTGCGCCTCGCAGAACACAGAAGGAGTTCACTTGAACCGTTTCCAACTTGCCCGTGTTGCGGGCCTGATTTGCCTGGCGGGTGGCGTCCTCCAAATCATCTATGGTCTGATCGCCATTCCTTTCCCCCTTTACGCGGCCGATAGCACTACGCTGGGTTGAGCTGAGGGCCTGTGGGCGCTGGTCACGGTGGGCATGCTTGGGGGAGTCGTCGGGCTTCTTGCGCTGGATATGGCTCGTCCCCGCGGGCTTGCCAGGATCGGGGCAATCCTCGCCATTGTTGGCCTGCTCATCCGCTTTGGGGCGGCTACCTGGGATTTCGTGTCTCCTACCACAGCCACGATCTCGTTCATTCTCCTCAGCATCTTCCTCTTCTTGGTGGGGATGGGCATCCTCGGAGTGACCACCCTGCTGGGGAAACAGTTGAGCGGCTGGCAGGCGTGGACACCGCTGTTTGCAGGAGCATTTGCGCTCATTCCGACGGCGATCTACTCACTCAATCAGTATCTCCACTTTATCCTCTTGGGACTGTGGGGCCTCCCCTGGCTGCTCGTCGGATATGTCGTCTCCACTCAGGCAGCCAAACAGGGACAAGCCCGACGCAGCGCTGCCTCTGGAGCACTTGCTCGGGTATAGGCGCGACAGCAGCGCACACGTTCATCGAAAGAGCGAATACCCTTGAAAACGAAACGTCCAGCAGCGCTCATCATCGCCAGCATCCTGTTGATTCTGGCTAGCCTGGTCTTTGGGCTGACTGCCTTTCTCCCCGGCGCCGACCGTGATCCTGGCCCGCCTGTGGTGCTGTATGCAAGTGTGATACTGGGTGTGCTTGGTCTGATCGCCGCGTCGGGGATCTTCGCCCGCAAACGCTGGGGGAGGTGGCTTTCCATTCTCGCCTCAGTCTTCAGCGCGTTCTTTGCAGCCGGCGGCATTCTGTATTCGTCCGATGCGATCACAAAGGGCCTTGCGGCGCTGCTGGTCGCTCTGTATGCGCTGGTGATCGTGCTTGTGGTTCTTCCTTCCGCGCGTCAGACGTATGAGTTGTAGGCTGGTTCGCGCAGGATCGTCACTAGGAAATGGATGGTCTTCACATACGTTTCTGTTTGCAGGTGACACATCTGGGAAGACAAGGAGATCATCTACTCTCGCTTGGCAAGAACGAATGGAGCGTGCTGGCTCACAGCAGAAAGGCGCTTATCATGTTACATCGCGCGTTTTGGACAGAACGTCGGTTCACCGGACTCCTCTTGGTTTTGGGGTGTCTGCTCTACTGGGTGGCGGTGGGCTTGGTCCCCCTTGACGCCCAGGGCAACTTCAGCATCGCTATGCCTCCGCGCGCAGCGCTGCCGGTGATCGCTGAGCAGACGACACGCTGGCAGTGGTCCATGAGTCTGTTCCTCAGCGGGATCGTGATCACGGTCCTGGGCTTTACTCTGCTCACCAGGCTGCTCTGGGACAGCGAGGAGCGCGCCTTCTCGCTCTTGGCGCTGATTACCTCGCTATTAGGAGTAACGCTGTTTGTCATCTACCTGGCGTTCTTCGTGGGCGTCTGGCCGTTTGCAGGGCAGGAAACCGCCAGAACAGGGGAACTGCCAGGCTACTTTTTGCCGCTGGCCATGTGGACGACGGCGCTATTCCGGATCTACACCGTGTTGGCTTTCTCAGCGCTTGCGCTTTATGGCGGATCCTTGCTAGTCGCGCGCGTGCTGGCGCGGTGGCTGAGCTGGACCGCCCTCCTCTACGGCCTGGCTGGGCTGGGACTGTTTGTCTATGTCCACGACATTCCTCCCGCTGTTCATTACCTGCTGCCGCTGGTGATGGGCATCCTGCTGCTGCGACGGGCGCCACGCCCCCACCGCCAGCGCGCAGAGTCCACACCTGCTCCCGAACCCTCGGCTGTTCTAGAAGGGGAACGCTGAGCAGCAAGAGTAGCCCCACCTTTGGAACCAGGGCTGGATCCAGGAAACTTAGGATATACCAGCAGGGCTTGGGGCCAAAAGCATGAACACGGAGTGAGGCGATCCTTCCTTCCGCGCGTCAGGCTTATGGGCCGTAGAGCGCCGCGACCAACCGGGCGCGCTCGCATCGGGGCTGACGGCGTCATCAATCGACAGCGGTATGCCGCGACGAGGTATCAGAGCCGATGAATTCGGAGTCGCCGGCGCCTGTTCCACGACGATCCAGAGCAATTTGGTATGAGAGTTCGTCAGTAGACCTCGAAGTTGAGGACGAACATGATGGTGAAGAGGCTGAGGAAGATCGCTCCAGCCACTGCCAGCGCGTCGCGTGGGGCTGGGCGCTCGCGTAAGCCATGGGCGACGACGATAAAGGTGGGAAAGACGACGCTCAGATAGCGTCCTACCGAGACCATCACGTCGTCGGTGAGGATCGGCGTCAGGATCGCCAGCGCGGCGTAGAGCGCATAGATCGGCCCCAGCCGTCGCCAGATGACAGGCAGCGAGACCAGAAAGAGTAGCGCCAGGACCGAGTACAGGCCGAAGAGCAGCGGTTTGTAGTCGGTCCCGTTCAGCCAGGTGTCGGGATGGGTGAGCAGATACACGCCCTGGCTCAACCCGTCCAAGCGCAAAGAACCGCGTCGCCAGGCCGCATCCGAGACGCGCATCGGCGCAAAGAAGTCACCCCATTGATACGCGCAGTAGGTGAGATACGCCAGCGTCCCCAGCGGGACGAGCGTGAGCCAGAGCACATCGCGCCGCAGCGCGTGGCGCGTCCGATACCAGTCGAGCGCGTAGGCGGCCACGACGCAGACGCCGATAAAGACGCCAGTGGGGCGCGACGCGCCCGCCACCAGCGCCAGGCTCGCCGCTAGCCACCAGCGCTCGCGCTCGATGGCGTAGAACGCCACCAGCGCCAGCAGCAGGAACAACGATTCCGTATACGCCGCGCCATAAAACAGGCTGAAAGGGAAGGTCGCGATCAGTAACACCGCCCCATACGCCGTCGCCTGGCCGAAGCGGTCGAGCGTGAGTCGGTAGAGGACGCAGGAGGCGGCGAGGAAGGATACCCAGGCGATCAGCATGCCCACGAGGAGATAGGAATTGAAGGGCAGTAAGCTCAGCGGGTAGTGGAGGATTAAGAGCAGGAGCGGCAGGAGTGGATAAAAAACGACCGAGGTTTGCGCGTGCGGCGCATAGGTGTATCCGTCGGCCGCGATGGAGATGTACCAGAGAGAGTCCCAGCGATTCCAGATGTTCAGATTGCCGGCGAAGCTGTGTGGCGCCAGAAAACGCGCCGCGACACTGGCCACCGCGAAGAGCGCCAGACGCGCGCCAAGGGCAAGGATGAGCGGCGTGTCGGCCCAGCGGGTGCGCGCGCGGAACGCGTGATACCGGCGCGCAGCATCCTCGCGGGCTGGCTGAGTGCGCGCCCAGTAGGCCCGTGCGGCATGCGCCAGATCGCCCCAGGGAGTTGGTGGCTCGCCGCTGAGATCGTCGGGTAAGTCGTCTTGCGGCTGTTCTTTGATGGGGGGGCCTGATCGCACGCTGCTCTGCTCTCGATCGGGCGTTGTCTTCCTCTATACGATGCCACAATGATGCCACGCGACACGCGCCCACTGCTCCACCTTCCCAGACGAGATGTCGCGCGGGGGCGTCACACACCGCCACTGCCCTTACCTTTTATGTGTCGGGCTGGTCGAGCGTGGCGCGGCGCCAGTCAATCGTACTCTCGACATGCCCCAGGTGCAGCCCGAGATGCTCGACAGTATGTAGCAGGCAGCGGCGGTTCATGCGGTCGCCAGCGGGATGCCGGCTGATCTGGCCAAGCCGCTCGGAGGTCATTCCCTCCAGCAGCTCCTTGGCGCGCGCGAGGAAGGTTGTGAAACGCGGGCGCATCTCAGCCCAGCTCGACTCGGCGGCGAACTCCGACTCGCGGTCGCGCTCAATCGGCCCGTCGCCGACGCAACTCAGCGTCCACCACTCGGCGGAGGAGATGGCGTGCGAGCAGATAGCCGCGAGTGTGTTGGCCTGTGGGGCGGGCGGGCGCCAGGTGAAGTCGTCAGGTTGCAGCGGATCAAGGGCTTCCAGGTACCAGGTGATCAGCCGGCGCAGATGGTAGCGATAGAGTCCAGCTTCGTCGCGCGGCTCCTCGCCGGGTCCAGGTGCAGTGGGCATAGGCACGTCGTTACGCCTCCTCTGGGCCGACCAACGAGTTTCGCAGGACGCCGAGCCGCTCGATCTCCATCTCGACGACATCGCCCGGGCGCAGCCAGCGATGGCGTTCCGTCCCCAACTCCAGGATGCAGCCTGTGCCGCAGGTGCCGGAGCCGAGAATATCGCCGGGGCGCAGCCGGACGTGCTGCGAGGCGCGCTCGATCATCTGTGGGAAGGTGAAGTAGATCGTCTTGAAGTTGTCGCTGCTGAGTTGGTCGCCGTTGATGCGCCCCAGCATCGCCAGATCGAAGCGCTCCTCCGCGCCGGAGCCGACACGCCGATCCTCCAACTCGTCCGGGGTAACCAGCCAGGGGCCGAGCGAGGTAGCGAAATCCTTGCCCTTCGCCGGTCCGAGGTTCATCTTCATCTCCTGCCGCTGGAGGTCGCGCGCGCTCCAGTCGTTCATCACCATATAGCCGGCGATATAGGCAGGCGCATCCGCCGCCGCGATGTCGCCGCCCTCCTGTCCGATGACGCAGGCCATCTCCAGCTCAAAGTCTACCTCATGGCTGGCGGTGGGATAGGGGACGCGCTCATCGGCGCCGAACAGGGCCGCGGTGTTCGAGAAGTAGAAGACCGGGAACTCGTACCACTCCGGGATCATCTCGGCGTTGCGACGCGCGCGCGCGGCCTTCACATGCTGCTCGAAGGCGTAGAAGTCGCGGATCGTCGGCGGATCGGGAACAGGGGTGCGCAAGGCGAGTCCACTCAGCGCATGGACGAGCGCCGGCTCCTCATGCAACTCGGCGGGATCAGCCTCTTTGGCGGCGTCAAACGCCAGACGCGCTGCTGCCATGCCCTCTGGGCCACGCCGAAGCAAGCCAAGCATGGTGTGCGGCAGGGCGTCCTGTACAGAGGCATGTGGGAGCGCAATGCCGCAGCGCGCCGCCCAGACGCCGAGCGCCGCCAAATCGAAGACGATGTCGTCATGCAGGATGCCCGCGCGCCCCTCGAGGTGATTGGGCGCGTTGATGGGAACATAGGTGACGAGTTTCATCAACATTGGCGCGGAGACCCCGGCATTCACGCCTGGGGAGGAAGCGCCGCTCCTTTCGTGTAGGCATAGCCGTCTCCCCGCTGGAGCGGCTGACAATAGCGCACGTGGATGCCCTGCACGGTGCCCGTCGCCGTCGTGATGTTGCACGACCCACTAGCGCGGATGGCGATTCGTCCGGCGTACACTCCCGCCTTGGCACTCGTAGACGGAACGACTGCCCGTACCATGTCCCCGGTGCGGAAGCCCCCTACCACACTGGTCGCTTTGGGCGCCTTGTCGGGGAAGCCGGCGGCGTTCGTGCGGCACATCTGCCGGCTGTGCCGTCCCGTCGCCCGAATCAGCAGTGGGACCACGCCCGCGATCGTGACCGTCTCCGGCGTGCTGGATCCCACACAGGCGGCGTCGAGCCAGTGCGTCTTGGGCAGATCACGCCGCGTGCGATTCCACTTCGTTCGTCCTCCTGTGCCCGTCTCGAGGGGCAGTCCCAGCGCACTGAGGCGGTGGAAGAGCGCCCAGCGCGTCGCATTCACCGCCGCCGCATCTCTCAATGGAACTCTTGCCTGCGCCTGGATCTGGGGATACCCAAACTCCTCCGCCGTGCGCTTGCCCTTGGCCTGATTGCAGGTCGTGCATGCCAGCGTGAGGTTGGAGACCCGATCGGAGCCGTGGCGCACACGCGGCGCAATGTGCTCGACCTGCAGCGGTCGGTCGGTCGCCCCACAGTAGGCGCACTTTCTGCCCCACTTCTCCAACAGATACTCCTTGACCTCGTACCCCGCCAGCGTCCCCTGTTGATCCTCCACCCCACTGATCTCGGCGTCTTGCATGAGCTGGGTATCGAACGTGACCAGTTCCAAGCTGATGGCGTCGATGGGCGCAGAGTGGCGCAACCGCTCCACCCAGGTGCGCACAGTGGCGAGGCGACTCTCCAGCGAGGGGGGCAACCAGCCCCCCCGTCGCCGGCGGTTGGCGAAGCGCGCGGGGCGGTAGCGCGTGTGGCGTTGACGCCGGGACCGCCGGCAGGCGCGCCGCTGCGCGAGGCGTTCCGTGACCTGCTGCCCGCGATGCGCGAGCTCCGCCGCCCACACCACCTGTCCGGTGGCGTCGTGGACCACGGCGATGCCGGTTGTCTTGGAGCCCGGGTCAATCTTGAGGCGCAGTGAGTCCGGCTGGGCAGCGGGCACGACGGTCTTGAGGATGATGGTGAAGGGGTAGCGCCGCAGCACCGCCGCTTTCGCCGCGTTCAGCAGCAAGCGGGCACGGCCTGGATGCGCCGGAGCGAGCGGCTTGCGCTCCTGATCGACGACCAACACGACCGACATCTCCGACTCCTTCGTGCGCTTGCGCGCCTCCGCTTGACGCGGGTAAGGATTCCCTCGTCCGAGTTGGCGAGCGGCCATCTTCGGTCGGCACTGGCTTGCTTCCCCCTGCGCCTGTTTAACCAACCGATTGCAGCGCCTGGGACTGAGACGCCATCCCAGGGTGCGACCTTGGACACTCCTCGCCAACGGCTCCTGGCGACGGCCAGGGGACTGGTCAGCATCGGGGCTCGTGCAAGCCCCGCCATTTCTGGCTGGGGTCGCTGACGCTGGCGCTATCCTTACTTCACGGCTGAGCGGGTCAGGCCCCGCCGCAGTATAGCATAGCCTGCCTGAGTGGCCTGTTCGTCCGGGGAGCCGGGGACGCTATGGTATACTCTGTGGCGTCTCACGAACCCAGCCAGCGCTCACGCCACACCGATGGAGGCCCTGTGCAGTCTACACAGATTGTCCCCCCGAACACGAAACAGGCCAGCCACCGCCAGGCGGCGCTCCTGCGCGAGATCGTCGAGACATTGTTGTTGACGGCGCTGGTGTACCTGGCCGTTCGCGGCTCGATCCAGTACACGCCGATCCACGGACCGAGCATGCAGCCGGGTCTGCTTTCGGATCAGGCGGTGATCGTGAATCAACTGGCGTATATGTTCGGGTCGCCACAGCGGGGTGACGTGATCG
>Ga0207684_10002595_pt1 | contig 18094 bp, 15 predicted proteins | sample KBSK5501metaG_FD_184342 | JGI IMG/M metagenome (GOLD analysis project Ga0207684, IMG submission 184342) | Corn, switchgrass and miscanthus rhizosphere microbial communities from Kellogg Biological Station, Michigan, USA - KBS K5-50-1 metaG... | ecosystem: Host-associated > Plants > Roots >...
CTGACGATCGCGACGGCGGCGCCGAGACGGGCGAACTCAACGGCGATCGCCTTGCCCAAGCCGGTCCCGCCGCCGGTAACGAACGCGACCTCGCCGTCGAAGGTGGCGGCAGGAAGCGCAGACGCGCCGGCTTCGGGGGGATCGGGAAGACCGCTCATGCCGCCACCGCGAAGAGGTTCCACGTTCCGGGAACGCCTTTCAGCTCGCGCGCGCCGCGCTCCTCGAAGGTCAAGCCGGATCCGACAACCAGATCGCGGACGGTGCTCGACACCAAAACCTCGCCGCTGTCGGCAAGCGCCGAGACGCGCGCGCCGATGTGGACGGCGATCCCACCGACGTCCTCGCCGCGGAGCTCGCATTCGCCTGTGTGCACGCCGGCGCGAACCTCGAGGCCGAGCGCGCGCAGCGCGTCTCGGATGGCGACCGCACAGCGGATCGCGCGCGCGGGACCATCGAACGTCGCGAGGAACCCGTCCCCCACGGTCTTGACCTCGCGTCCACGGAAGCGATTCAGCTGCGACCGCACGATGGTGTCGTGGGCGTCGAGCAGCTGCCGCCACGCGTGATCGCCGAGCTCCGCCGCCTTCTTCGTCGAATCCACGATGTCGGTGAAGAGAACCGTTGCAAGGACCCGGTCGTCTTCGGCCGGCTTGCCGCGCTCCCCGGTTAAGAACTCGCTGATCTCCTCGATCGCTTCTCGCTCGACCACGTAGAAGTTCTTGCCGGGCAGCTCGACGTATTTCGCATCCGGGATGTTGTCGGCGACATAGCGGCCAAACTCGGGGGAGATGACGGGGTCGTCCGTGTGTTGGATGACGAGCGAAGGGACACGGATCGACGGAAGGACGTGGCGGACATCCTGTTCCATGGTGAGCTGAATGAGTCGCCGAACCACACCGGGGCTTGCAGCCAGCCGCTCGTGCCTTCCCCACCGTGCTCTGATCTCGTCGTTCCAAGGAAGATCCGGATTCAAGAGGCCTTGCACGTCACCGGTTCCCCAAAGAGCGGCGAACATCTCCGCTTGCGCCTCCATCTCGTCTCGCTTGCGGCCGATCGGGTAGTCCTCTGCCCATGCCATGCGCGCCCACCCGCCCATCGAGACCAACGACTCTGTGCGCGCGGGATAGGTCGCGGCGAAGAGCGCGGCCGTCGAAAACGCACCGTCGAGAGCCATCAGGTTCGCGCGCTCGACTCCAGCTGCGTCCATCACGACGCGCGTGCTGTCGATCCACAGCTCGAGGGAGGGGAGGTTGTCCAGCGACACGGGATCCGACGCACCGGTGCCCGGCTGGTCGTAGGTGATCATCCGGCCCATGGACGTGATGTGCTCGAACAGCTCGTTGAACCAGGGCGCATCGGGGATCGTCTCGACGTTGGTGAACCAGTTTCCAACGAAGACGAAGGCGCGCGCGCCCTCGCCGAACACGCGGTACGCGACGGCGAGATCGCCGTTCATCGCATACTTGGTCTCCGTCCCCTGTACCACGGGATCCTCAGTTCTCCACCAGGAAGAGGTTCCATTCGCCTTCGACGCCTCTTAGCGTGTGGCACTGGGCGCCCCCGAATGTAAGTCCGGAGCCAGCCGCAAGGTCACGAACCATCTGCGACACGAGGATCTCGTTGTTTCCTGCGAGCGCCATGATTCTCGCCGCAACGTGCAGAGCGATCCCTGCAAGATCGTTTCCGTGAACCTCACACTCTCCGATGTGGATCCCCGCACGGATCTCGAGGTTCAAGCGGCGCACTCCGTCCCGGATCGCGCGCGCACATCGGATGGCGGCGGCCGGTGAGTCGAACCGGACCAAGAATCCATCTCCGGTCGTCTTCACCTCGCGGCCCTTGTGTACCCCCAGTTCTTGTCTGACAAGCTTGTCGTGCTCGGCAAGCAGGGAACGCCACTGGTTGTCTCCCAAACGCTCGGCATGGAGTGTCGAACCCACGATGTCCGTGAAAAGGAGCGTGGCAAGTACTCGCTCTTGCTCGCCGGGACGATGCGCCCGCGGGTCCAGCAGGATGTTCGTCGTCTGATGGGCGGCGATGGGATTGCCATCTTCGTCCGTTGCGATCGCTTCCGTGCTGATCAGATTGCCGATGCGGTGCGTGACCTTGCCACGCGCGCGGATTAGACGGCCGTCTGCCGTCACCCGACGGAAGAAGCGAGTATTGCACTCGATGATCGCAACGGATTGCCCAGGCTGAAAGAGTGTTGCGGTGCAGCTGGCGTTTGTCGCTCCCAAGAATGTGTCGATCCCTCCCGGCGAGACCGAGCGGTTCCACGTACAGAGCCACTCGCTCGCCGGCATGCTCAGCGTGACGTCGCCCTCCTCGGCGTTTTCGAATCGCATGCCGAGCGTGTTCATCAGGGGCAGCGGCGGCAGTTTGTCACCGATCAACATCCTGATCAGCTCGAGTCCGCCGTGTCTTTGACTCAACTCCAGCGGCGGGGCGGCCCCCACCGGTGGACGATCTGGAGGATCGGGCGTCGCGTACGTTGGTTCATCGATCGGCTCGATACCAGCCGGCGCCGGGGGCGGGCTCGGCAGCACCGGTTCGATCGCCCACTGGCTTATCGCCGTTCCGACGAGCCGACCCACAGGGTCTTCTACGTCTGCGGCACACGAGATGGAGACATTGCTCGTGTTGATGATGCGGGCGCGCGCGAGGAAGTTGCCCGGTTGCGGGCGCGGATTGCGGAAGTACTCGAGCGAGTAGGTGATGGGTGTGACGTCCATCCCCGGCTCAAGCGCCGTTATCGCTGCGCCTTGGAGGGCCTCCAACACGACTGGACTGACGTTGAGCGCGGGGATGTGCTGCGTGATGCCGCTCGCCTTCATCGTCCCCGTGGCGCTCCCGGTGCTTACGTGTCCGACGCTGATCCCGTAGAGGCGCGCGCTCGGGGCGGCGGCGAGGTAATGGCGCGCGAGAAGTCGCATCCGCTCGATGCCGGGCAGGCTGTAGATCCAGGGTGGGGGTACGAGCCCGCGGACGGGCTCATCGGTCACGGGTCTGAGATCGCTCACGTCCGGCTTCCCCCGAAAGTCGGAATCATCTGGACGCAGCGTCTCCGACCGCGGGCGCGCGCGTCAAGCCTCAGCGGCAAACGACGAGCGCGTCCAGCGCGACGCAGCCCTTGGGCAGCGCAACCAGTGGGTTGATGTCGAGCTCCGCGATCTCGTTCGACAGGTCCATCGCAAGGCGCTGTACCTTCATGATCGTCTTCGCGAGGGCGTTCAGGTCGGCCTTCGGTGCGCCGCGCGCGCCCTGCAGGAGCGGGAACGCCTTGATCTCTTGGATCATGCGGCGCGCCTCATCGACGTCGAACGGGGGCACGCGGAACGTGACGTCCTTGTAGACCTCGACGGCAACGCCGCCGAGACCGAACATGATCGCCGGACCGAAGAGGTCGTCCTGGACGACACCGACGACGGTCTCGACACCACCTTTGATCATCTCGCTGACGAGCACGCCTTCCAGTTCGACGTTCCCAGAAGAAGTCGTCAGATCGGTGAAGGCTTCGCGTACGGCCTTGTCGTTCGTGATGTTGAGCTTGACCAGGCCTCGGTCGCTCTTGTGGAGGAGGTCTGGGGAGATGGCTTTCATCACGACGGGATAGCCGATCGCGCGCGCGGCCTTCACTGCGTCGGTTGGGCGTGAGACGAGGATGTCGTTCGTTACGGGGATGCCGTAGGCGCGGAGCACTTCTTTCGAGGCGTGCTCAGACAGATTGGCACGCGGCTTCAACAGAGCTTTGGCCGCCTTGGCCGCGGGCTGCGGTCTTGCGGGGACCTCATCGAACGGTGAGTCGTACCGTTGTTTGAAGTCGTGGTAATCGAAGTAGGCCTTTACCGCCGTGAGGCAGTTGCGCGCGCTTCGGAAGAGCGGCACCTGCGATTTGAGCAAGACATCTCGGTAGCCTTCTTCGTCTGCCGTCGGTGAGCCCCAGATCACGCAGACCGGCTTGGTGGTTTTGTTGGCTGCATCGACCAAGTCTCGTGCAAGCTTGTCGCTGATCGGGGAGAACGAGCCGGCGATCGGGGCGATGAGTACGCCGATGTTCGGGTCGGCCAAGATAGCTTCAAGGATCTTCGGACCGCGCTCATCGCCGGTTGCGATGCCACCGGAATCCACCGGGTTCGAAACCCGCAGGAATCCGGGGATCCAGTCGCGCAACTTCGCTTGCGTTTCCTTCGTCAGCTCGGGCAGCTCCAAGCTTGCGGCGGCCGCCCAGTCGGCCATGTGCGCACTCGTTCCTCCTGAGATCGAGTAGATGCACACGCCGCGGGCTGCGGGCTGCTCGGCGCGCGCGAACATCGCTGCGACATCGGCCAGTTCGTCTAAGCCGTCGACGCGCGTGATGCCGAACTGTTTGAAGACGGCGGACGTGATCGCGTCGCTGCCGGCGAGGTGGCCCGAGTGCGATTGTGCCCACGATCGTCCGATGTCGCTCCGTCCGACCTTGATCATCACGATCGGCACCCCAGCGCGAGCAGCCTCGTCCGCCGCCAGCATCAAAGTTCGGCCGTCCTTGAATCCTTCGAGATAGCACGCGATCGCGCCGATGTTCGGCTGCTTCGCGTAGTGCGCGATGAAGTCGGCGGACTCGAGGTCGCTTTCGTTCCCCGTCGGCGCCCATCCCGCAAGCGCGACACCGTTCTGTTGCGCTTGGTAGATCGGCCGGCCTTGGTGTCCGCTCTGCGTGATCAACCCGATGCGCTTGCCCGGCAGGTCTTGGCGGAACGGCTGGAAGCTGTTGAGCGGCGTGTTGGGACCAAGGACGTGGACGTCGCTCGACGCGATCAATGCATCCAACTCCGCTTGGCGCGCGACGCCGTCATCGCCGGTTTCGGCGAAGCCGGCGCTGAAGATAACGACGAACGGGATGCCGGCTTTGATCGCATCGCGGAGCGCGTCGGCTGCGTTCTGCGTGATCACCACGGCGACGTCGACGTCGTCGGTGATGTCGGACAGCGACGGGTAGCACTTCTCGCCGTCGACGGTCTCGCGGTTCGGGTTGACCGGGATCACGCGGCGTCCGAGCTGGTCGGACCAGCCTTTCACCATGCGCCAGTTGAGCGCGCTCTGGCTGGTCGGAGAGTCGGACGCGCCTACGACGGCGATGACCTTCGGACGCAGCAAACGCTCGAGGTCGAGCGCGCGCATCGCAACCGGACGGCCGGTGACGTCGGTCTTCAAGGGACCCCCGTTTGAAGAGCAGAGTGAAATCTGACGGTGCGTCAGGTCGCATCGTATCATCGGGCCTCATGGGCATCGAAGGCGCGATCGACCGCATGCAAAGCATCGGCGAGCTGCTGCGCGCGCGCGCCGCCGAGCACCCCGACATCGACTTCCTGTGGTGCGACGACGAGCGCTGGACGTACGCCGAAACCGACCGCCGAACCGATGTTGTGGCGGCCGGCCTGACCGAAGCGGGCGTCGACCAAGGGGACCGCGTCGCCGTCATCTCTTCGAACAGGCCCGAGATGTTGGAGCTCTTCTTCGCCCTAGCGAAGCTGGGCGCGATCCACGTGCCGCTCAACGTGTTCTTGAAGGGCGACTTCCTGCGCTACCAGCTGCAGGACTCGCAAGCGTCGACCCTGGTCGCCGACGCCGCCGGTTTGCAGGCGGTGAACGCCGTGATCGACGACCTGCCGGAGCTGAAGCGCATCATCGTCCTGGATGAAGGCACCGCCGACAGGATCCCGTACGAGCGCATCCGCACCTCGAGCGCGCCGGTCCCGAAACCCGGTCTCACCAGGGCCAGCCTGATGGCGATCATGTACACGTCGGGAACAACCGGCATGCCGAAAGGGTGCATGCTCCCGCACGGCTGGTACCTCAACACGCCGAAGTCGTCGAAGCACATGATGGGATACGGGCCCGGCGACGTTTTGGAGACTGCACTTCCGCTGTTTCACGCGTGGGCGCAAGGCATGGTGACGGGCGCGCTCTACAACGGGCTGCGCGCAGTGATCGAAACCACATTCTCGCCGGCCACGGTGGTGCAACGGTGGAAGGAAAGCGGCGCAACCGTGTACGCCGGCGTCGGCATGATGGGGATGGCGATGCTGGCGATGCCCGAGTCACCGTCCGATCGCGATCACACCGTGCGCTGCACGCTCATGTTGCCGTTCGCGCCCGCGGAACAGGCGAAATTCGAAGAGCGCTTCGGTCTCACGATGCTCTCGCAGATGTACGGACAGACCGAAGGGGGCGCGATCGCTTTCTCCGCGTTGTCGGAAGAGCGAAAGCCCGGCACCATCGGCAAAGCCTCGCCGTTCTACGACCTGCGCCTCGTTGACGACGACGACCGTGAAGTCGCATCGGGCGAGGTCGGCGAGATCGTCATCCGCCCGCGCGAGCCGTTCGGCATGTACCTCGGGTACTGGCGGAAGCCCGATGCGACGATCGAAGCCTGGCGCAACCTCTGGCACCACACCGGCGACCAAGGTCGTATCGATGAAGACGGCTTCATCACGTTCGTCGACCGGAAGAAGGACGCGATGCGCCGACGCGGCGAGAACGTCTCGAGCGTCGAGGTAGAGATCGTGATCCAGCAGCACCCAAAGGTGGCCGAAGTCGCCGTGCACGCGATCCCGTCCGAGATCTCGGAGGACGACATCAAGGCGTGCATCGTCATCGTGCCGGGCGAAGCGCCGACGCCCGAAGAGCTGTTCGCGTTCTTCAAGGCGAACTTGCCCTACTTCGCCGTGCCGCGTTACATAGAGATCGTTCCCGAGCTGCCCCGCAACGCCACCCTTCGCGTCATGAAGCACCTGTTGCGCGCGCGCGGGGTTACGCCGGAGACGTGGGACTTGGAGAAGATGGGGCTGACGGTCGCGCGCGCCGACCGCCGCAACTGATTTCATCTTCTCGACGCTCTCTTGCCTTACGTTCGGGCGCCACGGAGAATGACATCAAGCATCGGGGCCTGGAAGCATTCATAGGGGGGAGAGCGATGTCTTCATCGGTACGCAACAAGCCACTCGTCTTTGGAGCAGTTCTTTCGATCGCAGCCGGCATGTTGCTCCTGGGTGCCGGACCGGCGTCGGCGGCTCCGGGCTGGACGGTCGTCGTGCCGAGCGGACTCGACAACCCACGCCACCTGTCGTTCGGACCCAATGGCCAACTGTACGTCGCCGAAGCGGGGAGAGGCGGTTCGACCTGCGTGTCGGGTGGACCTGGGGGCCCCGAGTCGGAGAGCTGTTTCGGAACGACATCGAAGGTAACGGCCGTCGACGTTTCGACTGGTGCCACTCGAACGGTTGTCGATGGCCTATTCTCGATCGCTGGATCGGACGGGTCATTCGCGACAGGCGCCGACGGTTTGTCCTTCATGAAGCCGCGAGCCGGCCACTACAAAGGAACAGGTCCTTTGTGGGTTCAGATGTCGGGGAACACAGCTCCGGTTCCTCCAGGCGATAACCCGTTGCTCAACGCAGGCCGCGCACAGCTCGGCCAGTTGCTGCGTGTCGGCGACGACGGAACCTGGACTGCTGTTGCTCCCGTGGGAGACACGGACCGGCAGTGGACCGTGGACCACGCATCCTTGGATCCGAATAACCCCGAGTGGCCGGATGCGAATCCGTATGGGATCGCCGCGGCGCCGGGGCGCGTATACGTAACGGATGCAGCGGCTAACACGCTGGACCTCGTTCGCCCGAACGGGTCGATCTCCGTGCTCGCGTATTTTCCGAACACGAATCTGACCCAGTTTTCGGACGCGGTGCCGACATGCGTCGTACAGACGAGCCACGGGATCTACGTGGGGGACCTCAACGGCCAACTGTGGCGATACACCGGCTCATTCACACCCGAGCACGTCACGTTGAGTGGAGACCCGCTCGCGTCCATCGAAGGGTGCGCCACCGACGGAAATCACGTCTACGTGGTCGATATGTTCGGCGGTCAGGTGGCGAGGATCGACGCGACGGGTCAGGTGACGTCGCTCGCCCAAGGGTTGACCTTCCCTGGCGGAGTGGCGGTCGGTCCCAACCATGCCTTGTACGTCACGAACAACGGTGTGTCCTCGGAGACCGGGCAGATCGTTCGACTGTCGACGAGCTAGGTCATCTTTGCTTATCGAGAAGAGCGGTCCGATAGGGCCGCTCTTCTTCTTTCGCCGAGATGCTCCGGACGTGGATGATGAAGATGTGCGCTAGCCGACCTGGGGTTTCTCGCACTTCGTTAGCGGATACGCTAACATTGCCGTGCGATGAAAACCGCTGCCGAACTCCTCGTCGAAGCACGCCGAGAGGCCGGACGGAGCCAAGCGTCGCTCGCCCGCCGCGCGGGCATCCCGCGCTCTGTTCTAAACGCGTACGAGCACGGGAAACGTCAGCCCGGTGCAGACGCGCTTATCTCCATCCTTCGAGCAGCCGGCTGCGACCTTCAACTGACACGCCGGATCGATCTCGAACGGAACGCGCGCATCCTGGGCGAAGTGTTGGATCTCGCCGAGAGGCTTCCATGGCGCCCGCGTCGATCATTGAAGTACCCACCGTTCTCCCGGCGCGCCGGATGAGCACTCTTGCCGACCGGCTTCGAGCAGTGCATGACGCCCTGAACGCCGCGGGGTTTCCGCACGCGTTCGGTGGCGCCATCGCCTTGGCGTATTGCACGGAAGAGCCGAGAGGAACGCGTGACCTCGATGTGAATGTGTTCGTCGGAGCCGATCGTGCGAAAGAGGTCCTCGACTCGTTGCCTGAGGCTGTCTCGGTCACGCAGGCGGACCGGCGTCGAGCTAGGAACGAGGGTCAAGTCCGCGTGATGTGGGATAACACACCGATCGATCTGTTCTTCGACTTGGACGAGTTCCATCACCAGGTGGCGGCCGAAGTCGTCGAAGTCCCATTCGAGGACACGACGATCCCTGTTCTCGGTTGTGGTGCACTTGTCGTGTTCAAGGCGATGTTCAACCGGACGCGAGACTGGGCTGATATCGAGGCCATGTTCGAAGCTGGGGCGGTGAATGGGTCGCACGCGCTCAAGACTCTGCGAGCGCTTCTCGGAGAATCCGATCCCGCCGTCGCTCGGCTGCAAGATCTGGTTCAACCGACCTAATCTTCGGGAAGAGCAGCGAAATCCTTCTTTGTTTGCCTATACCAGCCCATACCTTTAATCGGATGCTTCCATCTCCCCTGCATCGCCTCCAAGGCGCTTTTGTGCGTCTCGTCGCCCCCGGCGACCGCTTCGTTCAAATGCTTATCTTGCGCCTTAATAACTTCATCAGCCGTGTTTCCTTGGAACGCGACATCACACGGTCCACCCATCTGTTTGCACGTCATCGTTTTCATACGTGCGACCTCCTTTGGCGAAGGGTCATTCCGGAAGAGCGGCCCGCGAGGGTTGCTCTTCTTGTTTCGAGGGCGTGGCTAAGACGTAGTCAAGGAAGCGTTCGACCGCGCGCACCACGTGCGCGCTCCGGATCGACGGGAACACGTCGAACGCGTGCTGCGCGCCGGGCAACTCCGCGTACACCACAGGCGATTGCGCGATGGCACGGAGATGCTGCTCGAAATGACGTGCTTCGCCCACGGGAACAAGGGAGTCGTGCTGGCCGTGGATGATGAAGAACGGCGGCGCATCGGGACGCACCCGATGAAGCGGTGACGCCCTCTCGTAGTCCTTGCGATTCTCGGAGAATTTCTTCTTCATCACGATGCGCTCGAGCAGAAACGTGATCCGCCCTTTCACGGCGGGGATGTTAGCGTCGTTCGTGAAGTCGTAGACGCCGTAGAAGGGGACGCATGCATCGACGCTCGTATCGGCGTCCTCGAATCCCGGTTGATACTCCGGGTCGTTCGCCGTCAGAGCGGCGAGCGCGGAGAGGTGCCCGCCCGCCGAGCCGCCTGCGATCGCGATGAAGTTCGGATCCCCGCCGAACTCGGGGGCGTGCTCACGCACCCATGCGATCGCCTTCTTGACGTCGATCACGTGATCGGGGAAGACGGCCGGCGGGCTCAAGCGGTAGTTGGGGGCGAAGCAGACCCAGCCGCGCGACGCGAGGTGAAGCATCAGCGGCTTGCCTTGGTGGTCTTTGTGCGATACGGGCACCCACGCGCCGCCGTGTACGTGGATCAAGATCGGCGCTCCCGTCGGATGCGACTTGTTGCGGTAGACGTCGATCAGGTTCCGTCTGCCGTACGGTCCGTAGGAGAGGTTGTGAAGCCGCTCGACATCCGGATGCTTCATCCAGAACGGAAGGATCAGCTGGCGCCACGGCGTCCGCAGGTCGTAACTGGTCGCGCGCTGCGGGGGGATCTTGGACTCGTAATCGTCTCCTAGTGCGGCGCGCATTGCCTTTTCAAGCACCGTGCGCGCGCGCTCACCCTCCCAGATAAGAAGGCCGAGTCCCGCGGCGATGAGCACCGCGAACGCTACCGCGAGGTGGCCTTCCCATCCGTGATAACCGCCGCCAACACCCAGGCCGATCGTTACGGCGGCATGAATAACGAGTAATTGAGGCGCCAATTCAGCGGTCAGCCATGCCATAAAGAAGCTCGGCACGGAGAGGACCATGCCGGGGATAGGTCGAATCGCGTTCAACACGAAGACCATTCCGACGCAGGAGGCGATCAAGAACGCGTGGGGCATGAGGTCAGTGTGCCTGCGCGCGCGCCTCACCGCCAATCACGTAACCTGTCGCCGAGGAGGAACCATGGAACGCTTGAGCGCGCTTGACGCGACGTTTCTATATTTCGAAACCCCAGCCCAGCACCAGCATGTCTGCGCAGTGATGGTCGTCGATCCGTCGACGGTCCCGGGCGGCTACAACTATCAGAAGATCAAAGATCACATCGCCAGCCGCCTCCATCTTTTGGCGCCGTTCCGCCGCAAGCTGATGAGCGTTCCACTCGGCCTCGACCATCCCGTGTGGGTCGAGACCAACGACTTCGATCTGGATTACCACGTGCGACGCGTCGGTCTGCCGACGCCGGGAACCGAAGAGCAACTGGCCGAGCTTGCCGCGGACATCTCCAGCAGGCAGCTCGACCGCAGCAAGCCGTTGTGGGAGATGTGGATCGTCGAGGGTTTGGAGAACGGCCACGTCGCGCTGATCGGCAAGATGCATCACTCGACGGTCGACGGCGTTTCCGGCGCGAACATGATGGTTCATCTCCTCGATCTGGAGCCGGGAGGAACGCGTCCTCCGCCCGAAGCGGACTGGCAGCCTGAGCGCGCGCCGACCGAGTTGGAGCTATTTGCGCGCGGGATCCTGCAGCGGTTGCGCCGTCCGTTCCAGCTCGCGATGGTGATCCCGAAGACGATCGGATCGGTCATCGGGTTCGCGCGCGCGCGCCGCGGCGGGGACGCAGGCATGCCGACACCGTTCACCGCGCCGCGCACCCCATTCAACGTTTCGATCACGCCGCACCGTGTCGTTGCGTTCACGCGGACGCCGCTCGAAGACATCAAGTCGATCAAGCGCGCGTTCGGCACGACCGTGAACGACGTCGTGCTTGCCGTCGCAGCCGGCGCGCTGCGCAAGTATCTGGAACAGCTGAACGAGCTGCCGGCGAAGTCGCTGATGGCCGTCGTTCCCGTATCGGTTCGGACCGATGAAGAGAAAGACGTGCCGGGGAGCAACAAGGTGTCGGCGATGTTCACGTCGCTCGCGACGGACATCGACGATCCCGTCGAGCGGCTGCGTCGCATCTCCTTAGTCAACAAGGGTGCGAAGGAAGAGCACAAGGCGATCGGGGCGGGGATGCTGCAGGACTGGGCGAAGTTCGCAGCGCCGACTACCTTCTCTCTTGCCGCACGCTTGTATTCAGGGTTGAACCTGGCGGAGCGGTTCGCGCCGGTGCACAACCTCGTGATATCGAACGTGCCGGGCCCGCCGTTCCCGCTGTATTTCGGCGGCGCGAAGCTCGATGCGATGTATCCGCTCGGGCCGGTGTTCCACGGCGCAGCGCTGAACCTGACCGTCGTGAGCTATCAGGACATCGTGTGCTGGGGGATGATCGCCGGCCGTGAAGCGATGCCGGGGATCTGGGACCTTGCCGCCGCGATCCCCGAATCACTGGCCGAGCTGCGAAAGGCTGCCGAAGCGCAGGCGTAACGATGCCGCTGCCGCCCGAGTTCCACGAGCTGGCGAAGAAGGTCAACAACTGGGGTCGCTGGGGCGCCGACGACGAGCGCGGCACGCTCAACCTGATCACCGACGAGGTCGTGAGGCGCGCGGCGGCTTCGATCCGAACGGGTCGCAGGTTCTCGTTAGCAATCCCTTTAGGGGAGGACGGCCCGATGATGGGCAACGTGCCGGGACGTCCCGGGAACCCGGTTCGCAGGATGACGACGCTGCACTTCGAGATGTCCAAGAACCCCGACGCCGCGAAGTTCAGCGACGACGTGGTCACCATGTCGTTGCAGAGCGCAACGCACTGGGATTCTCTCGCGCACTACTCGTACATGGGCAAGATCTACAACGGGTTCCCGGCTGAGTCGACCGACGAGAACGGCGCCGCGCGATGCGGCATCGATAAGGTCGGATCGCTGGTTTCGCGCGGCGTTCTGCTCGACGTTGCGCGCGCGAAGTCTGTCGAGCGGCTTGACCCCGGCTACGCCATCACGCCAGGCGATCTCGACGCCGCTGCGAAGCCGGCCGACGTGTCGATCGAGAGTGGCGATGTGCTGCTTGTCCGCACCGGCAACATGGGTCTCTTCTTGAGCGGAGAGCGCGCGCAGTACGGCACAGGCAATCAACCCGGGTTCGGGATGGAGTGCCCGCTCTGGTTCCACGAGCGGGATGTCGCTGCGGTTGCGACCGACACACTTGCGTTCGAGGTGTGGCCGCCCGAGCGCAAGGACATCCTCTTCCCCGTTCATCTGCTGGACCTGATCGAGATGGGGATGCAGCAAGGCCAGAACTTCAACCTCGAAGAACTGTCGGCCGCATGCGCCGAGGACGGTCGATACGACTTCTTCTTGTCTGCGACGCCGGAGCCGTTCGCGCGCGGCCTCGGCGGCCCGGTCGCGCCGGTCGCGATCCGCTAGTCCAGCTCCATCTCGCCGGCGTTCCAGTACTCACGCCATTCGGTTATGAGCCCGTCGCGGATCGTCGACCTGCTCATACCCGTGTAGCTGACCGTCGCGCCTTGGAGGCGCCACTCCAATGTGATCTTCCATTCCGCCAGCACAAGGTCCCCATTCACAGCGATGCTCAGCATGTCGAACCCGAGCGGCTTCACGAGATCGGCCGATTGCCGGACCATCTCCTCGTAGGCGCGCTTGCCTTGTAGCGGCTCGTCGTGCATGGGCGACTTGAACGTCATGTCGTCGGCCCACAGGGCGAAATACGCGTCGAGATCCTCGGCGAGCCACGCCGTGCGACGCTGCTCGAAGAGATAGATCGCTTCTTCTAGGGTCGGCATCGCGGCAAGGGTATCCGGCCTCCCGGTTGACAGGGCTGCCGCACGCCGCCGACGATTCCTGATACACCGTCAGATTTGGAGACTCATGGTTGCGCTGACCCTTTGGTATGACCTGCGCGCGCCCTCGTGGGCCGCGATGCAGCACCCCGAGCTCTACGCGGCCTGCCTCGAGCAAGTCGCGTGGGCCGAGAAGAACGGCGTCGCAGATATCGCCGTCCTTTCCGAGCACCACGGGCGTGAGGACGGCTTCATGCCGTCGCCGCTCACGCTCGCTGCGGCGATCTGCGCGCGCACCAACCACATCCCGGTAAACATCGCCGCGATCGTGCTGCCGCTGCACGATCCGATCCGTCTTGCCGAGCAGGCCGCAACGGCCGACCTCATCTCGCGCGGCCGCATCAGCTTCGTGGTCGCGATCGGCTACGCGGAGCACGAGTTCGAGATGGCCGGCGTCGAGCGATCGAGGCGGGCGAAGCTGCTCGAGGAATACATCGACGTGATGCGCACGGCGTGGACCGGCGAGCCGTTCGAGTGGCAAAGGCGGACGATCCGCGTCACACCGAAGCCGTTTACGAAGCCACACCCGCCGATGTTCATGGGCGGTGGAGTAAAGACATCTGCCTTGCGCGCGGCGCGGCTGCGCATGCCGTTCTTGCCGTCGTTGGGCGATCCGGAGCTGAAACAGGTCTACGACGATGAGTGCGCGCGCATCGGATATCAGGGGATGTGCGTGCTGCCGGTCGGACCCGGGATGGTCCACGTGACGGAAGATCCCGAGAAGGCATGGAACGAGATGAAACGCTACGCGATGTTCGACGCAGAGAGTTACGCGGAGATGCAGACGACGGGGAACCGCTCGATGCAAGTGTCGGTGGCGAAGGATCCGGACGAGCTGCTGCGCGAAGGCATCTATCGGATCGTGACACCGGATGAGTGCGTCGCCCTTGCCGACGAGCTCGGGCCGGCCGGAACGATCATCATGCGGCCGTTGATGTCGGGGATGCCCTCGGAGATGGGCTGGGAAAGCCTCGAGCTCATGCGCGAGAAGGTTCTGCCGAGGATCCGTCCCGCGTGATGGACCTCGCTGCGTTGGTTGCGCCCGGTCACACCACGCTCGTCACACAGGAGTGCCAGAACGGCGTGATCGGCGAGCAGGCTGTGTTCCCGGAGCTTGCGGTTGCCGCGCGCGCAGGCATGATCGGCAACGCCGCGCGCTTAACGAAAGCCGCGCGCGCCTCGGGGGTCCCGGTCGTCCATTGCTTGGCGCTCCGGCGCGCGGACGGCCTCGGATCAAGCAATAACGCGCGCATATTCGGAGCAGCCCGCAAGTCAGGTGTCGTCTTGTTGCCGGGCTCTGCGGCGGCGGACGTGGTTCCCGAGATCGGTGTCGAGGACACGGACATCGTGCTCACTCGGTACCACGGCCTAGGACCGATGGGTGGAACCGATCTGGATGCGGTTCTGCGTTCCTTGGGCGCCACGACGGTCGTAGGGATCGGCGTCTCCGTCAACGTCGGGATGACGAACTTCACGATGGACGCGGTGAACGCGGGGTACCAGTTCGTCCTGCCCCGCGACGCAGTGGCCGGGATCCCCGCCTCGTACGCAGACGCGGTGATCGACAACACGCTGGCTCTTCTAGCAACGGTTGTCACGACCGACGATGTCATCGCCGCGTGGGAGAAGGCCTGATGCCGCGCGCGAAGGCTGCTCAGACGGTGCAGCAGTTGCGCGCATCCGACGGACGCGTCCCGGGGCGGCGTGGGCGCGCGACGCGGGAGAAGCTGCTGTCGTGCACCGCGAACCTGCTGGAGAAGAACTCGTATCGCGATCTCAAGGTGATCGACATCGCGCGCTGCGCCAGTACGTCGCCGGCCACCTTCTACCAGTACTTCAACGACGTCGAGGCTGCCGTCGTAGAGCTGGCGAGCGCGCTGCAAGCGGAAGGCTCCGCACTCGTGGATCTGATCCGTGATTCAACGTGGAGGGGCGCGCGCGGGTATGACACCGCGTTAGCTCTGACCGATGCATTCCTCTCCCTCTGGGAACGGCATCGCGCGATCTTGCGTGTCGTGGATCTCGCGACTGCCGAGGGAGATCTGCATTTCCAGAACATTCGCACGCACTTTCTAAACGATGTGACGTCAGCATTGCGCGATGTGATCGAAGGGTTCCGCGAGCAGAGGAAGCATCCACACAACCTCGACCCGATGGCACAAGCGGCGAGTCTCGTCTCGATGCTGGCGCACGTCGCTGCGCACCGGTACGGCTACGAGTTCTGGGGGATCCGCGTCGACAAGATGCGAGAATCGGTCGCGCGCTTGCTGTACTGGGGAGTCGCCGGGCGCGCAGCCCCCTAGAGCCCCGTCGCGGGGTCTCAACCGGGGCCCAAGAACCCCCGCGCGCGGCATGTACGTACGAGCGTGCTGACCGGGGATATCGAAGGTTCTCCTTCCTTGTCGACGCTGGCATTGATCGCAAGCGTCTCACGCTTGATATCGGGGTCTCTTATGAGGGCTGCGTCTCGAGCAAGGATTGCGACGTCAGCAAAATCTCCTCGATCGCCGACTAAGGCGATCTGCAGGCCCCTCGCCGCTCGGCAAGCTTCGACATTGGGATCCTTCGGGCTGCTCGTGTGAAAAGCGATCCACGATCCGATGAGTCCCACCACAACCAGGACCGTGAGGGCGATGATTCCGTATCGGCGTGACTCATCGGTGCCGCGAACGAATCTGTGGATCGACCCGGGTGCCCTTGCTGCGCCGCACGTTGGGCATGCGCGCGCGTATCGATCCATCTGATGACCGTGCACACAACGCGCCACGGCAGCAGGGTAATGCCCTCGCCTTGACAGCCGGGCGCGGCCGGCGAGATACTCCGTTCGCTATGCGGAAGGATTGTTTGCTCCAGCGAACAGGAGGCTGCTCATGAAGCTTGACCTTCTCTACGAGATCGACGTTCCCCGGCCCTGGCCCGACAAGCCTCACCCCTACGGCCAGCGCCAGGCAGAGCAGCAGGCGTATTACGAAGCCATCGAGCAGATCAAGCTCGCGGACAAGCTCGGGTTCCACACGTCGTGGCACGTCGAGCACCACTTCCGCGAGGGCCGCTCGCACTGCCCGTCGCCCGAAGTTCTGATCGGCGGTTTGTCGCAGTGCACCGAGAACATCCGCCTCGGCTTCGGCGTGACGTTGGTGCCCCACGGTTTCGGTCCGCCGATGCGCGTCGCTGAGAAGGTCGCCACCGCCGACATCTTGTCGAAGGGACGCATCGAGTGGGGCACGGGCCGCTCGACACCGATGGAGCAGATCGCGTTCGGCGTCGACATCAAGAACTCGAAGGACCAGGCGCGCGAAGCGATCCAAGCGATCGTCGGCATGTGGGAGTCGGAGTACTTCGAGTTCCACGGCAAGTACCTGGACTTCCCGCGCCGCATGGTGACGCCGAAGCCGTTCCAGGACCCGCACCCGCCGGGGTGGATGGCTGCGACCTCGCCGGACTCCGCGAAGCTCGTCGGAGAGTACGGCCTCGGACTGCTCTCATTCGCGATCATGCAGCCGCTCGACGTTTTGAAGCAGCGCATCGACGACTACCGGCTCGCGTCGCAGAACTCCAAGCCGATCACGCGTGTCGTCAACAACCGCGTTGCTGCGTACACATTGGTGCACTGCGCGCCCACGATGGCCGAGTGCGAAGAGCACGGCATCTGGGACGCGGTGTGGTGGTGGTACCAGAACCTTGCGGCGTTCACGCTCGAGTGGGAGTTCGCGCACTTCAGTGACGAAGAGAAAGAGCGCATGTTCCCGCTGCTGCGCAAGCACTCCGAGGGCAAGTTCAAGCCGCAGGCGTTCAACGACTACAACATGATCATCGTCGGCGATCCCGAGCAGTGCTTGGAAAAGATGATCAAGTTCGAAGAGATCGGCGTCGACGAGCTGCTTTGCTACGTTCAGTTCGGCCGCTTGCCGCACGAGTCGATCCTTCAGACGATCGAGCTCATCGGGAAGCTCATCCCCGAGCTCGAGAAGCGCGAGATCAAGACAGAGGTGCGCGTGAAGGCCGGGAACGGCGATGAGAACGGCAGCTCGCAAGGAATCCCGGGGCTGATCGATTGACGTCGTCGGACGACTCGGCGGTTCCGTCGTACACGGATCTGCTGCGCCTCGACGACCGCGGAGTCATCGTCGTCGGAGCAGGCCAGGGGATAGGCCGGCAAGCAGCACATGCCTTGTCCCAAGCCGGCGCGCGCGTGTTCTGCATCGACAACGATGCGTCACTGGCCGAAGAGGTCGCGGCTGAGGTCGGCGGCGTCGCGCACGTTGCCGATGCGCGCGATCGTGATTCCGTCGAGCAGGCAGTCGCTGCGGCGCAAGCTGCGTTCGGGCGTCTGGATGCGCTGGTCGACATCGTGGGCATGGCTCGGTACGTGACGCTGCTCGAAACGAGTGACGACGATTGGGACTGGACCTTCGGGATGGTGCTGCGGCACGCGTTCCTGTTCTCGCAAGCGGCGGGGCGGTTGATGGCCGGGGCGGGCGGCGGGTCGATGGTGTTCGTCGCGTCGGTCAGCGGCATCTCGTCTGCGCCCCGTCATGCTGCGTACGGCGCCGCGAAGGCCGGATTGATGTCGTGGGTTCGAACGCTGGCGGTGGAGCTTGGTCCGAACGGCGTGCGCGCGAACGCGGTAGCGCCGGGGATGGTGTGGACGCCGCGGATCTCGA
>Ga0207684_10002597_pt1 | contig 18082 bp, 16 predicted proteins | sample KBSK5501metaG_FD_184342 | JGI IMG/M metagenome (GOLD analysis project Ga0207684, IMG submission 184342) | Corn, switchgrass and miscanthus rhizosphere microbial communities from Kellogg Biological Station, Michigan, USA - KBS K5-50-1 metaG... | ecosystem: Host-associated > Plants > Roots >...
GCTTCAGCACCTGCTGCTGCACCGAGACGTCGAGCGCCGAGGTCGGCTCGTCGAGCACCAGCACCTCGGGTCGCAGCACGACCGCGCGCGCGATCGCGATGCGCTGGCGCTGCCCGCCCGAGAACTCGTGCGGATAACGCTGCAGCACGTCGGCCACGCCATGGCGTTCGCTCAGGCCGACTTCGTCGAGCATCGCGAGCACCATCTTCTCGCGCTCGGCGGCCGGCAGATCACCGCGGTGCAGCGCGAGCCCCTCGCCGACGATCTGGCCGACCGTCCTGCGCGGGCTCAGCGAGGCGAACGGATCCTGGAACACGACCTGCATGCGCTTGCGCATCGCGCGCAGCGTGCCGCGCTCGGCGTTGTCGATGCGCTGGCCACCCATGTCGATCTCGCCGGCCGAGATCGGCTGCAGCGCGAGCAGGGCCATGCCCAGCGTCGTCTTGCCGGAGCCCGATTCGCCGACGATGCCCAGCGTCTCGCCGCGCTTCAGCGCGAGCGTCGCATGGCGCACCGCCTGGAAGTGGCGTTTCGCGAACCAGCCGGCGCTGCTCGTGAACGTGACGCCGACGCCGCGGCTTTCGACCAGCGTCGGCGCGTCGTGCGCGAGCGACTGCACCACCCGCTGCGGCCGGCTCGCGAGCAGCTTCTTCGTGTACGCGTGCTGCGGGTTGCCGAACACCGTGCCGGTGCCGCCCATCTCGACGAGCTTGCCGCGCTCCATCACGCCGACGCGGTGCGTGAAGCGCCGCACCAGGTTCAGGTCGTGCGTGATGAACAGCAGCGCCATGTGCATCTCGGCCTGCAGTTCGTCGAGCAGCGCGAGGATCTGCGCCTGGATCGTCACGTCCAGCGCGGTGGTCGGCTCGTCGCAGATCAGCAGCTTGGGCCTGCAGGCCAGCGCCATCGCGATCATCGCGCGCTGCCGCTGCCCGCCGGAGAGTTGATGCGGGTACGCGTCGATGCGGCGCTCCGGCTCGGGGATGCCGGTGCGTTCGAGCAGCTCGATCGCGCGGGCGCGCGCCGCGTTCCTGCGCACGCCCTCGTGCAGCTCGAGCACCTCGCCGATCTGGTTGCCGACCGTGTACAGCGGGTTCAGCGCCGTCATCGGCTCCTGGAAGATCATCGCGATGTCGGCGCCGCGAATGCCGCGCATCTCGCGCTCCGACTTCTTCGTCAGGTCGACGCCCTCGAAGCGGATCGCCCCGGTCGTGACGGCGGCATCGACCAGCCGCAGCACCGACAGCGCGGTGATCGACTTGCCCGAGCCCGATTCGCCGACCAGCGCGAACTTCTCGGCCGGCGCGATGCTGAACGAGACGTCGTCGACGACGGTGCTCGCGCCGAAGCGCACGCTGAGGTGCTCGACGGCCAGCAGCGGGGATGGCGACGAGTCCGGGCTGCTGCTCATGATTTGCGCGTGTCGAAGGCGTCGCGCAGCGCGTCGCCGATGAAGGTGAGCAGCAGCATCGTCACGACCAGCACCGCGAAGGTCGGGAAGATGACCCACCACGCGTCGAGGTTGGCCTTGCCTTGCTTGACCAGCTCGCCCAGCGACGGAACGTCCGGCGGAACGCCGAGCCCGAGGAAGTCGAGCGCGACCAGACTCAGGATCGCCGCACTCATGCGAAACGGCAGGAACGTGATGGCCGGCGTCAACGAGTTCGGCAGCACGTGGCGCCAGATGATCTGCCGCGTGGACAGCCCCATCGCACGCGCCGCCTTGACGAATTCGAGGCTGCGGTTGCGCAGGAACTCGGCGCGCGTGTAGTCCGACAAGCCCACCCAGCCGAACAGCGACAGCAGGATCAGCAGCAGCCCGATCGACGGCTGGAAGATCGACGCGAAGATGATCAGCAGGTACAGCTCGGGGATCGACGTCCAGATCTCGATCAGCCGCTGCATCGTCAGGTCGACGCGACCCGCGAAATAGCCCTGCACCGCACCGGCGAGCAGCCCCAGCATGACACCGATCGCCGTCAGCGCGAGTGCGAACAGGATGCTCACGCGGAACCCATAGAGCAGCCGCGCGACCATGTCGCGTCCGACCTGATCGGTGCCCAGCCAGTGGTCGGCATTCGGCGGGGCCGGGTTCGCCGGCTTGGAGAAATATTCGAGCGACGTCGCCGAGTGCCGGTTCAAGGTGCGCAGCATCCAGTTGCCCGGCTTCGCGAACTGCTGCAGCGTGAACGGGTCGCTCCAATCGATGGGGGTCTTGAAGTCGCCGCCGATCTGCAGCTCGGGCGGGTTGTGCACCATCGGGAAGAGCCACTCGCCGTCGTATCGCGCGATCAGCGGCTGGTCGTTGCTCAGCACTTCCGCGAACAGGCTGACGAGCAGCAACAGCGCGAAGATCGCGAGCGACCACACGCCCAGCCGGTTGCGCTTGAAGCGGGTCCACGCGCGCCGGTTGGGCGACAGCGGAACGGCGGTCCGGATGACCGCGTGCGAGACGACCGGCTCGACCGGTGCGGTCAGCGGCGTCATTTGCCCGCCGCTCCGAACTGCACGCGCGGGTCGACAACGACGTAGAGCACGTCGGCGATCAGCTTGACCGCCAATCCGATCAGCGTGAACAGGTACAGCGACCCGAGCACGACCGGGTAGTCGCGTCGGACCACCGATTCGTAGCTCAGAAGCCCGAGCCCGTCGAGCGAGAACAGTGTCTCGATCAGCAGCGCGCCAGCGAAGAACGCACCGATGAAGGCGGCGGGAAAGCCGGTGACCATCGGGATCAGCGCGTTGCGCAGCATGTGCTTCCACAGCACGCGCGATTGCGACAGTCCCTTGGCGCGCGCGACCAGCACGTACTGCTTGCGCATCTCCTCGATGAACGTGTTCTTGGTCAGCATGGTCATCTCGGCGAAGCTGCCGATCACGAGACAGGTCAGCGGCAGCGTGAGGTGCCAGAAATAGTCGCGGATGCGCGCGGGCCACGCGAGCTCGTGCCAGTTGTCGGACACGAGGCCGCGCAGCGGGAACACCTCCCAGAAGCTGCCGCCGGAGAACAGCACGATCAGGAACACGCCCAGCACGAACCCGGGGATCGCGAAGCCGATCAGCACGAGCAGCGTCGTCGCGACATCGAACTTCGAGCCCTCGCGAACCGCCTTGGCGATGCCCAGCGGCACCGAGATCAGGTAGGAGATCAGGAAGGTCCACAGGCCCAGGCTGATCGACACGGGCAGCTTCTCCTTGATCAGATCCCAGACGGGCTTGTTCTGCAGGAAGCTGCGGCCCAGGTCGAAGGTCGCGAAGCTCTTCAGCATCTCGAAGTAGCGCACGTGCGCCGGCTTGTCGAAACCGTACAGCTTCTTCAGCTCGGCGATCTGCTTGGCGTCGGTATCGCCGCGCGCCTTGTAGGCGCCGCCGCCCGCGCCGATGCGCGACTGCGCGACCAGCTGCTCGACCGGCCCGCCCGGCACGAACTGGATCACGATGAAGGTGACGGTGAGCGCGCCGAACAGCGTCGGCAGCATCAGCGCGATGCGTTTGAGGATGTAGCCGAGCATGGTCAGCGTTGCGCCGGGTCCTTGATCCACCACGCCGTGATCGGCCATGCCAGGCGCGTGTCGTTGTCGGGCGGCAGGTCGGTGGTGAAGTGAAGAGGGCGGACCGCCGGCATGCCGAACTTGGTCCAGTAGGCCATCCGTTCGTCGTCGCTGTACAGCTCGGGAACCTGCCAGTAGCTCCACATCACGACCCGGTCGAGCGCGCGGCACGCGTCGCGGAAATCCTCCAGCGTGGCCGCCTTGCCCATCGCGTCGAGGATGTGATCGACGGCCTTGCTCTTCACGCCGCGGTAGTTGCCGTCGCCCTTGGTGTCGGCGGCCTTGCTGCCGTACAGCGACACGTAGTCGGCAACCACCGGTAGCTGGAACGCCGGCTCGACGATGGTCACCATGTCGAAGTCGTATTCCTCCAGGCGCCGGTTGAACAGTGCGAAATCGACGCGGCGATCGCGGATCGTCATCCCGAGCTTTTCGAGGTTGCGCCGCCACGGGTTCATGCGGCGGTCGGTATCCTGGCTCGCCGGTGCGAGGTATTCGACGACGAACGGTTCGCCCTTCGCGTTGCGCAGCACGTTGTCGTCGCCGAGCTTCCAGCCCGCGGCCTCCATCAGCGCGCGCGCCTCGAGCAGGTTCTGGCGCAACGCATTCGGGCCGGTATCGGTGCGCGGCGCGACGAAGGGCGGGCCGAACACCTCCTTGGGCAGTTCGTCGCGATAGGGCTCCAGCAGCTTCAATTCCCCCGGCGACGGCAGCCCGACGGCGCCGAACTCGGAGTTGTTGAACACGTGGCGGGCACGCTTCAGGCCGAAGTTCGGATAGCGGTTGTTCGTTTCCCAGTCGTACGTCAGCCCGAACGCCTTGCGCACGCGAATGTCCTGGAAGATCGGGCGGCGCAGGTTGATCTCGTAGGCCTGCAAGCCCTGGCCGGTGCCAACGCGGATCGCCTGCTTGACGATGCGACCGTCGTCGAACTTCGGGCCCACGAACTGGCGCTCCCAGAGCTTGGCGGCGTAGACCCGCACGATGTCGTACTCGCCGGCCTTGAACGCCTCCGTGGCGATGTCTTCGTCCTGGTAGTAGCGGTAGACGATCCGGTCGAAGTTGAACATGCCGCGCCGCACCGGCAGGTCGCGGGCCCAGTAGTTGGGGTCGCGCTTGAACTCGATGCGCCGGCCCGAGTCGGCGACGGCCACGGTGTACGGGCCGGTGCCGATCGGGATCTCCAAGACGATTTCGTCGAGCCGCGTGTGGCTGCCGTCCGCCTTGAGCCCCCATTTTTGCGAGACCACGGCCATGGTGCCGACCTTGACCAGCGCGTCGCTGGTCTTCTCGGCCATCTCGAAGCGGATCGTGCGCGGATCGATCACGACCAAGCGCGCGACGCCCGCCAGCGACGTGGCGAAGCGCGGGTCCGCGAACTTGCTGGTCTGGACCTCGTAGCTGTAGCGGACGTCCTCGCTCGTGACCGGATCGCCGTTCGTGAACCGCGCTTTCGGATGCAGGCGGAACGTGATCGAGGACTTGTCCGGCGCGACCAGCATCTCCTCGGCCAGCAGGCCGTATATGGTCTGGTTCTCATCGGCCGACAGCACAGCCAGGGTCTCGACCATGTAGATGGCCACGCCGGCCGGCGCGTTCCCCTTGATCGTGAAGATGTTGTACTTGTCGAAGCTGGTGCGTCGATCGGGATTCGGCAGGTACAGGACGCCGCCCTTGGGCGCGGTCGGCTCAAGGTACTCGAAGTGATCGAACCCGCGCGGGTACTTCGGCTCGCCGAACGCGGCATACGCATGGACCCAGCCGGTCGCGGGCAGCGGCTTGCTCTCCGGCGGGGCATCATTCGGCGCCACGGGGGGCGCGGCCAGGGCTCTCGGCGCACCCAGCCATGCCGACAGCGGCGCCCCCAGCAAACATCGAGCAATCCGGCGCCGCAACTGCCCGGCGCTGGTCAAGCCTTTTTGCATGGTCGCGAATCCTAAGGCAAGGCCCGCGGCGGGCCGCGCTGGTTTACACGGGACCGACGTCCCGATGCGCACCGCCGCCGGGCGCGGCTGTCAGGCCGTCTTCTTTGCCGGCGCTTTCAGCAACCCCTCGCAGGCTCCGCGCTTCGCGTCGCCCTTGTCCAGGCCGGCGCACACGCCGTCGAGCTGCTTTTGCAACCGCGCGACCGCACCGGCGTGCTGCCCGCCCTTGTTCCAGCTCAGCAGCTTCGTGCCCACGCGCTGCAGCGAACGGCCGCTGCGCTCGTAGAACGCATCCGGCGCAGCAGAAGCCTCGGTGAAAAGCTGCGCCACGGCCTTCTCGATGCGCGCCTCGTCCTGCGGCGCCAGGTCGACCAGCGCGTTGACGTAGCTCGAGCCCCACTGCAGCCGCGTCGCCGGGCCCTCGCTCTTGTTGAACGCCTCTTCGTACCAGCGCAGCGCCTCGGGCGCGTCGCCGCGGTTCTTCGCGTTGCTCGCGAGCTCGCTCATCAGGTAGTACGGCGAGTGGCTCTTCGCGAGGTTGGCCTTCAGCAGCGCGTCGGATTCGGCGCCGAGCCCGGCCTGCTCGAGCAGGTAGGCGGCGGCGGTGATCACGGACTGGCGTTCGTAGCCGTCGGTGATCTCGCGGTCGACCTTGGCGGTCTGCTCGCGGATGTCGGCGAGCAGCGCGTCGGGGAGCTGGACTGGCGCGGCCTTCTTGACGTTGTCCTTCTTCTTGTCGACGTCGATCTTCACGAGGTCGACCTGCGCGATCAGCGCGCCGATGCGGTCGGCGCGCGACAGCGTCGTGTCGGCCTCGAAGCGCTTGAGCGCCGTGTCCATCGCCGCGGCGAGCTCGGCGCGCTGCGGCGTGCCTTTCGCGCTGAGGGCACGCACGATGTCGGTCGCGTAGTTCGTGATCACGTCCATGTGAGCGCGCGACGCAGCCGGGTCGGCGAGCAGCTTCACGAGCGTGGCCTGGTCGGCCGGCGACGGTTTCGCTGCGGCCTTCGCGCCCGTGGCGCTGTCGGCGGCGGCGGCGAGCGCCTTCAGGCGCAGCCGGGTCGCGATCTCGGTCTGGTCGGCGGGGCAGGCGTCGGCGAGCTGCTTCAGCAGCGCCGGCACGCCGTCCTTGGGGACGAGCTGCTGCTGGTCGGTGTCCCAGGAGTAGAACGCGAGCAGCCGCCAGTCGTTCGCGTTCAGCCCCTGGCCGCCGGTCTTCGCCTGCGCGAGCACTTCCTTCACCGGGCGCTGCGCGTTCATCCCGAGCGTCAGCACCTCGGTGTAGCGCTGCGGCTCGACCTCGCCCGGCAGCCGCGTCATCTCGGTGCCCTGCGGGTTGAACAGCACCATCGTCGGGTAGCCGCTGACCTTGAAGCGCGCGCCCAGCTTCTGCGCGCCGGGGCTGTCGCCGTCGACGTAGACCGGCACGAACGCGCGCGAGCGTTCGATGAAGTCCTGCCGGTTGAACAGCGTCGCCTTGACCTGGTTGCACGGCGGGCACCACTTCGCGCCCCAATAGACGAACACCGGCTTGGATTCGCTCTTGGCCAGCGCGAAGGCGGCATCGACCTCGGCGTCGTTGCTGGCGTGCTTCCACGCGATGCCGGCGGCAGCGTCGTGGTCGGCGGCCGGCGCGACAGCCGTGGCAGCGGGCCTGGCGGCGGGCGCGGTGGCCTGCGGCGGCGTGGCGGGGGTGGATTCCGGAGCGCTCTTCGAGCAGGCGATGAGCAACGCGGCCGTGGCCACGAGGGTGAGCGCAAGCGCTTGTGGCGCCGCGGCAAAGGGTTGGGACTTCATGGGATCCAACGAGGGTATGTGGAACATCGAAGGCTAACCAAGGCGCGGTCCCTCGGCAAGCATTGGGGGCGAAATGGGCTCGGGAGAAGCGCCGCTCAGAGCCACTGCTGCGCCTCGTCGTCATCGTGGGCGGTGTGGCTAGGCGTCGCGCGGGCGAGCGCCATCCACAGCGCGAACGGCATCTGCATCGCGCGCTTCGGCGCCGCGCGCGCGACATCGAGTTCGCGATGCTCTCCTTCGCGGCCTGCGCGGGCGATCATCACGCCGCAGTCGGCCGGGATCTCGTCCGCCTCGGCGATGCCCTCGCGCAGCACGTACCAGAACTCGCCGCACAGCTGCTGGTATGCCGCGCGCTTGGCTGGGTTGCGCAGATCGCCGAGCAGGTCGCTGCGGTGCACCTTGATCTCGTGGACGATGGGCTCGAGGTAGGCCTCGACGGTGGTGTGGCGGATCGAGTAGACGTCGGGCATCGCCATCACCCAGCGCTCGGCCGCACCCGGCTCGGCCCCGGGCACCTTGGCGCGCAGGCTCAGGCCGCGCCACGCGATGCGCCCGGCGCGCGCCATCTCGCGCGCGACGCGTTCGACCAGCGTCTCGTGCAGGTCGCGCCGCGCGCGGTTGCGCTGCAGCGTCTGCGCGAGCACCGCGATGCCGGCATCGGTGACGCGCAGCGTCTCGTGCCCGAGCGGCCCGCGCACGCGCTCGACCAATCCGGCGGCGAGCAGCTCGATCTCGAACGTGTCCTGGCACGGCCAGCCGGCCGAGCGGTAGACCTCGCGCAGCCGGCGGTGGTGGACGGCGGTGAGCGCCATGGCCGTGTGGGCGACGTCGCGCGACGAGGGCCGCCGCCGCGGCCTCAAGTCGCCGGCTTGTCCGACAGCGCCTTCATGTTCTCGACCAGCTCCGGGCTCATCGGCGCGTTCAGGTTGATGCCCTTGGGCGGGATCGGCGACTGGAACCACTTCGTGTAGAGCTTCGTGAACTCGCCGCTCTTCATCAGGCCGGCGAGCGTGTCGTCGACCAGCTTCTTGAACGCCGGGTCGTCGCGGCGCAGCATGATCGCGTACGGCTCGACCTGGATCGCCTCGCCGACCACCGCCAGGCTCGCCGGGTTCTGCGACGACGCGCGCAGCCCGTACAGCAGGATGTCGTCCATGCCGAACGCGACCGCGCGGCCGCTCTCGACCATCAGCGCCGACTCGGCGTGGTCCTTCGCGCCGAGCAGGTCCATGGCGAGCTTCTTCTCCTCGTTGAGCTGGCGCAGGATCTTGAAGTTGGTCGTGCCGGTGGTCGAGACGATGGTCTTGCCCTTCAGGTCCTCGATCTTGCTGATCTGGGTGCCGGCCTTCACGAGAAAGCGGGTGCCGGTATAGAAGTAGTTGGTCGCGAACTGCACCTGCTTGCCGCGCTCGCTGTTGTTGGTGGTGGAGCCGCACTCGATGTCGATCGTGCCGTTGACCAGCAGCGGGATGCGGTTGGCCGAGGTCACCGCCTGCAGGTTCACCTTCAGGTCGGCGCGGCCGGTCGCCTTCTTGACCTGGTCGACGATGCGCAGGCAGATCTCGTGGCCGAAGCCGGTCGGCTGGGCCTTGTCGTCGAGGTACGAGAACGGGATCGACGATTCGCGGTAGGCCAGCGTGATCTGGCCCGAGGACTTGACTTTGTCCAGCGTGCCGCCCGCCTGGGCCTGCGCGATGGCGGGAGCGGCCAGCGCCAGCACGGCCCACGCCGCTGTCAGCGCCGAGCTCGTCAGCGAAACCTTCTTCGAAACGTTCAGTCCCATGGAGCGGTCCTTGCTAGAGGGTTTGGGAAATTGTGACGCCCTGCATCATGTCTTATTCTTCGCGACCTTGGCCGCCCCGCCCGGTTCTCCCGATCCTTTCCCGACGGAGTTCAACGCAATGATCAAGAAGACCGCCGTTTCCACCGCCCTCGCACTGGCACTGGCACTGGCGCTCGCTGCTGCCGCCGGCACGGCCGCCGCCGCCGAAGAGAAGGTGCTGAACATCTACAACTGGTCCGACTACATCGCCGACGACACGATCGCGAACTTCGAAAAGGAAACCGGCATCAAGGTCCATTACGACAACTACGATGCCAATGAGATCCTTCACGCCAAGCTGATCGCCGGCAAGACCGGCTACGACATCGTCGTGCCCGGCGCCCACTTCGCGAAGACGCAGATCGAAGGTGGCCTGTTCCAGAAGCTCGACAAGTCCAAGCTGACGAACTGGGGCAATCTCGACAAGGGCCTGCTCGCGCAGCTCGCCGCGGTCGACCCGGGCAACCAGTACCTGGTCGACTGGCTGTGGGGCTACGTGACGGTCGGCATCAACACCGCCAAGGTCAAGGCGGCGCTGGGCAGCGAGCCTATGCCCGACAACGCCTGGAGCCTGATCTTCGACCCGAAGTACGCGAGCAAGCTGAAGAGCTGCGGCATCAACTTCCTCGACTCCGCCTCCGAGGTGCTGCCGGTGGCGATGCTCTACGTCGGCAAGCCCGCCTACAGCAAGACCGCGAGCGACTACGACGCGGCCGCGAAGATGCTGCAGGCCGTGCGGCCGTACGTGACGCGCTTCTCGTCGTCGGGCTACATCAACGACCTCGCGGGCGGCCAGCTCTGCGCCGTGATGGGCTACTCGGGCGACCTCAACATCGCCCGCGCCCGCGCGCTCGAGGCCAACCCGAAGGCGCCGGCGACGATCGAGGCGCTGATCCCGAAGGGCGGCGCGACGCTGTTCTTCGACTCGATGGCGATCCCGAAGGACGCGCCGCACCCCAACAACGCGCACCTGTGGATCAACTACATCATGCGGCCCGAGGTGGCCGCATCGCTGACCAACAAGGTGTTCTATGCGAACCCGAACGCCGCGTCGCTGAAGTTCGTGAAGAAGGAAGTCGCCGAGAACAAGACGATCTTCCTGACCGATGCCGACAAGAAGCGCATGGCCCCGCCGGACGCCGCGCCTCAGGAGATCAAGCGCGTGCAGACGCGAATCTTCACGGCCTTCAAGGCCGGCAAGTGACCTGCCGACCTACTCCGCGACTGTCACGCCCTTCCAGAACGCGACCCGTCCCTTGATCTCCCGCGCCGCCTCGCTCGGCTCCGGGTAGTACCAGACCGCGTTCTCGTTCAGGTTGCCGTCGACGAACAGGCTGTAGTAGTGGGCCTGGCCCTTCCACGGGCACGAGCTGCGGTGGTTGCTGAAGGTCACGTACTCGCGCTTCAGGCTGGATGCGGGGAAGTAGTGGTTGCCTTCGACGACCACGGTGTCGTCGCTCTCGGCGATGGTCACGCCGTTCCAGGTGGCTTTCAAGAGAGGGCTCCTTCGTCGAACGAAGCCACGATCATCCCGTATACCGCGCGGCCGCGCTGCGCAGCCGCTGAGCCAGCATCGCGGCGAGGGCTTTGTCGCCGGTGACGACCACGCTGTCGCCGTGGCGCAGGATGTCCATCGCGAGCTCGGTCGGGTCGGCGTACGGCACGCGCAGCTCGTAGCGGCCCGCGCCGGGCGTACCGTCCAGCCAGCGCGACTGCTGCTGAGGGTGCCACTCCTCGTTCGCGACCCACTGCGCGGCGACCGCGTCGAACACCAGCGTCGCCCACTTCACCTTCGCGCCGCCGGCGTAGATGCCGTAGCCGGCGTCGAGCTGCGCCTCCAGGTCGCGCAGCGGGACGTGCTTGGCCTTCGCGGCCAGCAGCGTCGCGTCGCGCACCGCATCGAGCGCAAAGCGCCGCAGCCCGTCGCTCGCATGGCACCAGGCGTCGAGGTACCAGGTGTTGCGGTAGTTCACGAGGCGCTGCGGCGAGACCTCACGTTCGCTCTCGCGCCGGTCGCTGCGCTTGAAGTAGCGCAGGTGCAGGCGGCGGCGCTGCATCAGCGCGCTGCCGAGCAGCTCGAAGTGCCGGCTCGGCGCGCGCCGCCGCGCGGTGACGATGACCTTCACGCGCCGCATCAGCTCGCGCGCCTCGCTTTCGTCGGCGCCGAGCATGCCCTGCAGCTTGTCCGTCAGCGGCTGCAGGTGGCGGGCGAGCACGCCGTCGTCGTCGAGCCCGGCGAGCAGCTGGTGCATCGTCAGCAGCGCGTGGATCTCGTTCTCGCTGAACCACAGGCCGGGCAGCTCATGGCGCGGGCCGGCGCTGCCGTTGCCGCCGCGCTCCGGCGTGCCGGAGAAGCGGTAGCCGTTGTCGAACGCGTCATAGACGATGGGCGCACTGAGGCGGTCGCGCAGGTACTGCAGGTCGCGCTTCAGCGTCGCGGGCGAGACGTCGAGCTCGTCGCGCAACGCGGCGAAGCTGACGCAGCCGCGGCTGCGCAAGAGCAGTTCGATCTTGTAGAAGCGCTCGGTACGGTCCATTGGGCGATGGTGGGCTGTGGCGGATTGAATCGTCGAGGCGGAAACAGGTCGCTGGCTCACCAGATGAGCCAGCGGCGCGAGCATAGCCGCTTGTCGGGACCGCGCCACAGACGCGCCGACGGCCGAGGTGGCTCACGCCATGAGCCAGTGGCTCGAGACACTGCCGACCGTGCGCTGCCGACGGTCGGCCGCGAAACCCGCGTGAAGGAGTTCCCGATGAGCACCCTGACCCTGTTCGACGACAGCCTCGACACCGCCCCCTCTGCCTACGACGCACACGCCCGCATCGGCTTCGAGCTCGGCTGGGACTACGCGCACTACCGGCTCGCGCCGCCGGCGCCGTACGAGCAGGCGCCGTCGGCGTTGCACGACGGCCTGCTCGCCGGCCGTGCCGCGTTCGGGCTGCGCACGCTGCAGGCGAGCCGCCATGTGCGCAAGTGGCTGCAGCTGCGTCTGCACGCCTGGCTGCGTGGGCGCAGCGTCGAGCTGTTCCAGGTGACGCCCAACTATCTCGCGCAGATCGACGTGGCGCACTGCCCGATCACCCGCGTCGAGCTGTCGGCGGCCACGCTCGAGCCTACCGATGCGTCGATCGACCGCGTCCGCAACGATGCCGGCTACGCGGCCGGCAACCTCGTGGTGATGAGCACGAAGGCGAACCACGCGAAGGCCGCGACCGGTTATCGCGATGCGCAGCGGTTGGCGCAGCGCGTCGCCGACGAAGCGTTGCCCGGCCTGGCCGGGCTGACCGGCGAGCAGTGGTCGCGAGTGGCCGTGCTGTGCAGCTTCGTCGAGCCGCTGCCGCACGACGACGCCTGCGGCGTGCCGTTGCTGGTGCTGCCGCCGAACCGGCTGCGTCTGTTCAATCCGGTGCAGGCGCTGCAGGCGTTCGTCAGCCGGCAGCTGCTGCGGCCCGGCTGGAGCCAGCGGGTCAGCCGCATCGAAGACCTGCTGGCCGGCAAGGCCCTGAAGCACGATTTCAAGAGCTTCTTCATGGCGTTGCTGCCGCGTGTGCTCGAGGCAGGCAAGCTGACCGAGCCGCACGAGGCGCGCTGGGCGGTCGAGGATGCGTGGCGTACGCCGCTGGTGCAGCAGCGCTGGGCCCGGTTCGCGCGCCAGCTCACGCCGGCGCAGTGCGCCGCGCTGATCGCGAAGGCGACGGCGCGGCGCCTCGGGACCGGCGCCACCGTCATCGCGTTGCCCGACGAGCGCGCGACCGACGGCTGGAACCTCGCGAGCCGCGGCTACGAGGCGCCTGGCGCGCCCGGCGCCGCGTGGGCCGACCCGCGCGGCGCGCGCCTGCGCACCGGCGTGCGCCCGCGTCCGCGCGGCGTGCCGGCCGGCATGCCGCTGCCGATGCGGCGCGACATGGCGCAGCAGTCGCTCGCGCTGTAAATCCCCTCCCCGACGCGAGGAGGAGCCGGTGGCCATCCGGCAGACGGTGGCGCCCCGACATTGACGCGGTCAGCGCGCTATATTGCCGCGGCGCGCCCGGCGTCTTGCGGGCGCCGCCCACTCGAAGGCGCGGACGACGACGCCGTACGGCGTGGCGAGCCGCGCCGCTGCCGGAGACTCGCATGGCCCGCAAGCGCTTCTGGACGAGCATCTGGTGCCGCGCGCACGCGCTGGCCGTTGTGTTCGGGATGCTGGTGGCGGGCGCTGCCCAGGCGCAGGACTATCCGATCCGACCGGTGCGCATCGTCGTGCCGTTCGCGCCCGGCGGCTCTGCCGACGTCTACGCGCGCTTCCTCGCGACGAAGCTGCAGGAGAGCTGGGGCCAGTCGTTCGTGATCGACAACCGGCCCGGCGCCGGCTCGATCATCGGCACCGACGCGGTCGCGAAGAGCGCGCCCGACGGCTACACGCTGCTGCTGATGTCGAACGCGCACACGGTCAACGAGTCGCTGATCCCGAACAAGCCGTTCGCGCTGCTGCGCGACTTCGCGCCGATCGCGCCGATCAGCTCGTCCGACCTCGTGCTCGTCGCGCGCAACGAGCTGCCGGCGCGCGATGTCGGCGAATTGCTGCGGCTCGCGAAAGCGAAGCCCGGCACGCTGAGCTATGCGTCGTCCGGCCCGGGCACGCCGTACCACATGGCCGGCGAGCTCTTCAAGGCGATGGCGGGCGTGGCGATCCTGCATGTGCCGTACAAGGGCAGCTCGGCGGCTCGCACGGATGTGCTCGGCGGGCAGGTCGACCTGATGTTCGACGCGGTGCCGACGATGGTCGAGTACATCCGCGCGGGCAAGGTCAAGGCGCTCGCGACGACCGGCAAGGTGCGCTCCGATGTGCTGCCCGAGGTGCCCACCGTGGCCGAATCGGGCGTGCCGAATTACGAGGCGACGATCTGGCTCGGGCTGATGGCGCCCAAGGGCACGCCGGGCGCGATCGTGGCGAAGCTCAATGCCGAGATCGCGCGGATCGTCGGCGCGCCCGATGTCGGCAAGGCCTGGAAGCTGCAGGGCACGACGCCGATGGCGATGGGCGTCGACGAGTTCGCGCGCTACGTCGCCGACGACATCGCCAAGTGGGCGCACATCGTGCAGATCTCCGGCGCGAAGCCCGACAAATGACGACCACCACCACGCTGCACCTGCTGTGCGCCGGCGCCGCGCAGGGCCTCGTGAAGGCGCTGCAGGGCGACTTCACCGCGCGGACCGACGTGCTGCTGCAGGCGCGCTTCGACGCGGTGGGCGCGCTGAAGGCGGTGCTGCTCGCCGGCGCCGAGCCGTGCGACGTGTTCATCGCCACCCAGACCATGGTGCACGCGCTGCAGGCGAGCGGCGAGCTCGCCCTCGACACGGCCGCGCCGCTCGGCCGCGTGCGCACCGGCGTCGCGGTGCGCGCCGGCGAGCCGCTGCCGCCGATCGCGACGCCCGAGGCGCTGCGCGACGCGCTGCTCGCGGCCAGCGCCGTCTACTTCCCCGACCCGCAGCGCGCGACCGCCGGCATCCATTTCGCGTCGGTGCTCGACCGCCTCGGCATCCGCGGCGAGCTCGCGGCGCGCTGCCGCACCTTCCCGAACGGCGCGACCTCGATGCGCGAGCTCGCGGCCGCGCCGGCCGGCGCGATCGGCTGCACGCAGGTCACCGAGATCCTGTACACCGAGGGCGTCGCGCTCGCCGGCGCGTTGCCGCCCGAGTACGAGCTCGCGACCGTCTATGCCGCCGCGTCGACAATGCGCACCGCCGAGCCGGTGCTCGCGCGGCGCTTCGTCGAGCTGCTCGGCGGCCCGGCGTCGCGCGCATTGCGCGAGCGCGGCGGCTTCGAATTCGATCCACCTGATGCCTGAGGAGCTTTCATGATGCCGTTGCGTGCCCGTCATCGCCTGCTGCTGGGCGCCTCGTGGACCGCAGTCGCCTGCGCGCCGGTGAACGTGCCGGCCATGCAGCCGGGCGACGCGCCGTCGTTCTGAAGGCGCTGAAGACGCGCCCCGACCCCGACATGGCCGGACCCGACACCGCGCTCGGTCGCATCAGGCTGCGCCACCTGCAATGTTTCGTCGCGGTCGCGCAGCACGGCAACCTGCGCCGCGCCGCGCTCGCGCTCGCGATCACGCAGCCGGCCGTCACGAAGACGCTGAACGAGCTGGAGGACATGCTCGGCAAGCCGCTGTTCGTGCGCGGCCGCGGCGGCGCGACGCTGACCGCTGAAGCCGAGGCGTTCATGCCGCATGCGCGCGCGAGCCTGCAGGCGCTGGCGCAGGCGGTCGACAGCGTGCGCCGCGAACGCGCCGCACCGCCGCTGCTGCGGCTCGGCGTGCTGCCGACGGTCGCCGCCTCGTTCCTGCCGGCGGTGCTGGGCCCGCTGCTCGCGCAATGGCCGACGCTGGACCTGCGCATCGCCACCGGCCGCAATGCGCAGCTGATCGAGCAGCTGCGCGGCCGCGAGGTCGATGCGGTGATCGGCCGGCTCGCCGACCCCGAGCTGATGCAGGGCCTGAGCTTCGAGCACCTGTATGCCGAGCCGGTCGTGATCGCGGTGCGGCCGCGGCACCCGCTCTTGCGCACGAAGGCGCGGCGCGGCGCGCGGCTCGCGATCGGGCACTACCCGTGCGTGCTGCCGCCGTCGGGCACGCAGATCCGGCAGGTCGCCGACGGCTTTCTCGCGCGCCACGGCATCGCCGCGGACGGCGGCCGCATCGAGACGCTGGACACCGCGTTCGCCCGCGCGATCGTGCTGCAGGGCGATCACCTGTGGTTCACACCGCTGGGTGCCGTGCAGCCCGAGCTGGCGAGCGGCGCGCTGGTCCGCCTCGCACCGCGCCTGACGCCGCACGAGACCGTCGGCCTGATCCTGCGCACCGAGCCACTGCAGAGTGCGCCGACGCAGGCCTTCCTGGCCGCGTTGCGCGCCCGCGCCGCCCGCACGGGTTCGCGCCGGCGTGCCGCGGACGATCACCAGAAGTAATCACCGCGGCGCCGAGAAATCAATTGTGCGGGGCCGAACCGGCCTCTACAGTGGAGCGCTCGAACCACGGAGACAAGTCGATGACCTTTGCGCCGCCGCCGCTCGGCCGCTTCCCCCAGCCCGACGCCGAATACCTGATGCGCGACACCACGTCGCACCCCCCTGCGCTCGCGCCGGCCTACAAGACCAGCGTGCTGCGCAGCCCGAAGTGCGCGCTGATCTCGCTGCAGCAGTCGCTCTCGGAAGTGACCGCGCCGGTGTTCGACGCGAGCGAGCTCGGCCCGCTCGACAACGACCTGATCCTCAACGCCGCGAAAGACGGCCTGCCGGTCGGCGAGCGCATCGTCGTGCACGGCTACGTGCACGACCAGCTCGGCCGGCCGGTCAAGAACGCGCTGGTCGAGGTCTGGCAGTGCAACGCGAGCGGCCGCTACCGCCACAAGAAGGATCAGTACATCGGCGCGCTCGACCCGAACTTCGGCGGCTGCGGCCGCGTACTGACCGACGCGAACGGCTACTACGCGTACCGCACGATACGGCCCGGCCCGTACCCGTGGCGCAACCGCGTCAACGAATGGCGGCCGGCGCACATCCACTACGCGATCTCGGGCAACGGCTGGGTGCAGCGGCTGATCACGCAGATGTACTTCGAGGGCGATCCGCTGATTCCCGACTGCCCGATCCTGAAGTCGGTGCCCAGCGAGGAGCAGGTGCGCGGGCTGATCGCGCTGCAGGACCGCAGCCATTTCGTGCCGCTGGACAGCCGCGCCTACCGCTTCGACATCGTGCTGCGCGGGCATCGCGCGACGCTGTTCGAGAACCGCGTGCAAGCCCCGGTCGAAGGAGCGTCGACATGATCCAAAGCCAGCAGCTGCTGCAACCCATCCTGCGCGAGACCGCGTCGCAGACCGCCGGCCCGTACGTGCACATCGGCCTCGCGCCGCAGGCCGCCGGCTTCGAGATCTTCGAGCGCAACTTCGGCAACGTGCTGGTCGACGACCGGACCGAGGGCGAACGCATTCGCATCGAGGGCCGCGTGTTCGACGGCATCGGGACCGTGCTGAAGGACGTGCTGATCGAAATCTGGCAGGCCAACGCCGCCGGCCGCTACGCGCACCCGGCCGACCGGCAGCCGGGCAAGGTGGTCGATCCGCACTTCCGCGGCTGGGGCCGCGCGTGCACCGACTTCGACAGCGGCGTCTACAGCTTCGACACGATCAAGCCCGGCTCGGTGACGGGCCGCAACGGGCGCGCGATGGCGCCGCACATCAGCTTCTGGATCGTCGCGCGCGGCATCAACCTCGGGTTGAACACGCGCATGTATTTCAGCGACGAGGCGCAGGCGAATGCGGCCGATCCGGTGATCAACCTGATCGAATGGGAGCAGCGCCGCGCGACGCTGATCGCGCAGCGCGAAGAGCGCAAGGGCGGCGTGCCGGTCTATCGCTTCGACATCCGGCTGCAGGGGGAAGGGGAGACGGTGTTCTTCGACGTGTAGGTGCGGTAGGTGGCCCTCGCCCCCTCACCCCAGCCCTCTCCCCCTGCGGGGGCGAGGGAGCGACGCCCTCGGGGTGAGGGTCGCGCCTCTACTCGCCGACAGCCCGGCGCGTGACCGCGCCGATCTCGAGCGCCCCGCTCAAGTCCCCCATCGGCGCGCTGCCGTTCTTCGCGAGCCCGGCATCGCGCTCGGCAACGCCCGGCAACGGCGCAAGCGACCAGCGGTGCGTGATGAAGCGCAGGATCGACCCGGTGTCGTACTGCGTCTTGTCGACGAACCCCTTCTTCGCGAACGGCGAGACGATGATCGCGGGGATGCGCGTGCCCGGCCCCCAGCGGTCGCCGGCCGGCACCGTGGCGTGGTCGTAGAAGCCGCCGTTCTCGTCGTAGGTCACGACGATCAGCATGCGCTTCCACTGCGGGCTGGCCTGCAGCTTCGCGATCACGTCGGCGATGTGCGCGTCGCCGTCCGACAGGTTCGCGTAGCCGGGGTGCTGGTTCAGGTTGCCCTGCGGCTTGTAGAACGTGACCGCCGGCAGCTTG